>Ga0187858_10006366_pt1 | contig 10611 bp, 11 predicted proteins | sample June2016WEW_8_15_FD_133015 | JGI IMG/M metagenome (GOLD analysis project Ga0187858, IMG submission 133015) | Peatland microbial communities from SPRUCE experiment site at the Marcell Experimental Forest, Minnesota, USA - June2016WEW_8_150 | ecosystem: Environmental > Terrestrial > Soil >...
GGTACGGCAACCTCGTTCTCATCGGTGACCGTGACCAGGATCTTCTGGGATGGGTTTGACCCCGGCGGTTTAGTGGAAGTCTGGGCGAGAGAAAAATGGACAAGAAAAATACAGCCTGCCAAACAAATGGCCGATGTGCGCAACCGATGAGGCCTGAACATAGCGGTTGTTTCTATTTTCGCTCAGGCAGAGCCCGTAAAGCGCGTGGAATTGTTTCCGCGCGGGCACGTTCGAACCGTCCTGCTTCCGGACTGGAGTGATGCGAACTAGTCGAACGGGCTTGCTGCGGCCGGATCAACGTTGCAGGCTAACGACCCGAATCGTGCGGAGGGTGTGCAGTCCGCCATTCGTCAATCTCATGTTCGGCTTGGGCGAGTTGCGCAGGGGTGAGCAATTTTCGAACTTCTTGCGCGGTGGTTGTGCTCTCCTTCACCGCGTCCTGTGCCAGAACTAACCATTTGTAGGCGGATACGAGATTCGTTTCCTTGCTGCGGTTGGAGGCGAGCAAGCGTCCCAGGCGGTATTGCGCCTCGGCGATGCCATAATTCGCGGCACCTTCATAGTTTTTCGCGGCGGAAGCGGCATCGACCGGCCCACCTTCTCCCGCCTCGAACATCTTGGCCAGAAGGAATTGGGCATAGGGATGACCCCGGTTTGCCGCCGGTGTCAGCCAACGCCGCGCTTCTTCGAAATTCCGCGGAACCCCCTGTCCCAGCAAATATCGCGCTCCCAATCCAAATTGCCCCTCGCGCTGCCCCTGGTCGGCCGCCTTTCTGTACCAGTCGACGGCTTGGGAATAGTCCTGTCGGCCGAGCTTTTTATCTATGAAGATGTCGCCTAATTCCACCTGTGCGGTTGCATCGCCCAGATCGGCGGCTTTTTTTAACCAGACGATGGCATTATCGACATTGCTGCCATGCTCCGCGCGTAAGTCCCACTTTGCCAGTTCGAGCATTGCCGGAACTAAGCCCTGATCAGCGGCCTTGGTGAGCCAGAGGATGGCCTGGGTATCATCCTGTGGCAAGCCTTCACCGCGGTGGTATAAGGCGGCGAGATTCAACTGGGCGGTTGCTTCGCCCGCATCGGCGGCGCTGCGGAACCAAGTCGCCGTCTTAGCGGGGTCCTTTGGGACTCCATCGCCAGTGGAGTACATCAGCGCGAGGTCGTTGGCCGCCTCTCTCGATCCGTGTTGCGCCGCTTTGGTGTACCAGGAAACAGCTTGTGCTTTGTCCGGCGACATCCCAAAACCCAACTGACAGAAGATTCCCATGGCTTCCTCAGCCGCGACAAAGCCTCGATTCGCGGCGTCCTGCAGTAGGCGAAGCGCTTCCGCATCGTCCATCTTCAGCAACGGGCCGGCATGGTAGGCGAGCCCCAGTGTGGTCTCAGACTCGGGGTCGCCAGCTCGCGCCTTCGCTTCCAACGGCTCCAGATCGGAGACGGTCAAAGCTCGGGCTTTGTCGAGAAGCGCGTAAGCGCTGAGCTGGACCGTTGCTGTGCGCGCAATTCGCGGAACTGGCGGCACGCTCGGCATTGGAGGCACCACCTCCGCGGATTTCGGTGCCGCTCGATCTGATCGGAGAACAACCGGCGGCACGCTTGGCATCGGCGCCACCTCCTCTGCCGACTTGGGTGTCACTCGTTCGGGTCCAAGGAAAACGGGCGGCGCGCTCGGCATTGGCTTCACCACCTCCGCGGATTTGGAGGCGAGTGGCTGGTTCTTCGCCGCAGGTTTGTTTCCATCGCTTGCCAGAGCAGAACGGTGGGTGCCTCCGTTTGCGCCAAGCTCGATGATGAGGTTGTTTCCGATTGAGCTGAGATTGACGACCAGTTTTTCTCCGGCAATCGCGCGCTCGCGATTCTGCGCGGACCTGAGATCGATGACCACTCTTGCTCTGGGCGGCGCAACGCTGAATTGGGAAGTCCTCACCGCAAGGACGGAGTCGCCATTCACCATCAGGCGTTGGCCTGGATGGGCCAGCTCACATCCAGGAAAATCGAATACCAGCCGGTCCGGATGCTTGAGCCTGCTCACCTCAGGTTGCACCAGTTTACTGAACGTGACTTCCACATCAACACCGTCAGCGCGTTCAGCGATCGATATGGCAGTGATTACGGAATGCGAATTGCCCGATCCGGCGCCAGCGTTATCTTGGGAGATAGCGGGGGGTGCAGCCAGGCCGACCAAGAGAAACATAATCGATACTGCTGAAGCGATACGCATTGCTGCGCTGGACTCCGCCCCTTTCGCTGCGCTGTGCCGGGCACTCTGTCTTCGTGATCTTAGCGGTGATGCACTCTAGCGTGGCATGCCTTGCACAGCGTAATCAAGTTCTCTTCAGAGTCTTCCCCCGAATCGCTGCGGAACTCCCTGTGGTGCACCTCAAGATTCGACATCGTGCCACAGGACTGACGCCTCCAGCCGTCGCGACGCAGGATCTGCTGGCGCACACCATCGTATGACAAGGGGTCCAGACGCGAGGGAGCGGCTTTGGCGCGAATCATTCAGGACGCCTTCTCACGGAGTTTTTCGAGGAACGCCTGCTGCTGTTCGCCGGGCAAGACCTGTAGTAGCTGGAAATCGAGTTGAGCAGGATCTCCGGGTTGCCGTTGTCCAGGTGGGCGCCCGCCAGGAAGTCGGCGCAGATCATCTCCAGACAGTAGCCGCGCGATTTGTCCGTGCCCAGCATCAGGGCTGCTGTCTCAATCGCCTGCTCGATCACCGGAATCTGGCTCTTGTAGACCTTGAAGTAGCTCAGTTCGGACGGCTCCTCTTCCCTTCCCGTCGGTTCCTTCTCCACCTTCCGCCTGAAGTCCTCCTTCGGCAGCTCTCGAGCTTTATGCAACCAGGTTGCACAATCGAAGTGCTGCCCGTGTTACGCCAGTTTACCCCTGTCGAACCGCGCCAAAATTGACGGAGGTGCTTAGAATCAAGTCTATGGACAGTTCATTGAATACGACGGACCCTGCAGGACCAAAGCCACCCTCGTTTGGAATTGGACAGTTGCTGTTTATAGTCGTCTTGGCAGTCATCATTTTTCTGCTTGGCCAAAGCATGGTGCGTCATCGCTTCTTTGAAGGCGGCCGATTTCACCGGAACGGTTCCATCGGACAATAGCAGGCACTGAAAAGAGTGTTAGCCCTTGTTAGCGTAATGCAGATGTTTCGCCAACAGCCCTGTCGGAGATGCCGTCAACTCCACCGCTTTGATTGACTTGCCCGTTTCATCCACGTAAGATTCGCCACGAATGATCGGACAGACCATTTCGCGCTACCGCATTGTCGAGAAACTGGGTGGCGGTGGCATGGGTGTCGTCTACAAGGCCGAGGACACGGAGCTAGGTCGTTTCGTTGCGCTTAAATTCCTGCCCGATGACGTGTCCCGAGACCCGCAGGCATTGGAACGTTTCCGACGCGAAGCCCGCGCAGCATCGGCGCTAAACCATCCCAACATCTGCACAATTTACGACATCGGCAAGAGTGGCGAGCAGTCCTACATCGCCATGGAGTTTCTCGACGGGCAGACGCTGAAGCACCGGATTGCAGAAAAGCCGATGGACTCCGAACTGATCCTGTCTCTCGCTATCGAGATTGCGGATGCGCTCGATGCCGCACATGGAAAGGGGATCGTTCATCGCGACATCAAGCCTGCCAATATTTTTGTCACCGAGCGCGGACATGCCAAGATTCTGGATTTCGGGTTGGCCAAGGTTGCCCTTCCTGCCAGTTCTGCCAGCCAAATAGCCGCACAGAATACTCAGACCGCTACAACTCTCGCCGAGGAACATCTCACCAGCCCCGGTTCTACGCTCGGCACCATAGCTTATATGTCGCCCGAGCAGGTGCGAGGTAAGGAACTCGATGCTCGCACCGACCTGTTTTCGTTCGGGGCGGTTCTCTACGAGATGGCAACCGGTCTACTCCCGTTTAGGGGCGACACATCTGGTGTGATCTTCGAATCGATCCTGAATCGAGCGCCAGCGCCGGCAGTGCGGCTAAATCCAGATATTCCAGCGGGGTTTGAGCACGTCATTAACAAGGCTCTGGAGAAAGACCGCAACCTACGCTATCAGAGCGCAGCGGAGATGCGAGCTGACCTGCAACGACTGAAACGGGACACGGACTCTGGTAAGTCAGCTGCTCTTCCTAAAGCGGCACCCGTTTCTCGCAAAAGACGGCTCCAATGGGTCGCTGCGGCCGCTGTTGGCGTTATCGCTGCAATCGTGATCGCACTCTTCCTCTGGCAGTCTCGGCATCCCCAAGCCTCGCCCCTTGATTCTGTAAGCTCGAAGGCCATCGCGGTGCTGCCGTTCCAGAATGCGGGCTCCGACAAGGACACTGATTTTCTACGGCTCGCCTTGCCCGATGAAATTGCGACTGCGCTGAGCTACGTGCCGTCGTTCTCCATTCGTCCTTTTGCCACAACGAGCAAGTACAACGGGCCGAACTTGGACTTGCAACAGGCTGGTCGGGAGATGGGGGTGACCTGCATTGTCACGGGACACTACCTCACGGAAGGTAACCAGTTGGAGGTCACACTGGAAGCGGTGGATGTCGCGAATAACCGCAGTGTTTGGCGAGACACCATCAATGTTGCAGCGTCAGACAAGATTGCGATGCGGGAACAAATTACGTCGAGAGTCCGGCAAGGCCTTGTCCCCGTGCTGGGAGGATTATCGGCCTCTGGGGAGGCGGGAACTCGGCCCAAGAGCGAGGAGGCCTACGACCTGTATTTGCGCAGCATCGCGGTTCCGCATGATGTTGCTCCTAATAAGGATGCCATCGCGATGCTGGAGCGTGCTGTGGGTATTGACCCAAGCTACGCGCCCGCTTGGGAGGCTTTGGGAGCCCGTTACTACTACGGCAGTGAGTATGCTGACGGCGGGGAACCCATGCTCAAGCGTTCGGACTCGGCTCTGGAACGAGCACTGGCGCTTGATCCGAACTTGACCTCTGCCGCTGGACAGTTGATTACTAACCAAATGGATCGAGGCGACATTGGACAAGCCTACGCGCAAGCGTCAGCCTTGGTTAAGCGCCTCCCGAAAAGCGCGCGGGCCCATTTCTCTTTGGCTTATATCCTGCGCTATGCGGGATTGTTGGACGAATCGGCACGCGAGTGCGACACAGCGCTCGCCTTGGATCGGAACAGCCAATTCCGGTCGTGCTCTTGGGCCTTCATGCAATTAGGTGAGCCACAGAGGGCGATGGAGTTCGTCCGCCTTGACGCAGGCTCGGACTGGGCAGCTAGGACAACAGCTTTTATTCTTCTGGAGCAACGCAAACTGGGCGAGGCACGACAAACGATTCAGCGAACGTCAGATCGTCCTCTACTGGGCCGTGATCTGCTTCTGGCCTGCCTAGATCCCCAGCAGACATCCCAATTGGACGGAGCCGCGAAAAAGAGCGAAGCGGCCGCGCTTGCGGGAGTTGACGCGGAGCCTCGGTATTTCGTTGGCGCTCTGCTGTCGTATTGCGGTCAAAACGATGCCGCTGTTCGCTTGCTGAGAAGCGCCATTCGACAGAACTATTGTGCCTATATAGCCCTGCAATCCGACCCGTTGCTCGCGAAGCTCCGTGGAACTCCTGAGTTCAGCGAATTGCTATCGGCAGCGAAAGAGTGCCAGAGCAGATTCTTGGCGCAGAGAGACCAGAGCCCGCACTGAAAGACGCCGACCCCGACATCCCCATCCTGAAGGAAGCCAAGGCAGAGTACGCGAAGTTGCAATGAGGTCTACGGCAATCGTGGTAATCACCGCATGGGTCATCTCGCTTCTAGCAATCCTGCTGACTCCAGTCCTTCTAATTCGGTTCCGCAAAAGGTGGGTAGCAGCATTCAACCTAGCCGTTACGAACCGAATCACGAGTCGGTTCGCCGCCCGATTGCCGGGCTTCGGCATCCTTACACACGTAGGTCGAAAGTCAGGCAGGCTCCACCGGACACCAGTGAATGTCTTTCGAGCGCCGGAGGGATTCCTGATTGCGCTCACCTACGGACGGGAAAGCGAGTGGGTCAAGAATGTAGTAGCCGCTGGGGGGTGCAAGCTTGAGACTCGCCACGTGCTGTACTTACTTTCCGCACCAACCATCGTCCATGATCCCACTCGGCGACGATTCCCGCTTTTCGTGCGTATAGTCCTCGGGATCATTGGTGCGAACGACTTCATGCAGTTTTCAACTTCTCACGCAAACGGTGCTGCGTCCTAGATCAAGATCGGCTCTCGTTTACCTGTCATACATCTCGTAATGCGTGGAGCACGGCTCTAGCTCTAGCAGGAAATCGACCCCGTCGATTTGCGCTCGCTTATATGATAGCCGGGACGTGCGAGAGGTGTCCCGGAGCAGCCGAAGCAGAAATCCATTGCTGACGATGCCCCTCAGGTGTCCGTCACTGTTGTTGAGGTATTCCTGCACCCAGTGCCTGCGGGCTCAGGCGGCGTCCTTCAGGTCGCCTGTCGAGGTCGGTACGAAATCCCTCAATCTGGATAGGAGGCGATTCGTCGCCCGACCCAGCGCGGTGGAGATCGGGTAGTTCTTGCCGCCTAAACACCTGCGAATCGGGCACCAGCCGCGCAGGAAACTGAGCCGATCAATTACAATTCGCGAGGAGGATTCATGGCAAACCTAGCGGGACTAGCGGGCTTTGTGTCGGAGTTGAGGGCAGCAAGAGAGAGTCTTGTGAATGAGCTTCGTCATGTTGATGCCGCTCTTTCCGTTCTTGGCAAGTTTGGCGGCGGGAGTGATCACACTAAACCAAGGCATACGCTGTCAGCCTCGGCTCGCACGCGCATGAGCCTCGCGCAGAAAGCGCGGTGGGCAAAAGCAAAAGGTCGAGCGCCGAAACCCAAGCGCACCATGTCGGCATCAGCCCGCAGGAAGATCGCGGCGGCACAAAGGGCGAGGTGGGAGAAAATACGGGCTGCGAGGACGAAATAGGATGCTTAGAAGCCAACGGACTCGAAAGAAGTTGTTCGCTATGATGTTCTCGACAAGCTCTCGGCTTTCCCAAGCCGAGCCAGAGTGTGTTTGAACCTCACAGCTTGGTGTGCGTTGAGTCACTGACTTTCATCTGTGACGGCATAAACTGGCACCCGAAGTACTCCCCTCGCGGGCGTGTCAGCTTGCGGTTCGCCCCCATCAAAAACGCAAAGGAGATTCATCATGTTTGGCCGCATCGTTGAATTTACTCCGAAGCCGGAAATGAAAGAAGAAATCGTGAACGTTCTCCGCAAAGAGGTTCTGCCGATCCTGAAGAAGCAGCAGGGATTCATGGAGTTCCTGCCCTTCGTGCCGGAGACCAAGACGGAAAAGTGGATCGCCGTCACTCTCTGGGCCGAGAAGCGGGATGCAGACCGCTGGGAGCGCGAGGGGTATCCCAAGGTGGACGGAATCCTCAAACTCTATCTGGCCGCTCCGGCCGTCTGCAATTACTACAACGTGGAAACCTCCCTTTGCACGCACTTAGTAGAAGCCCTGACGGACTGAGGCATAGGTTAGAAAGAACCTCAACGGAGAGCGGGGAAGGTCGCCCGTCCCAGTTCACCAATATCCGCGCCGCCAGAACTAAGAAAAACGGCGTATAATCGCGGCCTGTATCATCCGCGTAAGAACGAAAGGGGCACAGCGAGGCATTGTGGACGGTCGCGTTGGCCGGCTTCGCAGCATTGCGGAATCGTGTTACTCTGCTGCGTTTACCCGGAGTTTCTCGTCTCGTGCTCGCTTTCCTGCGCTCAGCCGTCGTCGCCGCTCTTCTGCTCATCTCTCTGCAACTCATGTTTGGCGACGACACCAAGGCTCCGGTTTTCAGTCCAGCACTTGCGTCTGCTGACCAGCTTTATCGAGCGGGCAAGTTCGCGGAAGCCGAGGCCAGCTATCGGGCACTACTCAACACCGACTCGAAGTTAGTGCCTGCCCAAGTTGGACTTGTGCGGGCAATGTTGCGGCAACAGAAGATTGATGAAGCGTTGGACGCGGTGAACACAGCATTGACTGCGCAGTCCAATTCTGCGGCGTTGCTGGCGGCGAAGGGCGATGTCCAGTTTCGTCGCGCTGAGATGTCGGATGCCGAGCGGTCATACCTCGCGGCAAAGACGCTCGACCAAAAGGAAGTGCATGCTTATCTCGGACTGGCACGGTTGTACCGCTCCTACTCCATGTACCGCATAGCCTATGGCGAGTTGCAGATCGCGCACCAAATCGCCCCTGATGATATCGAGGTACAAAGGGCGTGGTTGGGCATGCTTCCGCGAAAAGAAAGACTAGCGGCACTTGAGGCCTATCTCGGCGAGCCCCATCCCGATAATGAAGAAGAAACAAGGCGGATGACCGAATATTTGGAGTTCCTGAAAGCGACAGCCGACAAACCCGTTCATGCGTGCAGGCTGGTCAGCAAGGTGGAGCAAACCGAGACGAAGCTGGAGACCATGTATGCGGAGGACGGACGGCGCATGCGTGGCATCGGCCTGTCGGCAAAGCTCAATGACCGGAATGTCCACCTGCTGCTGGACACGGGAGCAGGCGGGATCATGGTAAGCCGTAAGACTGCGGAAAAGGCGGGATTGACTCGCGTCTCTGCCTTGCACTACGGGGGCATCGGTGACAAAGGGCTGCAAGGCGGTTACACGGCGGTAGCGGACCACATCCGAATCGGCGAACTGGAGTTCCAAGACTGCGTGGTCGCCGTAAGTGATCAAAACTCGTTGACAGAGGAAGAGGGGTTGGTCGGTGCCGATGTGTTTGGAGGCTATCTGATCGACATCGACCTTCCGGGAATGCGGCTCAAACTGTCTCCGCTGCCGAAGCGCCCGGAAGATACAGTGGCTCCGAAATCGCTGAACAGCGAAGGGGAAGAGCAAGCGAATGCGGAGCAGAAGCAAGACAGCGCGACCGAACCGACTTCAAAGCAGCAGAAATCCTCCGCGCCCGGTTCCGAGACCCCACGTCGCTTGCCCAGAGATCGCTACGTTGCGCCGGAGATGGCCAACTGGACGAAAGTCTTCCGCTTTGGTCATGCCATCTTGGTGCCGACAAGCGTCAACGATTCTAAACCCATGCTGTTCGGACTCGACACGGGTGCGTTCAGCAATATTCTCTCGCTGCGTGCTGGGCGGGTGGTCGGCAAGGTAAGTTCCGACTACCGCGACCGAGTGACTGGACTGAACGGCGAAGTGAATAAGGTCTATAGTTCGAAGAAGGCGACTTTGAGTTTCGGGCATTATCGTCAGTCGAACCAAGGCATCATCACGCTAGACCTCTCCACCGTGAGCCGCCACACCGGGACGGAGATTTCCGGTTTTCTGGGATTTGCAATGCTCAGGCTGCTTGAGTTGAAGCTGGACTACCGCGATGGTCTTGTAGATTTCGAGTACGACCCTAAGCGCGTGCCTTTCGCGAGATAGCCACCGCTGATATGCCTCCGTCGAGTGAACAAATTACAGGCTTCTTACAGAGCATCCAGCGGCTGCTCGTCCTGATCGCGCAGAAGAAGGCGCAGTGCATAGTCCACAAGGACCACCCGCAAAGGCGTTACTCGGGGTTGCTTGCCAGTCTGCGAGGTCATGAGCGGCACTCCTGGGCTCACGGGGAAGTTAGTAGGATCTTGAGATGAGGATCGCCGTATATCAGTTGCCTTCGTAGTGAGATCGGAAGAGCGAGGAGCGAAGATCTACCGGAGATCGAATGGGGCTCTTCATCGACCAACTGCGTCCGACATAAAGGGCAAGGATGCAGAGCTGGGTGGCTCCTTCGTCTTACGTTGGTACGAAAACGGTCAACAGCGAAGGTGGAACCTGCGGACTGGCGAGACCTTGGTTGCTATCAGAAAACTCCACAAAAGATGTGCCTGAGTGGCCGCGAGATCGTCGGCTGCGCGATTGGAACACCGCGGCGGCATACAGGCGGAGGGCAGCTTGTCTGCTATTACCCTCGTAACATTCCCAGCGCCGAAATTGCCGGGTAGACTCATGCAATGGGACGTGGCCTCTCCGCGCGGGTCGACTTGGCTATGCCGAACGGCGAACCACCTGAAGTGCAACAGCAGCTTCGTACGCTGAACCCGCGACTGGAAGAATTGTCGGCCAGCGCCGGTCAGGTGGGGGGATTAGTGGTCCCGTTCCAGGAAAAGCGCCAGCTTGAAACGACCTTGCGGGGCCGCCTCCTATCTTTGCTTGCGAAATCAATCCGTGGATAACTCAACAAAACCCGCACACGGTCGCCATGATTCCGACAACGTTTTGGCCAATGTCAATTGGGAACTCAGAAAGCTGGAGAAGCGCGACGGGGAGCTGTGGCTGATTGTGACTGCCACCGGGATCCTGGCGGGAGCTGGATTGCTAGCCGTTCTGTTGCCCGCCGCCTTCCTGAAGTCCGGCAGCCTGCATTTTGAGGTCACCGTGTCGAAAGAACTGGCCTGCGGTCTGCTCGTGCTGTTGACCCTTGCCAACACCTACATCGTTTCCCGCCGCACCGAGTTCCGGAAATTGCGACAGAGGATGATCTCGACGGCGATGCAGAATGAACTCATTCGCCTCCAGTCTTTTACCGATCCGCTGACGGAAATCTACAATCGGCGTTCGCTCGAGGAACTGGCTGGCCGTTTCATCGGTCAAGCAA
>Ga0187858_10006376_pt1 | contig 10603 bp, 10 predicted proteins | sample June2016WEW_8_15_FD_133015 | JGI IMG/M metagenome (GOLD analysis project Ga0187858, IMG submission 133015) | Peatland microbial communities from SPRUCE experiment site at the Marcell Experimental Forest, Minnesota, USA - June2016WEW_8_150 | ecosystem: Environmental > Terrestrial > Soil >...
AAAGTGGGCACTGAATCTGCCCGTCAGCGCCGACCAAAATCGGTGAAGCTCGTAACCGTTTAATATAACAGCGAATTTTCCGGTGCCCCCTTAGCTCAGATGGATAGAGCACAGGATTCCTAATCCTGGGGCCGTGGGTTCGAATCCCTCAGGGGGCACCATCTCCGTCCCGCGCACCTCGATGCGCACACAAATCGACGTGGGAGGTCAGGTCACGGACCGCGGGCGATGGATCGAGTTCAAGGATGGGAAGTACCGTTTCGCCGCGCCGTGGTTCATTTCGTCCGCGGCCGCTGAATTTTCAGAACACAGATCGACCCGGAGATTGGGTCAATCATTTGGACAGCGTATATTTTTGCGGAGCTCAGATCCCGAGAACGTGAATCGACACCGCCGCCGCTTCGGCGCGAACCATGCCTCCTCCATTCTCGGTAAGGCCGACCTTCGGATTCGAGACTTGGCGCTTTCCGGCCTCGCCGCGGAGCTGCCAGAAGATTTCGCAGATTTGCGCCACTCCCGTCGCGCCAACCGGATGACCTTTCGCGAGCAGCCCGCCTGACGTATTCACCGGCATGCGGCCGGAAATTTCGGTGACGCCCTCGTCAATCATCTTCCCGCCCTCGCCGGGCTTGCACAGGCCGAGTTCCTCGTAGGTCATCAACTCGGCCGGCGCCGACGCATCATGCAGTTCGATCACGCTGAGATCTTCGGGTCCGACACCCGCCTTCTCGTAGGCCTGCTTCGCGACGCGGGGCACCACGCCTGGCTGGTCGGCGCCATGATCACTTCCCGACGACAACAGCGAAGCGAGAACCTTGACCGGCTTGTTGGTATAACGATGGGCGACCGATGAAGCGCACAGAATAGCCGCTGCGGCGCCGTCGCCGATGGGCGAACACATCAGCCGCGTGAGCGGATCAGCCACCATCGGAGAGCTCAAAATGTCCTCCAGGCTGTAAACCTCTTGATATTGCGCGTGCGGATTCAGACTGCCGTTGCGATGGTTCTTGACCGCGATGCGTCCGAACTGCTCGCGGGTGGTGCCGTAGCGCATCATGTGCGCGCGGGCGCCCGCCGCGTAAAAGTCCATGAACATCGAGCGCGATTCTCCCGCGCCCCCCGCCTTCTTGGGCGCCTCGCCGGGAGCTTCGCGCTCGGCCTGGAGCCGGGCCTGTTGCGCGTTCATGTCTGCGAGCAACTGCTGCACCAATTCCACATCGACGGCCCCGCTGAATCCCGCGAACGTACGTTTCTTATCCGCGTGGTAAAGCTTCTCCATGCCCAGCGCGAGCACCACGTCGTACATGCCCGAGGCGACATACAGGTGCGCGAGATGAAACGCGGTCGAGGAGCTGGCGCAGGCATTCTCGCAGTTGACGATCGGGATGCCGCCGATGCCCATCTCGCGCAGCACGACTTGTCCGCGGATACATTCCTGGCCGGTGATGAGGCCCGCCGCCGCGTTTCCGACGACCGCAGCCTCGATCTGCTTTTGCTCCAGCCCGGCGCTCGAAAGCGCGCCGTTTACCGCATCTCGCGCGAGAACCTTCATACTGGTGTCGAGGTACTTTCCGAACTTCACCATCCCGGCGCCGACTATCGAAACTTCGCGCATCTGACCGATCTCCTTGTTGATGGGCGGGCTATGCTCGCTCGCTTGGCGTGGACGATAACCCACCCTTGCGGCAATGGGCAAGCCGTGCATCGCGGAGGTGCGCATCCGCCGTGAACACCCCGCGAAAATGTGTGGTAGATTTCGCACCCATGAAAGGGTCCAACGCCTGGGTGATTCGACGGAGCTTGGCCGCATGAGTACTTCAGAAACGCCGGAACATTTCGCTTTCGCTGCCACACTCGATTTGGTCCGCGCGGTTCGCGCCATGCGATGGGACCAGGCGCCGGAGGATGCGCGCGAGGTCGCACGCCACTGCATCCTCGATTTCCTCGGCGTCGCAGTTGCCGGATCGCGCGAACCGCTGACGGAGATCCTCATCAATGAGATCGTCAAGCCTGAAGGATCGTCCGAAGCCGGACTCATCGGGAGCAAGCAGCGCGCGTCGCGGCTGTCGGCGGCGCTGGTAAATGGAGCGGCGGCCCATGCGCTGGATTTCGATGACACTCACACGGCGATGGGCGGTCATCCGTCGGTCCCGGTGATACCTGCGGTGCTCGCGCTGGCGGACAGCGCCGGATTGAGCGGGCGCGAGGTGCTCGAAGCGCTGCTCATCGGCATCGAACTGGAGTGCCGGCTGGGCGCATTGATCGGCGCACAGCATTACGCGATCGGATTTCACTCCACCGGGACCGTTGGAACTTTCGGCGCCGCTGCCGCATGCGCGCATATGCTGCGGCTGGACGAGGATGGATGGCTGCGCGCACTCGGGCTTGCGGGTACGCAAGCTGCGGGGCTCAAGTCGGGTTTCGGAACGATGGCGAAGCCGCTGCATGCGGGGCGCGCCGCATCCAATGGACTGTTCAGCGCACTCGCCGCGCGCGGCGGCTACACTTCCAATCCCGAAATCATCGAGACCGCGCAGGGATTCGCCGTTACGCACGCCGGCGCAAAACCGTCGCGCGAAGTGCTCGATCGATTCGCTGGACGCTTCCTGATTCGCGAGACGCTCTTCAAGTACCACGCCTCATGCTATCTCACGCACGCGCCGATTAATGCGGCTGAGCAGATTCGCGCCGAGAATCGCGTCGATCCGAAATCCATCGATGAAGTGGAGGTGCGCGTTCATCCTGCGCTTTTCGGCGTCTGCAATATCCAGGAGCCGAAGACCGGCCTCGAAGCGAAATTCAGCTTGCGCGCGACGACCGCGATGGCGCTGCTCGGGGAAGATACCAGCAATCTCGAGACTTTCACCGATGCGAAGGTGACCGAAGAGCGCGTGGTGTCCTTGCGCAATCGGATCCGTATCGTGCGCGACGAAAAGACTCCATCCACGCACGCGACGGTCGTCGTCAAAAGCAACGGACGGATTTTTCAGGCCGAATCGGACTCGGGCCAGCCGGCATCCGACCTGGTTGCGCAACGGGAGAATCTGACGCGCAAATTCATGGCGCTGACCGCTCCGATTCTCGGCCGCCGCAATGCCGATGCGTTGGCAAGTGCCGCCCTCAATGCGGATCAACTCGCTTCTGCTTCACAGCTGATCGATCTGACGCAGGCCTCATAGGCTGACGACCTGCCGCGATCGCGTCGAAGTCTTGGCTCCAGTCCTTCCTCGGACGATTTGCGGGTGTAGATCGCGCAGCGTCGAATCGGTGCGCCCATAGCCGAGACCGGCATTTACGAAGATCCGCGGCAATATTTAGGTACGTTTGACGGCAATGTTAAGCACGTTTGACATTTATTTTGAGAATCGCTAATAGAGCGGACGGAACCAGAAGGTGAGGTTTGACCCGATCAAACCAAGAGTGCTCAGGGTTCGGAGTGGCCCCTGTCAAACCACAGAGCATGTCGCGGCTTGAATAAGCATTATGATCTTAAGCTGGCTTCCTCAGGACGTTTCCACCTTCGGTCCGAGCATCGACTCGGTGCTCAAGCTGATCATTTATGTGGTCGGCACGGCATTCGTCTTGGCCGAGGGTACACTTTTGGCGTTCGTCATCTTGTACCGTCGCCGAGAGGGCGGACGGGCGGCCTTTGTGCCAGGCGAGTCGCTGCGCCAGTTGGCATGGGTGCTGATCCCAGTCGTAATCGTCGCCTTCCTTGATGTGGCGATCGATGTTCGGGCAAAGCCGGTCTGGGATCTGGTCAAGGAACAAAGTCCTACCCCGGCATTGACCGTAAAGTTGGAAGCGCTCCAGTTCGGGTGGGAATTCACTTATCCGGGCCCCGACGGCAAGTTCGGCACGCCCAACGACTTGGTCCAAACTACGTTTTTAACGGTTCCCGCGGGCCAGGTGATTCGCTTGCTCATGACGTCGAAGGACGTGATCCACAGTTTCTACGTGCCGCAGTTGCGGCTTAGGCAGGACATCATTCCCGGCCGGGAAATCCCCGCATGGTTCGAGGTAACGCAGCCCGGCAAATATGAAATCGCATGCTCCCAGCTTTGCGGGAACTCGCACTTCGCGATGAAAGGTATCCTGCGAGTTCTCACGCCCGAGGAGTATCAGCAGTGGGTTAGCCAGCACTGGCCCAAATCCGGCGCTGGAGCAGGCAAGAGCGCATCAAGTGCGCGATCGTCCGCAAGCGGAACGAAGGGATAGGCCATGGCCGAGACCAAGCCCCAGTCGGCGCCGTCCACCGATGCTCACGAGAAGATGGGCTTTTGGCGCCAATACATATTTTCTGTCGACCACAAGGTCATCGGCAAGCAGTACCTGTTCCTGGGCTTGTTCATGGGGTATGTGGGCGTGTTCTTGTCGTACGTCTTTCGCTGGCAGCTTGCCTGGCCCGGCACTGCGGTGCCCATTTGGGGAAAGGTGACGGCGCCACAGTATTACGAACTCGTCACGATGCACGGAACCATTATGGTCTTCTTCGTGGCGATGCCGGTCCTGCTCGGCGCGTTCGGCAATTTCCTTATCCCGCTGATGGTCGGGGCGCGCGACATGGCCTTTCCGCGGCTCAACATGGCCTCGTTCTGGACCATTCTCGTGGGCTCGGTCCTCCTGCTTATTTCGTTTTTCGTGCCCGGCGGCGCGTCGCACGCGGGCTGGACGAACTACGTTCCATTGTCCGATGCGTCGAAGTACCTGCCAGGAAATTACTGGGGCGGAAACCTTTGGCTGATCGCCTTGGCAATCGACTTCGCTTCGGTGCTGATGGGCGGCATCAATTTCCTCACCACGGCGATCGCGATGCGCGCGCCGGGGATGACCATCTGGCGAATGCCGCTGTTCGTTTGGCAGGAACTGGTGGCGAGCGTGTTGTTCATGCTGAGCGTCGGACCGCTCATCGCCGGCGTGGTGATGCTGCTGTTCGATCGGATGGTGGGTACGGGCTTCTTCCTGCCGGAAAAGGGCGCCGACCCTCTGCTTTGGCAGCACCTGTTCTGGTTCTTCGGCCATCCGGAAGTGTACGTAGTGGCGATGCCTGGCCTCGGAATTGTGCAGGAGATTCTTCCGGTATTCGCCCGCAAGTCAATTTTCGGTTATCGCATGATCGTATGGGCCGTGATTGTGGCCGGCATCCTCAGCTTTACGGTTTGGGCTCACCATATGTTCGTAAGCGGGATGAATCCGGTGTTGGCGGAGCCGTTCAGCGCGACCACGATTGCGATCTCCATTCCATTCGCGGTGATGCTGTTTGCCATGATCGCGACGCTCTGGCGCGGCCAGATCACGTTCTCAACGCCGATGCTGTTCGCGCTGGGCGCGCTGGCAAATTTCCTGCTCGGCGGCGTAACCGGCATTCCGCTGGGGACGAATGCCTCCGATATCTACCTGCATGACACCTATTTTGTGATCGCGCATTTCCACAACACCCTCGTGCCGACGGCCGTCATAGCGGGATTTGGCGGAATCTACTATTGGTTCCCGAAGATGTTCGGCCGAATGATGAATGAGACCTTGGGTAAGCTGCACTTCGTCTTCACTTGGGTCGGCTTCAACATGGTATTTGTTCCGCTCTTCCTGATCGGCTTGGGCGGCGGACAGCGCCGAATCTATATGTCGTCCGTTTACACCTTCTACAAACCGCTCCAGCCGCTGCACGTAATTGCGACCATCGGCCTGCTTGTCATAATCGTCGGGCAGATCCCGTTCCTGCTGAACTTTTTCCTGAGCATGTTCCGCGGCGCGAAGGCTCCTGCCAATCCGTGGCATGCCAACACGCTTGAATGGGCCACCGATTCGCCGCCGCCGCACGAGAACTTCCACACCATACCGACGGTCGTGCGCGGGCCATACGAGTACAGCGTCCCGGGAATGGAACAGGATTGGGCGCCGCAAGCGGCAGCGGTGGACGCTGGCGCCGCCCAGGGTTGAGCGAAAGCTTATGGCGAACTCGGCAGTCGAAATCGGGATCGCACATGCTCCGCACGAGGTGCCGACCAGTTTTGAGCTCGGCAAGCTTGGAATGTGGGTGTTCTTGGCCGGCGAAACAATGGTCTTCGGCGGGCTCATGGGCGTCTTTATTCTGGAGGGGATCTCCCATGGCGGATGGGGATCTGATGGCGCGCACGTCAACTGGCGCCTCGGGGCAATCAACACGTTCATTCTGTTCACGAGCAGCCTGACGGCTGCGCTCGCGCAGGGCGCCGCCCGCGTCCAGGATTCGCCTCGCGCGAAGCGCTACTTGAGCGCCACTGCGCTTCTCGGTGTGCTCTTTCTCGTAATCAAGGCCTTCGAATACGCCGGCGATTTTCGCGACGGTTTCACTCCCCTCGCCGCTCTTTTCTGGAGCTTCTACTATGTGATGACTGGGCTGCACGTGCTTCATCTGCTCGCCGGGATTGTGGTCATCTTCGGATTGATGTTCATGGTGACCCCCCGCACTCCGGCCGGTTGGTTGGAGCGCAAGCTCAAATACGTTTGCCTGTATTGGTATTTCGTCGAGGTGGTTTGGGTTTTCCTTTTTGCTTTGGTGTATCTGGCGCCCACCGCCGGATAGGTGACGACGATGGAACAAACCGAATTCAGTGCTTCGGACTCGCTGAAGACTTGGGGACTGCTGGTTGTCCTGTTGCTGGTTGGCGCCTTGGCGGTGGCGCTGGGCCTGCCGCGAAGCCTGGCGCTGTGGGTCATATTTGCCGCGGCTGCCGCACAGGCCTACGTCATTGGACGCTACTACATGCGCCTGCGATCGGAAGACGTGCTGATCTACACCTTGGCGCTGCTTCCGGTGGTGACGGTGATTGTGCTCGCGTTCGTGCTTATACCCGACATCGCGATGCATCGATAGGATAAGGAGTCAGAGTTTGGCTGCGGTAACTCCGCTTCGTCCGGTTTCTGGTCTTAAGCGCGCCACCGCATTAGGCGGCGGCGGTTCAGCTCCGGCCGCGACGCCAAAGGCCGCCGATCCGACGCTCGGCGTGTTGATATTCATAGGCTCCGAGGTGATGCTCTTCGCGGGCCTGATCAGCGCATTTCTCGTCTCGAGCGCGTCGGCGCCATTTTGGCCCCCTGCGAACCAGCCCCGGCTTCCGGTCGCGATCACGGGACTCAACACCGGCCTTCTCGTGTTGAGCGGGTTTACGATGTGGACAGTGGTGCGCTCACTGCGTCAGCACGACAAGACAGGTGCCGTGCGCTGGATGGGAGCAACAATTGTGCTCGGCGCTTTATTCCTTGCCATCCAGGGGAGCGAGTGGGCAGGCCTCATTCGCTTCGGGCTGACTATGACATCGAGTCTGTACGGCGCAATGTTCTATCTGATCGTTGGCGCCCACGCGCTTCATCTCGCCGTGGCGGTCGCTGTTCTGTTGTTCGTGGCTACTCGGGTCTGGCGAGGGCGATACGAAGTGGACTTCCGCGGCGTCGTTGCGTGTTCAGTGTATTGGTCATTCGTAGTAATTCTGTGGCCCATAATTTATGCGCTGGTTTACTTCAGTTAAATTCGCCGCCTTCGCGATTTCGGCGGTCCTCGTCTGCGCGCCTGCAGCCTATGCGTGCCCGCTATGCTTTGCGTCGTCGTCGCCGGGAGTCTTGCACGCTTATCTGGTGAGCGCCTTTTTCATGATAGCTCTCGCTTGGGGAGTGATCGGTGGAATAACTCTATACGCGTTCCGCGTCTATTCCGAAAAATTGGAACAAGGAGATACGAGCACGCATTTGCAAGCGACGCGCTCGAATAAGAGTCCAAATGCGCCTTTCGAGTGACAAAGAGCGATAACACAAATAGTGACCGGATGCGCTGGAGGGAAATGTAAGGATTATGAAAAAGATGAAGCTGCTCGGCGGGGGTTTGCTCGTCATCGGTGCGTTGACGCTGGGTGTCACGATGCCGGCGTTCGCGGCGCAAACCGTGGAGGTAAAGATGTTCGACACACCGGCGAAATTCGTTCCCGACCCGGTGAAGGTCAAAGTCGGCGATACAATAAAGTGGGTGAACAAGGGCGACACCATCCATACTGCAACCTCCGATCCGTCCCAGGCGCCTGACAAAAGCTGGGCATCGGTGCCGGCCGGAGCGGAGACATGGGACTCTGGTTATCTGAACTCGGGGGAGGACTTCAGCTACACGTTCAAGGTCCCCGGGGTTTACAAGTACTTCTGCACGACCCACGTAAAGGAAGGAATGAAGGGCGAAATCGACGTCGAGAAATAGCCTGCATTCGCTCGTCGGCGAGTTCGCTGTAGAGAGGCAGCCCCTGGTTGGCTGCTTACCGTCTGCGACGCTTTCTGAGGGAGGAGACAAAATGCGACGCGCACATCAACTACTGATCGCGGGAACCTTCGCTTCAATCGCATTGACCGTGCTGACGCCAGGAAGCACGCGCGCGGATGAATCGTCTGTCTCGAAGCCAGGCTCGTCGGGCGATCCCGCCGAGGCAAAGCCTGGCTCCTACGATCGGCTGCTCCGCGAACTCCAGGCGGAGCGCCAGCATATGAGGGAGGTGGAGCGCAGGCATGAGGAAGAGGAGGCAGCGGAGCGCAAGCGTATTGAGGCACTGGAAAAGGAGGTCAGCGCCATCAACAGCGCGAACCTGCAGCTCCAGCAAGCCCAGACCACTCTGCAGACTAGCAACGTTCAAACTGAGAAACAGGTCGGCCAGATTCAGAAAACCGTATCTTCCGAGCTTGGGCCCTTCAATTTTGGCGATCGCATAAATTCCTTTCTCGGCCAGCATACCTTCACGATGGTCGGAGACGCCTCCGTCGGGTACTACTACGATCATAAGGGGGGCGTGAACGACCCGGTACTGGAATTCGAAATCAACCCGATGATTCGGCTTGCCGACTGGATCCAGTTTTACGGTGCTATCGGCGCAGTAGCCAGCCCTGGCGGAATTTCCACTGTTGGTCCGACCCTTGCCAACCTGCAGATCTTTCCGCTTGGACAGGAAGCTCCGCTGGAGCTGGTCGCTGGACTATTCGACATGCCTTTCGGCGACTTTTACGAGAACCAGGGCCCGCCCTGGGTTAATCCCTTCGTAACGGCGCCGCTGATGTACGGTGCTGAAGCCATCCTGCCGCCGGCCTCGCTGGGATTGCAGGCTCGCGGTGGGATTCAGTGGGGTGGCCTCGGGCAGGACGTTGACTATACGGTCTGGGCTGACTCGGGGCCGAGTTTCGAATCGTCGCCCGGTGTGAATGCGATCCCCGCGCCGGTAATCGGCGAACGCCTGAACCCGCTCACCGGAACTAACATAGCCACCAACGGTAAGGGTTTTGGCGCACGCTTCAGGCTGTTCCCAGTGCCGATCAGTGAGGATCTTGGACGGCTTGAACTGATGGCGACAACCTACAACGGCAAGTGGCTGGACTCGCTCTGGTACAATTCCTGGGGAGTGGGCTACGCCTATCGCCTCGGACCTTTCCGCACTCGAGGCGAGTGGGGGCAGACCTACCGTCAAATGCAGTCTCTCACAGGTGCGGCTGCGTATCCTGGCTGCTGCGGACATGAGAACCGCCAGGGGTGGTATGCGATGGCGGGTTATTTTCTTTATGGAATCCCTCATCCTTATCTGGGTGACTGGCTGGAGCCGAGGTTCAATAAGATTGAATTCCTGGTGCGCTACTCGGGCGTGAATCAGCGCGGCATCCTCGCCAACGACATCACGAATGTGCCGGTCCAGGGCTTCAACGGATCGCCGTCAGTCTTCAGCCCGCATGCGCGCGAAGTCGCACTGGGGCTTGACTACTGGCTTGCGCCCTCGATTGTCTGGCAGACCGAGGTTGACTTGGAGCTTCCGAGCAGAGGCGGGACGCTCTACAACTTCGCAGGCACGTCCACCCTTCCGACTGCGAGCAGCATCGGCGGTACGACGAACGATGTCGCGGCGATGACCCAACTCACTGTTGGGTTCTGACCTACAAGGGGCGACGACAATGAAATCACTTGTTGCTAGAGTCGCAATAATTTCAGTCGTGATGCTGGGCGCTGCCATGAGTGCGCACGCTGCCAACCTCATGGGCCCGACTCCGGAACAGCAAAAGCGGCATCTTGAGTTATTCCATGAGGGACAGGCGTTGTGGCCAATTTATTGCAACCACTGTCACAACGCTCGAAATCCCGCCGAGTTCGCTCCTTACCAGTGGGATCAAATCATCATGCATATGCGCACGGTGGAGAACCTGCCGCCAGAGGACGCGGCTGCAATCCTCGAGTACCTGAAGACGGCGCGTTGACGGCGTATCGCCCGCTCGCCCTTCTCGATGAGTAGGAGGCCCTATTCGAAGGCAGTTCACCCGTATCTGCATTCTCTTTCTCCGGCGGCTGTCGCTACCGCTCGCGCTGCTTGCGATCTTTGCCGCGTTGTGCGTCTTGGTTTATGGGGAACTCGAGGGGCTGGCTTGGCAGGATGCGCTTTTCTGGATCATCCACCCTTACTCAATAGATTACCGCACGGTACAAAACGCGACCAAGTTTTTCTCCTTGTTCGTGTACATCGGCGTGTTTGCTTTTCAGATCTGGATTGCCGAGCGGGTTCTTGTGACGATTTTTAGCCAACAAGGAAGGGAGGGCTGGAAATTAATGATCAACGAA
>Ga0187858_10006381_pt1 | contig 10598 bp, 5 predicted proteins | sample June2016WEW_8_15_FD_133015 | JGI IMG/M metagenome (GOLD analysis project Ga0187858, IMG submission 133015) | Peatland microbial communities from SPRUCE experiment site at the Marcell Experimental Forest, Minnesota, USA - June2016WEW_8_150 | ecosystem: Environmental > Terrestrial > Soil >...
AGCGGATAGAGATTCGGCTTGCCCATTTGTGCCGGCCACCACAGGCGAGGATTCGAGAAGACGAGTTGAGGGAACTGCTCAGGTGTGAAAGTGACGTCTTTGCTTTCGTTGGCGACGAGTTCGACTTCCTGCTCGAAGGTGACGTTTTCGATCTGACCTTTCAGCTTGCCCTTCACCGGATGGGCGGTGCCGTTCTTTAGTTGCGCGGTAACTGTAAGCCGAGCGAAATTGTTTTCCGGCAGGTTCAACTTTGATACGACGGTGGGATAGCGGAGGGCAACCGGTCCGCTGGTGGTGAGATAGACCTCGCGCCACAGGCCCATGTTCTTATCGGGAGGTGCGGGGTTCCAGTCGACAAAGGTGATGGCCAGATCGTTCTCGGTCGGAGCGAAGACCTGGACAGCGAGAATGTTTTCCGCACCGGGTTTCAAAGCGTCGGTGACATTGAATTCGTAGGTGCGCCACGCTCCGGCAATGTCGTTGGAGTTGGCAATCTGTTTTCCATTCAGCCACACGTTGGCGCGGTAATTGATTCCCCTGAAATTCAACCAAACCGTTTTTCCAGCGTACGACGCAGGAGCGCTGAATTGCTTGCGATACCACCACGAGACTGCATAGGGGCTATCAGGCTGCATGGCGATGTCGGAAAAATTCCCGCCGATCGGGTATGTCACTCCGTCGAACTGGCGCAGGTTCATGGCGAAGAACGCGTCAGGAAGAGTCTTGTCCTTCACCAATGCCGCGACCACCGTGGTGGGAACGCTGACGTCATGCCAGCCCTTGGTGTCAAAGTTGGCCGTGGAGATGACTTCGCCCTTGGCCTCAATCTTGGCGGAGGATTGTAAAGCCCAATGGTCGCGCAGCGCGAGTTTTCCGCTCTGCTGAGCCGGCGGATTCTTGTCCAGTGATTGGGAAGCGGCCGAGGCTACGGTTAGGGAGAAAAGCAAACCGGCTAACAGAATTGCCAAGGAACGCGCGGACAAGAAAGTCAGGAACCTTCTTCCGAAAATCATCTTGCTCTCCTTAAGAGCTCCATCGCTGGTCGCTGGTACAGCTTCGGATCTGTAGACTTCGATTCGCGAACAAGATGGATAACACGTCTATTGATACGTTTCAATAGATGTTTTTGGCAGGGCAGACCCGGATCGGAGGTCAAGACCACGTTCAGAGCAACTCCGCGCGGCCGTAGCGCCCGGTTGCTTAGTTTATAATTGACAATTCTGCTTCACACTTCCGGAGTGACAAGAAGATGATTCGATTTCTGCAAACTGAAGGACCGTTCAAGAAAATTGTGCTCAGCGGCCTGCTGCTGCTCATCTGCGCGGCCATGGTGATCGCGTTCGTGCCCGGCATCGGCACCGACGTGTCTGGCAATCCGGGGGCGGGTATTGTCGCCAAGGTGGATGGCCAGGACATTAGCGCAGAGGAAGTGCGAGAGACGGCTCGTGGGATGTTGCAACAACAAGGAGCACAATTGGGCGCGAATGCTGCGATCCTGCTGCCTTTTTTTGCACAGCGCGCAGCCGACCAACTGGTGGATCGCCAGGCACTGGTTTCCGAAGCCCAACATCTCGGGTTGAAAGCCACTCCGCAGGAAATAAAGGACGAACTCCAGCACGGACGCTATGCAGAAATCTTCTTTCCCGGCGGAACATTTATTGGCCAGGCGGAATACGAGGGTCTGCTCCAGCAGCACAATCTGACTCCCCCGATTTTTGAAGATTCCGTGGGCAAAGAAATTCTGATCAGCAAGTTGCAAGCGCTGATCACCGGCAGCGCTTCCGTGAGTGAAGCCGCCGTCCGGCAGGAGTTCGACAAGCAGAATATGAAGGTAAAGTTCGAGTATGCCGTTCTGAAGCAGGACGACATCAAGAAGGGCCTTCATCCCACGACGGAAGAGCTGAAAGCTTTCTACGACAGCCACCTGAAAAATTACGCGAATTCGATTCCGGAGAAGCGCAAGGTGAAGTACGCCCTCATCGACTTCGCCAAAATCGAGAATGGCGTACAGATCTCACACGAAGAGTTGCAGGCTTATTACAACCAGCACCGCGATCAATATCGCGTGCCGGAGCAGGCGAAGGTCAGCCACATTCTGATCAAAACTCCGTTACCAGGGCCCGACGGGAAGGTGGACGAGAAGGGCGTGGCAGAAGCCCAGAAGCGCGCAGAAGATATCCTGAAGCAAATCAAGACAGGAGCAAAGTTCGAAGACTTGGCCAAGAAATATTCCGAAGATCCAGGCAGCGCGAAAGAAGGCGGATCTTTGGGATGGATCGGCAAGGGCCGCACGGTTCCGGAGTTTGAGAAGGCCGCTTTCTCGCTGCCCAAGGGGCAGATCAGCGATCTGGTGAAGAGCAGCTACGGTTTTCACATCATTCGTGTGGACGACCGGCAAGATGCTCACATGAAGACGCTCGACGAAGTGAAAGACCAGATCGAGCCAATTCTCAAACAGCAAAAAGCGCAGCAGATCGCTCAGAAGACGGCAGACGATTTGCTCCAGCAAGCTCAGAAGCAAGGGCTGGATGCTGCCGCAGCCGCCAAGGGCGCACCGGTTGTGACCCCCGACTTTTTCGGCCGCAAGGACCTGGTGCCGGGATTGGGACCGTCGCCGCAGTTCATGGATGCAGTCTTCACTACGGCGGAGAAATCCCCACCGCAGATGGCTACAACGTCGCAGGGCTTCGCCGTGTTCGACCTGCTAGCGGTCAAGCCGCAATCTACCCCGACGTTTGATGAAATTCGCAGCCGGGTGGAAGAGGAATTCAAGAACGAGCGCTCGAGCATTCTGCTGTCCCAGAAAACTCAGGAACTCTCCGATCGCGCCAAAAGCGAGCACGACTTGAAGAAGGCGGCAAAGGAGTTGGGCGCTGAACTGAAGACCAGCGAATTCGTCGCGCCCGATGGCCAGGTTCCGGATATCGGATCGATGACCGGGCAGGCTGCGGTCGCTTTCAGCATGAAAGCGGGTGACATTAGCGGGCCGATCAACAGCGGAGCTAACGGAGTGGTGATTTCCATGGACGAAGTGCAAGCTCCGTCGGAGGCTGATTTCGCCGCCAAGCGCGATCAGATTCGTGATTCGCTGTTGCAGAGCAAGGAACAGGAGTTGTTTCAGCTTTTCGTGACCAACCTGCGCGACCAGATGGAGAAATCCGGCAAAATCAAGATCAACCAGGAAGAGATGAAGACGCTGACCCGTGCGAGCAGCGAACCGGGAATTTGAGGAATTGATCGAGTTGCATGCCATTTTCGCGCGCCGCAGGCATTTTGTTGCATCCCACGTCGTTGCCTTCGCGCGGCGGCATTGGTGATTTTGGGCCATCTGCCTATCAGTTCGCGGATTCTCTCGCCTCGGCCCACCAGGGACTTTGGCAAGTTCTGCCGCTTGGTCCTCTGGGCTATGGAAATTCGCCTTATTCTTCCACCTCTGCATTTGCCGGAAACCCGCTGCTGATCAGCCTGGAACGACTGGCCAGCCGTGGCTGGATCGATCCGGATAAAATTCCCAGCCTCGCTTCTGATTCTGGTCCGGTTGCCTATGACCAGGTTTTCGCTACGAAACTACCATTGCTGTTTGAAGCTGGTCGCGGCTTTGTCGCGTCGGCGCCGCCCAGTGCACGCGAACGATTTGAACGGTTTTGTTCGGAGCATGCCTGGTGGCTCGATGATTTCGTCCTCTTCGATGCGCTGCGCTCCAAACATAAGCTGGCGAGTTGGAAGGCGTGGCCAGCAGCGCTGGCGCGTCGCGAACCTGCCGCCATGGAGCAGGCTCGCAAGGAACTCGCGGACGATCTTAAGATCCGGAGCGCCCTGCAGTTTGCCTTCTACGAGCAATGGCAGGCGTTGCGGCGTTATTGCGCGGAGCGCAAGATCCGTATCGTCGGCGACGTGGCGATTTTTGTAAACTACGACAGCGCCGACGTCTGGATGCGCCGCGATCTTTTTCGATTGAATGAGAATCTCGAGCCGGATGTGGTTTCGGGTGTCCCCCCGGATTTCTTCAGCAAGACCGGACAACGTTGGGGCAACCCCCTTTACCGCTGGGATGTGATGAAAGCGCGGGGCTATGAGTGGTGGATTCAGCGCCTACGCTGGGCGACGCAGAACTGCGACTACATCCGCCTTGACCATTTTCGCGGCTTCGACCAGTTCTGGGAGATTCCGGCGGGCGATCCTACAGCGATCAATGGGCGCTGGGTGGATGGTCCGCGCGACGACCTGTTTCACAAACTGCGCGAGGCGCTTGGCGGTCTGCCGTTCTTTGCGGAGGATTTGGGCTACATTACCCCAGCGGTGCATGCCTTGCGCGAGAGGCTGCAAATTCCGGGAATGGCGGTACTGCAATTCGGATTCGGCGACGAAGGGGCGCACATCTACCTCCCGCATCGCGCTGCCGGCAAGGTCATCTACACCGGAACGCATGATAACGATACGACAGTGGGCTGGTACCAGGCCTCTGCCGCCGATCATGAACGGCACAACGCCGATTCCTACCTTGGGCGCTGCGACGATGGGATTCATTGGGCCTTCATCCGTGCGGCTCAGAGCTCGGTGGCCGATCTCGCTCTCATTCCATTGCAGGACGTGCTGGGCCTGGGCAGTGAAGCGCGCATGAACACTCCCAGTCTGGATGGCGGGAACTGGAGGTGGCGTCTCGCTCCGGGCCAGTTCGAGGATGGATTGATCACAAAACTTGCCGAGCTTGCCGAACTCACGGACCGGCTGCCTAAGCCATTTCCCGTTCCCCCGGACGAGAACTTCGCGGCCTGAAACGGCGGCTCAGTTATCAACGCTGACAGCCGGTTGTGAATAGAGTGTTACAGGGCCTGGGAGGCTTTGCGCCCCGCGCCGAATCGTGTATAGAAGTTACGGAGAGTTTTCTTGGCCGGCGAACCCATTATCGAAGCCCGGGCAATTGAGAAGTCCTATCCGCAACCGGATGGAACCCGCATCCAGGTGGTGGGACTTACTGACTTCGCGATTGAACCAGGAAAGATCATTGCGCTGCTGGGCGCTTCCGGCTGCGGCAAGTCTACTTTGCTGCGCATCCTAAGTGGACTCTCGCAACCCTCTTCGGGGGCGCTGTTCTGGCACGGTAAGCCCCTGAACGGTCAAGCGCCGAATGTGGCCATTGTTTTCCAGAGCTTCGCTCTGTTTCCATGGCTCACGGTACTTGAAAACGTTGAAGCTCCGCTGGAGGCGCGAGGAGTGGCCGTGGTCGAGCGCCGCAAACGGGCGCTGCGCATGCTGGATACGGTGGGCCTCGACGGTTTCGAAACGGCGTATCCCAAGGAGCTTTCCGGGGGGATGAAACAGCGAGTGGGCTTTGCGCGTGCCCTCGTGGTTGAACCGGAAGTCCTCTTCATGGACGAACCATTCTCTGCGCTCGACGTGCTGACGGCGGAAAACCTCCGCGGCGAGCTGTTGGAGCTTTGGCTCAACAAGAAGATGCCCACCAGCGCCATCTTCATTGTGACCCACAACATTGAGGAAGCGGTGATGCTGGCGGATCGCATCGTGGTGCTAAGCAGAAACCCGGCTCGCATTCGCTCGGATTTTAATGTGAAGCTCGCGCATCCCCGCGATCGCAAGTCAGGCCGTTTTGTCGAACTGGTGGATTACATCTACAAGATCATGACTGAGCCGGACGTCGAACATGCTTTGCCCGATCCGGAAAGCACGGGGGAGATTGTTGTCCCGCCCGGAGGTCTGAAGAAAAGGCAATCTCCGGTTCGGACGAGTCGGTACCAGATTTTGCCGCACGCGCGTGTGGGCGGAATCGCTGGCTTGCTGGAGTTGTTGCACGATCGCGGCGGGCGCGAAGACCTGTTTCGCCTAAGCGAAGAACTGGTGATGGATGTGGAGGACTTATTGCCCATCCTGGAGGCCTGTGTTCTCCTGGGCTTCGCCTGGTTGAAGGAGGGCGATGTGCAACTCTCCCCACAGGGCGCGGCATTTGCCGATGCTGACATTCAGCGGCGCAAGGTCTTGTTCCGCGAAGCGGCGCTCGAGCATGTCACGATCCTCAAGCAGATTGACAGCATTCTGAGGCGCAAGTCGGATCATTCGATTGCCGACGAATTTTTTCACGATATTCTCGACGAGCATTTTTCCGAAGAGGAAGTGCAGCGCCAGTTGGACACGGCCATGAACTGGGGCCGTTATGCGGAAATTTTCGACTACGATCGCGAAAGTGGCCGGCTTACGCAAGCCGAAGCCGCTCCCGGCGAAAGTGCAGAACCGGTTGGTGAGAACCAGGACTCGGCTCCCACGCCGAAAGCCTGATCCCGAATCCAGTCGACAGAGAGAATCAGCGCATGAAAAAGAGCATCAGCTTCCGCGGATTCTCGGCCTATCGCCTGTGGTCGCAGCTGCCGACCCTCGAAACCTCGCACCTGCCCGATCTCATCATGTTCGCGGCGGGGATTGCGCTGTTTTATGGTGTGGTCACGGTCGGACGCTCGTGGTTTGGTCCGTTCACGCCTTCGGTGGAGATTTCGCGAAGCCTGCGCGTATTGCCGGCCTATGCCGGTTATTCGCTGCTGCGCATTACCATTGCTTACGTCCTGAGTCTGCTATTCACGCTGGTGTACGGCTATGTTGCGGCGTATAACGCGCGCGCCGAGCGCTTCATGATCCCATTGCTGGACGTGCTGCAGTCGATTCCCGTCCTTAGTTTTCTGCCGGGAGTGATGCTCGCGATGGTCGCGCTTTTTCCGGGACGACAGCTTGGTGTGGAGTTGGGTGCGATCCTGCTCATTTTCACCGGTCAGGTCTGGAACATGGCCTTCAGTTTTTATGCGTCGCTGAAAAGCATTCCGAAAGAAATGCGGGAAGCAGCGGCGATTTACCGCTTCAGTTGGTGGCAGCGTTTCACGCAGATGGAGTTACCCTACTCGGCCATCGGGTTAGTGTGGAACTCCATGATGTCGGTCGCAGGAGGATGGTTCGCGCTGATGGTTTGCGAGATGTTTGTATTGGGGCCGCGCGATTTTCGACTGCCTGGTTTGGGGTCGTACTTGCAAACGGCGGCCAGCGCAGGGGACACGACCTCGATCCTGTGGGGCGTGACCACCATGATTGCCGTGATTGTATTGCTGGATCAGTTCATTTGGCGTCCGGTCATCGCCTGGGCGGAGAAATTTAAAGTTGAACAGGTGGAAAGTACCGACAGTCCGCGGTCGTGGGTTCTCAACCTGGTGGAGCATTCCACCGGGCTCGCCAAGCTTCGGCAGAAGACGTTGCAGCCGCTGGGGGAGCGTCTTCTTCTGTATTTTGCGCGGAAGCATACCGAAGAAGCGCCCGAGCAACCTGTGGCTCCGTGGCGGGAATGGCTGGTGCGCGCACTGGCGTTGCTGGCGCTGGTTGGTATTGGCTACGGCGTGGTGAGTGCCGCGATCATGCTGACCGGCTTGCAGCGGTCTGAATTGCATGAAGCCGCGCTGGGCTTAGGTGCAACGTTCCTGCGAGTAAATCTTGCTTTGTTGATCGGTGCCCTGTGGACTATTCCTGCCGGAGTCGCGATCGGCTTCAATCCTCGACTGGCGCGCATTGCGCAACCGTTGGCCCAAATTGCGGCTTCGGTTCCGGCTACCGCGTTGTTGCCAGTAATCTTGCTCGTGCTCATCCGGATTGGCGGTGGACTCGGCTTGGCTTCCATTGTGGTTCTGCTCCTGGGCACGCAGTGGTATGTCTTGTTCAATGTAATCGCCGGAGCGATGGCGATCCCGACCGATCTGAAAGAATGCTGCTCCGTGTTTCGAGTGCGCGGCTTTGAGCGCTGGAAGAAACTGATTCTGCCGGGAATTTTTCCTTATCTCGTTACCGGCCTGGTGACGGCTTCCGGCGGAGCGTGGAACGCCAGCATCGTCGCGGAATACTTTCACTTCAAAGGGCAGATTTACACCACAACCGGACTGGGTGCGACCATCAGCCAAGCCACCGACAGCGGCAACTTCGACCTGTTGCTGGCCGCGACCATGATGATGGCAGCGACGGTGGTCACCATCAATCGATTAGTCTGGCGCAAACTATATGCGCTTGCGGAAACGCGCTTCCGACTGGAGACTTGAAGAAGTAGCGGTCAGTGATCAGTGATCAGTGGCCAGTGTTACTCGAGCGAAATCTTCTTCGCTTGTCGCCGCCACTGACCACTGCTTTGGTTACTCCAGGTTACTTTCGAGTTTCCTGTCCGCCAACATTTCATCAGCTTTTAACTTCCTCTTCATCCCTCCGCAATGTCCCTGGGCTATTTCTTTAACATGCCCTCAAACCAACTGCATGGGGAAAAAACGCGGCCAGAAGTGTTGTCGCATGTGGCCGGCTTTCCTGGCGTTCCGGCCCTGGCAGAGAAATTTATTCCCGTGGATAAAGTGCGGGAGCTTTACCGCCGAGTGCAGCGATCTCCCGAAGGTTTCGGGCTGGAAGGTCTGCTGGCGGCGATGCGGGTGGAGTTGGACGTGAATGCGGCGGACAGCGCGCGAATTCCCGCCACCGGCCCAGTAGTTGTGGTGGCCAACCATCCCTTTGGAATGCTCGATGGAGCGATGTTGGCGGTTCTGTTGACGCGCGTCCGTCCAGACGTAAAGGTGATGACCAATTACCTGCTGCGCGATGTGCCCGAACTGGCGCGTCACTGCATCTTCGTGGATCCGTTGCAGAGCGATCGCGCCGTCGGTGCCAATGCCATCGATACGAATCGACGCGCCGTGCGGGAAGCTCTGGCTTGGCTGCAGGGCGGCGGAATGCTGGCTGTCTTCCCGGCGGGCGAGGTCTCGCAGTGGCAATTTCCACAGGCAGAAATCGCAGACCCGGTATGGAACGACACCGCCGCGCGTTTGATTCGCCACACGGGAGCTTCAGCTTTGCCGGTTTATTTCTGTGGACGCAATAGTGTGAGCTTTCATCTTTTGGGGATGATTCACCCCGGGCTTAGAACCGCGTTCCTGCTGCAGGAGTTTCTGCATCAAGAAGGAAAAACGGTGGAAGTCCGCGTGGGTAGCGAGATTCCGTCCGGATCCGCGTCTGGCATCGCAGATGATCGCGAGGCCACCGAATACCTCCGCTGGCGCACGTATCTGTTGGCGCGCCGTAGCCGGGCCGAGAAATCGTTGTCAGTGGCCGTGCGTTCCAAAATTTCGGCGAAGGTGCAGGAACCTCTGCCTCCTGCGGAGCCTGCCGACGTGCTGGCACAAGAATTGAACAGCCTCGCAAGCGATCGCTGTCTGGTGGAGAACGCCGAACTCGCCGTCTATCTGGCGAAGGCGGATGAGACTCCACGAGTGCTGCAGGAGCTGGGGCGATTGCGCGAAGTCACCTTTCGAAGTGCCGGCGAAGGCACCGGAAAGAGTCGCGATCTCGACCGTTTCGACCGCTACTACTGGCACGTTTTGCTGTGGCATAAGGCGAAGCAGGAGCTTGTAGGAGCTTATCGTGCCGGCAATACCAGCGAGATTCTCGCGAAGCGCGGAGTGAGCGGTCTTTACACCAGCACACTGTTTCGCTTCGACGAGCGCGTTTTCGAGAAGATCGGTCCGGCGCTGGAGTTAGGGCGTTCTTTTGTGAGGCCGGAATACCAGCGCCAGTACGCCCCGTTGCTTTTGTTGTGGAAGGGAATTGCGCGCTTGCTGGCGATGCAGGCGGATACCGCGGTGCTGTTTGGCGCGGTGAGCATCAGCAATGATTACTGCAAGGCCTCGCGCGAAATGATTTATAGGTTCTTCGAAGCGCGCATGCAGGAGGATGAGTTGGCCGGGATGGTTGAGCCACGACGGCCGTTTCGTCCTGCCGGGTTGTGGCCTTGGGATTGCCGCGCCATGTGCCATGCTTTGCGCGATCTGGAAGAACTCTCTCAGCCAATCACCGATGTCGAAGCGGACGGCAAAGGACTGCCCATCTTGCTACGCCAGTACGCGAAGATCGGTGGCAAACTGCTGGGCTTCAACGTGGACCGGCAATTCTCCAATGTGCTCGACGGTCTGGTGGTCGTAGATCTGCGAAAAACTGACGCTGCCATGCTGGAAAGATACATGGGGCGCGAAGGCGCGATGCGCTTCAGGAGCCAACATACCTGTAATTCTTAAGAGCCCGCTCTATTGTTTCGCTCTCAGCCTCGTTACCTCGTTCGGCAGGATGCAGGACTGCTCGGTGTCCTTCAGGGCAGCCGCCAAACGTATTCCGAGATCTGCAAGCTCCTCCGCACTCATCAACTGCTGCAAGCGTTCGAACAACTGACGCTCTTCTTTGCGGATGTGAGCGGAAAGCTGTTGCGCAAAGACCGACAAGCTTTCCGGAGACATGCGACGTGCCCCCGCCTGGGGAAAAAACTCGCGCAGCGAAGCGTGCTCGGCGGCGAGTTCATCCACCAACGGGCACAATTCCGGAAACCCGCATGCAACGCGGAAGAGCACAGATTCTTCGGCCGCGAAATGAACTCTGATTTCCGGCTCGAAGTGCTGCTCAATCTCAGCCTGCCACGCTTGCAAGTCAGCATCAGGGATGGGCTGTGCGCGATCGAGGCGTGACCTGCCCCCCATCTTTAGTCCAGGGATAATGAGACTCTCTCCGGTTTCTGTTCGGCCCGCGTGCCTGTC
>Ga0187858_10006397_pt1 | contig 10581 bp, 13 predicted proteins | sample June2016WEW_8_15_FD_133015 | JGI IMG/M metagenome (GOLD analysis project Ga0187858, IMG submission 133015) | Peatland microbial communities from SPRUCE experiment site at the Marcell Experimental Forest, Minnesota, USA - June2016WEW_8_150 | ecosystem: Environmental > Terrestrial > Soil >...
AGCATTATCAATAGATAAGCACGGGCCCCTTACGGACGTAGGTCCGATCCTCGATCTGTCGAACAAGAAACTCAGCGACGTCCGAACGCGAGATCAGGCCGTTACGCCACTGCGACGGCTTATCGAGGATTTTGTACCGCCCCGTCCGACGCCCGCTGGTTAGGACTCCCGGCCGCACAATCGTCCAGTCGAGCGAGCTGTTTTTTATCAGGCGCTCTTGCACACTCTTGTCATCATAGGCGCGGCCGACAAGCAGTCGGAACGGCACCAGCTGCAAGAAGCTTATGCTCGCATAGCTGTCGCCTGCCCCAAAACCGGTGACGCAGATCAACCGCTTCACCCCCTGGCTTTCCATAGCGCTCACCAGAACGCGCGTTGCGTCAGAGAAAAGGCTAACTGGCCGAAACAGATCCCCTACAGAGACGCCCAGAGTCTGGATCACAACCTCTATCCCCTTCAGTGCTGCTTCAATGTCTTTGCTGATCAGCGCGTCGCCGCGGACTTTCTCCAGTTTTGGATCGGCCAAACCGATGCCCGCGGCCGAGCGGGCCAGCGCGCGTACCTGGTGGCCGGCCTCAAGTGCCTGCACTGTGGTCTCAAAGCCAATGCCCTTGCTGGCTCCGGTGATCAAAACGCGCGCCATGCCGATTTTCCATGCATGGACCGCAAGCATTGCGCTGGCAGTCCTAGAGCGGATGCATTTACGTTAGGGCATATCCTTCATTTCGGAAATAGTTGCCACATTCCAGTCAATGCGCGGCCTGCCGCGAGACATGTTCATCACACCCTCACCAAGTCTCGCCGAAAGGCCGCGCTTCAATGGCGCTCGGCGGGCGCGAAGGCCGCCGTCCTCGGCATCCTCCGCACGCCCCGGGGGTGCCTTGCTACTGTAGCTACGATATCCGTACCGGCGCTGAGCGGTTGCTGGCGAAAAATGGATCGGGAATGCAAGTCCCGTCCTTGTCGCCTAGCTTCCGCTTACATTCCTCGAAGTTGAAATACCCGCATTGGACGCGCGAACTGACCGTTTCGTGCACGTGAACGCCGCACCATCCCTGCGCGCGCAGAAGCCGTGATGCCGCCATGCTTCACAGAAGCACTAAGATTAAGCCCGCTAAGCCAATCACAATTCGCATAGTGACCTATGTCCTTAACGCGCCCATTGGAATCTCGATCTCGTTCTTGGTTTCGAAATTGAGTTCGATCTCCACGTTGTTGGGGTCGCGGAGGAAAATCTGCCAACGGGGGCTGTCTGGCACCTGGTTCACGCGGCAGGGCACGCCCTTCCCGGTGAGGTGCTGCTTCATCGCCTCGAAGCCGCGGCTGCCGAACGCGACATGATCGATGACGCCTGTATCGGGACGCTGCTGCTTGTCGGTCTGGGAAATGTCGTTGAGGTGCAGCACGGGATGGCCCGCGCTATACAGCCAGGCGCCGGGGAAATTGAACGGCGGGCGCGGACCGTTCATGAATCCCAGCACGTCCTCATAGAACTGCACAGTCTCGTTAAGTTTGCGGGTCGACACGTTGTAATGGTCGAGCACGCCGACGCTCATTTTCATCGGGCTTCTCCTCCGGCGTTTTCGGTATGGACAATACCGCTAAATGTGTCCGCTGACGAGCGACGGCCTGCGCCAACGCCGTGAGTCCGCCGTGGGTGAAGGAGACATTGGTGAAGTTGGGTATGGATCCGGCACTAGGTCTTTCTGCCGCCGACGTGGCAAAGGCATATTTGGCCGCGGTCAGAACAGTATGGCGTAGCTCAAGCGGCAAGAGTGTGCGAAGCTTTCGGTTTGCCAAACAGCGTAGCAATTTCCGCGGCCGCTTTAGGCTCGCTGATCAAGAATCCTTGAACCTGGTCGCAAGTTGTCGCGCGTAGATAGGAGAGCTGCTCCCGCGTTTCAACGCCTTCTGCGGTAACACCAATTCCCAGATCGTGGGCCAATCCTATCACAGACCTAACAATCGATGCGCTGTCCGGATCAGTTAGCATTTCTCGGACAAAAGAAGAATCGATCTTAACCCTGCTAAAGGGAAATTTGCGAAGACAGCTTAGTGACGCGTAGCCGGTGCCAAAATCATCAAGTGAAAATTTGGTGCCGAGATCGAGTAACTTATTCATCATCGAAACGGCAAAGTCGTTTTCCGACAAAATCGTTGACTCGGTAATTTCAATTTCGAGCCGAGATAAACTGACCCCAACATCGGCCAATGCCTTCATGAACCCAGGAAAAATGCTAGCTTTGCGAAACTGAACCGGGGAAAAATTGATCGCTATTTTGGTGTCCTTCGGCCAGTCCGAGGCTGCCCGGCAAGCTTCGCGGATTACCCACTCTCCAATCGGGTGAATTAGCTCTGTCGCCTCCGCAATTTGAATGAACTCTTCCGGGAAAATGATGCCGCGTATTGGGTGCCTCCAGCGCAGCAGAGCTTCGCAGCCGGTCAGACGGTTTTGTGCAAGATCAAGAAAAGGTTGAAAGACAAGGAACAACTCGTCGCGCGCGAGTGCAAGGCGCAAATCACGCTCTATCACGCGCCGTTCGCGAGCCTTGGTGTCAAGGTGAGGCTCGAAAATTTGCACCGAGCCGTCAATTTCGCTCTTTGCGCGATAAAGGGCGGTATCGGCATTTTTCAAAAGAACATCTGAACCAACGCCGGCCGATGACGCCATAGCAATCCCGATGCTCACTGTATTGTAGACCTCTGAGCCGTCGATGATAAACGGATCGCCAAACGTCTCGATAAGCCGCTCGGCGAAAGCAAGCGCCTCATCCGAACTGTTGATGTTGTTAGCAATAATTGCGAACTCATCGCCGCCCAGACGCGCGACCGAATCGGAGACTCTTGCGCATGACTTCAATCGATTGGCTATTTGAACCAGCAACTCGTCGCCTGCCGCATGGCCTAGCCTATCATTGACTGACTTGAATTCATCGAGGTCAAGATAAAGCACTGCAAATTGTTCGCCGCCCCTTTTCAGGCGCGATAATGCGGCCTCGATATCCTCATTGAATGATATTCGGTTAGGTAGCTTAGTCAAAAAATCTTTGTGAGCTTGTTCCTCGGCTTTAACCTGCTCCGCTAAGCGTTTCGTGAGTTGCAACGCATGAACGAACACTCCCCGGATAAGGACGCAGGTATAAACCACCATAAGCATTGCTACAAGAAAATAGGCGTAATCACCACTTCGCGAAATGACAACAGCGGAGGCGATAAAAATTGGACTTGTAAATGCGATCGCTGCGAGCGGGACACTGGCGAACGCAAAAGCTCCGCCAGCCAACATGCCTGCACAAAGACAGGTGATAATCAATCGCCCGCCGGCCGATGCGCCGATGAAGAAGAGCAACGGCAACGCCGCCCATAGGCTACCCAGCAGCAGAGCGTTTCGTACGACGCGCTGAATAGAACGTGCAGAGACCGATTGCGGCTTAGACCGTTTGCGCCGGCCCTTAATTCCATGAAAGAGCGCGTAACAAACTATGGTCGCCGCCCATGCTAAGGATAAAGGTCGGTTAGGCGAAGGCCAGACTGCGACAACGAATATGACGGCGTTGCATACGTTCGCCAGCATGATCGAGGGCAGGTAATACAAAATAATACTGAGTTGCTCGGCGCGAACCCGTCCTGCAACGATTTCATCTAGTACCACGCCGCCGAAAGAAGAAAGATCGCCGGAGTATATGTTGTGCAGTTTTGATATAACGCGATCTAGCATCGGACTTCTTCGAGGTTCTTGCGGCCGCATTGCCGATCGCGAACTGGGAATATGCTCGCCCGGCAACGCGACTAGTGCGGGCAGCAGCGGGCATGAACGGCGTTCGACGCTATCCGCCTAAGTTCACGTTTAAATCTGAGGGAGAGGTATGATTTAGCGGTTAAGAACGAACAGCGCACGATTCATATTTGACGCCTGGTAAACGAACTTGGCAACGTTTTCGTAAAGATGCCACCGCCTTTGCCTCTGGGTTCGCCGGCTCAATCGCAGTGCCTTCAATCTGCCGGGCCTTCCCCGAGCGTTCGATTGCACGGTCGAGCATCGCCGCAAAATCCTCGCCATTCATGCTTCCGATGGCGACGGCGCCAAGCCTGGGGTGCTCATGGGGTAACGCTTCGATAGCCGCGCGTAGTCGACTCGACATTGGTTGCCTGGCGCTGCGGTAAATCTTTTGCAGGAAGTCCAACGATGTCTCGCCAGGAGCAAGCTCAACAACCTCTGGCTCGTCTTCTACCTGCCGACCAAGCTGCGTCGCAAAGCTAGGCACGTTCATTTCCTCATGATCCCCTTGATCCTTATTCCCTTGAACCGCATGAACCTAATGAACCATACGGGTGCTGTGAGTGTGTGGGGGATTTGAGAGTGAAAAATACTCCCAGACCGAACCCTGATGCGGTTCATGCTACCTCGGAAATCTATGCGGTTCAGGCATGGTTGATGCGGTTCACCGCGAAATTGATGTGGTTCAAAGCGAGGGTTATGCGGTTCAGTGCGCAAAGCGAGGATCGCGAGGCGATGGTTCATTTGAATTACCCGGGCCCTAGCGATAGCGCGAAGACCCCCAATTTGGGGGATAGTGCCAGAGGTGCAAAACCTCGATCGAGCGTTGAGAGCGCTTTGGTGATGCCGGCGACCTGCTACTCGTTGGCGTCGAGATAGGCGGAAATCGCTTCGGCGGCGAGGAACGCCCTGCTGCGACGGTGCTCTTGGCGAGCTTTTGAAGCCTCACTTTTGCTGAGTGGTCGAGGCGAAATCTTCCACTGATACGACCACTGCGCCGGTGCTTTCAGCCTCGGATTTGACGAGCAGGGTCCGCGGTCTTTCGCTCACTTCGCTCATCGCCTCCGCTCCGTTCATCATTAGATTCAACATGACCTGCTGCAACTGGACTCGGTCCGCCAAAACTGGCGAAAGGTCAGCCTGCAATTCCACGCTAAGCAAAACGTCCCGATAGCGCATTTCGCCACGCAAAAGCACGACAACGTCATTGATCACGTCGTTAATGTTCAACCACGAAAGCGCCGGTTCGGTCTTTCGAAAAAGCGCTTGGATTCGGTCGATGATCTCGCTGGCTCGATGGGCATTCTCAGATATGCGCGCCGCGGTTGCACTAGCCTTTTCCAAATGTGGCGGTTGGGTGCTCAGCCAGCGAATGCACGTGTCTCCATCGGTACGAACGGCCGCAAGGGGTTGCCGAATTTCGTGGGCAATGGATGCAGTAATCTCACTTATCGTGTTCAACCGGCTCACTCGCTGGAGTTCCGCCTGTGTCTCATGAAGTTTTCGCTCAGTATTCCTGAGATCGGTGACGTCGCGCGCGACGGCATATATGAGCCCGCGGTCGGGTGCTGCCATCCAGGACAGCCAATGGTAGGTTCCGTCCTTGTCCCGTAGTCGGTTTTCAAACCGCAGCGTTCTGTGGCCTTCAGCCAATCGGGTGAGTTCAGCGCGGGTCTTCTCGCGATCGTTCGGATGGAGCAGCCATTCCGAGGTCTTGCCGACCAAATCCGCTTCGGACCAGCCGAGCGCGGCGGTCCACGCGGGGTTTACGTTCAGATACTTGCCTTCCCTATCGGCCACGACAAGCAGATCCTGGGAGACATTCCAGATTTGAGCGCGATCATGCGCTTCAGCCTTAACACGTTGTTCCAACGTCTCATTGAGATCGCGCAAGGCCTTCTCAGCTTCGAGCTGCTGCTGCGCCGCTCGTTTTTGATCCTCTATGTTAACACAGAGACCGACCCACTCGCGGACGCCGCCGTCATCCTCGAGTACGGGAGCGCCCCGCACTCGGTACCACACGTAGGCCCCATCACGGTGCCTAATGCGATACTCCGTTTCGTAGATGGACCGTGCATCCACCGCGGCCTGCCAGACGACCTCCACACGGCTACGGTCATCGGGATGAAGCGCGTTGAGCCAACCCCAACCTCGCACCTCATCGATGGTCTGTCCCGTGAGTGCACGCCACTCAGGCATGTCAACGATCTGGCCATCGGCTGCAGTGGTCCAAACCAGCGACGATGACGCCCTTACGAGTGCGCGGTACCGCGCCTCGCTTTCGGCAAGCGCCGTGTCGGCGTCGCGCTGCAGTGACACGCAAAACCTCCAGCGGGAAGGTTTTCACCGAGCAGAGCGTTAAGCCAGCCTTGCTCTCTGCAATCGGGTGGTCATCAAGAGCAACTCAATGCGTCTTTCTATTTGTCAGCTTACAACCGCGGACCAATCTGCCGTCCGACTGTCGAGACCGTCCTTATTCCGTGTTAGGATCAGAGTCCATTGAGGGGGCTAGGCATCGTGCGCTTCCCGACCGGAGAGTACAGCCGGAATGGCGCGGGGCGGGCCGCCGGCGCTGTCGCGACACCTTCCGCCAAAGACACGTTCTCTAGCCTCCCGCAGTACGTCGCCAAGGCTATCAAGCCCAACAGCATTGAGCGAGGAAGATCGGGGCATCAGCGGCGCTCCGCCCTCAGGCCGGTGCCCCATGGCCTGGCCGCCCCCGTCTCAAACGGCGGCAACAACAAGCTACACCAAAACGCGTTTAGATGGAAGTCTCTCGTGCATTAGGGCGTCTCGTCGATCGACGTGGTTTTCAGGTTCCTCAATCTCCACTTGCACCAATAAATTGGGGCAATAGTTAAAAAAATTGTCAATTGGTTGAAATGAAAGGGCTAATGCCGCGAGCACAGTGGGCAGATGCGCAAGGTGGGTAGCGGCCATCGTCACAGCCGGCATTAAAGCAAGCGCTCTCATTCGATGGAGGAGGGTCGACGAGCACCTGACCGGGACAGGTACTCGTGCCAATGACTGCCCGATGGGAATACGTTTAGCGCGTGGCGACTCCTCGAGAAGGGCCAGCCGATAAGCTGCATCCTGCTTCGCCGCCGCCCGCCACTTCGTCCATGAAACTTTCAGTCACGAAGACATTGTGCGACGGCCAGGTGCTGCGCCGGCGCTGCACGAGGCGCTCTGTACCACATGCGGTTATCGGCCATTTAGAGCCCGGTCGAGACAGCTGATTAGGGCGCTTGACTCGAATGGCTTTCTGAGCAAACAGACCGCACCAGCAGCTATCGCCTTGGCTTCCAGCCCTGGCTCTTTACGAGCTGTGATCATGATGACCGGCACTTTAGAGTCACGGGACATGAGAAACAAGGCGAGATCAAACCCGCTCATGCCGGGCATGTGAATATCAGTAATGACGCAGTCGCATGTTTTTTCCCCGTCAGCCGCAATAAATTGTTCTGCGGATGCAAACCCCTGCGCGCCGTAGTTTAATGAATCGAGCGATTCGACTAGCGACGTCCGGAATGGTTCGTCATCGTCGATCACTGCAATTAAGGGAGCTCTTTGACACATATTATTCTTTCCCTCGGGCTCGGCCGCACGAGACGGAGCTACGAGTGAGTTCGTGTCATGGGCATGGGACAACTGAAACTATACAGGGGTATGATATAGGCGATTAAAAATAACAACGTTCTTAAAGAAACCATCAAGGCGCCTTAGGCTTGAGCACTTCAACCATGCGAACGAGGTCGGCGAGGGTCCGGGCACCCATTTTACGCATGGCCGCTCCCCGATGAATTTTCACCGTGATCTCGCTTATTCCTAAATCACCGGCAACCTGCTTGTTCATCTTGCCGGCAGTCACCAGCAGCATCACCTGCCGTTCGCGCGCCGAGAGCCTTCCGAATCGTTGCTGCAACTGCGAAACATCTCGGTCGACAGTCCGCCGTTGTCGATCGCGTTCGATGGCGGAAAGCACGGCGTCAAGCATATCCTGATCGCGAAAAGGCTTGGGAAGAAAGTCAACAGCACCTCGCTTCATGGCGCGAACAGACATGGCAATGTCGCCATAACCAGTCATCATCACAACCGGCAACCGAACGCCCATCTGGGTCAGCTGTGCTTGGAACTCCAGGCCGTTCATGTCGGGCAAGCGGATGTCGATAACGATGCATCCGGGTTTATCTGCAAGGCTTGTGTTCAGAAAATCCCGGGCCGCCGCATAGCTTTGGGTACTGAGCCCCACTGTGTCAAATAGCCCCTCCAAGGCTACGCGCAGCGACGCATCGTCATCAACGATATGTACAGCCGCCCTATCGCTCGTCTGCAACGGCATGGCCGGGGCCCGCGCGGTAACACTCGCAAACTTAGCATGGCAGAGATCGCGGTGTGGATTAAACCAAGGTATGAGCGGTGCTTATCCATTATCTGACGCAGGCGCGGTCGCATCGTACATTCCAACGCCGCGCGTTGTCTGTATTATAACCCGCTGGAGATGCACGCCGGTCGCCGCGAATGTCAGCTAAAAAATTCCGGCACCGCGCCCGAAAAATGACTGCGACAGCCAGGACTACGTCTTCGGAGAAACAGCTGGCGCCAGCCGCTCGGCTTGATGTCGCCTTGGACGAATTTGCACGCATTCGGCGGTTGGAAGTTGATGCAGCCGTCGCAGTGCCGGTCGTCCTTCGGCGTGCCCTGATATTGGGCGTCTGTCTGGCTAATCTTCTGCTGCGCCACTACCTACGACACCGCGGTCGCGGCTGCCGCCGCGTCGAGCGCAAGCGCTGCGGCGGTGAGTCGGGCGGACGATGACAATCCTGCTCGCCGTTCACCGCTTCCCGTACTCCGTGAAAACGTAATCTTTTGTCTTCACTATCGTGTGGCACGCGAAGCCACAGTTAGCACCGTTCGCCTGCGGCGGCTGGTCATTCAGGTTGCCGGGTCTGAACGTATCGGACGCAGGGTCATACTCGAACTCGGCATATCCCCATCCGCCGCTTTCCGCGAACCTCTTGCTGTCCTTCACCATGAAGTCCACGTCATGCAGCGCGCCCGGCACCGTGGTCGGTGCGGGAGCCGTCTCGCTTTGTTTCGGGATCCAATGGATCTTCGCTAGCTTGGCGCCGTCTGGGAGAGGCTTACCGTTCGCGGGAATGCCGGCCTGGTAGGCGTCAATCATCACGGGGTTAGCGAGGATCAAGGCGACCCTTCCGGCGTGACTGATGGCGACAGCCTGCCAGCCTTCGTATCCCCTGAACTCAGAGAAGGCGAGCCCGCCCGGCACTTGCACAGTGTACTTGTCCTGCGCGGAAATGGCCGTGCCACCCAAGACGGCGAGCACCACTGCAGTGATCGCCATCAGCCGGGATGCAATTCTTGTCATGCTCATTCCTCCGCTGTGATATTGCAAGTCAAGCTCAGGAGCGTTCGTTCAAACGGTGCCGGCGCGGCGCGCGCGACCCGCAGCCCTGGCCGCCAGATAGATTTGACGCAGAAAGCGCTACTCTGCCACTCAACGTTCGGAAGACGCGGGTCATATCAAAGTATGAGTGGCTGGTGCTGGAGTTCGAATATATTGGCGTATGTCGGATCTAACGCGTCGAGCGAGCGTCGCGAGGGCAGGTTGGACATGGCTGTGCGCCAGATGAGCCGGCGACAGCTCCTAGGTTCCAGTGCAGTTGCGCTGCTGCTGAGTTCGCAAGTGGTATACGCACGTCATATAACGTGGCTTGCCATGAAGCCGGGTTGCTGAGGTGAGCGCGTGAAGGACCCGAGCCTGCACCCAAGCTAGGTGCGCAGCGACCACAGGGTGACCTCTGAAACACAATGGTCCTCAGGGGCAATGTTGTGGAACTTTGCGCCCCGTCATTAAGACGTCACAACCTATGCCAAACCAGTCGATCATCGAAACAAGACACGACCAGATGTTTCCGATTCTGGAGGCATCGGAAATCGAGCGCGTTCGACGTTTTGGTTCGGTTCATTGCTTCTCAACCGGTGAGGCGTTGCAAACGGTCGGCAGCGTCGGTTACGGGCTGAGCATCATCCTGGCGGGACGGATCGAAGCCATCCGATATGATGCTGCGGGTCGTCAAACACCAATTATCACACAAGGTCCCGGTGCATTCCTCGGTGAACTGGCGCAACTGGCGGGCCGGCCGGCGTTAGTAGACGTTTATGCACGCGAATCCGTAAAGGCCCTTTTGATACCAACGGACCGGCTTCGGGCTTTGCTAATCGCGGAGGCGGAACTCGGCGAGCGGATCATGCGCGCCCTGATCCTGCGCCGAGTAGGGCTCATTGAAACCGGGGCCGGCGGGCCGGTGATTGTTGGGCGAGCGGATAACGGCGACGTGCTCCGGCTTGAAAACTTTCTTCGTCGCAACTCCCATCCACGTCAAATGCTCGATCCCGATACCGACTCAGAGGCGAAAACGTTGATCGAGCGTTTCCATGTCGATTCTGGCCAGTTGCCTATTGTTTTGTGTCCGCAGGGGCAGCTGCTGCGCAATCCCAGCGAGGAAGAGCTTTCACGTTGCCTTGGATTGGTCGGTCCGATCGATCCTGATCGCTTTTATGACGTAGCCATTGTCGGAGCTGGGCCAGCGGGCCTCGCGGCCGCGGTTTATGCCGGATCAGAGGGGCTTTCGGTTCTCGTACTCGATTGCCGTGCAAGGGGTGGTCAAGCCGGAGCTTCAGCGAGGATTGAGAATTATCTCGGCTTTCCGACCGGCATAAGTGGCCATGCCTTGATGGCGCGCGCTGCAAACCAGGCGCAGAAGTTCGGCGTTGAAATG
>Ga0187858_10006398_pt1 | contig 10580 bp, 8 predicted proteins | sample June2016WEW_8_15_FD_133015 | JGI IMG/M metagenome (GOLD analysis project Ga0187858, IMG submission 133015) | Peatland microbial communities from SPRUCE experiment site at the Marcell Experimental Forest, Minnesota, USA - June2016WEW_8_150 | ecosystem: Environmental > Terrestrial > Soil >...
CCTCGGCCAGCCGCTCGCGAATCTCGCGCGCGTCGTCGCGCGCCACTTTGAGGATGACGGCTTCGGCGCCTGCTTCGGCAATCGCGCCGGCCAGCGCGTAGGCGCTGGAATTGACGACCTGCGGACCGCTCGGCGATTGATCGACGTCCACCAGCTCGTCGCCGGTCGCAACGATCGCGACCCGCGGGCGGCGAATGACTTCGACCATCGAGCGATTCACCGACGCCAGCATCCCAAGGTCCGCCGGCTTAAGCGTCCTGCCCGCCGACATCACCAGGTCGCCCAGGCGTAAATCCTCGCCGCGCGGCCGGATGGAATCGCCTTTCTCGGCGGCGACCAGAAACTCGACCACACCCCCGCCGCCGCGCGTCCGCTCGACCGGGACGATTGCGTCCGCGCCCTCGGCGATCGGCGCGCCGGTCATCGTGCGAACCGCTTCGCCCGCGCTCACCCGCCGGGCCGGCATCTGGCCGGCGCCCACGGTCTCGAGGACGGTCAGCTTGACGGGGATGGCCTCCGACGCCCTGGCAAGATCGGCGGCGCGCACTGCGTAACCGTCCATCGCCGAGTTGTCGAAGCCGGGGATATCGCGCGGCGAGCTGATATCCTGGGCGAGCACGCGGCCAAGCGCCGTGACGATTGGAATCCGCTCGACGCCGAGCGGAGTTACGTTGTCGAGTACGATTTGGATGGCCTGGTCGGCGCTAATCATGAGGAAAGAAGGATACGCCGCTTCGGCTCACGAATGAACCGGCGACCGGCCAATGCCTGCCTGGAGCAATGATCGGCGACCAGCCAATGCCGGTCTGGAGCAATGATCGGCGACCGGCCAATTCCGATCTGGAGCAACGACCGGCGACCAGCCAATGCCGGTCCAGAGCACGGAGCGAAAAGAGCCTAAAAGGACTAGAATTCGACGTGTTCCGCGCTGGCGTGGGTTTCCACGGGAACGCGGACGCTGTACGACCGTTCGTAGGGAGGAACGATGTCGCGCAGCAAGGCCGGGTTGAGCTCATGCAGGCGCTGGAGAGTCGTCCCGTGATCGAGGGCGACCCGGGAGAGCGGAGTGCCGCCGGGAACCGGCAGCATCTCGAACGCCGGTGGATCGTCGAGCTTGATGGGCGTGATTCCGTAACTGTCGGCATGATGCGCGATGTACGCGACGGCCATGAAACGTCCCAGCAGCCCACGGGTCCGCCGCGGCAGCCGATTGCCGAACTTTTCGATATTGGGGCCGCGCAACGACCAATAACGATCGATCGCCCGGTCGCCGTTGTTCCACGCGATCAGCGTCACCGGCCAATCGTCGCCGGCCGCGTCGTGCAGGGTCGCCAGGTACTCGGCCGCCGCCTTGGTGGACATTACCGGGTCGCGGCGCTCATCGACGTAGTTGTCGATATGCAGGCCGAAGCGCTTGGCGGTATCGCTATTGAACTGCCACGGACCCTTGCCGCGCTTGGAAAATTCGCTTTCGGCGAAGGCCAGGTACACCAGGTCGTCGGGAAGGCCATAGCTTCTGAGCACCCGGACCATATCGGGCAGGTAGGGGTGACTGCGGTCGAAGGTATCCTGCAGATGGTCGGGGTAATTCATAAAATCCGACACATAGCGGCGAACGGACTGATTAAGCAGAATCGGGAACGGCGCAACCGCCTGAGGCAGCGGAAGCACGTATTGCGACCCGATCGGCTTTGCGCCGGCTTCCGCGGGAGTCTCGAGCTCAAAGCCTGCGTTTTGTCCGATCAGGCTCGGCGGCGGGTTGTATGCCCCAGCCGGAGCCTGTGACCCGTCGAGTTCGTCGGCGATTGCACAAGTGGACGCCCATCCGGCGACAACCAGGGCCGCCATCAGCGCAACAAACACTCGATAGATAGACTTTGTCTTAGGCATTCTCCCCCAATAAGCTGTTCCCAACGGTACCGACCGATACGCCCCAGATCAACCCATCGGCGGTGCATAATTTATTAAAAAGCCTAATGTCTGAGAGTCATATTTTTAATAATCCTTGCAAATGCTCACGAATTTTTGCGTTCAGCGGCAATAAAATACTCGCGAAGTCCATGTTTAGCCCGACCAACTCCTTTATGTTACGGTCTATAACCGCGCGACCGTCCTGACGGCGGCTGACCGGGGGTAGATTTGAGTCTCTGGCACGACATTATCGATAGCCTGACCGATGCGGTCATCGTGCTTTCACCCGCGATGGAACCGCTGACGGTCAATCCGGCCGCCAAGACGATGCTCGGGGTCTCCCAGGTCAGCGCCGAATCCGTGGCCGACCTCGTGCGCCAGAACGACTGGTTGGGCCGGATGGTCCGCGCCTGCCTGGCCAGCGGTCAGGAGCTTGGAGACATGGAGACCGTTCTGGCGGCGGGACCTCGGGAACTGTCGGTTCGCGCCGAAGTATCCCCCCTGCTGAGCCCCGAGGGACAGCTCGCCGGGGTCATTATCGTGTTTCACGACCTGTCTCACGAAAAAGGCGCCGCCGAGGCGGGGACCGCCGGCGACTTGAGCCTGCAACTATCGCCCGCAGGTCTGGCCCACGAGGTCAGGAACCCCCTGACGGGCATCAAGGGAGCCGCTGAGCTGATGGCCGGGATGTTTCCCGAGGACGGACGCGCGCAGCAGTACTGCAGCGTGATCCTCGATGGCGTCAACCGGATCGCTTCGCTCGTCGAGCAGGTGCTGATGGTCAGTGGGCCGCAGCGCCTGGCGAATGAGCCGGTCAACATACATATGGTGCTGCACCAGGCGATGAGGATGGCGGGGTTGTTCCCGGATCCGCCCGACGGGGTCGTCGTGCTCCAGGATTTCGATCCCAGCCTGCCCGACGTGGTCGGCGACGCAGGCGCCTTGGAACGAACCTTCCTCAATTTGATCAAGAACGCGGCCGAAGCGATCGGCTCGTCGGGCACGATTCGACTGCATACGCGAATCGAACGGGATTTCAGAATGACCGCCGAGGGGCGTCGCCGCCAGTTCCTGCGCGTCGAGATCAGCGACAGCGGCGTCGGCATCCCCGAAGATCAGCTCACGCAACTGTTCACGCCGTTCTTCACCACCAAGCCGGCCGGAACCGGCCTAGGTCTCGTGCTATGCCAGCGAATTATCGCGCTTCACGGTGGCAGACTGTGGGCGCAGCGCGGCGGCGTCGAGATCAAGGGCGCGGACGCGGGCGCATCGAGGGGCGGGATGACGTTCAAAGTGACGCTCCCGATGATGCCCCCCGACAAACCCCCGCAATAAGAAATCCCGCCAGAGCGAAGCGAACAATCTTGGATCTTTGCCTCGCCCCAGTTAGGATGCTGCGTTCGGCGCGGCTTTTTACCTGCCTCGCCCGTCAGTCGGGAGAGGCCGACGCGCGTCCGCGCGCGGCGGGTGAGGGACCAAATTTGCCGGATTCAGAATCTGCACCGCGCTAACCACCACCGCCCTCTCTCTGTCATCCTGACCGAAGCGAGCAACGCGAGCGCAGCGGAAGGATCTCGGACAGCTTCGCGCCAGCGAAGCCGGTACCGGTTCTTGCTCGCCTCCGACACAAAAAGACACTTTTTCGGCTATCGAGGCTGGTGCGGCCTAACAAACCTTTGCACTCGGCGCAATGTGTTGCTGCCGAGGATCCTCGCCTCAAAAGAGAAATACGTGATCGAGCCGTGGAGCATCAAACCTGAGCTGTCTCTTCCGTGAGCTCTCCGGCGGGCCTGTCCTTTAAAAATCTGTCAATGGCTGACAAGAAGGACTGTTCGGTCTCAATCAATTCTTTTTCTTCGACTTCGGTTAGTAAGTTGAATTTTCGAACAACCCGCCGACTAATTTCCAACATGTACCAGCCGACAGCGAACCAGTACATTTCGAAGTGATTATGACTGAGTGATAGCGGTCTCCCTTCGCGACATTGCAGCCAGGGGCACGCGACGATGAACCGTTTATCCGTGATCCCATTTCGGTGAACCAACACATTCCGGACAGCCCCCAACTCAAGCAGAAGGCGGCGAACCGCATCGTTGATTTGACCGTGTAAGCCGACGGGTTCTAGGAGCTCCTCCATTCGCGCCACACCCGGCTTCAGAGCCACGCTTAGTTTCTGTTTGAGCGCGATGAACATCAATTCGGCGCGATCTTCGGGCGAAGCATTGATAAATGGTAAAAGCGGTCCCTCCATTTTTGCGATTACTCCGCCAGCCGGCAGAACGTTGGGTGTGCGAAAGAGTCTCCGAACTAGATCATCGACAGTCACTTCGAGAATGCTCCATACTCGAACGATTGCGATTGAATGCAGGTAGGGAAATCCGCGACTCGCCTCTTCTTTCGCGAAATCCTCCAGCGGCTTGGCGTCTTCTTGGTGTTTGTTGAAATCTTCCTCGCTGCGATAGGGATCAGGCTTCTTCATGACTTTGGCAGCTTTGCGGTTCACCGATACCCATTCGACTGCATAGGTTGCAGACAAGATTCCAGAACCCGCGGCAGAAACAAACCTTCTTAACTTCATCGAATCGGCCATCCCTCGATCCAAATCATCTGTGAGGTCGTTTAGGCGAATCTCCTCCGACGCTTCCATTCGTGCGTTGCCTCCTCTTGAGCTCTGTCACTCATAGTAATACCTAGAGTCGGATTTCGCCGCACTATTCATGTCGGTTCGCCGCCGCCCTTCCTGTGCGCCCTCTCGCCCGAATGAACCAGCGCGGCATGGTTCATTTGCCTGGCACCAGATAGCCGAACTGGGTGCCTCGATATCATCGCGACGCCGCAGCGGGCCAGCACCGCGTACCCCTCGCAGGGGATGAACTGTTCAGCCTTACGCTCGAGCGCCTTCCGTGCTACCAATCGCTTATGGTCAACAGCCAGGATTCTGCACGCCCGCTCGCTGAAAAAGCCGCCCGACAACTCACCACCGCCGCCAACGACCCTTGCGCTTCCCGCAAAAATATTTTTGACGGAACGAAACTACCCCTAGAGCGCAGCCGTCCCAAAACCACAACCAATTGTGTATTTCTTCCTTTTCCGGCCGATCCACCCGTTCACGATTGCGCCGCCGCCACGCGTAACACCGGCGTGATGCACAGATTTTGGGCGACCTTCAGCACCATTGGCGATAAGATCAAACTTCCTGTTACCATTCTAACCCGTGAATACCGTCACCATGGGCGCTAGCGCATCGAACCAAAACTTCCCCGAACGTCTCAAGGATCCCGGCCCCGGCGCGGCGATTCTGATCGCCGACGACGATCCCGCAATTCGCCTCGTATTGCGCCATCGCCTCGAAGCCGACGGCCATCGCGTCGAAGAGGCGCCCGACAGCGCGGCCGCGCTTGCGGCCCTGCGCACCAATCGATTCGACGTCGCGTTGCTCGACATCATCATGCCGGGCACCGGCGGACTCGACGTATTGTCGGGGGCGCACGCCGAAGCCGTCCGCACGCTGATCATCGTGATCACTGCGGCGAGCACGATGAACAATGCCGTCGAGGCGATGAAGCGTGGCGCTCACGACTACCTGACCAAGCCGTTCCTCAATCTCGATCTGGTCGCGGCCGCGGTGAAGCGCGCGGTCGAAGTCGGCGCGCAGGCCGCGGATCTCAACCGCCTGAAAGACGAAGTGAATCGCCAGCTCGTCGGTGGCGAGATAATCGGCCGCAGTCCTGCGATGCAGGAGGTTTACAAGCTGATCGGCCGCGTCGTCACCAATGACGCGACCGTTCTGCTCAGCGGCGAGAGCGGCACCGGCAAGGAGCTGGTGGCGCGCGCGATCCATTTCAAATCCGCGCGCTGGCGCTCGCCGTTCGTCGCCGTCAACTGCTCCGCCATCCCGCACGGCCTGCTCGAGAGCGAGCTGTTCGGTCACGAACGCGGATCGTTCACCGGCGCGGCCGAGCGGCGCGCCGGCAAATTCGAGATGGCCGACAGCGGCACCATCTTCCTCGACGAGATCGGCGACCTGCCGGTCGAATTGCAGCCCAAGCTGCTGCGCGTGCTCCAGGAGCGCGAGTTCAACCGGGTCGGCGGCGCCGAGACGCTCAAGCTCAAGGCGCGCGTAATCGCCGCCACCAACCAGAACCTCGAAACCCTGGTCGCCGCGCGCAAATTCCGCGAGGACCTGTACTTCCGGCTCCGCGTGATTCCGATTCAGATGCCGGCGCTGCGCGAGCGGCGCGAAGATATTGCGGAGCTGACCGATTATTTCGTCACCAAGGCCGTCCAGGAGATGGGCGCGCGCGCCGCCACCATCAGCCCCGAAGCGCGCGCCAGGCTGGAGTCCGCCGATTGGCCGGGTAACGTGCGCGAACTCGAAAACGCCGTGATGCGCGCGGCGCTGCTCGCGCCGGGCACTAACATTCGCGCCGAAGATATCGAGCTCACGCGCCCCGGCGGCGCGGGCATTGGCGCAAGCGCGGCCGCCGACGGCGCCACGCTCGGCGATATCATCGCGGCGCGCATCGCGGGATGGTTCGATTCGCCCGGCGGCGAGGAGCCGCGCGACCTCTACCATCGGCTGGTGGCGGAAATCGAGCGCCCGCTCGTCGAACTCGCGCTCAAGCGCGCCGGCGGCAACCAGGTGCGCGCGGCGCGGATGCTGGGGCTCAATCGCAACACGCTGCGCAAGAAGATCACCGACCACAAGATCGTGCTGACCAAGTTCCCGCCCGCATGACGCGGCTGCCCTCGCATTTCTACGCGATGATCGATCCGGCCGGCGGACACGAGCCGGTCTCGCTGGCCGAGACTTTCCTCGACGCCGGCGCGCGAATCATGCAGCTGCGGCTGAAGGACGCGCCGGGGCGCGACTTTCTGGCCGCCGCGCGCGCGATTGCCGGGCTGTGCCGGAGGCGCGGCGCGATTCTAATCGTCAACGATCGGGTCGATATCGCGATGCTCGCCGGCGCGCACGGAGTGCATCTTGGGCAGGAGGATCTCCCGCTCGAAGCGGCGCGGCGGATCGCCGGCGCCGGCGAAAACCGGATAATTGGAATCTCGACTCACACCGTCGAGCAAGCGCGCGCGGCTGAAAATGGCGGCGCGGACTACATCGGATTCGGCCCGATGTATTCCGGCGGCCTGAAGAACATCGCCGCCGGGATGGGCCTGGACAAGCTTCGCGCGATACGCGCCGCCGTAAGGATTCCGATCGTCGCGATCGGCGGGATCACGCAAGCGCGCGTGCCGGAAACTCTTGCGGCCGGCGCAGACGCCGTGGCGATCATCACCGACGTGGTGAACGCGCCGGACATCGGCGCCAAAGTCCGCTCGCTCCTCGCGCTCGCGCGCAACTGACTCCAGCCGCAAGCTGCGATCGGGAGTCGTTGGACCAGGGTCACCTGTTTTTTGCGCAGGCTTCTTGAAATAGTACCGCGATGACTCTGCAATCGATCAAGCGATTCCTGGTAGGCCTGTTCCGCGAGATGGCGCCGACGGTTCTTTTTTTCTTCGTCGCTTTCTTGCTGATCGCCGTGATGTTCAAGCTTTTCGTCGCGGAATATCTGATCGAGTTCTCCGCGTTCACCGAGGCCGCCGTAGCGGCACTGATCCTCGGCAAAGTGATCCTGCTCATTGACTGGGCGCAATCCGGACACAGCTTCGGTTCCCATCGGCGCATCGTGGTGATTGCATGCAAGACCTTCGTCTACGCGTTGGCGGTCATCGCGTTGGGAATTGGCGAACGAATCCTTAAGGCGGCTCACGAGGCACACAGCCTTAGCGAAGGCGTCGACGCTTTTATCGCGAGTGCCAACCTCGACCGCTTCCTGGGCCTCGTGCTTCTCATCAGCATGGTCGTTTTTCTCTATCTTTTGATGCAGGAGATTGAACGCGCGATGGGCAAAGGCGCCCTGCTCCGTCTGCTCTTCAAACGGCCCGACCCAATCCCCGATGGCGGCCTTCCACGGACGCCGTAAATTACCGGTCTCCCGGCTATGCGGTGGCGGGGAGGGGCGCGGTTTGACGAGCCTGCGCCGGCTCGAACGGCCGGCACGCAAATGCCGCCGCCGCGCCCAGCACGCACAGCACGACGAACACTTCGAAGGCGGGCACATAGCTGCCGCTCAGATCGTAAATCTTTCCCGCGCCCACCGAGCCGACGAACGCGCCGATCGTGTTGAAGACACCCGCGATGCCGCCGAGCGAGCCGAAGCGCTTGAGCCCGAGCGACTCCGCCACCAGCATCGGAATCAGCACCAGCGGCGCGCCAAGCGACAGCCCGAAAATCAGCTCGAACGGAATCAGCACGGCAATTCGCGCCGCACCGAATATCAGGATCATCCCGACGCCGGCGGCGAGAAAGTTGATCGTCAGCGCAACTCTTGCGCTCACGCGATCGGCAAACAGACCCATCCCGAGCTTGCCGAAGGCCGCGAACACGAACCCCAGGCTCATCATGCCGGCCGCGAATGACGGCGTGTAGCCGAGTTCGGTGAAATAGGTGATCAGATGCAAAGTCGCGCCCGCCGCGACCGTGGCGAAAAAGAACTGCGTCGCGGAGATCAACCAGAACGAGCGCGCGCGCAGCGCTTCGCCCAGTTCCAATCCCGGCAACGCGTCGCGGGCCTGCGCGACGCTGACGCCATCGGCCTGCGGTGGCCGGGTCCTGACGACGAGGATTATCAACGGGACCACGACGGCGAACATCGGAATCGCCAGCGTGACGTAGCCGGCACGCCATCCGCCGCGCACGATCGCGAAGTTCCCAACCATCGTCATCGCAGCACCGCCGAGCGAGGTGCCCGCGAACGCCAGGCCCATCGCAAGCCCACGCCGCGCACCGAACCAGTTGGCGATCACCAGCGAGCACGGCAGCAGCGTCGATGCGCCGATGCCGACGCCAAGCAGGACGTAGGCGCCGAACAGCGGGCCGAATGAATCGACGCGGCTGGCGATGAGAAAGGAGACGCCGGTCATGATTGCGCCGGCCACCATCACGACTCGCGCCTCGACCCGATCCAGCAGCCATCCGATCAGCGGAGCGCTAAGCCCTGCGGACAGCGGCAGCGCAGCGCCCTGGAGGGTGGAGAGTTGCGCGCGCTTCCATCCGAAATGTTTCAGCAGATGCGGAAAGAACAGGCCGCCGGTGTTGTAGCCCGAGCCGAAAACGAACACCAGCGTAACGAAGAGGCTCGCGACGATGATCCAACCCTGTCGTTCCCGCTCCGTCATCCAGGACTCCCCGAGTGGAGACTTATAGCTACGCGAAGGGCGAGCGTCGAGCGCGAAACAACTCGATCGATGCGCGCGTCCGATGGCGTAGCGGCTATTCGAGCGCGGTGGTCGGGATAAAGCCTTCGAGCCCGCTCTTCATCCGGATTTTCATGTAGTTCAGCGAGAGGCCGATGACGTGAACGTTGCGGCCCTGGTGAACCTCGGCGAGTTTCTTGCCCCATCGATTCGGCTTTTCGAGCACACCGGCGTCGTGGGTGAGCACAAAGACCTTGTCGGCCGGTTTTACGAGTTCGACCGCCGACGGATCGATGTATCCGGTCTGTCCGCTCTTGAGCTTCACCTGCAGATAGTAGTGAGTGGAGCCAGTCACGATCACAAACCTGTCAGGCGAGAGCATCTCGATATGCTTGCTGCTCTTCGCCGGCTTGGAATAAACCGGCGCGCTCTGGAGCACCTTCAGCCGAGCCTGCGCGGGTTCGATTTCCGGTTCGCGGACGCTGTTCTTACTTTTACTGGACGCGTGGTGCGAAGCAGGCTTTGCTGTCGGCGGGGGAACGTAGAGCAAACTGGCTCCGGCAGGCGCCGACGGCGTCCCCGCCGAATACGGAGAATAGACAGGCGCGGGCGCGCTCCCGCCGCCGGCCGGGACAATCGAAGTTGCGGGAACGTCTTCCTCGCCGGCCGGGGCCGGGAAGCCCGGCGCCGACCACGCGAGCATCGCCACCGCCGCGGCCAACAGAGCCGTTATCCGCGCTGAACGAAAATCACGATGAACCATCTTCCTCTTCCTCCCCTCCTCGACTCGCGCATTTATTCTAGCAGGCTCCGCACACGGTGCATCGGACCACGTCGCACGGAGGACTCTGATGCTCATGATGCGCCTTTTTTCGTTCCGCGAGCAAAAACCATTTGTGAATGTGATGATCGATAAAGTCCCACGGCAGCAGCTCGTCGTGGGCGTAAGGGCGAGTGACGAAGAAATCGGGGTCGGGCAAAGACGAAGTTTTGCCGCCCGCCTCGACTTCGCGATGAATCTTCGACAACTCGTGCCAGATGGGTCCGGAACCTTCGCATCCCGCGGCTTCCAGCCGTTCGAGGATCGCGCCGACGCGCCGATCGCCTCGCGAGACCATCGTCTGGAAATACGCCTCGCGCGGCGACTCCGCATCGAGTTCGACCTGTCCCAGCCGCGTGAGACGCTGGCGCAGCATCGCGACCTTGCCCTTGATCGATCGCGCGTCCTGCATCGGATCCCATTGAAACGGCGTCCACGGCTTGGGCACAAATGGATTGAGCGACACGGTCACGGAGCCGATGCGGGTGCGGCGCGCGCGGGCGCGCTCGAGCACCTTGGCGACCAGCTCGGCAATCGCGAGCACGTCTTCGTCGCGCTCCTCGGGCAAGCCGATCATGAAGTAAAATTTCAGGTTGCC
>Ga0187858_10006433_pt1 | contig 10550 bp, 8 predicted proteins | sample June2016WEW_8_15_FD_133015 | JGI IMG/M metagenome (GOLD analysis project Ga0187858, IMG submission 133015) | Peatland microbial communities from SPRUCE experiment site at the Marcell Experimental Forest, Minnesota, USA - June2016WEW_8_150 | ecosystem: Environmental > Terrestrial > Soil >...
CCGGCCAGGCCGGTGCTGTCACCAGTTTGCCATCGACGTGGGCCTTGTCTACGGCTATATCAATCCACTTCCCGCCGGCACTCTTTATATCCGGTCCCACCGCAGGGTATGCTGAACAGGCTTTGCCCGTGATCACCCCGGCCGCTGCCAGAACCTGCGCTCCGTGACATATTGCAGCGATGGGCTTGTTCGCGTTGGCGAAGTGGCGCACGGCCTCAATGACCTTCTCGTTCAAACGGATGTACTCCGGTGCACGTCCACCGGGGATCACCAAGGCATCATAGGCCTCCGGCCGGATCTCGTCAAACGTAGCGTTAAGCGTGAAGTTGTGGCCCGGCTTTTCGCTGTAAGTCTGGTCTCCTTCAAAATCGTGGATTGCCGTGCGAACCTTTTCGCCGGCCTTTTTCCCGGGACAAACCGCGTCCACTGCGTGACCGACCATCAAGAGTGCCTGAAAAGGCACCATCACCTCGTAGTCTTCCACAAAATCGCCGACGATCATCAGAATTTTTTTTGCCGCCATGTTTGACTCCTTTCTACTGTTTCGGTTATCCCCTACTTCAGCCGGTTGAAGTTGATGGAAGTACGATCAAATCGAGCTGTCCATTGGTACCGCCTGTACACGCCGTTTTCCTCCGCCTTTGCGGTCCCGGCAGGCAGGCTAAGATACTGCCAGGCCGGTCGGGACGCTGTTTCATCCTGTACGTTCTCACTCACCGGACCAGCCTGTCAGCCTTTCCGACTGCCTCTCCTTACCCTCCATTATCAGAGAAATAACGCAAAATTACAACAACTATATTCAGGAGGGAGGGAGGGCGGAGGCGTATTCTTCACTAAAAGATGTACTGCGACACTCCACCGCAAAACGGGATATCCCGCATTTTCTTCGTGTCGCCGCCTCGCCTTGCCAAGGGCATGCGGAGCCCCTCCGGGATTACCGATGTCCGGAGGCAGAAGGGCGGCGAAACATGGGATCCGTCGCCGAGTCGCGCCGCCGCGTTGCCTTGCCCTCTTTCGCGCGTAAAACGAGGAGCATGCCGACGAAAAGGAACAAGAGCATGCCCCAGGTGATATAAAGGATTTCCATTTGCTCCTCCTCAATCCTAATTTATCGCGCGAATCGGGCATTCCTAAAGAGCGGCGGGGAATTCGTCCCTCCTCCCTGCCTTTGATTTTGGCCGGCCGCTATGGTACACTTTACACTATGATCGCCAATTTACTGAAAAAAATAGTCGGCACGAAGAACGAGCGGGAGCTGAAGAGGATCGGGCCCCTCATCGAGGAGATTAACAGCCACGAGCAGAAGATGCGCTCCCTTTCGGATGAAGAGCTGAAGGGGATGACGCCCCTTTTCAGGCAGCGGCTTGAGAAGGGCGAGGAACTCGATTCGATCCTGCCCGAGGCTTTTGCCGCCGTAAGAGAAACGGCGAGCAGAACCGTAAGCATGCGCCATTTCGATGTCCAGCTCATAGGGGGGGTGGTACTCCATGAGGGGAAGATTGCCGAGATGGCGACCGGCGAGGGCAAGACCCTGGTGGCGACCCTTCCTGTCTACCTCAATGCGCTCAGTGGAGCGGGGGTCCACGTGGTCACGGTAAACGACTATCTTGCAAAACGGGACGCGGAGTGGATGGGGCCCATTTACGCTTTCCTCGGCATGTCGGTGGGTGTTGTCGTTCACGGTCTCGATGACCCGGAGCGCAAAGAGGCATACGGCTGTGACGTGACCTACGGCACGAACAACGAGTTCGGCTTCGATTATCTGAGAGATAATATGAAGTACTCCGTCGACGAGTTCGTCCAACGGGAGTTCCACTATGCGATTGTGGACGAGGTCGACAGCATCCTCGTCGATGAGGCGCGGACGCCTCTCATCATATCAGGTCCCGCTGAAGAGTCTACGGACAAATACTACAAGGTCAACAAACTCATCTATCAATTGAAGAAGGAGACGGACTTCAAGATAGATGAGAAGGCCAAGAGCGCGTACCTGACCGAAGAAGGCGTGGCAAAAATCGAAAAGCTCCTTAAGGTGGATAACCTGTATGATCCGAAAATGGTCGAGTTCCTGCACCACGTCAACCAGGCATTGAAGGGGCACCACCTTTTCAACAGGGACGTGGACTACATCGTGAAGGACGGCCAGGTCATCATCGTCGATGAGTTTACCGGCAGGCTCATGCCGGGCAGGCGCTTCAGCGACGGCCTTCACCAGGCCCTGGAGGCAAAGGAGAACGTCAAGATCGAGCGGGAGAACCAGACTCTCGCCACGGTGACCTTCCAGAACTATTTCCGCATGTACAAGAAGCTCGCAGGCATGACAGGCACGGCCGATACAGAGGCGATGGAGTTCAGGAAGATATACAACCTGGACGTGGTTGTCATCCCGACGAACCAACCCCTGATCAGGACGAACTATTCGGATGTGGTCTACAGGACCGAAAAGGAAAAGTTCAAGGCCGTCGTCACGGAGATTGAAGACCTTTACAAGAGGGGAAGGCCGGTACTCGTCGGGACTTTTTCCATCGATAAATCGGAGCGGCTGTCGGAGATACTCAAGAGGAAAGGCATACCGCACCACGTGCTGAACGCGAAGATCCACGAGCGTGAGGCGGAGATCGTCTCCCAGGCGGGAAGGTACAAGGCGGTCACCATCTCGACGAACATGGCCGGAAGGGGAACCGATATCCTCCTCGGCGGCAACCCCGTTTTCCTGGCCCGCATGCTTGCCAAAGGCAAGGATGACGAGGAGACTTACAGCAAGGCCCTTGGTGAGGCGAAGATGATCTGCGAGAAGGAAAAAGCGCAGGTGATTGCGGAGGGGGGCCTCCATATCCTCGGGACTGAACGGCACGAATCACGCAGGATCGACAACCAGTTGCGGGGCCGCTCCGGGAGGCAGGGCGACCCGGGCTCGTCGCGCTTCTATGTCTCCCTGGAAGATGAGATCATGCGTATCTTCGGCTCCGACCGCATCTCGCCTTTGCTCGGCAAGCTGGGGATGGAAGAAGATATGCCCATAGAGCACCGTCTTATCACAAAGGCCATCGAGAACGCCCAAACCAAGGTGGAAGGGCATAACTTCGAGATCAGGAAGTACCTCCTGGAATACGACAACGTGATGAACAAGCAGCGCGAGACCATCTACGGCATGCGCAAAGAGATCATCAATGACGGCGACATAAAGGAGCGCGTCGTCGAGATGGTGGAGGGCGTCGTCGAAGGCTTCGTGGACGAGTATGCCCCGGAGAAAGTGTACCCGGAAGAATGGGATTTAGCCTCTCTCAAAAATCGGGTCTACGAGACCTTTTTCTTCCCCATGGACTTCGACCATCTCGACTTGAAGTCGATGACGAAGGCGGGTCTTCTCGATACGGTAAAGAACTCGGTGGTTTCCGTCTACGAGGCTAAGGAGAAGGAATTCGGCCGGACCACCCTCCGGAACATCGAGCAATTTGTCGCCTTGAACTCCCTTGACAACCACTGGAAGGAACATCTGCTCTCCCTCGATCACCTGAGAGAGGGCATCGGTCTCAGGGGGTATGGGCAGAAGGACCCCTTAAGGGAGTACCAGCGGGAAAGCTTCGAGCTTTTCCTCGATATGCTCGAGAGGATAAATCTGGATACGGTCGGCAAGCTCTTTGCGATAGAACCGGCTCGCGAGGAGCAAGAGGAGCTGAAACCGCAAGGGCCCGTGATCTTCATGAACAGGGGCGAAGACGAGGCGCCCGCGCGAGCAGGACATAAGATAGGCCGGAATGACCCCTGCCCCTGCGGGAGCGGAAAGAAATATAAGAAATGTTGCGGCAAGGGCTGATGCCATGGTAAAGGGCGTACGCTTCTCCGGCATTGCGTCAGGCATCAAGGCAGCGGGGCTCGACCTCGGTCTCGTCTCTTTTGACGAGGCTGTGCCGCATGCGGCCCTCTATACGCGCAACAAAGTCAAAGCTGCGCATATCCTCTACAACGAGAGAAGGGCAGCGCAGCGGGTGGCTGCGCTTCTCGTCAACAGCGGGTGCGCAAACGCCTGCACGGGAGAGGACGGGATCGGAGACCTCGCGACCATTGCAAAGGAGCTGGCAGGCCGCCTCACTATACGGGAAGAGGAGATTCTTTTTGCTTCCACCGGGGTGATCGGCAGGCGGCTTCCCGTGGAGACTGTCGTCGCCGGCCTGCCCGCTCTTGTCGCCGGCCTGAAGCAGGAGCGCCTGGACCTCCTTGCCCGCGCGATTATGACCACCGACACCTACCCGAAGATCGTGGAGGAGCACGTGCCGGGCGACGAGGGCTGCTCTATTGCGGGCGTCGCGAAGGGCGCCGGGATGATAAACCCTCTATTTGCGACAATGCTTGCCTTTGTCTTCACTGATTACCCGCTGGACCCGATCCGGATGAGGCGGCTTCTGCCCACGTTGGGCAGGGAGACATTCGAGCGCATCAGCGTCGACGGCGACACGAGCACGAACGACACGGTCATGCTCTTCTCCACAGGCCGCGGCCCTGCGCAAGCCGGGACGGGCGCGCTCAAGAACGCCCTCGCCCGCGTCATGAAAGCCCTTGCGCTTCTGATTGTCAAGGACGGGGAAGGAGCGACCAAGGTGATCCATCTTACGGTAAAGGGCGCACAGCAAAAAAGGGTCGCCGAAGCGCTGGCCCGGAGGATAGCCGTTTCTCCCCTTGTCAAGACGGCCTTTTTCGGCTGCGACCCCAATTGGGGCAGGGTGATCGCCGCCGCGGGAGACGCGAGCGTGCCCCTCGACCCCGAAAAAGTGTAGATCGCCATACAGGGAGAGGTGCTCGCGCGAGAGGGCATCGAGGTACCCTTTTCGGAAGAGAAACTGAAAGGGCTGATGGCCGGCCGGGAGATCGAGCTCGTCGTCGACCTCCATGACGGCAGGGCCTCCTACGACATGTACACGACCGATCTTACCTACGACTATATCAAGATAAACGCATCCTACCGCAGCTAGGCGCTGGCGGGGGCGACCGGGATCTTTTCGCGCCTGGCGCGGTCGCCGGGGCGTGTCCGGGTCCTCACGTACCCACGAAGTACGCTCCGGCCCGGACGACACCCCGGCTTCCGCCCCATCCATCAAAAATCCCTCCGGCCGCGAAAGGGCCGTCCGCAAACGCTTTCACCTGCAATTCGTCACATGTGGGCTTCTCAGGCGAGCGAACAATGCCACCTGCTATAAGTAAGTAATATCACTAGGTAAAGTGGCATATGTTACGTATAGCAGTAAGTTAGCCGCGACCTCGCGGTCCTCGAAAACACCTACGAACTTTGCATGGAGCAGCTCGATATAGGTCTATCGGTTACCAATCGAAACCGCACCAGAACTTACTCGCCGAGCACTTGCCTGATGGTCCTTGCAACTGCCTCTCCCGAATGGATAAGCACTTAGAGCCAGCGCACCTCTCTCTGTCGGCGCGGTACCGTCTTTTGGTATTCGTGTGTGGGATAGCCGAGCATAATGGCGCTATAGATATTGCGATCGTCAGAGACCGCGAGGCGGCGCGCTATCTTCTCCGTAAGGCCGGCTGCGACCAGGAAAAGCCCTGCCCAGCACGTCCCCAGGCCCAGGCTCATGGCGAGCATCTCCATGTTCCTCGCGGCAATAGCGCAGTTCTCGTGGGCGCTGCGGTTGGTTCTCTGGCCGTGAACGGCGATCACCGCCGGGGCATTGCGGAAAATCAGGCCATCGAGGTCACCGCTGTCCCGCCTGATCTTGAACCTCTCATAGTACAGGATGGACTGCTTCACCGTTTCCTCTCCATATCTGATGCGTGCAAGTCTCCGTCCGATGCCGCTGCCCAAAAGCTTCATCTTGTCCCATAGAATCCCTATCACCATGTCTTCAAGTTCTGACAGCAGTTTTCTATCCTGGATGACGATGAAGTTTTCTGTCTGTGCATTTGATGCCGTTCCCGCGTGGGTGCCGACCTCGATCAGCTGTTCTATGAGCTCTCCGGGTACAGGCTTTTCTCTGAATGCCCTAATGGATCGCCTTGACAGAAGGAAGGCCCTCATAGCGTCGGGGGCGATTACGACGTGCGGCCGGTCCTCGAACTTGTCCGCGGGCAGTTCTCCATGGACGACAGCATCTTGGGGACAAATAGCGACGCAGTGGCCGCAGCCGATGCAATGGCTGAGATATCTCACCTGCACCGTACGGCTGCCATCAGGGGCCGAGTTCAACATAAAGATGCCTGCCGGGCACTCGTCAGCACAGAACCCGCATCCCGTACATTTCTTCGCGTCTACTTCTATCATATGTCACCCTTCTCTTTTTGGTTGCCTGGCAGTTCTGTTCTGAGTTGGGTCCGTAACTACCCCTTTTACCTTGTTCTCAGCAATTCAGCGGTCACTATTTAGAGGCGTAGGGGACGTTCGTTCCTAAGGAGAGTCTCACGTCCCCAAAGGACGTGGAAAGGACGCGGCCATTTCCTTTACAAAAAGCCCAGGAGATGCTTTTTGTCACTTTGTAAAGGACAAATGAGCATTTAACCTGCCGTCAAAGGCGGCCTTCCATAACGGCCCTCGGATTTTTTTGCAGGCCGTCATATGGCCACTTCGAGTGATAGTACATCATAACCGACAGTAGGAACCTTTCTGTCGTCGGTCTCGGCGACATCGACCATGCCGATGTCGCGAAGGTAACTCACATCCTGAAGCACGTTCTTGAGGTCCCTGTCCACCATCTGTGCCAGTTCGTATATGGAGGAAGGTTTCCTGTCTTTGATGGTTTTTAACAGTTCCAGCCGCTTCTCAGTGAGTACTTTACGGAGATCCTTGATATTGCTGAAGTACAGAGCCATTTTCCGTTTCACCCTTTTTCCTCCGGCTATCTTTTCGAAGCTTTCCCCGGCTTCCCGAAGGGCACTGTCGAGTGTTCTGATCTCAATGCGTATCTTCTTAGCTCTCATCCCAGTCCCTCCCTCGTATTGCTCGTACGTCTTTCTTGAAGTCATCGAGGAGCGTCCATATATCGGAGAATTCGTAAGCCTCCTCTCGATCCATGAAGTGCCGATGATATCCTTTGCCTTCAGCATTGTCATAACCTATCAGCCGTTTACCGTTGCGGACGTATGCTACCGAGATCTTGACCCCGTCAGGTGTGTTCTTTGTCCTCGGAGCCCGCCACACCTTGATTTCTACTAATTCATCTTCCTTGATTTCTTTGGTGTGGATGATGAGCCCGGTTGCCATATAGTAGGTATTATATACCAACTACCGGGGAATGCCAAGGCCTACGGAATATAGACGTATAAACGTTGGAGGGGCATGGGGTCAAATCTTTATCCTTGACTTAAGGCACCCGTGCGCTTCAGGCAACATGGGGATCAGCCATTGACATGGGACAAGGCGCGCTCCTCTTTGAACAACTGCCTGTAATTCCCCGAGAGTTACACTACAGCCTCAACCTGTCCCGTGTCAATGGCTGACCCCGTTCCCTTCTCTTAGTCTATTTGCTATGATCGATCAGGCCCGCTTCTTTCAAAATCGAAAGCAGTGTTCCCCTTGGGAGGTCTTTCTTGTGGTAAGGAACTACTACCCTTCTCTTGGTCTCTAGGTTGAAGTAAACTCTGTGGCTTCCGCTTTGATGATCAAGGAGGAATCCGTTTCGCATAAGGATCTTAATTACTTCATCGGCTGTAAGCGTCGGTGCTTTAGGCATGTCGTACGGTCAGGAGACTCTCCCAGGTATCTGAATCATCCTTCAACTCCTCGCCATGTTTTTCCAGGCTCTTCAAATATGCCTCAATGGCATCCAGCGCCATCGCTTTTGCCTCTTCAATAGTATCGCCGAAGGTTACCAAACCGGGAAGCGACGGCACCAATACGGTATAGCCGCCTTCAGGCTCCGGTCTCAAAACTACTCTATAAGACAGTACTCTTGGCTCCATGGACCTCCCCCTTGAAATCGCCTCTGTCTATATTATACTCCCTGTTGTCGCTATCTCAAATCCGTCCGCCTTTTTTCCGGGATTCTCATCTCAGGGAGCATGCATGGCCTGCGCTGGGGATCAGAACCATAACGGCTCTTGACTCTGTGTCCACAGATCATTCCCCCGGCTTCAAAACACCCCGATCTTCTGCCCCCCTTCGCCATGTGGACGGCTTTCCCGTCCTCAGACTACTGCGAGGGCTCCGCCCCGCATCCGTCCTTCCCCGGTCTCCACGGATAGCCTGCTTCACAGGCGGACGGAATGCGGTTCCCATGTTCCCGTTCTCAACCTTATTGGATGGTTAGGCTCCTGCTATACCCCTGACGGCTCCCGGAGAGAGACGAAAAGGAGTAAGTCTCTCCCAGGCACGGGCTTATTCGTACCTCCCAGGCGGGATGACAAAGCCCACCCGGATCACGCCGCATTCCTCCCGAGCCATCACACTAAATAGGGAGGTCTTTCGTAAATACAGAGGCTTCCATGACAGATTCGTTGACTCGCCATACATCCTACGGTAGCCCGGCCTTGCGCATGATGGTGCGCAACCCGGTACATTTCAGTCCGCTCTGCTGATGATAACCCAACCGGTGGAACCCGGCCAAGCTTCGCGGACCCCTTCTGTCCGATCTCCATCGGTACAGGGCACTCTTGTGCCGGTCGAAAACGAGCAAGTAATGCATGTATATGAAATGCACCACGTCATGGCGCACTTGTCAGTTGAAACAGAGGATGACGGGAACATCCGCGGCATGTCCACAGCACGTTTTTGTTGGACCCTCATTTCTTAACTTTTCGCAGTTAGAAAGGCGGTTCTATGCTCTCAACCAGCCCTCCGCTCAATATCTTTGTTAGAATATATCGGAAGGTTAATTTGGTCCGACAAGAAATCAGGTCCCACTGATGATCTGCCCTTTTATCAGCCTGGAATCTTCGGCACAAGAAGATGTGAATCGTATTTCCCGCCCGTATGTATGATGTGGTTCCCTTTGTTGCGAACGTCGTACCGAAATATCGGTCCCCCGGGGAAGAGCATATCCTCCATCCACCAGGAAGCGTACCCTTGTACAACGAGGCGAAGTTGCTGGCCCGCATGCCAGATCATACCTATGGGCCAAATACCGATTTCCACCGGGACAATCTCCTTGAGTTTCAGGAGTTGCTCCCGGCGATGAAGCAGATAGGGCTCGGAGGGCCTGGACCTTGCCTCATCGAGTTCACGGTGAGAAACTCTCAGTATGCCCCGAACGCCAGGATTGGGGAATACCAGCACGTGGGCTGGAAGGTGGTTGCCCTTTTCGTCAAGTTTACTGACATACACGAACAGGTCCATATCGTTCGCCCCATCTGCTTCTACCCATAAACGCAGTTTCATATAGCCGGTCAGCTCGGTGTCTTCGTTAAACTTGATGGTAAAGGCAGCTTGCCCTTTGCCGTCGTCGGCCCGGTAGACAGTAGAAGACTCCTTTTTCAGCGGCTCGGCTGAAAGCGTGTTTGTGCTCGAATCGAGATAGAGTTTTAGGTACTCTGTTCGGGCAAGGGGCCACTCCTTTTCGGAACGGTTTACCTTATCGGTGCCACCAGGGTCGAGAATAGAAAGGCGAACCCTGGGTGTCTTTTCCCAGCCGTTCTCGATCCCCTTCAGGTACCGATCGAAGAAGCGGCGCAGGTCTTCGATGTTTTCGGGATTGTAGTAGTCGGCCCATTCCTGGGTGTTATGGACGCGGAGCCACTTGTCGCGCGAGGCCATCCGGCGAAAGGCGTCGAAGGTTCCATGGGTATGAAGGGGATTATACGAAGCGACCACGTACGCTGGAATTTCGATATTCTCCACGCGTGCAATCTTATCGCTCCAATAGCCGTTCATGAGGGGGTACTTCAGGATCATGGCGCAATTGTCCTCCATACGGTTGGGTCCACACAGTATATGAAAGATAATCTGACCGAATGCGACTTCTGGGACACCACCGATGCAGAGACTATCGCGATACATATCATCAAATCCCTCCCAGGGGGCGATAGCAGCCAGGTGGGGCGGCCTTTCCGCCGCCGCAAACCACTGTGCGATGGCGACCCACGAGTTTCCGGACATTCCCACTTTGCCGTTGCACCAATCCCTTCCTGCCACCCACTCAATCAGATCGTGGGCATCACGTCCTTCGCCGGAACAAAACTGGAGAATATCACCTTCTGAATTGCCGACGCCACGTGGATCAACGTTAATTACGGCATACCCCTGTTTACACCAGTAGGCAGGGTCAGGACCCTCGAACTTGGTCATAGGAGAAACCCGTGGTACTCCCGGAAGTGGCCCTTCCCCTAATAAATAAGGCACACGTTTCCCATATGGGCTCCAGGGCACGATGGCGGGCACGTCGGTGGCGCCGTCGGGACGGTAAATGTCGGTGTAAATGATGGTACCGTCACGCAGAGGCAGCGCAACATCGCGCTCAATGAGGATTCCGTCCTCCACGGCCACACCCGGGGCTAACTTCGGGTACCTGCCCCCGGACTCCTTTGCCGACCTGATTTTGCGGTAGATCACTTCCATTCTTTCGTTTCCATACTCCTTAACTTCTGTTGATACTTCAGGTTGATCAGCC
>Ga0187858_10006438_pt1 | contig 10540 bp, 6 predicted proteins | sample June2016WEW_8_15_FD_133015 | JGI IMG/M metagenome (GOLD analysis project Ga0187858, IMG submission 133015) | Peatland microbial communities from SPRUCE experiment site at the Marcell Experimental Forest, Minnesota, USA - June2016WEW_8_150 | ecosystem: Environmental > Terrestrial > Soil >...
ACCCGGTAGAATCTCTGAGATTGTCCGACGGCACTTGAATCGACCACCTGGACTGCCCCGCCATTTCCCGGCACGTTGTTGGTCAGCAATGTCCAATTGGGCAATGTCAGGTCACCCGTCATCTCCACACGATAGAACTGCTTCGCCACGGTCGTGAACGTCAATTGCAGGTTGGCACCGGTAAAGCCCAGGGACGTAACCTGCGGATGAATGGGCAGGATGACGTAGTTGCTGTATGAGCCGATCTGCGACATCAAGGTGTCCTGCCCTCCATACGCCAGACCGGCGTGGCTGAGGATCTCCTGCTCCGAGAACAGCGACACTTGGGTTCCGAAGCCGAGCGAAATCGCCTCCAGCGCCATGTTGGCGAACAACCCCTGGATCGTCGTGTGTGGATGCGCTCCGTCGGCGACGAAGGCGGCGGTGCGATTGGGGGCATTCGTGGGATTGGAGTCCGACTGCTGGAGGTGGATGGCGACGTTGCCGATGTACAGCACGGACTGCAGGTTGGTGTTCGAGCCGAAGACCACCTTCTGCAGGTTGAACGCATCCACCAGCGGCACCTGCCACTTTTGGGCGAGGAACACCAGTCCGGCGTTGACCTGCTGGATGACTGCCGACACCAATTCACGCTTGCTTCCATTGGTGTAGAGGAAGTTGCCGTAGGTGGCGGGCACCTTGCCGTAGTCGAGGACGTTGAAGAGCACCATGTCCACCCCGGTGGTCACGACCGTCGACAAGGCGGTCTCGATGTTGGTCAGGGTCTTGGCGACGTAGTTGCTGATCTGCGAGGAGGACCAGGAGCCGTTGTAGACCGGAAAATAGGCGGAACTCGGGTAGTCGAGGAAATCCGGATTGAAGTCGTTCGCCCCGATGGCCAGCACGGTGTGGCTGATGCCGAAGGGAATCACCTGAGCCTCCAGTCCCGTGTCCTGTCCGTCGGCGAGGAGGTTCGACGAGGTGTCACCGGACAGCGCCCAATTGAATTCGTAGCCCGTGCGACGTGGCGTGCCCCACGTGTCGCCGGGTTGTCCTGCTTGTGCCGCAGTCGGGCCGATGTTCACGCCGCGCCAGACGACCAGTTGCTCGGTCCAGTTGGTGGCGTAACTGCCGTAGGATTCCTCGAAGTACTCGTCGGAAAGACTGTCGCCCATTACACCAAGCGCGTTGATCTGGGCGTGGGCGGACGCTGTCAACAAGAACACAACAATGGGGATGACGTACCTGATCCTCATCAGGAACCATCCTGGAACTTCTCCCACGCCAGCCATGGATGCAATGATAACGCCCCATCCACATCGTGACCATCAGAAAAATGTGTGACGGGATGGTCCGCGCCGGTCCAGCGGATGCGTGTAGCTTGAAGTAGATACACCGGTGTAGCCACGGCTCTATGAGCCGTGTTCGCAAGCCGTCCATCTTCCGCGTCGTTGGTAGGGCCGCGTCCCGCCACTGGGCGGGATCTCGAAGCCGTCCGGGACTCCGCCGCGGCCTCCGCCTCACCCCCGTCCGCCTGTAGCTTGCCCCGAATCCTTTTCGGCGCGGCGCTCGGCGCCTGCCCTGAGTTGGACCGAAGGGAGCGCCGGTCGTTCCATGCCAATCCCCTCTTCCTGTCGTGGGTAGGGCCGCGTCCCGCCACTGGGCGGGATCCCGAAGCCGTCCGGGACTCCACCGCGGCCAGCTGTAGCTTACCCCGAATCCTTTTCGGGCGCTTTTCGGGGCCTACCTCGGGGCCGACTCGTCCGCAGGATGAGGGTTATCTGGCCGACCGCCGACCGCCCACCGCCGACCGCTGTGTGCCTGACTTGCCAGCGGGCGTACATCACAACCTTCAGAACCATGAGACAGATTTGCCTCTGACGGACATCGTGGAGGCTTCTCCATCGCTGACAATTGGCTTCATACCCAATGGCTTGGTGGTACGCACAGTGTCCGGTAAGCGCGAGCGCTTCGTCGTCGAAGGTCGGAGGCGATGGAGCGCCGAAATCTCTGGCGCACGGAAGCGACTCAACCCATCGTGATTCACCTTCTTTCGAATCAGTTTCGCCTTCGGCAGTCGTCGCGGCAATGGGGAGTAACCTGAGTTGGATTTAGGAGGATGCCTGATGGTGAACGGGACCCGTCCACCGAAACGGACTGCGCTTCCCACCCTCTGCTGGTCACGGCACCAACAACAGAACCACCCGGATCTGCGTGGTCGCCTCCACTCCAACCGGAGGACCGGTATTGGTGAGGAAGGCGCGTGCCGTGTACGGGCCGGACAGGGAGTTGCCGTCGCGATCCTCCAATACAATCGGGATGCTGTAGTCCTGGGTCTGACCCGGCGCAAAAGTGACCATGGCGGCATATTGGGGGAACGCCTTGCCATCCGACCAGGCGGCGACGACCGTGCCGTTCGTGTCGATCAACTGCAAGTCGAACCGCTGGCCGGTGAGAAACGTCAAGGTCTGCGGGTTCGATGAAGCGTTCGTGACCTCGAACGAGAAGGTCGCCGTCACATTGGTTCCGCCAGCAAGACGACAAGGTACCTCGCACGGCGGGACATTCGTCGTGCAGGGCGGGCAAATGACGAGGTGGTTGGCAATGTTGGTGTACACCGAGTGGTCGGCGGTGAGCGACGCTTCCATCCCGGTGGCTGGCGGCGGATAGGAGTGGGTGCCAACCTTGGCCGCTGTCAGCAGGAACATCTGGCCGTCGCCCGATTGCAGTGCGACGGGGCCGACCCCGGGCGCAAACCACAAATCCGCCGTCGCCGATGACGGGCAACCATTGGTATGCGCCGTGGCGAAGGTGGATTGCCAGCGCCGGCAGCCGGTGAAGGTTCCGGCTGGTGTGACGATGATGCCGTCGCTCGCCGTCCAGTATGCTTGCAACATTCCGCATTGGTTGCCGGTCAGGTTGAACCGATACGGGACATTATCCGACCGGCTAAAACGGAAGACCGTCTGCCATTGACCGAGACCGGTGTGGCTCGCCTTCAAGTCCAAGCCCGCCGAATACCGGACGAAGACCGGTTCGTCGAACAACCCTGTGAGTTGCCACTTGGCAGGCCCGACCGCCGCGCAAGCAATGGTGCGGGTGACGGCTTGCGTTGTCCCCAACACCCATTCGTTGCCCGACTGAAGCGGAAACCAGGAGGTTCCTGGCGTAAGCGCCGAGCCGTCTGGCGCGGCCAGTGCCAACAGAATTGCGGGCCACGCAAGCACCAGTTTGCCGAAGAACCTGCGCTTCACGATTTCCAGCATAGTGCACCTCCAACCCAGCGTCAAACCGTCCGCTCTCCGCCATGCGATCTTGGTCGTAGAGTGTCGTCACGGCCATCGGCAAGCGACTTGAAATGCGCCTGCAGGGTGCAAAGTTACCAGCGAGCGTCGAGGAATACCATGTCTGCTAAATCCGTGAGCCCGACCGCTGAACGGACACCATGAAGGGGTTGGCGACTGTTGCAATATCGGGCGCAATGTTGCTGGGCGCACCATGGGCGCAGGCCGCCACACCGCAGGTCACGCACCTCAGTCGCCGGGAGATCCACGTCCATGACCCGTCGACCATCGTGAGATGCAAGGACGAGTATTGGGTGTTTTTCACCGGGGAGGGCGTGCCGTCGGCGCACTCGAGGGACTTGGTCAGATGGGACAGCGGGCCGTGCGTGTTCACCAATCTTCCGGCAGAGGTGGTGCAGGCCGTGCCAGCGCACAAGGGCAATCAAGCCTGGGCACCGGATCTCATCCATCTTGGCAATCGGTACCTGCTGTACTACTCCGTCTCGACCTGGGGCAAGAACACGTCCGCCATCGCGCTCGCCACCAATCCGACGCTCGACCCACACGACCCGCAGTACCGTTGGACGGACCAGGGCGTCGTCATCCAGTCATGCGACGGCAACGACTTCAATACAATCGATCCCGCCATAAGCCAGGACTCCCGAGGCGGGCTCTGGCTGGCGTTCGGATCTTACTGGAGCGGCATCAAGTTGGTTGCTCTCGACCCCGCGACGGGCAAGCGCCCGCCACACGAAGACAGGATGTACTCCCTTGCCCGGTCGGACTCCATCGAGGCTTCCTACATCTATCATCACGGGGATTTCTACTATCTCTTCGTGGACTGGGGTCAGTGCTGTCGCGGCACGAACAGCACATACAGCATTCGGATCGGTCGTAGCCGGAACATCACCGGCCCGTACGTCGACAGGAACCGCAAGGATATGTTGCAAGGTGGCGGGAGCCTGTTTCTCGGGACGGAAGGGCCATTCGTCGGGCCAGGACACGCCGGTATCGTCTCGGACGGCAAGGCGGACTGGTTCAGTTGTCATTTCTACGATGGAGATCGTGGCGGAACGCCTGCTCTCGGCATCGGTCGGGTGGCATGGGGGGACGACGAATGGCCCGTCCTCATGCCGATGAAGTGATCAGCGGCGGAGCCGGATCGTACGTCGCCTGTGTCGGCGCCCGCCCGGCCTCCGTTGTGCGTGGGTCTTTTACCCCGAATCCTTTTCGGGGCCAGACCCCGCACTGTTTTCGACCGAAGATCTCCATCGGCGCCGTGCCGCCTTTTTGTAGGGCGGGATGCCCTGCTTGCCCTGAGCGAAGTCGAAGGGTTTAGGTATCCCGCCGCGCCATCCCCTCCGCCGTCGTTGGTAGGGCCGCGTCCCGCCACTGGGCGGGATCCCGAAGCCGTCCGGGACTCCGCCGCGGCCAAGCTGTAGCTTACCCCGAATCCTTTTCGGGCCTTTTCGGGCGCCATTCGGGCCTGACCCCGCACTATTTTCGACCGAAGGTCTCCGTGCCAATAAGAGTTTTATGGCTATTTACGGATCTTCCCGGGTATATCCGTATATTCCTGCTTATTTTTTCCGGAGCAACGAGTCCCCCGTCCGCCCTCCGATCGGCAACAATCCAGCGCAGTCGAAGAGATTATTGCGGGACCTCTTCCTTGAGTATTTCGATGAGCCCGGCTCGGACCGCCTCCCAGTTGCCGGCATTCTGGCTGACCAGCGCCTGGAGAATGTCGCGGAGAAGGTCGTCCCGACTCTCCGTCTCGGTCTTCTCGCGCATGGAACCCGAGGGCGTTTCCGGGATATTTCAGGATATATCGGGGTATATCAGCTTATTCCTGCTTATTTTTTTTCTGTAGCGAGTGTCATCTGTTTCGGCCGTTGTTTTGCCTTTCAAGTTTGAGAAAGAAAATCACCTTATCAAGTCTCAATTGTTGGGGGTAGACGTCATCAAGGGGTTTTGGGTTGGGTGTTGCCACTGGGGTGGCGGTGACAGCAGCCTGTCGCGGTATCGTTTTGCCAAGCGGCCACAGGAATGGCCAGCGCTGGGCCGCGAAGGCCAGCTAGAGCGGCGCTTGTGCTGGCGATGGTCTTCCTTGGCTGGCGGGACTGGCGATGGCCGGTGGGGCGATTGCGAGCGAATGGAGGGCGGTTGGATATCCACAGAAACGCAGAGAACACAGAGAACGGCAGGCGAGCGGGACGCACCCGAAATTGATTCTCGCCTGTTCGGCGCCGGGCTTTTACCCCGAATCCCTTTCGGGCGCGAGGTCGGGGTTCACCCGCCTTTGGCGGCGCCGAAGGCGACCAGGGTTTACCCCGAATTCTTTTCGGGCGCCTTTCGGGCGCTTTTCGGGGCCCGACCGCGCCGAAAGGGTTACTGCATCAGTCGTATTCGATAGAACTGGAACGGCGCATTGGTTGCGCCACCGAAATCGGTCACGGTGATCGGACCATTGATCCCGGCAATGTTCTGGGTCACGGTCGTCCAATTCGGCGGCTCCAGGCTGCTGGTGCTTTCCAGCAGATAGTTCTTGTCCAGCACCGATGGGAAACTGGCCTGCACGTCGTTTCCCGTGACCACCAGCGTCGTGATCCGCAGGGAAGTCGCCGGATTCGCCGGGTCCATCCCCGCCATGTAATCCTGCAGATTGGTAAACCCGCTGCCGTCATCGTCGCGATTGGCATCCGACGGATCGTTCGGATTCAACCCGTGCGCCAGCTCCCAAGTATCCGGCATGCCGTCGCCGTCACTGTCGAGCGGAATGAACTCGAACTGACTGATCACCATCTCCGCGGGCTGACCGTTCAGCGGCGGGTTGCCATTGAAGAGATAGAAATTGAAGTGGACGTTCTCGTCGCAGGTCGGCGGTATATCCGCCGCATTGGTAAACGTCCACTGCGCTATGGTGCTGAGGTTCGGATTCGGCGTGAGCGACACCAAATCCCACCAAACCGACCCGGCCATGCCCGCCTCGCCAAAATGGGATATCCGCGCCTGCACCGTCGCCGTTCCCGCCGGCGCCGTGGCCGTGATCCGGAAGTACTGCCATTCGTCCGTCGGCGTGTTGGAGTCGTAGTGTTGCGATTGGTTTGTCTGGAGAATGTTGTTTCCCGCATCCAAAAAAACCAGTTGCGCCAAGCCGTAGGCCGTCGTGTTCGTCATCGCGTCGCCCGACCAGTTCAGGCCGAACCCGGAAAAACTCCAGGTCTGACCCGCGCTGGCGGGAAAGTTCTGGTAGGCGCCCGACTCGCCCAGCGTGGGATTGAACGGCCCGAACATTTTCAGCGACCATGCGCCGTCCAGCGCCGTTGTCGTGGAGAACGTATTGCTCTCGGAGCGATACACGTCGCCGAACGCCACCCAGTTGCTCGCCACCGATCCCGAGCCCAATTCGAAGCTGGGGTTGAGCAGCAGGTTGGTCCCGCTCGCCGCCACACTGGCGGTCCCCGTTACGCAAGCGAACGAGATCGCGTTGGTCTCCCAATTGAACGATGGTATCGAGTTGGTCGCCAGCGTCGGGATCCGATACCGCACGAGGTGCTGCGGCAAATAATACGGCTGCCGCACAAACTGGGCATTGGTGTAATCGCTCGGATTAACCCACCGTCCGCATTCGACGTCCATCTCATGATCGGCGTCATCCGTATAATCCGTCCACGTAAACAGCCCGAGGATGATGTTCGGATCGAACGTGTCCACCGGCGACGCCAAATGAAATCGATAGGTGCCGTAGCCCGGCGATGTCTCGGTAAGAATCTCGGCACATTGCCAGCCATTGCTCAGGTTGGTGATGCGCAGGTGCAGCTGCCCCTGCGCGTCGATGAATACGTTGTTGGTGCTGTCGGAGAATATGTTCGGGCCGGGTCCCACCGGCGAGGCGCTGGCCTTGACCGTCCAATCAAAACCCGACCAGTGAAACGAGCGCGTGGTCGGCGCGGCGCGGGTGACGATCGCATTGGCCACGGACTGTTCCAGCAGCGCTGCGGGCAGGCAGAACACATTGGTCACGCACGGCTGATTGTAGCTCGCCGGCACCACATACGCCGCAATCCGCGTCGCGTTGGTATCGAGCCCGCCCGTGGTGATGTCCGCCGTCCAGGAACCGTCGGACGCGATCGGCGTCAACGATGCGGCGCAGGTCGGTTTCGAGAACCACCCCACGTCCTGCACGAAGATCAGGACCGCCACGGCATAATTGCTCGGCGTCAGTCCGTACACCTGGCCATGGAGGGAATTCTGGGAGCCGTACGGCGGCACATACGTGAATTCGACGCTATCGGCCGCTTGTGCAGGGACAACCACCAGAAAGGGGATCAGAAAAGCTGTGACGCCAATGAGAATCCACCACGACCGCTCCGCACTCTCGCGAAGACAATTCAACCAATTACGTACAACACTCGCCGACATTCATCCCTCAACATTCCCCGAACGACACAGAACCCTTATTTATGCGGCTCCAATATACGCCGATGAGGTTGATTTGGGAAGGTAATCCGGGAAAGGCGGGGTGTCCTAAATCGGAGGGCCACGCTCTGTCGTGGCCACATCATGGCCGCGCGGTTTACCCCGATTCCGAGGTCGTCGCCGGCTCGTCCGCTCCGTCGTCGTTGGTAGGGCCGCGTCCCGCCACGGGGCGGGATCCCGAAGCCGTCCGGGACTCCGCCGCGGCCATATGAGAATGGACCCGCTTACCGCCGTCGCCGGGCAAGCCAGTGCTCGGCCTCGGAACGAAGGCTGCGGACACTGGGCCCGACTGGTTGAATAAAGGCCTCACTGGGATCCCGCTCCTGGGGCGGTCGTGTTTCGAACAAGCCGGCCACGACCACAAACATTCCACGCCTCGTCAGCCAAAAATGGTGAAAGACATATTCGAATGGGCTCGGGCGAGAGACCTCGCCGGAGATCCGACAGGTGATGCGCCCCTCCGACGAGTTCACTTTCAGTGTTCCCCACCCGACGAGTTGACGCTCGCCGACAGGAGGGATCCACAGGCGGTAAGCGACGGTGACGCCCTCCATTCGGGCAATCAGCTTGCCCAAATGCGTTGTAACGGCGAGTCCTTCGGGGTCTCGCTCGGAGATCAGTGGCATCATTTGCATTTACCTGTCCGAACATTGTAGGCCGGGATGCCCAGCTTGTCCTGAGCGAAGTCGAAGGGTTTAGGTATCCCGCCGCGCCATCCCCTCCGCCGTCGTTGGTAGGGCCGCGTTGCCGCGCGGCCAGGTGTAGTGTGCGCTGCCTCACCGTCGTTCAGTAGTCGGAGGCTCGGACCAGCGCAGCTTCGACACCGTTTGTGGGGGCGTCCCTGGGGCCATACATGGCTTGCCAAAAGGTGCTATTGGCGACAGTCTGTGCGAAAGTCTCCAGCGCGTCATCTTTCCCCTCCTCCTTGTCCGGCCAAGCCAGATCGTACAGATGGCGGGCCTCGTCCTCGTGGCCGGCATAGATCAAATCGAGCATGTGTTGCCAAAGCCCGGATTCGGCAGCCCATTCGCCATCCAGTTCCCGGTTTTCAACCATGTCGTAGTAGTTGCTTTTGATTTCAGCGGCCATTGCCTGAAGTTGTTCCTCGCCCGGCGCCGGTGTCGCCATCAAATCTGCTGCCAGTGAGTAGGTCCCGTTGGTATATCGCAGAATCAAATCGGGAGTCGGCGACGAGGCAAAGCAACCGAAGGCATACGCATAGGACCAGTCGGTCATCTTGATTGCCGGAACACCGTCGTGATTGAGGTCCACCATCTCAATCCCGCCATGCTCGGCCGGGATTTCGGCGATCAGGCGGAATTCGTCTCCCAATTCGAATATGTAATATGTCGAGCAGCAATGGGCGCCACCGGAATACTCGGAAACAATGACGTCCGGGAGGCCGTTGCCGGTAACGTTGGCACCCGGCTCAAAGAAGCTGTTGGTCCGGTCATCATCAGCCTCATTTTCCCAGGGAAGCTCGAATCGGTTGCCATCCTCCTGATAGACCAACGAGTCGCCCTTCCATACCTCGAGGCGTATGAAGTGATCGTCATTCGAAACGACCTGGACGGTCTTGAATGTGTACTGGCCCAGCTGGAATTCCCATAAATCCGGCTGGGGGTCGAACACGTCATTATCTGCGTCGGTCTCGGTCAATTCCGTAGGGACAATGAGTTGGTCAGAGGTTCGCGTTGCGTCAGCAAACCGGATGTCGTCTGAGGAAAAGAGGTGTGAAAACAAACCCGCGTTGCGGCTTCCGGTTCGTTCAGTACTTGTTAAATGCCAGGCGACAGCCCATTCGACCAGAATCAGCAGCGTGATTCCCAGCAAGCAGGCGGTCTGAAGAGAGAATCGCAAACAACCGCCGATGAGAACGACAGTAGACCGCGAGCCCTCCCCGGTAGGGCCGCGTTTACCCGCCTCTGGCGGCGCCGAAGGCGACCAGGGCTGCCGCGCGGCCACTCTGGGCCGCCGGGAAAGTGTCATTCTGCAACGACAGAGTTTCTTCACTCCGTTCAAACGGTTAACCCCCAGAATCGGTCGCCGGTCTTGTCGGTGTCTTGTGGATCGCCCACCCAGCGATCCCAATTCTCCATGATGTGCCGGTACATTGGACATTGGACGACACCGGGCAGGGGTGCGGCCAAAGAGTTGATTCGATGGTGCAATTCCTGGATTTCTGCAGGGTTGTTGGAAAAACGTGCCCGGAGCAGGAGGGTGCGGATCAGGCCCACGTGATTGCCTAGGGACTCCTGAATCTTCTGTGCCTGGCGGAGCCGTTGGCGAGCTCTCCCAACCTCCGGTTCTAACTTGGCCAGGACAAAGCAAGTGTAATCAGCCACGTCGCCCCTGATGTGTCCCGCTCTCTGGATGCGGTGAGCCTGTGCCAACCACTCTCGCGCCTTGTCCGGGTGATGCATTCGTCGGTACGCTTCACCCAACAAAGCGCGGATGCGTCCCAGGATATGAGCTTGTGACTCAGGCAGCTGCTGGGCTTCCAGAAGCACCGCGAGGGCGTGCTCCACCTGGTGACAGCGCAACAAATAAGCCGCCTTGTGTTCGAGGTAGGCAGCCCCCATGGTGTCACCCGGAACAACCGTCTCACAGCGATTAATCCATTCCCGAGTGCGGTCCACAGGAACAGCCAATCCCTGGAACCGGGCCACGCTGAGGTGGTCATACAAGCCGTTGATGTCTGCCGCCCGTTCCGGCGTCCTCGCCAGCAGTTCAAAGCCGTCAAGGAACCCGCGTCGAGTGTTGACCCAGGCGCTGAAACGCCAATAGCGGACTTGCCA
>Ga0187858_10006441_pt1 | contig 10539 bp, 8 predicted proteins | sample June2016WEW_8_15_FD_133015 | JGI IMG/M metagenome (GOLD analysis project Ga0187858, IMG submission 133015) | Peatland microbial communities from SPRUCE experiment site at the Marcell Experimental Forest, Minnesota, USA - June2016WEW_8_150 | ecosystem: Environmental > Terrestrial > Soil >...
CTCAAACGTAAAACTCTTGCCCTCTTTCAGCGTGTCCTCGAGGCCCACTGTGTCCAGTGCCAGGGCCGAGGCGGTCTCCTGCCGTTGTGCCTGCGAACTCTTCTCGCCGGCTTCGAACTCGACCGCGCCCTTATTGACCTTGAGCTTCAATCCCAGAATCTCCAGCGTTTTTTCGCCGTGCTGCCGGCTCTTCTTGTCCGCCACCGAAATCACAATCTCGGTCGAATCCCCCTTGCGAACTCCGGCGGCTTTCAGGTCGGCTACCTGCTGGAAGTAGCGGCGGAGGTCCTCCAGATAAAGATTCCGCGACTTCGAGTCCAGGTTGTCCGTCTTGTCCACCAGCGACCGGCTGTACACCGCGAAGAATGTTTGTGGGGATTGGACGTGAAAGTGGGCCATGAATGCCAGCGCCTCGAGGCCGCCGGGAACGCTTGCCCCGGTGGTAGACTTCGCCGGGCTCTCGGCCAGCCAGTTGGAAACGGCCGATTTTCCAGTGGCCGTCAGGCGGCCGCGGAAAAAGGCCGCCGCGCCGGCGTCACCTTCCCGCACCGCGACCTCCAGCCCTCGCTCCGCATCCCGCCCGGCTTCCGGCGTGCCAGGCGCCGCCTTGTCGCGGGCAATCAGCAACGCCTGGTAGGCCTGCGGCGCCCGCAATCCGGAACTGTCCTCCATCTCCGCCAGCCGCGCCAGCAGGGCCACATCCTGCACCGACTTCGATGCGCTGCGCAGCGTCTGCCGCGCGTCGAAGAAGCGCTGCTGCCGCTCGAGCCCTTCCGCCTTCACCAGGTAGAGCCGCGCCGATTGCGGCGCGGCCGTCAGGCCCGCATCGGCCGCCGCCAGACTATCGGCCACCGCGCCGCGGTCGAGCAGCAGCCGCGCCACCCGAAAATGCGCCGGCTCGGCGCCCGGGTCCGCTTCCATCACCTTCTTCCAAACCGCGAGCGATTCGTCCGGGCGATTCAGCCGATCCAGAAACTCGGCGTACTGGCGCCGCACGGCGGCATCGGCGGGCAGGGCCGCCGTCACAATCCGGATGTGGCCGAGCGCTTTTTCACTCGCGCCGCTGCCGATATAGATTTCGACCAGAGCCGTGCGGCGTTCGAGATTCGCAGGTTCCAGCGCCAGCCCTTTTTCGAGCGACTCCGCCGCCTTCGCCTGGTCTCCCAGCCGCGCCGCCACGTCGGCGCGGATGAACCACAGCTCCGTGTTCCGCCCGTCGAGCGCGAGCGTCTCTTCCAGAAACGGAAGCGCGCCGCGATCGTCGTGCCGCGCCAGGCGGATCCGCGCCAGTTCTTCGCTCGCCACCGCTCCGCCGGCCTTGCCGTCGCGCGCCCGGCGTAACGCGGTCTCCGCTCCATCCAGGTCGCCCGCCACGAACCGGCAATGCCCCAGCTCCGCCTGGAGATCGGCGTTGCGGGGCTGGATCTCGGCCAGCTTATCGAGCAGGTTGGCCGCGGTCTGGTAGTCGTGTGCGCGCTTGTAATAGTCGGCTCCGCTGCGCAGCGCCACGGCGTCGCGCGCATTGAAGGTGAGCGCCCGTTCCAGAGATCGTGCATCTGCTGCACCTGCGCCGCGTCCGGCTTCTCCACGCGGCCCAGTTCCGTTACTTGCCGGTCGAGCGCCAGCAGCTCGGCATATTGCCCCAGGTTGGGCAACATAGCGCCCGGCGCGGCGGCCAGTACCGGCAGTTCCACGGCAGGGGCCCCGGGCGTCTGGTTGAGCAGCCTGGCGTTGTAAAGCACGAAACCACGGCTCAGCGGCGCCGCCGGCCAGGCTGCTTCGGTCCACGGTCCGCTTCCGAGCGACTCCGCCACATCGGCCAGCGTGGACCCGGCCACGGCTCCGCCGGTATCATCCGCCAGCGAAGACCAGAAGGCCGAGGGAGATCCTTCCGGATACCAGTAGCTCACGCGCAGCTTCTGCCCGCAAAAGCTCGACGAAAACCGCGCCCGCGCATAGTCGCGAGTGTCCGCGTCCGGCTCCGGAAGCGGGCCCGCCAGGATCAGCGCCGACCAGTTGCCGCCAAAGACCGCCACCGATGCCATGAGCGCCGCGTGCAGGCGGGCTGGCGCCGGGACCACATCGTCCGCGACCGCCAGCGCTTGCTGCACCGCGTTGCGCCACTCCAGGCCAGTCTCAAACGGCCCGGCCACGGTAAATGCTTCGCCGTTGAATACGAGCAGGCTGAGAGGAGTTGTTTTATCCGCGATCTTATGTAGCGCGGTCAGTTGCGAGGCCACGCTCGCGCGGCGTTCCTCGGCGATCAAGCCGGGAAAAATTGCGATGGCGATCCCCGGAGCCGGCTCGACGGGCGTCAGCTTCGGCTCGACCGCGCCGGCGAATGACTCGAGCGTCCCCACCCGCTCCGCGCCGCCACGCACCAGACACGGCTGCGCCACCAGCGGGCTCAGTAAGAGCGTCCCACCCAGAACCGGAAAGATTAGCCGCCACATTGTGTTTCGCTGACCCCGCGGCAATCTCCGCCTGGGCGAATTCCTTGGCTCACGCCCAAAGGTGCGACCAGTATAACAGGCGGCTCACGGGCACGTGCCGGCATGCAGCAGCTCTTTGTCGATCGTCAGCAGGACGCAGCCCGGCTTGTCGATTTTCTCGAGCGCCAGGCCGTTCCACAACAGGCTGGCGCCGGCCCACGCTTCGGGAATCTCCACCCGCATTTCGGTGACGGTGCGGCTAATGATCAGAATCTGCTTCTGCGCCGGGTCGTATTTGCCCTGCACGCGCGCGGTAGGCACGAAGTCGTGGTGGGGAACCACGATCCGCGTCTCGACCCGCGTTCGCATCTTGCCGCGCTGGACCATGACGACGGCATGCGCCTCCTCAGTGGCCTTGCTCATCATCGCCTGGAATTCGTGGGCGTCCGCGATGGGGTGGCCCTCGAGGGCGGTGATGCGGTCGCCCAACTTGAGCGGGCCGGAGTACTTCTCGGGCAGGTGGGAAATCAGAACGCCCGGCCCGGGATCGTCGGGCTTGTAGCCGAAGGCGCCCAGGTCCAGCGCGGCCGGCGCAGCGGTTGCCACCAGCGTGCGCGGCAGCACATCGTTGGCCTCGCTCAAATCGAACTTGCCGGGCGTGAGCCAGAAACAACTGGCAAACGTGGGGGAATCGGTCTCGCAATCGACGTCCAAGGGAAACGGATCGCGGGTGCGCGCCGCCAGCCAGGCGAAGACATCGGCGTTCTTCATCTCGCGCGCGGAGCGCCATTCCATCCACATGCCGGCGGCCTTGAGCTTCTGCGCCGTGGCCTCATCCGCGTCGTTGCCGGTGACCCACAGCACGGGACAATTGCCGAAATTGACGGTGTAGATGCGGCCGGTGGAGAGTGCGGCCTCGGGCGAGCCGCCGATCGCAATCCCGGCGGCAAACATATCGGGCAGCCGCGACATCGTGTAGAAGACCGAAGCCGCCGAATCGCCGCGGCCGGCCAGATACACCCGCGCCGGATCCACGCCCCGGTTCTGAATGGCCGAACGCACCGCGCCGGCCATGGCCAGCACCCGCGTGTCGATGGGATCGGAGGATGCGCCGCCAGGCACGATAGTCTGCCAGCCCGCCTCTTGCGCCACCGCTTGCCAGTGCGCGGCATCGTTGGCATCGATCACTGCCAGGGCCGGCGTTTTCGCGGGTGCCTGCGCACGGACGAGGCCGCACGCCAGCAGGCTAATTATGCTGCATGCGAGTGCGGATTCGATGCGCCAGTCTTTCAATGTCTTCAGCCTTCTTGTGGTCGGCAAGGGAAAAAACGTAGCGGCCGTTCTTCTCCAGGTCGCCGCGCAATTGCTGCGCCAGCTCCACCAGCTGCGCCGCGTCCTTGAGGTTTTCGGCCTGTTCCTGCTTGAGGATCTCGTCGCGCTGCGATTTGCCGCTGGGCAGCCTGACCGGCGGCGGCGGTTGCGGTTCGGGCTCCGGAGCCTGGGCCAGGCATAGGGCGGCGAAGGCCGCCAGCAGGGTGCATCGGCGGAAACGGTGTTTCATGACGAGGGCCTGCTCTCATCATAGTCCGGCGCGAGTGCCCTGTTATCATTACCACTATAGGGAGCCACCGTTATGAAAAAGATTGCGTGCGTGGCATTGGCCCTGGCGGCCAGTCTGGCGGCGCAGGTCGCGCGCGAGGCCAACAGCGGTTATCAGACCGAGGAACAGCGCAAGCAGATGGCCGCCAGCCTGGGCAATCCGCAACGCGAACAGACGCAGAAGCCAGGGCTGCTGATCCACGAAATGGGCTTGAAGCCGGGAATGACCGTGGCCGACATCGGCACCGGCGTGGGATTCATGCTGCCGTATCTCAGTAAAGCGGTCGGGCCCGACGGCCACGTGATCGCCGAAGACATCTTCGACGATTTTCTTTCCGCCGCCAAGCTGAAGGTCAACCAGGCCGGCCTCGCGAACGTCACCTTCCTCAAGGGCACCGAGACCGATCCGAGCCTGCCGGACGGCCAGTTGGACATGGCTCTGGCGCTCGACGTCTACCATCACTTCGATTATCCGGAGAAGATGCTGGCCGCGATTCACAAGGCCCTCAAGGACGGCGGCAAGCTGATCGTCGTAGAGTATTACAAGAGAGAGTCGGCGATGCCCAATGGGCGGGCGCTCACGCACATCCGCCTGGACATGCCCGACGTCATCAAGGAGGTGGAGGCCAACCACTTCCACCTGTTGGAAGAGAAGGAGCACGTCCGCGACGTGCAATACATGCTGATGCTGGAGAAAAACTAAACAGTGGGGCAGGCGCTTACGCCTGCCAACCGGCATCTCGCCGTTTCCGGCCGTGCTGCAAGTAGCGCAACCGATGATCGCCATATTATTTAGGAGTGGAATGAGAAACTTTTTGCGAATTGCGATGTGCGCCGCGCTGGCGCTGCTGCTGCCGGTCGCGCGCGCCCAGGTCGCGGGCGGCGCCGCCAGCCAGGAGCCGGGCATCACACGCCAGCAGGCCGAGGAAATCCTCCAGGAGCTGCGCCAGATCCGGCAGTTGCTCGAACGGCAGCCGCAGCAACAGCCCGGGCCGCCGACCAAGATCAAGATGAACCTGGAGGGCGCGCAGATGCTGGGCTCCAAGAACGCGCCGGTCACCATGGTGGAGTTCACCGACTATCAGTGCCCCTTCTGCCAGTCGTTTCACACCCAGACCTTCGGCGAGCTGAAAAAGAACTTCATCGACACCGGAAAGGTCCGGTTCTTCAGCCGCGACCTGCCGCTCGATTCGATGCACCCCGATGCCATGCGCGCGGCCGAAGCCGGACGCTGCGCCGCCGCGCAAGGGCAGTTCTGGGCTTTGCGCGACATAATGAGCCATCATCCCGACAAGCTGGATCTCGAAAGCCTGCTGGCCGACGCGGAGTTTCTCAAGCTGGATGCGACGGCATTCCGCGTTTGCGTGGTCAGCGAAAAGTACAAGAACGAAATCCAGTCCGACGTGATGGAGGCCATGCGCATCGGGAGCGACGGAACGCCCGCCTTCGTGGTCGGCAAGAGCACGCCCGAGGGCGTAGACGGCGATCTGGTGGTGGGAGCGCAGCCTTATAACATTTTCGACCTGAAGCTGCGCTCGTTGGACACGAAGTAGGACGGACCATCGCCTTTCGTGGTCTGTCATGCCTCGCCAAACGCGACAGCTGGACAGACGACAAACCCCGATCGTCTGTCCTACCGCACTACACTGGTAATGTGAATTTCAATCGCCGGGCCGCGCCCCTCTCCGGCGCACTCCGCGCCGTCCCGTTGCTCTTTGCGCTGTCTGGAGCGCTGTCGCTCGAAGCCGCTCCGCAACCCGCTTCGAGCTGCGATAACACGCCGGCGTGGTCGCCCTGTGAACTGGTGTTTGAACTGAGCGCCAAGGCTGCCGCGGCACATCCCGATCCTTATGCCAGCGTCGAGCTGCGCGCCGAGTTCCGTTCGCCGCGGATGCGCACCTACGCCTTGCCGGCTTTTTGGGATGGCGGCGGCCGCATGGTGCTGCGCTTCGCGCCCACCGAGCCCGGCCGCTGGGAGTACCTTCTCACCAGCAACCTGCCCGAATGGGACGGGCTCACCGGCAGCTTCATCGCCAACGCTTCCGATGCGCCCGGCTTTCTCCGCGTGGCCAACCTCCATCATTGGGCAACCATCGCCGCCAACCAGCCGCACCTGTGGATGGGCGCGAGCGAGATGCGCTTCGCCTGGCTGGACGACGCCGGCTTCCGCGCCGTGGTGGATGCGCGCGCCGCCCAGAAGTTCAACCACCTGCGCGGCCTGGTGCTGAGCGAAGGCGCGAGCCTCGGTTTCCGCGCCCCCGGCAGTCCCGACCTGGCCCATTTCCAGCGCCTCGACCAGCGCATCGCCTACATCAATTCCAAAGGTCTCGTCGCCGACCTGGTGCTGGCTCCCGGCCCGGCCGCGCTCCTCCGCCTGTCGCCGGACCCTGCCTCGATGCGCCGCTTCATCCGCTTTCTGGTGGGCCGTTATGCGGCCCGCAACGTCACCTGGCAGGGCCTCGAGGAATTCGAAAGCCAATCCGGCGCGCGCGCGCTGCTCGCGGAAACCGGCGCGCTGATCAAACAGTTCGACCCATACCAGCACCCGCGCACAAGCGGCGCGCGCGTTACGTCGGCGCCACTGCTCGACGATGGCTGGATGGACTTCGCCGCGTACGGTACGGCGGACGCCGCCGTGGGCGCCATCGAACATCAGCTCTACCAGGTGCCCGGCGTGGCCCTGGAATTCGGGCGCGAAGACACCGGTGGGGCAGGTCCCCGACCTGCCAACGGCGGCGTGGATGCGGCCGAATTTCGCCACCGGCTTTGGACGGTCACTATGAACGGCCAGTACCCGACCTACGCCAATGCCGGCGCGGGCTCCGTCAATTCAGCCGGCGCCAAGGCCATGACGGTCTGGTTCAACCTGATGGCCGGCACGCGCCATTGGGACCTCGAACCCTACTTCGACGTCGATGGCGGACGCGCCCTGGCGCTTCCCGGCGTCGATTACATCGTCTACATCGATAAGCCCGGCCCGGTCGAGCTCACCGTCGAGCACCACGGCTACGATGTCTACTGGCTGGATCCGGCCGACGGCTCCATCACTGCGCGCCGCAAGTGGAGCGGCCAGCACTTCACCGGCGAGCCCCCCGACCGCTCTCACGACTGGGTGCTGCGCGTGGTCCGCGAAGCCACCGTCGAAAGCATGAACCGCAGTTACAAGTTCGAATCGCTCGACGCGCCGGTGCAGGAGATCGTCATCGATCCCGAGAAGGTCCCCTACGAAATCGAGCAGCCCACTGATGCGCTGGCTCGCGGCCGCGCGGCCCACTTTTCGGTCAAGCTCAAGCGCACCAGCCGCGCCACGCGCGCCATGCTTTGGATGTGGACCGCCGAGGTCACCGCGGACCACGAAGGATATCGGGTGCTCGGCACCGCGCCGCAAGGCGATTTCACGCTGCCCGCCGGCCTGGCCGTCAATTATCCCGCCACCGCGCTGCTGCGCCTCTACGCCATCAACGGCTACGGCACCGTTTACATGGTGGCCAAAGGATACGATCTCAACCAGTGACGCCTCTCATTCTGGCGGTCGATACCACCCACGCGCACGGCAGCCTGGCGCTGGCCCGCGCGGGCGATCTGATCGAGGAGGTTGCGCTCGAATCGCCCTCCGGCTTCGCCCACGTGATTTACGGTCACCTGGAAGCGCTGCTCGCGCGGCATCGCGTTTCGGTTGACGACGTGGATTGCTTCGCCGCTGCATCCGGCCCGGGCGCCTTCACCGGCGTGCGGGTTTGTCTGGCCTGCGTCAAGGGGCTGGCGGAAGCGGCCGGCAAGCCGGCGGTCGCGGTTTCCAATCTCGCGGCCATCGCCTCCTTCGGCTCGGCGCCTTTGCGCGCGGCCCTGCTGGATGCCCGCCGGGGCGAAATCTACGCGGCGGTTTACGATGACGCCGGACGCCTGGTGCGCCCCGAAACCGTCGCCCCGCCGGCGCGCTGGCTGGAGGCGCTGCCGGAAGAAGTCGAATTGGTCTCGCCGGATTTCAGCGTGTTCGCCGATGCCCTCGCCGCGTCGCGCCTTCGCGATGCCCGCCGCACCACCGCACCACACGCCCAGGCCGCCGCCATCACCCGCATCGTCTGGCAACGCTGGCAAGCTGGCGAAGCCTCGGACCCGGCAGCGCTGGACGCCAACTACGTGCGCCGCTCCGATGCAGAGTTGCTGTGGAAGGGCTGAACCCCGCCACCGGCGCGAAGCGCGGACAGAATCTCCGGCAACACAAGTTACCAAAAAATAGTATTCCGGGACACAAATCCGCCTGATTTCCCACCCGACCGAATGTAGAATCAGAAACTTGCGGTTGTTAACAAGTGGCCTCATAAGTGCCCTAAATCCCCTGCAGAAACCTGCTGAATGTGTCGCAAAGTACATAACGGCCGGTTTCGCCGCGCAAAGAAACTTAATTCAGGCGATGGCGGCTGTATAATTAGGTCAAACTCCGAGATCTGAGGGGAAATTCTGGTGTGTTACGTCAACCCGCCACTGTTAGCGCACGCCGGCCCACTTGTGCCTTGGCGAGATAGCAACCGAGATACACCGCGGAGGGCAGATGCGTAGGGTATTGCAACTTGCGGCTCTCGGCGCCGTGCTTACCTTCGCCGCGAAGGCCGACGTCGTCGAGATGATCTTCGATGGCCTCGTAAGCCCCACAACCGGCGTCGCACTCCTCGCAGACGGCGATGAGGTTCAAAACTATTTCGACGGCGGCGAGGACTCCTACGGCAACACCGGACCGAACTATGGGGTTACATTCAGCGACGACGCAACGACCTATAGTAATGCTGAAGCCGGCAACGGCACCGGGACTGCACCCTTCGGCGGGGACCCCTTCGGAGACACGGCCCTTACCTTCGTGAGCGGTGGCTCGGCCACAATGGACGTCGCGGGGAGTGGTTTCAGCAACGGCTTCTCCTTCTACTATTCGGCGGACGGCCAATCGACGATCAGCATCTGGGACGGACCCGGCGGTTCTGGCGACCTGCTGCAGACACTTACGCTTACGGTCAACACCTCGGCTTGCACACCTTCTGAGACCTTCTGTCCGTTCACCCCGCTCGGGGTGAGTTTCACGGGCGTGGCAGAGTCAGTGACCTTCGGCAATACAGTAGGCTTGGTTGCGTTCGACGACTTCACCCTGGGAAGCGATATCCCGGCAACCTCGGAGCCCGGCGCACTCAAAATGCTCGGTCTTGGTTTGGTTTGTCTCCTGGCGGTTTCCCGAAAACGACGCAAACTTCAGCAGGACACGGGCCGGCGATTCGAGAGCTGATCTTCCGATAAGTCCCCTCATCCCCATCATCCCGCCCCGCGCGCCAATAGTGCTTCCAGTTCTTCTTGCGCTACTCCTTCTACTTCCACGATCTTGGTGCGCGCCGCAGTACCGCTGATCACGCGCACCCGCGAGCGCGGCACGCCCACCAACTCCGCCAGGAACCGCACGCATTCCTGGTTGGCCTTGCCTTCCGCCGGCGGCGCCGCCAGATCGAGCTTCCACGCGGCGCCTAATCTCCCGGCAACCGCCGACCGTGCGGCGCGCGGATGCGCCTTTATCGTGATGCGCGCCATTCCACCTTCGCCCGCAAGTTGGCGACGCCGGCCGCCACGCGCGCGTCCACCACGTCGAACGCGATGGCGTCGTCCAGCCAGTCGTGGCTCGATCCATCGGCATTCTGCATCGCGGCCGTCAGCGTATACTGCTGCGGCGTCAGCCAGCATTCGATGCCGAAATCCACCTCCAGCAACTGGCCCGCCTCGAAATCGCCCAGCTCCGTGTTCTCGATGCGCGTGTTGGTGCCGTAGACATCCATGCCGATCCGCGTGCGCACCAGGATCCCCACCATCGGGTCCGAGACCGCGCGGTGGAAGCGCGCCTGCACTCGCACCGTCACCGGCTCGCCGCTCGCAATCGAGGCCGTCTCTTCGCCGCGCGCGTTCAACATCTGAATGCCCACGATCTCGCTGGTGCCATCGCCGTGTCGGAAGCTCGAGCGCAAGCGCTCCTGCCGCGTTTCCGGCGCCTGCTTCTCGAGCACCAGCCCGATGTAGCGGTTGATCACGTCGTTGGGCGCACCCTCAGCTTCGATCCTCCCGTTCAGCAGCAGGATCGCGCGGTCGGAGAGCTGCTTCACCAGCCCCAGGTCGTGCGAGACGAACAGCACCGTGATCTTGCGCTCGCGCAGTTCCTGGAACTTGCGCACGCAGCGGTTGGCGAAAACCGCGTCGCCTACCGCCAGCGCTTCGTCGACGATCAGGATTTCCGGGTCTACGTGGATGGCCGTCGAAAACGCCAGCCGCACATACATGCCGCTCGAATATTCCTTGACCGGCCGCTCCATGAACTCGCCGATCTCGGCGAACGCCTCGATCGACGGCATCGCCCGCTCGATCGCGCCGCGGCTCAGCCCCATGATTTCGCCGTTCAGAAAGACGTTCTCGCGGCCGCTGAATTCCGGGTTGAAACCGGCGCCCAGTTCGAGCAGCGCCGCGATCCGCCCGCGCGTCACCA
>Ga0187858_10006442_pt1 | contig 10538 bp, 7 predicted proteins | sample June2016WEW_8_15_FD_133015 | JGI IMG/M metagenome (GOLD analysis project Ga0187858, IMG submission 133015) | Peatland microbial communities from SPRUCE experiment site at the Marcell Experimental Forest, Minnesota, USA - June2016WEW_8_150 | ecosystem: Environmental > Terrestrial > Soil >...
GTCGCTCACTCATGCTGAAGGTCTTGTTTCTCTGCACCGAGAACGCCTGCCGCAGCCAGATGGCCGAAGGTCTGGTCAACCATGATCTGGCCGGTGAGGCGCAGGCATTTTCCGCGGGGGTGCGGCCCAGCCGGGTCAACCCCCGGGCGGTCCGGGCCATGGCGGAGTTGGGCATCGATATCCGCCACCAGCGGTCCAAGCCGGTGGACGATCTGGCCGGCGAAAGGTTTGACCTGGTCGTGACGCTCTGCGACCAGGCCCAGGCACAATGTCCCCTGTTTCCCGGGGAAACCGAGGTCAGGCACGCCGGCTTCCCGGACCCGGCTAAGGCTGCCGGCACGGAAGAAGAAATCATGGCCGCTTTCCGGCAGGTGCGGGACGCCTTGCGGGCTAAGATGATCCCGCTGCTGCGAGAGAAGGCTAAAGCGCGCCGCGCTCACTAAATCCGGGATGCCCCGCGGCCGGATTTAATAGAGTTCAAGGACTACATGGCTGATCGGGAAGAATCGGCGCCTACGTGCCCCGACCCAACTTGTCTCAGGGACGAGGTTCCGGAACAGCTACCAGGGCAGCCTCGCACCCGGAAGATTTATCAAAATCCGGTAATCGGCGGTTTATTACGTTTTTTCTCCTGGTGGCTGGTTTTTTTCGGCATCTATGCCAGCTCTTCCGTCTGTCCCTTTTGCGGGCAACCCGGCTGTCCGGTGGGTGTGGGGGCCGCCGGGATAATGGGCGGCTTCTTCGCAGCCATCTGGATTTACGGTAAAGCCTGGTTAGATCGCTTTAAGGAGCTTTTCGGGCGTCTCGGCAGTAGGAGCGATCGCCAGGTTACTGGACCGGATGGAAGACTTTGAAATCTTCCGTCCCAAGTGTGACTCCTCCAGGAAAGTTCTGCACGCCATCGCCGCGTTCCAGGCGGACCTCTCCCCAACCTTCCCCTAGGTGAATGGCGAGTTAGGCGGCTGGGACTTTGATGCGACAAATCGGGTGCTGCCGCTTAAGCTGTCGGACGGCAAGTGGATCACCCTGCACCCCCAAAAAATCGCCGGGGGGCCATGGACCTGGAGGAAGGCCGCGCCCTGCTGGAATGGATCAAGGGGCGGAATCTATAAAATGCAGAAGGTGGGAGGGCAGATTTTGGCTATGGTGAAGTGAACGAGAATGGGGCCTCCGGATGATAAATTTCTTGAGGAGGCCTATATTTTTTTTAACTTCTTCATAAAAGTTAATGAGAGCAAGGACCCTTGACTAAAGGTTCCCTTTCTGGACAATCCCACTTCCTTGTGTCAATCCGAATTTTGGAACTGTCTGAACGAGCATAAATACAAAAAGCTATCGAAAAGAGCTTTGTTTTTGTGTCCTGGTCCGGTGGGCCTTTATCAGTATAACTCTTCGGCCAAAAGCCACCGCCGCTGATCGGATCGATAGACCGCATGACCGTCGAAATTGGGAGGATTACCTAATCTTCAAGGCAGCGGGCCTGTGGCGCAAGAAGAGGGCGGCATATTTACCCCAACACAGTTAAAAAATCGCGCAGGTTCTAAAAAATGGTGTATTTTGTCCAGTATGCGATGGTAAAGCATGGCCTATTGTCAGAGAGGAGAATAACCCCATGGACAAAGGTGCACACTTCTTCAAATGTGATTTTCAGGTTCATACACCTAGAGACATCGGCTGGTTGGGTGCAAATGCTGTCACAAATGAGGAGCGTAAGGCATACGCAGAAAAGCTTGTGCTGGCATGTCGCGAAAAGGGCATTAATGCTATAGCCATCACGGATCATCACGATTTTGTCTTTTTTCCATACGTGAAGCGGGCGGCTGAGCGTGAACTTGCACCTGATGGTACCCCGGTAGACCTTGTAGAAAGGCTTGTCGTATTTGCCGGTCTAGAATTGACCTTAGCTGCCCCCCCTTGCCAAGCTCTTTTGATTTTAGACAGCAATTTCCCAGAGAATTTGCTTGAAGGGGTGCTTACTTCACTCGGTATTCATCCGCGCCCTGCAAACGAAGCAAAGACAGCGGAAGTCGTCCCGATTCCTCACACAGTTTCGGGAAATTTTAAGGAACTCTACGAACGACTTGACAGTCTTCAGTATTTGCAGACTCGGTTTATCGTATTTCCCCTTGTAAGCGATGGGGGTCATAAAACTCTCTTGAGAAGTGGCTTTGCAGACTTCTATAAGTCAATGCCGTGTGTTGGCGGCTACCTTGACGGCTCAATAGAAAAACTAGGAACTGGCAATCAAACCATCGTTGCGGGAAAGAACCGTGATTATGGTTATAAGCCAATAGCTATTTTGCAAACTTCCGATAACAGAAAAGAAACACACGAAGACCTTGGAAAATTTTGTACATGGGTTAAATGGTCAGAACCCACCGCCGAAGCTCTTCGGCAGGCTTGTCTAGCCCAGGACTCAAGAATTTCTCAGGTAATTCCTGTCTTGCCCCCAATATGCATTACGTCCATTGATGTTTCAAACAGCAAATTTCTCGGCCAAGTCTACTTAGAGTTCAATCAACAGTACAACGCAATCATCGGTGGCAGGGGAACGGGAAAATCGACCATTCTTGAGTACTTGCGCTGGGGCTTGTGTGACCAATTCCCGGATATAGCTCAGGAAGAGGAAGGTCTTCCACGCTATCAAGAGCGGCGCAAAAAACTAATAGAAAAAACCCTCCTTCCATACGATGCCATTGTGCAGGTTTCCTTCATCAAGAATGATATTCCGCACGTTATACGTCGAAAGGCCAGCACAAATGAGCTTATTCTCAAAATAGGTTCGGGGGAATTTCAGCCATGTACCGAAGAGAACGCTCGTAACCTGCTTCCCATTCAGGCTTACAGCCAGAAGCAGCTTAGCAGCGTTGGAGTCAGTATTGAGGAACTTAAAAGGCTCATATACAGTCCAGTTAGACAAAAACTGGCTGAATACGACGCACAATATGAAAAAACAGGGATAGACATTAAGGCTTGTTACGAGAAACGCTTACAAAAAAAGCTAATGAATACAGATATAGAGAAAAATGATCTTGAATTAGAATCTTTGACTGAGCAGGTTGAAAAGTTACGGAAAGAACTCAAGGGAATATCTGAAGAGGACAGCAAAACGATAGCGATTCATGAAGACTTTGAGGTGTTTCAACAACTCCTTGAAGGCTGGAACTCCGAGATGATCTCTGCGAGCGAATCTATCGACAGTGTCGTCCAAGAGTTGGCCAGTTTTCCTACACCTTTGCCTATGGAATCAAAGCTTCCTGATGCTGAACAAGCCTTAGTTAAGCAAATTTATGGTGAAGTCAGCAGAGTATTCTCAGACGTCAAATCCTCTTTGGAGGGTCTGAGCAAGAAACTAAATGGTGAAAGTGGAGCTTTGGATAAATTCTACACTCTTACTGACTCTTGGCACGTGATGACAACACAGCACGATCAGCAATATGAATTAGCGAAGGAAAAATCCTCTTCGCAAGAAACCACGCTTAATCAGATTCGAAAATTGGAGGAAAGAAGCAGGGAAGTTAGAAAGTCACTTGCAGGGAAGAAGCAACAAGTCGCTAAGGCTGGTGATCCGGAGACGAAGTTTGAAACCCTCAAACAAGAATGGATTTCGGCCCATAGAGAACGTGCCGACCTTCTTGCGTCCCAATGCGCCCAGCTAGAGCGTCTCTCTGACAACAATCTTCGAGCAACGCTTGGGAGGGGCAAGGGCATTGCAGAACTTGAGGAAACCCTTAGAACAATGTTATACGGCTCAAATATCCGTAAAGACAAAATTCAAGCTGTTTGTGATTTGGTGGTAAAATCTCCAGATGCTATACATGCATGGCATGACATATTACTTGAGTTTGAGGTGGTTGCTTACCTCGATTCTAAAGGTGTGAAAGGCAACAAGCTCCCATCAACTCCTTTCCTGACATCAGCAGGATTTATGCCTAATGATATTCAGAAAATCATAGATAAAATTAATGCGGGAAACTGGATAGACCTCTTTCTTATTGAGCTCGACGATCTACCTCTATTTGAGTATAGGACGCGTGAGGGCGAATATATTGATTTTAATGATGCTTCAGCAGGCCAGCAGGCAACTGCTCTTATGCATGTTTTACTAAATCAGGAAGGGCCACCGTTGATAATAGATCAGCCTGAAGAAGACTTGGATAATCAGATGATATCAGAAATAGCTGCACTCGTTTGCAAAGCCAAAAAGAACCGTCAAGTGATATTCACTAGCCATAACGCGAACATCGTTGTGAATGGCGATGGGGAACTTGTTGTCTGTTGTGACTACAAGGTTACGGGTGACCAGTCGAAAGGCGAGGTCAAAAAGGAAGGTGCAATCGATATCCCTGACATTCGAACAGAGATCACAAAGGTGATGGAGGGTGGCGAAAAAGCTTTTAAACTCAGAAGGGATAAATACGGTTTCTAGGGGTGAAGAATTTCATAAAAACCATATTCACATTGAATGCCACTAGAAAAAATATTACTCTGAGGCGTGACTTGGACTCCGAGAGGGCGGCCATGGCAAGAATCTGGAAAAAACGTGAGCAGCAGATCGAGCGGGTGACTCTCAATATGATAGGTATGTGCGGGGAGCTACAAGCGATTGCGCAGGAATCACTTCCTCAATTAGAGGATATTGCGACGCTGCCCTTACCAGACGACGACATAGGAGCATCAGAGTGAAAATTGGGACAATCCCTGTATAGAATTTTATATTTAACGGATTCGGCCTTATGATGGCCAGCCCATGAGCCGCTTTACCGGTATCAGGCTGATCTCCCCCCACTACCCAGCATCGTGTCTAAAATCTGATCGGAATTGATTTCCCAATGGATTTTGTGCTACCATATTTTGAAAGAAAAATTGGCATCGGATACGCTATTATTTGGTGATCGTGAAAAGAAAATATTTTGATAAACAATATATTACCGCTTGGGAAGGCAAATAATTCCGAGTAATATTTTGACTTTTTGGTAGATCATGGAGCATTTAAAGATTCTGCATAAAAATAACAGCGGCCTTGAAAAAGAGGGGCCGAAAAGCTTAATTTCTCGCGCAACAGGGCGTTTTTATACTCATGAACTTGTCGGAAAGCATTTAGTAAACTCGCTGCTGTCAGTTTTTAAAAATAACACTATTCCAGAAATTAATATTATAGATCCATTTTGTGGAGACGGGCGGCTTATAGTTTGGCTGATTCAAGGTTTTGCTGAAAATGAACTACGTAGGTACCAACGTATAAATGTCACACTGTGGGATTGTGACGAGAACGCTCTGAAAAGGGCGAAGAATCATGTGGGACAAGTGGCTAATAAATTCAGATTGAAAATTTATATAAAAGCTATAAAAGCCAATACTTTTATTCTTGCCCAACAACACTTAGGCCAATATCATATAGTAATTACAAACCCACCTTGGGAAATTCTTAAACCAGACCAGAGAGAGCTCAAAAATCTTAATAGTAATGATAAATTAAAATATATCGAAGGCTTGAGGGAGTTAGATGAAATTCTTATGGCATTATATCCAATTTCAAAACCTCGATTGAAGTTTTCCGGATGGGGAACAAACTTGGCAAGATGCGGAACCGAGGTGGCACTCCGTATTACTTCCTCAAATGGTGTCTGCGGCTTAGTTTCGCCTGCCTCGCTCTTGGCCGACCAATCCTCAGAACAGTTAAGAAGCTGGATTTTTTCAAATTACACCATCCACGACCTAGCATATTATCCATCAGAGGCGCGATTATTTGATTATGTTGATCAGCCCAGCATTACCTTGGTTGCCACCCCTGGCCATGTTAGAGAACTCTCTCCGACATTGGTCATTTATAATAAAGAGCAAAAAATACGGTCGAAGAGGGTATTTCATATCAATAGCAAGCAACTTAAGGAAAGTGGGTTTGTGATTCCCATCCAATTTGGCCCTGATATAATAAAATTATTTTTGAAATGGCGTAAATTTCCAACTTTGGCAGATCTTGAGAAAGATGATTTGCATGGTTTTTGGGCTGGCAGGGAATTAGATGAGACAGGTTATAAAAGATTCTTAGCAGACGACGGCGATTATTTATTTATCAAAGGCAGGATGATAAAACGATTTGGGGTCATTGAAGAACCCACGAAATTTGTAAAACGAGGTGGCCCGAGAATTCCAGTATCGGCCAACTACTGGCGCCTTGTCTGGCGCGACGTTTCCAGGCCGAGCCAAAAGCGAAGATTACAGGGCATGTTGATACCCCCAGGATGGGTCTGTGGTAACTCCTTGAATGTTGCATACTTCAAGAATGATGACTTTGATCGCCTAAAGGCACTTCTTGCCATATTCAGTTCTCTTATTTTCGAGATACAAGTACGAGCCTATCTATCAACAAGTCATATTTCTCTTGGAAGCGTCAGAAAAGTTAAGATTCCTCCAATAAATAATAAACTGTTAATAAAAATATTAGCAGATCTTACCGACCAATGTCTCTTGGGTCAGGATAAGTCTTTAACCGATTTAGAGGTGTGCGTTGCCAAGTTGTATAATCTTTCGCGAAATGAATTTAAACTCCTTCTTTCTGGTTTTGACAAGCTCGAAGAGGAAGAAATAAGCGAGTTACTCTCCAGTCCAGCATGGGATTTGAACCTGCCCCTATTATAGACATTGACGGTTATTGATAAAAAATAGGGTATTAAGATTTCATGGTTATACGCATTCCAAACCACTATTCTGCCTCCCTCAGCGAATTAGATCTCAGGATGGTTCGTTCGGTTCCCCCAGGGGGAAACTGGAAGAAAATTCCAGAGAGTATTCCCTCAAAACGTTTGGATCAAATCCGGAAGAGTTATGCTGCTGGAGGAGGTAGTCGTTCAACTTACTACGGACGCCTTCGGCCAGATGCCCCCTCCTATACGATAAACACAAATTTTAACCGACCCGGGAATGGTTGTCATATTCATTATGATTATGAAGGAGGACAACACCGAGTTATTTCTCAACGTGAAGCCGCTCGCCTACAGAGCTTTCCCGATAATTTTGTCTTCTATGGCAATCGGGGTTCTGTAAATAATCAGATCGGAAATGCAGTGCCACCTCTTGTTGCGTACCAAATAGCAAAACAATTAGGGGAACCTGGAAACTTCGTTGATCTATTCTGCGGTGCAGGAGGGCTTTCTCTCGGCTTTGCGTGGGCTGGATGGGAACCGCTTGTAGCCAACGATATCGATGAAAAGTCTCTTGAAACATACAAGGGAAATATTCACAACAATATTATCCTTGGAGATATTCGAAATAGTGCCGTTTTTTCACATTTACTCTCCTCTGTGGAAGAAGCTCATGCCAGAAAGCGTTCCCGCAGGCTTTTCGTTCTCGGAGGTCCCCCTTGTCAAGGTTTTTCTACAGCAGGGAACAGTCGTTCAATGTGTGATAATCGGAATAAATTATATGAGGCTTTTGTAGAAATTCTCGCGATGCTTGGTCCAGCAGGATTCATATTTGAAAATGTCCCCGGAATCCTTAATATGAATCATGGCGAGGTCTTCCAAATGATTAATAATGAGCTTAAATCTAAAGGGTTCAAAACGTATATTTGGAAACTCCATGCAGAAGAGTATGCTATTCCTCAAAGACGATTTCGCATCTTTATTCTTGGTCTAAGACCAAACTCTATTTCTATTTCACCACCTACGCCAATTACAGCAATGGTTTCTCGGCAAGGGCATTTCGCCCCACTATCACCATGTTTCACTGTCAAAGAAGCCTTGGATGACTTGCCCCCTCTTCAACCGGGGGAGGATGGGAGTTTCAGAGATTACATCAAACCACCTTCCAATATATATCAATCTTTCATGAGGGGCTGCCTTTCACCAGATGCTTTAATTTAATTTATTGGGAAGGATAGCGTACATGATAAACCTAAATGACCCAAATCTCTATCAAGCATCGTGCAATGAATTGGCTGATTTTAGGCGTCTAGTAGGTCGCAGACTTCGTGGGCGATTCGTTCAATTGTTTTTGGCCTTGAAATTTTATCAAGATGAGATGCCAAGTATGTTTTCAAACCAGTTCATCAGTACTGAGGTGCTTCAGACTCTACTTGATGATCTCTATGCCAAAGCATCGCACCAGCTAACTGAATGCGTATTAATGCTTTTTGAGAACAGCTATCACGCAAGGACTGGATTAATCGCCCCTGGAAATACTACCGCCCAGAATACATGGAGGAATAATCTACATTTACAAAAAGGGATTCCCTGTTACGCTCCCCCGCAAGAACTATCCAGCCAAACATTTTTAGATCAGTCTCGCTCAACTTGTAGGCATTTAATTCCTGGGCAAGAAGGTGGATTGGCAGGAGGTACATGTGAGTTATGTCAAACCGGTGCAAGGTATAGGAATGAAGACCACAGGAAATGGCTCCGCATTGACCCAGGTGGATCAGGGTATGCAGTTGTTGATCTAATGAACATCTCAAATTTTATTCCATATATTGTTCCAGGAGGGCAAAAAATCCCTATCATACCACTAATTGTTGCCCTCTATTTCGACGCTCTTCCTGGCCTATCCATATCTGACCGTCGTGAGGTAGACATAATACATTTCGCAGATGATTTTCATTTTAACAGAGCAGAGTTAGAGGCATATTTCGACGACAATCCTCAAAACAGACAGAATCAGACCATTCTGAACTTATTCCCCCAGATTACTTATAGTCGTTTTTCGACTCTCATCTCACCAACTCCTCCAGCCATTTTGCCTCGAAGAGCTCGTCCTCGAGCAGGAGGCAGAATCCAGCGTCTTCCAGGAGCAATGCCAACTCCTGTTTTAACAGGAACTCCCACTGTCCCACCGGGGATTAACACAGGCTGGGATGCAGAAGCATTCGTCGCTGAAACCCTGAGGAACGCCAGATGGACGGTGCATGATGTTTCACGACAGAAAGTCGGTTATGATTTATTAGTGCAAAGGGGGAGGGAAACGCGCTATATTGACGCTAAGAGTTCGATAAATTATTGCAGTCCGACACTAACTTCTCGTGAATGGCAACAAGCGAGAACTCATGGAGATAATTATATCTTAGCGATTATCGAAAACTTCAACCCATTGGGACAGAATGTGATTTTCTGGGTTCCCAATCCATATGGACGGTGTACAGCTTCAGAGCTAACCTCAATACAATATACAATTTCACGGAGTTCATGGACTGCGGCCGCCGTAGCGATGGACAATATTTTTTGAAAACATTAGCCCGATTAACAAACCTACCTTCCAGTTTTCCAAGATAATGAAACCTACCCTCCCAATTCAGAATCATCCCCCATTTCCGGTTTTGGAAAATTTTCAGTAAGACAGAAGCAGGCGGGGCGAGTCAGGAATGGACAGACCTTTTGGTTTTTGGGTAGCATGAACCTGTCGTGCATTCCCAAACCAAAATCCCACCAACCACTCCAGCTCAAACTCTTGCCAAAAATCCGACTGCATCTAAAGCCCCAGGCTGAACGATTTTCCCCGACCAAATGGTTTACCCTTCCTTGACTCACCCGAGATCCAAAAATCACCCCCACACGGCTCTCTTGGTGACAATAAATTCTTCCCTGCGCAGATTATAGAAAATATTTTTAATATCTGAAGAATGGGAAATTTTTTAGTGAAGGCAAACCAGAAAAATGCGGGGCAGGAATCAGTGAGGGGAGAGGATGATATTGCTAGGGGGGTGATGGAGGGGTAGGGTGATCTCAATGGTAATTTCAAGGCGATTTAGGCCAGGGAAATGGGCCTTGACCCTTAAGATTCTCACACTATGTGCACACCCAAAGAAAAAGGAGGCCAATCATATTGGCCTCCAGCCCCACAAATCATTGGCGGAAGTGCATGGGAATCGAACCCACCTACCCCCTTATTCAGAAGGTACACCGGATTTGAAGTCCGGGGGCCCCACCAGTGAGCCTCGCACTTCCGCAGGATTCCGCCGCCGCGCCATCAATGCCTTCCTGGTCTTCCCGGGAGGTTTCCATTCGGGAAGCCATTGGCCCGCGATCCGATCCCGCCTGGCCACCTGAATATATCACAGCCTCTGGTCAAAGCAAAACACCCGAGGGCCCGATCCAACCACGGGGGAGAGGAGATATTAATGGGAGTGGAAAATAGATTAAATTCCCCCTCACCCTAACCCTCTCCCCAAGCGGGGGCGAGGGGGATTTCCTGACTTGCGAGGCTTTTCAGAAGGTCGAACCAAAAATGTGTTACCTGGGTCCCCGAACGTTTTTTACCCATCTCCCCGATCCAACCACGGGGGAGAGGAGATATTAATGGGAGCGGAAAATAGATTGAATTCCCCCTCACCCTAACCCTCTCCCCCAGCGGGGGCGAGGGGACAAATAAGGGACCCCATTATGCGGGGACTTGCAGGCGTGGGGGTACCCTTACCCCTCCCCTGCTTCCGGGGTCCGGACTGAGGGAGGGCGGACCCATGGGTCCGCCCCTACAGCCTACCGGTTACCCCTTCCCTCTGCTTCCAGGGGCCGGCCTTTTTGTTAAAGGGGAGCAAATGATCCTTA
>Ga0187858_10006447_pt1 | contig 10532 bp, 4 predicted proteins | sample June2016WEW_8_15_FD_133015 | JGI IMG/M metagenome (GOLD analysis project Ga0187858, IMG submission 133015) | Peatland microbial communities from SPRUCE experiment site at the Marcell Experimental Forest, Minnesota, USA - June2016WEW_8_150 | ecosystem: Environmental > Terrestrial > Soil >...
CCATAAGTCGTTCCGTAGAAATTGCCGTCACTACCTTGAACCAACCCGTCGTAGGGATTGGCTCCGTCGAGGCCGTTGGTAAAGATCCACAGATTAGTCAGGCTGCTGTTGGCTGGCAGGCTGCTCACGGCGAAAATGGCGACCAAGGTCTCATTAGTGACCAAGCTGAAGGTATAGCAGGCCGAGGTGCTGACCACGCTGCTGTCCTGGTCGGTCCAGTTCACAAAGCTGTAGCAGGAGTTGGCGGTCGCGCACAGTGTGACCGTGGACCCGTTGGTATAGGTGCCGCTGCCGCTAATTGTGCCACCGGGCGAAGGTGACGAAGACGCACTGACCGTGTTGGTGACCACCGCCACAATGCAGTTGGGCTGCGTGTTAGTACTGGCTCCGTTGGGCCCGCTGACCACTAAAGTTACGGTGTCGGTCCCCGCGGCATAGGTGTGGGCCACCCCGGCGGTGGTGATGTTGGTGGTGGCGCCATCCCCAAAGTTCCAGAACCGATTGGTGATCACGCCGGTAGAATTGTCGACGAAGGTCACAGCCAAAGGTGCCGATCCATTGGTTGGGCTGGCCGTGAAGCTGGCCTGTGGCGGCATCCAGACGGTGATCGTCCGCGCAAAGGGACTGCTGGCTCCTCCCGCATTGGAGACAATCAAACACGCCATCCAAGTGCCCGCAGTTACATACGTATACGACGGGTTCTGGTTTGTCGACAAGCCGCCATCACCAAATGTCCAAGCCCAACTCGTGGGCGTGCCGACTGATGTGTCCGTGAAGTTCACCGTCAATGGCGCGGCTCCGCTGAGAGGATTCGCCGTGAAGCTGGCAGCCACAGGCACAGGGACGGTATAATCGGCCACACAGGGCAGGTGATCACTGGCGGTGGTGAGGTACTCATAAAGTTGCGTGGCGGTGATCCCTGTGACATTCGTCGTCAAATCGTTGTTCAGCGCCGTGTCGGAACCGTCGTCCACACTGTTCAGGTACGGCACCGAGCCGTTGTTGCCGAATATGTGATAGGTCCCGGAGACCAGGGCCAACCCGCTGCCCACGCCATAAAAGACATTGCTGGTCATGATCTGAATATCGAACCGCCAGTGGAGACTGGTATCTTCTTCACTCTTCACGTTCAACATGGAATTCAAGTCCCACCGTTCCGGCACGAAATTTGTCGGATTAAGCGGGTCGAACCCTTGATTGATTCCGGGGGCGACGATGGTTTGGAATGCGGGCTCGGTGTTGCTGCTGACATTGTAATCTCCGACGTAGAGGATGCGCGCATTGTTGGGCAACGTCGCCGCGTTGGTGCGAATGATCGCCGCCTCACCTTGACGGTAGTTCTCGTCGGTTACGTCCTGGAGCGCTTTGTAATGGCTGACATACAGGTAAAACTCGTTCGTGGTCGTCGGTGTGAGACCGGCCGGCGCAAACTCGTACCGCATCACCTCGCGGTACTCGCCGCTGGCGGACCCCAATTGGCTGGTCCCCCCCGGTGGATCCACTGGGACGGAGGCGAGAAGTTGGACCGTGTTGGTGTTGTAGACCAGCGCGTTGGGTCCGTCTCCATCGTCGGCGCCGCCGCTGTCGGTAGCCTGGTAGGTGCTCATCGCGTACCCGGCGGGTATATTATGGAAGGAATAGAATGTGTTCAGGCCGTTCACGATCGGCTGGACGGTGGCCGTGTTGCTGGTTGTCTCCTCCAACGCCAGAATGTCGATGGGCTGTGCCGGGTCGCCACCCAGATTCTCTTCGCCGATCCCTTCGAGGACGCCCCCGTTCGTGACATTACCGCCGCTGGAGGGAGCGATCAAACCGGGCAGCGGAGCCGTGTCCCCGTCAATGTCGGCTTCAAGGTTGTAGCAAACAACGCGGACCGTTCTGGTCGTTTGAGCGGAAGCGACGGTTGTTATGCCCCATGCCAGACACCCCGCAAGAATATGAATGGTGACCGCTTTCATTAAGGGCGTTTCATTGTAGGAGTCCCTGTGGGGCATGGCAATGCACCCGCTTAAGCCAGTGAGGCTTGATTATCAAGCATATGCGCCTGGAAAGTCAACGAAAAAACACGCCTGCCTCGCAGGGATTATCAGCGGTGTAAAGGCGGAAAGGGCTTGTAGTACCGTGAAGGGGAAGGATAATCACTGGAGAACTCAAAGACCCAACCTGGTCATGGACAAGAGGTCAAATGAGACGTGTCGGCTTCATGTGGATCCCCCGACTCAAAAGCGGAGATTGAAACGTCGCCCTGGAACATTTGCGTTGTGGAGCGGACTGACTGTTTTCATCACGCTTGTCAGTTACTGGCCTGCGTTGCACGGAGGGTTTGTCTGGGATGACTCAATGATTGTCCAGAACCGGATGATCACCAGCAGCGATGGCCTGTATCACTTTTGGCTTACGACCCAGGCGCCGGACTACTATCCACTTACCTGGAGTTTGTGGTGGATCGAGTGGCGACTGTGGGGCAACAATGCCATGGGATATCACGCGGCGAACATATTGTTGCAGCTCGCCAACGCTCTCCTGGTTTGGCTGGTCCTGCGACGCATGCGGATTCCGGGATCGTGGTTCGCGGCGGCGGTATTTGCGATTCATCCGGTAAACGTGGCGACAGTGGCATGGATCAGTGAGCAGAAGAACACGCTCTCGATGCTGTGGTACCTGATCTCCATTCTCTTGTATCTGCGATTTGACGAAGACGCACGGTGGCGCTGGTACGCTCTTTCGTTGGCAGCGTTTTTGCTCGCGCTGCTCAGCAAGGCGGCGGTGGTGATGCTGCCTGTGGTGCTGCTCGGCTGCCTATGGTGGCGGCGGGGCCGAATTCGCCGAAACGACGTTGTCCGCGTTGTTCCATTCTTTGTTTTGGCGTTGGTCTTGGGGCTGGTGACCGTATGGTTTCAATCTCATCGAGTTCTCGGGGGACACGCGACACGAACAGACAGTCCCGTCACTCGCCTGGTCGTGGCGGGGTGGGTGCCATGGTTTTACCTGTACAAGGATCTCTGGCCGTTTAACCTATCCGTGATCTACCCAAAGTGGCAGATCAACGTTCTTCATTGGGTTAGCTACCTGCCGGGAATTGCGATTCTGGGATCTCTGGCGCTTTTCTGGTGGAAGCGCAATTCGTGGGGGCGAGCGCCCTTGTTCGGCATTGGATATTTCGTGGTGACGCTATTCCCCGTGCTGGGGTTTTTCGACCAGGGATTTTATGGGGTCTCATTGGTGGCCGATCATTGGCAATACTTCTCGATGGTCGGGATTATCGCGTTGGCGATTGGTACTGCCACAAGGATTTACCAACAATGGGGGCAAATCGGGCGCTATGCCGGATTGTCGGTCGGCGCAGTGGTATTGGTTGTTTGGGGAACTGCGGCTCGGACGAGGAGCGGCGTTTACGCAGATTCGCGGACCCTTTGGCAGGACACGCTGGCGAAGAACCCGGGCGCCTGGCTGGCACACAATAACCTGGGCTACCTGTTCGCCGGGGAAGGTGACCTTGTTGACGCCGCTCAACACTATGAGGAAGCATTGCGCCTCCACTCCGAATATTCGGCAGCCCATAACAACCTCGGGACTGTGCTAGTGCGGAACGGCAAACTGTCGGAGGCGATCGAACATCTTATGCGAGCCGCGCAGATCGAACCGGATTGGTCCGCCACTCACAACAATTTGGGGATTGCATTTCTGCAAGCGGGCGAAACGGAGAAGGCGATCGAGGAATTCCAACAGGCCATCCGTTACGCCCCGGACTATGTCGAGGCGTACGAGAATCTGGCGAACGCCTTGGTTAAAATGGGGCGAAAGCGCGAAGCGATCGAGGATTACAAGAAAGCTACGGTACTCAGTCCTGATTTCGCGCAGGCACACAACAATCTGGGCGTGCTGCTTCAAGCCGACAGACTTTCCGAGGCGATGGCACACTACGAGCGCGCATTGGAGGCAAACCCCGATTACGCCGAAGCCCACTTCAACCTGGGGAATGCCCTGGTACAGTCAGGGCAGCCCGAAAGTGCAATCCGTCATTACCATCAGGCTTTGCGGTTAAAGCCTGAGTACTTGGACGCACGGTACAATCTTGGGGTGCTGTTGGCGAACGACGGCCAATACGATAAAGCGATCCAACTCTTGCAAGGTGGGCTGACAGAGCCAAACTCCCAACGATTTCGTCGCGCCATCGAGGAAGCTAAGCAAGCCAGGTCGACCAAGATCGGCCGTCAAGTTGCCGACTGAGCATGGTGCGTGCAGGTTTTGAGTAGGATTACCCCAGACTTAGCGGCTGTGCGGGCGGATTTTCGGTGAAGCGATCTAATAATAGTCGTCAAGGCTATCCGATTGACTCCACCAACCTCAATGGGTGGCGGACTTCGGCGCCCCGAACCACCACAGCTAGCGTCAAGTGGAGTCACATGAACAGCCATAACAGTCTTATAGTTGGTGGTGTGACCCAGTTCTTTTGACGGGGTTTCCCCTCTCACCGTAACCCTCTTCGCCGAGACGTACCACTAGTGGATTTTACTACTCGATTTTACTTGACGGTTCAGTATGGATTTTAATATTCTCACCAACAGCGTGCGAGGTTGGTCAATAGTCACTCAGCGTTAGCATTTCTTTGCGATACGCTGGGAAGTTCTTGTCCGCTGTTGCGAGTCGTGGGCGAGCCACGACAGGAAGAACTTATGCGGAGTGGGTTCAACAAATGGTGAGCTTGGGTAACTAAGGAGAAAAGGCGATGAGAAACATGGCTGGGTACTTCTGCGGGTTATTGGGGATCTTGTTGGCAACAAGTCTCCATGCACAAACAATCACCGGATCGATGCCATTCAGTCCGGGAGATCTGATTTTGTACCGGGTGGGCGACAGCGGCGACGCAGCGGGGACGACCGCGTCGACGGACGTCTGGTTGGACGAATACACTGAGGCTGGGGCTCTTCTCGGATCGATGGAAATGCCGACCAATTTGGCGGGAGCGTACAACCCCTTGACGGCCCAGGGCAATTCCACCTCGGAAGGGTTGCTGACGATTTCTCCCAATGAACAGTACCTCGCGTTGACTGGATATGGCGTCAACCCAGGCAGTGCCACTCCCTCAACGGCGGCTTCGACAGCCGACAATCGTGTGGTGGGAATTGTCAATGTATCCAATGGCCACCTCGACACGTCAACGGCGCTCACGGATGCCTCGACAGCCAGCAGCTTCCGCAGCGCCATCACCACGGACGGAAACAGCATCTGGCTCTCCGGCGGCGCGGGCGGTGTTCGCTACACGACGAAGGGCGCCACTACGTCGACGCAACTTGAAGCCAGCCCTACAAACAATCGCCAAGTCGAGATTTATCCCACAGCCGCCAATCCCAGCGGCCAGCTAATGTTCAGTACTGCGTCAGGCTCCAGTTACCGAACTGCCGCTGTTGGTTCCGGTCTGCCGACGACAAGCGGCCAGACAGTTGCTACGCTGCCCGGGACAAGCGGGACAGCCCCCAGCGGGCCTTACGCATTCGTGCAGCTCACGTTGGGCAGCGGCACGGTTCCGGACACAATGTATGTCGCTGATGACGGAGCCAGTATGGTCGAGAAATGGAGTTTGGAGAGCGGGAATTGGACCCTCACGGGGGAAGAAGCACTTACAGCCCCCCGCGGCATCACGGCAGTCGAGACCAATGGAGTGGTCGATCTGTTCGTGACCACCGGCAGCAGCGCGATTATTACCAACATCGACGAGTTCACCGATGCATCGGGTCTCGATGGGACCTTCTCAAGCTCGACGAATACCATCGTGCAATTGGCTGCGGGCGAACAGTTCCGTGGGATCGTGGATCTTACGACGGTTATTCCCGAACCCTCGACAGTCATGCTGGTGGCCATCAGCCTGATCGGCGGGCTGTTGACGGTTCGTCGCCGTCGCTCATAAGCCCAGGCAGACGCGGCCGTTTTCCGAGCCGGTTGCAACTTACGGCGAGCACGTGCCCGCAATGGCTGTCAACAGAGCCGCACAAAACGTAAAGGAGAGCTAGATTGGCAACGCATCCTTGGAGGCGTGGGCGCAAGGGATTTACGTTGATCGAACTACTGGTGGTCATCGCCATCATCGGCATCCTGGCGGGGATGCTGTTACCGGCGCTCAACAGGGCCAGGGAAAAAGGCAAAGCAGCCGCGTGCCTCAGCAACATGCACCAATGGGCAGTGGCCTTGAATCTGTACAACGATGATTGGGGGGACTACTACCCCTATGATGGAGACTACACCGGTGGCCTCATTTCCGGTGTTGACACTTGGTTTGACGTCCTTCCTCCGTACATGAACCAGAAAACGCTCAGCTCCCTGTACAATGCCACTCCTCCGACACCGCCAATGGCAGGTAAGGGAAGCGTTTGGATTTGCCCCAGCGCCAGATATAGCGGCCCAACACCCACGCGGCAGGTGCCGTATTTCACTTACGCAATCAGCGTGTGTTTGCATGATAGAAATGCGGTGAGTGGAACAAAAGCCACGTTGGTGGGGTTCAGGACGTCACGAATGAATTCGCCGGCCAACACCATCATCTTCTGCGAGGAGAACGACTATCAGCCCACGTATGGCGAGACTCGAGGTGATTCCCTCTCTTCACGATCGACTGACGGAACGTACGACGAGAGCACAGGCAGGCACTCGGGGGGGCTGAATTTTGTTTTGGGTGATGGCCATTGCGAGTGGATCAGAGTCTCTGATTTCTGCCGGAATTGTCCGAACCAACAATACGCATGGGACGATTCGTCCAACGGTGCCACCAAGGGTGACTGGTGTAATCGAACCCCACCGCCCTATCACTGGTGGTTTGCGCCCAATATTGCGCAAGAGTCAAACTGATGCATGTCGCAAACTGAAACTGTACATCATGCAGGAAAAATCGACGCTCCGCCGCGGTGCGCGTGCCGAGGGGAACAAACTTTTGGCATCGGAGCAGCTGTTAGCCAATGGGAAAGGTTATGGGTGAGAACATGAAGAAAAGCCTCAATTTACTCACGGCAGCCGTGGTACTGGCGCTCGGGCCCTCCGCAATGGCGGCTTCGTTCACGCCGGGCAATATTGTGATCTATCGGGTTGGCGGCCTGGCCAACCAAGCGTCCGGGGCCACGTTGACCAACACGGGCAATATCGTCTGGCTGGATGAATGCCTGCCCATCAGCCCGACGGACGTGAATAATGGTTCGAACCTGACAGTGGTACAGTCAATCATGCTGCCTACCAACTATTTTGGCGGCTACAGCCCGTTGATCGAAGACGCCGCGACGACCTTGGACGGGCTCATGAGCCGGTCGTTGGACGGTCGATTCCTGATCATGACCGGGTTCGGTGCCACACTCGGGCAGTACTCGAATGCCGCGCTGACTACGTTTGACGCCGATTTTCAGGTTCCACGCATCGTGGGCCTGGTGGACGGTTCCGGCCACATCGACACCACGACGGTCCAGACCAACTCGTATTGCGATGGTGAAGATATTCGCAGCGCGGCGACCACGGATGGCACGAACCTCTGGTACAGTGGCGACACCAGCGGCATTCGCTACACGACACGCGGATCGTCATTGGCGACACAGCTTAATAATGTCGACACAAGCAATTCGCCCATGACCAACATCCGGCAACTGAATATTTTCAGCAATCAAGTTTATTTTAGCACGGCTTCCGGTTCAGACATTCGCATTGGCACGGCAGGAGCGCAGCCGCCGCCGACTACCAACGGGACTTTGCTGGCGAGTCTTCCCGGTGTGGTCACCGACACGAACAGCCCGCGTGGCTTTCTCTTGTTTAATCTGGCAGGACAGACAAACACGTTCGATACCCTGTATTTTGCGGACGACGGTAGCGCTGGCAACCTGGCGGGGATTTATAAATGGTCGTTGCTTGCCGGTGCCACCAATTGGACGCTGACCGGCTCGATCACCGCCTCAGCCACTCAGCCGCGCGGATTAACCGGCTACAGCGAGATTTAGGGTGGCACCACCAACGTGCACTTGTGGATGACCAACGGCGGCACCACCGCGGGCGGCTCTACCATCGCTCCCTACGTTGACAGCACGGGCTTCAATGTCGACCCGGTCCACAACGCCGATGGCGGCAGTGCCGATCAATACGCCCTCGCCCCATCGGGGAACGCTACGGCCAACGGGTATGTCTTTCGCGGCATTGCCATGGCTCCTGTCGGCGGCGAATCTTTTCCATCAGGTCCCGGACGCATCTCGGTCGGTCCCATTACCGATTTCTATCTCGCCGGCGCCTACATTGGCGGGCCCTTCTCTTACACCAAGAACTATTCCGTGGCCAATCCAGGCATCAGCACGGTGACCTGGGCCGTGAGCGCGACGAACAACTGGGTGGGATTGTCTCCGTCCAGCGGCACTTTGACGTCGGGATCGAGCGTCACCGTGGCGGTCTCGTTCAATTCGAACGCCAACAGCTTGCTTCCGGGAACCAACCTCTCGAGCATCATTTTCACCAACACCACCAGCGGAAACAATGGGTTCGATACCACGACGCGGCCGGTAACGTTGATTCTGTCCCAGCTCGCCGTCACTCCGTCGTCCAACTACGTTGCGCTTGGACCGGTAGGCGGTCCATTTACTCCCAGCACCGAGGTTTACACTCTAAGCAACGGCGATGCATCGGCTTCACTGACGTGGGGGGCGGGCAGCGTGTCGAATTTGGTAACACTTTCCGCCACCAGCGGTTCCATACCAGCCGGCGGCACCACTACTCTTACGATGGCTCTGACCAATGCGGCTGTACGAGCGTTGGGTCGCGGTGAATTTGTCGATACGATCATAATTACCAACACTGCTTACCCCGATCCCGGCGATGCCGCCGTCGATGTCAGCCTGGTCATCGGAGGCGGATTCACCTCCAACAACCTCGTGATCTATCGCGCGGGCGCTGGCTCGGCCACTTTGAACAACCAACCTACGCCTGCTTTTGTGGACGAATTTACCCGAAGCGGAGTGCTGGTTCAGTCCATTCCAATTTCAACCAACAACTACGGTTGCTCCGGCACTGCGACCGCCGAAGGGTTGATGAGCCGGTCGACGGACAAGCAATTTCTCGTCTTCGTTGGCTACGGAACGAACAGTAGCTATGGCTCCCCGGTGGCGACCTCGGCTTCAACTGTTGTTCCGCGTGTCGTCGGCCGCGTCGACGGTAACGGCAACGTTGACGTCACCACCCGTTTGACGGATTTCTGCAACGGTAGTAATCCGCGCGCCGCGGTGAGCACCAACGGAATCAGCATCTGGGTCGGCGGCGTAAGCGCCGCGGGCATGGGCGGCGGCGTCCGATATACCACTCTGGGATCGACAACTTCGGCTGACGTCTGCACAAATGCCGAGGGAACGGGCATTTGGAACTGGCGGGCACTCAACATCGTCAGCAACCAGCTTTACGCCGCTTCCGCAGCGGCTACCGGTTACCGCATCGGCACCGTGGGCACCGGTCTGCCGACGAGCGATACGGAAGCGATTAGTCTGCCTGCGTATAGTACCAACGAAGTCAGCCCGTACGGCTTCGTGATGTTCAAAATGCAGGCCGGAGGGACGGCACCGCTCGATACCCTGTATGTCGCGGATGACCAGGGCAACAACGGAGCTGCTCCCGGCAATGGTCTGGGGGCAATCTACAAATGGTCGCTGGTCAGCGGCAATTGGGTCAGCAATGGTTATGTGAATGTGAATCAGGTGCGCGGGTTGGCTGGGAATGTTTCAATCGTCGGCACCCTGACCAATGCCGTCCTGTTTGCTGTAGGTTCTGGCAATGGGGCCGCGAGCGCTGGCGCCGGTGGTACTCTGACCGCCTACACCGACTCGAGCGGTTGGAATATGCCTCCAACGGGCAACGGCACGTCCAGTGGAACCGTGGTCCTGGCAACGGCGCCAATTAATGAACGCTGGGATAGTGTCTCGTTGGCCCCCGAGATTCCGCAAACCGCCAACCTCGTCATCGAACCCGTGGGAGTAGGCTTCACCGTGGTCGATATGCCCAGCACGGTTACCACGAACTCAGCGACCTATACAGTTGGCGACGTCAGCAACAGTTCGATGACCTGGACCGCCACGTGGAGTTCAACCTGGCTGAGTCTGTCGACCTACGGCGGCAATTTCGCAGCCGGTGGGGACACGAACGTCACGCTTTCAATGAACGTGAACGCAAGCGCACTCTACAACGGGACTTACACGGATAATGTATTACTTGTGAATACGGTTAACAACCAGGGCAACACAGCAATTCCGGTGTCGTTAACTATCACCGGGGCTCCGCCGCCCGCCGGGTACGCGGGATGGGAGAGCTATTATTCTGCGGGCGCAGGCTCTGTTGACCGCTATGGCACCGGCATGAGCAACACCAACAAGTTCCTGGCCGGCTTTGCCGGGAACGTGCCGTCGGCGTACCTGCATATCATCAGTACCGTCAAGTCGAGTGGGAACGTAAATGTCACCTACCTTGGCGCGAGCGGTGATACCAACTACCTGCCGGGCGTTCAGTCGCGGACGAATGTCTTGGAGTACACG
>Ga0187858_10006453_pt1 | contig 10526 bp, 6 predicted proteins | sample June2016WEW_8_15_FD_133015 | JGI IMG/M metagenome (GOLD analysis project Ga0187858, IMG submission 133015) | Peatland microbial communities from SPRUCE experiment site at the Marcell Experimental Forest, Minnesota, USA - June2016WEW_8_150 | ecosystem: Environmental > Terrestrial > Soil >...
GGACCGGACCTGCTCGCTCAGGTGGCGAGAGTAATCAAGAGACAAAGCCTCAACTACTCGAGCCGGGACCTTCAGGTTTGCTTTGGCAAGCTTGGAATCGAGGCAAGCCTGCTGGGACTGGCGTCATTGGCAATCGAAAGGCATTTTGAAGTACCCATGTTGAAGCCGCCGCGATTCATGGTCGAGACACTTCCCCGTTGGTTACAACAGGGTGACTCGAAAACCTATGCCCCGGGGGCGGAGATGAGAACCTAAGAGCCACCTTTGCCCTGGTTAGAAAGAGGCGACTAAGGAGCGCGTTCAATGTGCAGGCTCGACGGGAAAGTAGCTGTGGTTACCGGCGGCGCAGGACCGGGGATCGGCCACGGCATTTCCCGAGCGTTGGCGCGACGCGGGGCCTACGTAGCCATTCTGGAAATCGATCTCGAGAGCGCCGAAATCGTGCGTCGTGGCATTGAAAGGACAGGCGGTTTTGCAGCAGTTTTTGAATGCGACATCAGCCAGGCCTTCCAGGTCCAACCGATTCTGGAACGAATTGCGCGAGAGCGCGGCCGCCTGGATATTCTCGTAAACAGCGCCGGCGTCGGTTTGATCCGGCCCGTTGCAGAGGCGACCGAACAGGAATTCGACCGTCTGATGGCCATCGATCTGCGTGGGATGTGGCTTTGCTGTAAATTTGCCATTCCTCACATGCAAAAACAGAAGTGCGGTTCCATCATTAATGTTGCCTCGGTGCACAGTCGCGCGACCATGTCCCTTTTCGGAATCTACGCCGCCATAAAGGCTGGCGTGGTTGGCCTGACGCGCGGCATCGCCGTGCAGTACGGACCCGACAACATCCGGGCCAATGCAGTTTGCCCCGGCCTCGTCGATGCCATCCAAACGCGCGAGATCGTAGCCAAGCTCACGAACGACGTCGATGGCTGGTTGAATCAATACGTGCAACGGCATCAGGCTATTCCCGAACTCATCCGGCCGGAAGACGTAGGGAATTTAGTAGCTTACCTGGCCGGCGATGATGCTCGAGCCATAACGGGCGCCGAGATTCCCATCGATGCCGGCACCTGGGCCCAGCTCATCAGCCGTGATTGAGATGCGGGGCGAGGCGATTGCCTCGCCAACGTGCCTTATGTTAACACCTATGGGGCAGCCACAAGGGCGTCCCCTACCAGGCGTGGATAAATCATCACATGCTCTTCTCACCTCTTGATTGGGCAATTCTGCTGGTTGCGCTTGCTGGTATTCTCGTGTTGGGAATGTCCGCCAAGAAGTATGTCCTCGACACGGCCGATTACCTTGTTGCCGGCCGAAGGGTCGGCTTTTATATCGGCACTATTACCCTCTTCAGCACCGAAACTGCGATCCTCACCTTCATGTATTTTGCTCAGATGGGGTACGTCTATGGTTTCGCCGCCTTTATCGCCGGGGTCATTCCGTTGTTTGTATTTGTCTTCCTGGGTAAGACCGGATTTGTCATAAAGACATTCCGCGAGCTGGGGCTGGTCACCATCCCGGAATACTTCGAATGTCGCTTCAGCCGCGGAGTTCGCTTGCTGGCCGGCATTATGATGGTGACTGGCGGGGCGTTGAACTTCGGCGTTTTCCCCGTTCTTGACAGCACCTTCCTTAACATCGTTACCGGCATTCCGCAACGGTACATCCTCTGGACGATCATATGCCTCATGACCATGGTCCTTCTTTATACAGCCATGGGAGGAATGGTTTCCATCGTTATCACAAGCTACGTTCAATACCTTTTGCTATTCCTCGCCATGGCCATCATCACCATTTTTGCTTTCAAGGTGGTGGGATTGCGCGCCATGATTGTCGCTGTCCACAGCAAAATGGGTTCTGAGGGCTTCAATCCGCTGGCGCATCCGGCTTTCGGTTGGACGTTCATTTTCTGGCAAACTCTGATGTGGCTCGCCGTTCTGACTGCTTTTGCCCCTTTGACCATTCGGGCCTTTGCCTCGGAAAGCTCGGAGATGGCGAAGCGCGTATTCACCTGGGCAGGTGTGCTGAATGTGGCCCGTGCGATCCTTCCCATGTTCTGGGGTATTGCCGCTTGGGTGTATTTCGCCGGTAATGGCCCTGCCTCGATTCAGGCGATGCCGCGCCTGCTCACCGCTGTCCTTCCGCGCGGACTGCTGGGGTTGGTGGTGGTCGGATTGTTGGCCGGAACCATGTCGACCTACGCCGGCTATCTCATCGCGTGGGGGTCAATCATCTCCCAAGATATTGTTTTGCGCTTGACCAAACGCCCCTCGAGTGAGCGCGTTCGTCTTACGATTAATCGGGCCGCCGTTCTTTCTCTCGCGGCGTTCGTCGTCTGGTGGGGGCTCTGGTACAAGATCCCTGGCGCTGTCTTCTTCTACCTCTATATCACGGGCAACATTTTTCTCTCCGGCTCATTTTGGATCGTGATCGGGGGCCTTTACTGGAAAAGAGCAAATTCAATTGGCGCTTACAGTGCCTTAATCCTGGGAGCCTGTTCGTCCTTGTTGTATTTCTTCGTGCCGCACCCGGACGACTGGGCGGGAAGGCTTGGCATTATTAGTTTCTCGGCCGCTTTCGTGGGAATGGTGGTCGGCTCGCTGGCCGGCGCATGGGTGCGGCAGGCGAATCGTCGCATGCTGCGTTGGACCCTGCTCGCGGCGGCGGCGCTGGTTGTTTGGTTCCTTTCGCCACACGTGTTTGGGTGGTGGGCCAGCCTCTGGACCGTGGTGTTGGCCCTCACTCTGGCTGCCTTTGTTACTTTTTCCGTGTACGCCTTGGTGAAAGGCCTCGGAGATATGCACAATTTGTTTCAGCACCGCACCCTCTCGACACGAGCGTCAGGAAGCCCGGAAGCGAACACATCGCATGACAAGGGGTGAAAGTTCCGCTGTTGCAATTCTTACGCCGCCGAGGGCTCAATTTTCAACACCTTAAGGCCGCCGCCCTCCACCCTGTCGCGCCTTACGGTGCAAGCCAGGCTGTCCAAATCGCTTTCCGCGCACACCCTGGTCTCCGCGGCCGGCCAGAGTTCAGTGAGGCAGTAACTCCGGCGCCCTCCCATGCCGATTTCCTTGAGTGGGATTCGCAGCTTAAGGTGGGCGTCTTGATTGGTATTTCGGTTCGCAGCGACCACAATGGCTGAGGCGTGATTCCATCGCAGGTATGGCGCCGGCGCGGTAATGTCTTGCTCGCACGGTATGGCGATTAATTTCGGCTTTTCCCTTTCCGGCCTCACGGCCAGAACCTCGGCTTCCCGTTTGCGAATGGCAATCATCTTCTTTACATCTTCAAACATGGCGCGGTGCTCGGGATAACTCAATTCCTCCCAATCCAGCATTGCTCCATAGAGCCAGCGGCCCTTGCCGGCGTCCTGCGCGCCGTAAAGCTGCGGTGACTCCCACGGGATGGGACGGTAAGTGGCGTTGAACTCCTCCCCCGAAAAAAAGAGGGGTATCATCGGCGTGAATAGGCACGCATAACCAAAAAGCACGCGGCTGCCCTGGGCGACATATGCGCTCTTATCCAGCGGAAATCCTTCCCATCCATTATCGTGACAACTAAGTTGAATCGTGGGCCAGCCGTGGGCAAGGGTGGGCACAAATAGCTGGAGCGAAGGCTTGCCCTCAAGCTCCTCGAGCGATAAAGGGTCCCTTCCCCCTACAGCCAAATGTCCCGACTCAGTCGAGCGAAGTTCCCACCGCCCGCCCATATCGTCTGTAACGACGATGTTTTCGATAGGTCTGGGCTTCAGATTCTCGACGGTGAGCTGAACATCGGGAATGCCATCCGGCATGGCGAGGAAGCCCACCCATATCCTTCGGGTTGTCTTGTCGAGGGTCTGGCCATCCAAGTGAACGCGCAGTTCCCCTTCACCCTCTGTGCTGCCTTTCACTCTGCTTCCGTCATCCGCATATTGAACCTCAACTTGATAGCGTCCCGCTTTGCCAAACTTGCGATCGAGGAATCCAGGCACGTCCTGCGATAGAATCTCTTTGGGGCCCGGATTTCCGGACTCTCCTTCCGAACTAAACACATTTTCACCTTGGGTGAAGTCGGTCACGCCAGGGATGGCGCTGTCTCCTTCTTCGAAGATGATGATCGGATGTCCTGCGTCTGCCGCATTCTGCCGAACTCTCTCCCAGAGGTCCGGCCGGTAGATGGCCACATCCAGGCGATAACCGTCCACACCGTAATTGGTGACATAGTCGGTCCAGATCTTGACCCACCAGGCGTCAAGATCGGTATGCCCGCCATACCAATCAAAATCGTTCATACCCCAGGAACCGCCTTGAAACCACTCCGGGTGGCTTCTGATTACAGGACTTTTCTCCATCAGTCCGTGGGTAATCACGTCGAGGATCACTCTGATGCCGCGGCGGTGGGCGTCTTCGATTAAGGACCTGAACTCTTGCCCCGTACCCAGAGACGGATCGAGCTTGTCCGGTTCGATCACCGCATACTGCGTCCAAATGTTATAGAAATGGTGGGAATCGCAGAGTGCGTAACCCGTCAGCCAGATGCCGGTGATGCCGAGCTCCTCCAGATACGGAAGCTTTGCTTTTAGACTCTCAAAACTCCCGGTCTCCGGACCCCTCGGGGAAGTGAAACCCTTGGTTGCGATTTCGTAAATGATCAGATCCTCCGTCCATTCGGGCGCAGCAGGCTGGAGAGTTGCGGCCGGCTTTCCTGAAGCCCTTAGCTTTTGATCTTCGCTGGCACGTGCAACGGGCTTGAGCATGAGACCGGCCGCCGCACTAGCGCCTGCTCGAAAAAGATCCCTGCGAGAGGGCTTGGTGGAATCATTCCGCTTGATCCGCATTGCTGAGCTCCTCCTAGGGAAAATGTTCCGCATACGGTGCCGGCAAATCTCGTTCCTTACTGCGCTTTACCCGGTAACTTGGACATGGTTACGATGACGTCCTTTAGTTGCCCGGTGCGAAACGCCTCGGCATCCTTCTCACTTGCTTCCTTCACAGTGTTGAACAGTTTCTCCGCTTCAGCCGTCCTCCCAATGTTCCGGTAAGCGACTGCCAATTGATACGAAATTTCTCGTGAATCCGGGGCAAGCAAATGCCCGTGCTCCAAGTCCGCGAATGCCTTATCGGTCTGGTGGCGCATTGATTCTAGACGCGCGCGTTCGAGATAAGCGTGGGCAAACTCAGGGTTGAGCTCCACAGAAGATTCAACCGCCGCCACCGCTTCCTGATAGTCGGGGCTGCCCACGCTAATCCCCCCGCGCAACAGGGAATCCGCCAGAAAATAGTAGAGCAGCGCATTCTTAGGCTGCTGAACAATCCCTCGGCGGAACGTCGCGGCAGCTTCATCATATTTGTTTTCGTCTTCCTTACAAATGCCGAGCGCCACATAACCCTCGCCTTCGTTAGGCGCAAGCGCGAGTGCCTTTTCATAGTCGGCTTGAGCGCGCTCGAGCCGGCGAGCTAAGGTATGGACGACGCCGCAGGCGAGGTAGAGTTTGTAGTCGCCGGGCATAAGCGCAACACCGGACGTCAAGATTTGCGATGCCAAATCGTAATTCAGGTGCTCGGCGCTCAGCGCCGCGATGTTCAGGTAGTTCTGATCATCTTTGGGAAACGCGTAGATACCCTCGCGCAGGGCATTATACGCTTCCAGAGTGTTGCCGCTTTTTTCTTCTGCCGCGCCCAGCAGGCTGAAGAGATCGGGCCGGAGCATCTGGCTTCTCTTAAGCTCGTCGAGAGTCGTTACGCAATTTGCGTACTGACCCTCCCCGTAATAGGCAAGGGCTATGGCATAGCCGCGGCCGAATCGGTCGGCATAGTCGGATGGGAGTGATTCCAACACCTGAATCGATTTCGCGTAATCATCGGCCTCTCCCAAGAGCCAAGCCAGATGGAATCGCTGCTGGGGATTGAGTGCCGGACTGGTTGCCAGCGCTTCCAGAGCCTCGCGGGCCTGCGCCTTCGCCCCAGATTTGAGCTGGGCCTCAGCAGCCATCAGGGACAGGTTGGCATCCGCGGCGAGCTGCACGGGCGCTTTCCCAAAATAGATGGCAGCTCGAGCATAGTCGGAGCGCTCGAATTCGTATTGCGCTAGAATCAAATTCACCGGGGGATCGTCCGGAAAAAGGGCCAGCATTTTACGTAACTCTCTCGCCGCTTGGTCTTTCTGATTCGCCTGCCAATAGATGATTCCCAGTTCGCGACGTGCTACCCAAAAGCCCGGATCGATTTCGAGCGCCTTATTGAGCGCCTTTATGCTTTCCTCGAGTTTTCCCATCAAAGCCAGCGTAATACCCTCACCCGTATAGCCTTGGGGAAGTTGCGGCGAATTGCGTTCGAGTGACTTGAACTGCTGCAGCGCATTCTGGTACCGCTTCTCTCGAAGCAACGTCATTCCAAGTTGGTAGGCATTGCCGGGTTCGACATTGCCGGAGTCTTGCGTTAATGCAGGAAGGCGAGCGGCGCAGGACGCCAACAGCACCACCCCAACATAGAAAGCGCCGAGTTGTCGTACGCCACTCATAGTCATAGTGGGCCGCGCATGCATGAACAACGATGTATGCGCCATCCGAGAAACTGGGTCAAGCGCGAACAGGTACAGGACGCCGATCCAGCTTCGTGTACTCGTTGGCGAACTCTTGTACTTCAATATATTGGTTCGAGCTCACGTTGCGAAAAGTCTGACGCGTGTTACTGGTGGGCCACCAGATTTCCAACATATCAATCCGGGTGGCCTTCCCAAGCCCGATGTGCTGGCAAAGAGGTGAAGAGCCGAAAGAACCGCCGGAGTTCACATCGCGATAGATCGACCGCGGGGCTTGTCCAAGCTCTGACAGCGTCAATTTGATGCGAGCCCCGACGGCGGAGCGATTCGTCTTTACGCCCACGAGCTTTATGCTGATCCAATTGTTCCCCGTGCCGGGATTCCTGAACACCGCGGTGTAGTACCGGTCACCTCCTCCCATGCCTCCCTGTTCGACCACAATCGCAGGTTGCCCGGTATTGAAGAGGTCGCCAATCGCGATCCCGTGCCCTTTTTGGAGGGAACCCGTGCCGGAGGAAGCCGTGATATCCGTAAAACGATCGCCGCCACGGTTAAGGTAGAGGATATTGGGAACCAGCGAGGCGTAGGAGGGAGATCCGGTACCCAGGTAGATATCAAGGAAGCCGTCGTTGTTCACATCGCCGAAATTCGCGCCCATTACCATAACCACTCGATCTAATCCAACGCTCCCGGTCACGTCTTCGAAACCCAAGCCTTTTACGTTCTTATACAGCTTCTGAGTTTCCATCCGCCCAGGAGGGTTTAGGTAACTTGTGATGACCTCAGTGATTGAGACGATGAAGCCGGAGACGTAGAGGTCCAACCATCCGTCGTTGTCGAAATCAAAAAACCACACCGGGAAGCTCCAAATGGGCTTCTCCACGTGTAAATCGCGTGCTACCTCCGTGAACGTTCCGTCGTGATTGTTATGGTAAAGGAAGTTCTCGCTGCTGAAATTGGAGACGTAGAGGTCCGGATAGCCATCGTTGTCGAAGTCTCCCCAGGTCGCCCCTTTGGTAAAGGCAATACGGTCCACGCCGGCAATGTGGCCAACTTCGGTAAAGGTTCCGTCCCCGTTATTGTGGAAAAGTTGACTGGCGGCATTCTCATTACCTACAAAAAAGTCCAAGTGTCCGTCGTTGTCGAAGTCCGCCCAGGCTGCTACTTGGCTTGCTGTAACGACGCCACCCAGCCCCGCTTGGGCGGTGATATCAGCGAATGTCCCGTCCCCGTTATTCCTCAATAACGAATGCCGCAGAGGTGTTCGCCATGATCCTCGGGGCACATAGATGTCCAACCAACCATCGTTGTTGAAGTCCGCTTGCACGATGTTCAAGCCGCTCAGTTGGTTTGAGAAACCCGCCTGCGCGGACCGGTCCGCAAAAGTTCCGTCCCCGTTGTTACGGAAATAACGCATCCCGGCACACGGGTCCATGTCCGAGAAAACCAGATCGAGATACCCATCGTTATTGAAATCGTCCATGATGACGCCTCCGGCGGAGGCAAATACATTCAGGCCGCAGGCAGCGCTCACATCCAGAAATCGTCCGATGTTATGCTTCGACTCAAAAGGTGCAAGAGGAACAAGATAATCCGGGGGGACGGCCTCTGGGTATCTCCCCAGCGTCATACAGGTGAGGTTAAGCAGCCACCTTTCCTCCAGGTCATCCGGAGACCCTTCCAAATAAATCAGGAAATACTCCCGTGCCCTGATGGAGGGTTGAGTCTGTTGGAATTGTCCCTCCGGAGACAAGGGGAATATTGAGCCTTGCGGCTTCCGGTCATCTATCCAGTTTCGCACCTCGCCAAGTTTCAAGTAGGCAATCCCAAGGATCTTAGCCATTCTATGCTGGTAGTCCTTATCGCCCAGAGTCCCGCTGATTTCATAGGCTGACTCGAAATGCTGAGTCGCTTCCACAAATTTTTCCCAGTAACAGAGGACTTCACCCAACAGGTAATGCCCACGCATTTGCTTATTCTGGTCATCCGGGTTCAGCGGGGTCTTGTTACCGCCGCCCGACAGGAATTCTTGGGTTTGACGCAGTCCACCTTTCAAGGCTCGCGTCCAACACTCGCAGTTGGTTTGTAGATTCAGTTCATAGCCAGGCGGCTTTGCCAGGTCGGCGAAAAAGGTGTCCGCCTCTAAGCCACCGCACACCAAAGTGACCGGTGTGTAGTCCCGGCGGTGCGGAGGTATCCGTTCGTTCGGAAGCCGCAAGTGTTCATACCATGCCACATCCTTCACTGACAGTTGCCTGGCAATCAAGAATCCTTGGGGAACTTCGCTGATTCCTCCCACCTGCCCTGGCTTCAATTGCTGTAGACCCTCATCCAAAGCGGGGGAATAGCGCGAAGCCAATGTCGTGCCGACGTAGCCACCTTCCTGAGAACTCGGGTCAAGGGAGTATTGCTTGGCCAGGTAGGAGAAGAATTGTCCTTGGTCGAGACGCGCGAGAATCTGCTCGGCCTCGGCCCGCGTTTTCACGACGATAATCTGCAAGGGCCGTTGCCGGTTTGTTTCCTGCGAGCCCATCAACAAGCCCGAAGCGAGCGTGATCAAGAAATATCGTCGCGATGACACTGCACCTTCCATGCCCAACAGTAAGTAACCTTAGCGGGAGCCTCTGGCCTGCCGGGAAAATGCGCACTACCCGCCGTTCTGATGCCGACGCTGTGCTCTGAACACTATTGAGGAGGTCCCACCCTGTCTCCTGAAGCCACAGCAGGTAGGCGCCCGGCGCGGATCTTCTTGAACGATTCCAGAGCCTCGTCGGCCTTATCTTTCTCCCCTATTTTTTCATAGAGCTGAAACAGTTGGAAATGAATTGAGCCGTCAGCGTCTGCGGGCGCCACCTTGAGGAGTTCGGATACCGCTTCCTGATTTCTTCCTAGCTGGCTCAGGGCGCGGCCCAGAGAGGCTTCGGCATTGAGAAAACCCGGCCGGAGACGCAGCGCTTTCGTCAGGTAAGGCAAAGATTTTTGTGCTTCGTGTTCCTGAACCCAACAGTCACCCAGCAGGTAGTCGGCTGCAGGATCCGCAGGGTCTAGCCTCACAGCCGTCTCTAGTTCCGGAATTGCATCGTCGTATCTTTCCCAGTACCAATACAGATGACCCAGGAAAACATGAAGGTTCGCTGCATCACTGCGCCCCGCGATAGCGGCCTTGTATTCCTGTTCAGCCCGTCGGAGTTGATTCTGTTTCTCCCAAGTTTGTGCATTCAGGACATGGATCATGTAAGAGTCCGGGGCCAACCGCGCCACCTGCTCGAAGGAGGCTCGAGCCAGTTGGCGGGCTGCCTCTTGCTCCCAGTAAAGCGCGGCGAAACTTTGCGGGGCTAATTCCGCTGCGGCGGCGAAATGACGAAGGGATGCTCCAAAGTCGCTAACATCGTAGGCACAATGCCCAAGCTTGAGGTGGGCTTCCACTGCCCTTCGGGGGGTGCGAAGCGCAGCTTCCAGCCCCTCTCCGCAGACCACGCATAGCCCGGCACTGCAAGGTTCGACAGAATTCCCGTTTGTGGAGACAGGCGCACGACGGATTTGAGCTCCTGTTCCTCCTCACCCTCACTTCCCTTCGCACCCGCGGATCGCAACGCTTGCTCGCCTTCCAAGACGTGCCTACATTCTTCGCTCAGGAAGGACTCCGCCAGACTCGGTTGGCTATGGGAAAGCGATCTCGAGAGCAAAGAGCACTGCTCTTTCCAGACCGCCCCTGCGCTTCCAGAGTCGAGAAAACTGGGGTTCGATTTAAGAAAGCCCGCGTTCAGATTCGCAACTTTTTCCAAGGAAGTCAACGCGGATTGTAAGTTCCGGCCAAGGAAATCGGCTTGGGCAAGAGCAAAATAGGCGACGAGAGAGGTCGGGGCAAGTTTGGCGGCTTGTGCGATCTCGCTTCGCGCTTCCTGTGGTTTAGTCTCGCGCAGATAGAGCTCCCCCAGTGAGAGGTGCAGATCCAATGCCTCCGGCTCCGCTTTCAGCGCCAGTTGATACTGGGTCTCCGCCTCTCC
>Ga0187858_10006455_pt1 | contig 10524 bp, 7 predicted proteins | sample June2016WEW_8_15_FD_133015 | JGI IMG/M metagenome (GOLD analysis project Ga0187858, IMG submission 133015) | Peatland microbial communities from SPRUCE experiment site at the Marcell Experimental Forest, Minnesota, USA - June2016WEW_8_150 | ecosystem: Environmental > Terrestrial > Soil >...
CGGCACCCACCCGGCAACGATCCCGGGGGCGAGCACGAGGAAGAGGGCAGATCCCAAGACGGCGAACCATCGTCTCATGCGGTTTCCTATGCACCTCCCGCCTACCGCTTGCTGACGCGCGCGGCTCCGAAAGTGAGGCGGCGTAAAAAAATCGGTTGGCAGGCGAAAGCGCCTGCCCCACCTGCCTGCACAGCCTTCAGCAGTCCGGTGGAGCGGTTGTCACTAGCAGCACAGAAGCTCAAGCTCACGCCCCGGTGACCTTCGTTAGCCGCATCAGTTCTTCGGCGGTAGAATCGTTGGGGACCGAGCATCCGGGTGTGAGGATGAATTTCTTCCCGGCGGCCTCTCGGGCAGCCTGCCATTGGCTCCGCAGATCCGCTTCGGATAGCTGGCGGAAATTCCGCTCGTCCAGCCCGCTCATCAGCACGCCGTCATACAGAGAACGCATGGCGGCTACCGGCTTTCCCGTGCCGAAATTGGAATAGTTGATGGCGGCCGCCGGCCAGCCCTTCACAAAGCGCTCCAGGTATACCTTGTCGCCGTGGAGGTGCAGGATGTTGAGCGGCGCTTCAGCGACCGCCTGCAGGATCATGCGGTCGAACGGCTCGCTGAACTTCGCGTATTCTTCCGGGGTCAGGATGCCGTCCTGCGCATTGGCGATTGCCAGAAAAATTCCAGCGGCGCCGGCCGCCACGGCTTTCCGTGCATGGCTGACTTCGGATTCGGCGATGGCTTCCAGCGCGGCCTCGAGCGTCTTGGGGTTCTCCGCTTTGAGCCGGAGAATCTCGTCCGGCGAAGACAACTTCTCCGCGACGGTCCACGGGTTGAAGATGGTCTCGACGAAAAAGGCCTCGCCGCGCAGGCCATCGCGGATCAATCCCAGCGCTCGCAATTGCTCGGGAAACGGATTGCTCACCACTTTCAGCTCGTACCAGTTTCCGGCGGGCTTCGGGAACGGGTAGTCGCTCATGACCTTGACCAGGTCGGTGTGGAACTGGCGATGAAAGTCGAGGGTGGCCTGCGCATGGCGTTCCGCGGGCAGCTTCTCCAATCCGAAGTGATGCCAGAAGCTGAACGGCGTACGGTCCACGTCTTGGCCCTTCAGAGCGCGATCCACGCGTTGTTTGGCGGTCATTTTCGTGGCGCCCAGCGCGGCCGCCGCGGCGAGATAGAGAAACTGGCGTCGAGCGAACATACAACAATGAGACCACAGATGCGGGCGGATGAACATCCTGAACACCCTGAAGATGGGCGGGCCTTAACGGAATCCTGACACCCGCTTAACGACTTCCTTACCGCACGCGGCCTATGCTGGTCGGCATGAGCAGCGGCCGCATCCTGGTGGTGGATGACGAACCCCAAATCCGGCGGGTGATGCGCGTGGTCCTGACCGGCGCGGGCTACGTGGTGGCCGATACGCGCAGCGGGGAAGAGGCCCTTGCAAAGCTGCGCGAGGAGAGGTTCGACCTGGTCCTGCTGGACGTCAACCTGCCCGGCATGAGCGGCATCGAAACCTGCCGGGAGATTCGCGCGCGCTCCGACGTGCATGTGGTCATGTTGACCGTCCGCGATTCGGCCCAAGACACGGTGGCGGCTTTGGATGCCGGCGCGGACGACTACGTTACTAAGCCTTTCAGCATGGAAGTCTTGCTGGCGAGGATTCGCGCCACCTTGCGGCGATCGCCGCTGTCGGGGGAGGCTGCAGCCGAGCTCATACGGTTCGGCACAGTCGAGATCCGGATGGGCGCCAGGCGGGTGATGGTGGACGGCAAAGAGGTGCGGCTGACGCCCAAGGAATTCGACCTGCTTCGTTTCCTGATCTCGAACAGCGACGTGGCGCTGCCGCACGACCGAATCCTGCAAGCCGTGTGGGGACCGGACTACGGCAACGAGGTGCAGTACCTGCGCGTCTTCGTCAAGCAATTGCGGAAGAAGCTCGAGCCGGATCCCAGCCGGCCGCGATACATTCTCACCGAGCCATGGCTGGGTTATCGATTTCGCATGCCCGAGGCCGAGACCGTCGCCGGAGCGGACCCCAGCGGCGGTACGTAAAGACGCATTCGCCGGCCTATTCCTCGCTGCCCCACAGCATGTCGACGTGGTCCCGGTCCGCGGTGTTCCGGTCATCGGTATAGACTCGCCCCGTGCCGGTCCACTCGACCGATCCGGGGATCTCCCAGTTGGTCACCAGGAAATTGGTCGTGTCTTCGTCACCCGGCTTGACATCTTTGATCCAGACGCGTCCGAACGCTTTTCGGAAAGATGCCAGAACGTTGGCGGCGAATTCGGATTCGGCCGCGCGATCCAGAATCACGTTGGCCGCTGTGTGCTCCGCCACCGCATGCACGTCGCGAAAAAAATCGAGGGTGAGCAATTCATCCGGAATGCCCTTGCCGCTGTAGGCGTCGAGCAAGGCGAAGCCGTATCGCATCCCCTGTTCCCGGAAGCGCCTGAGGGCATAGCGTGCGGAGAGCGGAAAGAACCGGATTTTGGCCGGCAGGGGCTGTTCCAGAAACTGCCGCTCCGCGATCCTCCGCACAGCCGGGTCGACATCCACCGCATCCACCTGCTGGACGAAAGGCAAGGCGGCCGCATCTCTGGGAAACGTGAATCCCGCGGCTCCGACGGCCAGCACGTATGGGCTGCGGGCGGCGGCCAGCGCCTGGTCCGCCTCGCGGACATATGCGAAAGAGCTCTGGCCGGTATCGGAGAAGATTCCAGAAGCGCGTCCGCCGTTCAGGTACATTACTCTTTCCATACGTCCCGCGGCGGCCCGCTCCGAGACAATGCGAATATTCTGGTGCGCGCTGTCGAAGGAAAACTGCTCGTTGGCCGGTTTGGCCGCCACACTGGCAAGGTGCACCGCGGCGAGGAAGAGGGCGCCTGAGCCGAGGATCTTCCAGCGACCGAAGCGGCGCGCGGCCATCAGAGCGGAGGCGCCAAACAGCAACCCGCAGATCACGTAGGTCGACCCGCGAACGCCGAGATGCGGAAAAAGGAAGATGGGAGTCACGATGCCGCCGGCGACCGAACCGAGCGTGGAGTAGAAGAGTACCTTACCTGAAGCCTTGCCGGCCTTGCCTTCGGTGTTGGTAAGCTCAGCCAACAACGGAACCGTTTGCGCCACCAGATATACCGGCGCGGCAAACAGCGCGGTAGCCGCCACGCCGATCCCCAGCGCCAGGCTCAACCCGGCATCGAGAAGCTTCCCCAGGAGAATCGCTTCGGCCGGAAATGAGACCGCCGCATAGATGGCGCCGGCAAGCAGCAGATTACGGGTGAGAGCAGCCCGGGTCCGCAAGCTATCCCACCTGGCAGACAACTCCCCGCCGTGCCAATAACCGGCGCTTAGGGCGAACAGGACAACGCCGAGCATCACGCCGGTAAGCGTCATGCTCGATCCGACCACGGGTATGGCCAGGCGGATTGCGATGACCTCCACGGCCAGCGTCGAAAAACCTTCTGCAAATGCGACGATCCAGATGGTGAGGAGTTCGTGGTCGAAGGCGTGCATCTCCCGATCATTGTTTCACGTCCGAAACGCGGCCTTCAAACGCATTTCGACTCGCCTTCTCGCAGACAGTCCGCTGAGCAGCCGAGAAGCGACTGGGTATGGGCACCGATTGCTCAGGGCGGAGGGGCTTCTGCCCGACGCTATCCGGGCGCAGACGCTCGCTCGCGGCGGACGCGTTCGCGCCGGCGGCATGGCTGGCCCACGTACTTATTTTGACTTTGGCGATACCACGATGGCCCGTCAACGACTCGGAAGCCGCGAGTATTCCTGAACGACTCGCAGCAACGATTCGCCAAGCTCGGGGGTGAGGTGGTTAAGGACAGGTTGTGGTCGTCAAAATCGCCGTATTTATTCGGACTGTTCGAAAACGGGATGAAGCAAATCGAGTCAGCCGGCGGGCCTACGCTCTCGAGGCCGCCTGGGCTGTCTAGGGAGCGTTACCGTGGCGTCGCGGCACACCACCTGGGCCCCTGGACAATCACGGAGCGCGCGCGCAATACCAGAGGTACTAATCAGAGTACTTGAAACTGCTCAAACTGCTATATCCTTCGGAGTATTGACCCTTTTCCGACCACAATCTTACACTTGCATTTGGTAACACTGAATCGGGAGTGTACCGGTAGTCGGCGGAGAGTAATCATTATGAGGAACAGATTCGCAGCCCAGCGGCTCTTGAGCCTGGCGGCTTTCATATGCCTGGCATCTAGCGGCTTCGCTCAGGGCACCGTGGATATGACGCTTACCAGCGCGGGCAATAACATCCTGGGGCCCGCATATGTCGGTCCGTATTACGCCACGGTCGGCTCTGAGACCAACGTAGCGATCATTTGCGACGATTTCGCCGACGAAAGCTATGTCGGCCAAAACTGGACGGCCGACGTATTCAACGTCGCGAACCTTGGCGCAGGCGGCCAAACATGGATGGAGACAAAGGGGGTCACTTTGCAGGACTACTCCGAGGCAGCTTGGCTGGCGGAACAGTTGGTCGATCCCACCTCCATCACCTGCCTATCGGGCGCGGATTGCGCGGGTGACATTCAATATGCGATCTGGCAGCTTTTCGATCCCCAGGGCAATCCCCTGCAATATCTGAGCGGAAACGATTTAACCACCGCATCCAACGCGCTGACACAGGCCACTACGCTGGCCGCCAATATGCCGCTGAGCGATTTCTCCAACGTTACGGTCTATTCGCCGGTAGGCGGCGGTCCGCCTCAGGAATTCCTGAGTGTAACCACTCCGGAGCCGTCTTTCCTCGCGCTGTTCGGTGTCGATTTACCGGTTTTGCTCATTGCCGTCTTCCTGATTCGCCGGCACCGGGCAGGCGCCACACGTTAGCCGCGGGACCATCGCGGGAGGCTCTGACCAGCCGGACCTCCCGTTCTCCGCAACCCCGGCCTATCGAGGCCGCTGAGCGTTCTTCCATTTGGAGGTCAGAGTGAGTTCTCTCCATTGCGTGTCACCGGCCTTCTTAGCCCGCATTCTGGCATTGGCTATGTTGTTTCAGGCCGCCTGCTCCACCGACCCCAATCAGCAGAAGCGGAAATATCTGAATAGCGCCGAGCGATACTTCAAATCCGGAAAGTACCAGGAAGCGGTAATCGAGTGCCGGAACGCGGTTCGCATCGACCCCAGGTTTGCCGAGGCGCACTATCAACTCGCGCGCGCGTGTCTGAAGTTGCGTCACTTTGAGACGGGCTTGTCCGAGCTGTCGCAAGCAGTGGCGCTCGACCCGCGGAACGCCGGGGCACAACTCGATCTCGCCTCGCTCTACCTCACCCGCCGGGAGTATCCGAAGGCGCAGTCGGCCGCGCAGGAAACGCTCAAGCGGGATCCCAACAATGCGCGGGCGCATGCCCTGCTGGGCCAGGTGTATGCAGCAACGCGCGATCTCCCTGGCGCAATTCGGGAATTCGAGAAAGCCATCGCGCTCGATCCTCAACAAGCCGCGCACTACATCGCCTTGGGGGCTGTTTATCTTTCCGCGGGCCAGCCAGCGGCTGCCGAGGCAGTTTACCAAAAAGCAGTTGCGGCCAGCCCGAAATCCGTCGAGGCTCGTGTAGCACTCGGCGAATTCTATTTCGCGCAGGCGAAACTGGCCGAGGCTGAGAAAGAGCTACGCGCCGCTGCCGAACTGGATCCTCACGCCGTACTGCCGCGGCTGTTTCTGGTGCGAATCTATGTCTCTCGCGGTGAATTCGCGGATGCAGAGAAACTCTGCGCGCAGTTGAAAACCGCCGCTCCTGACGATCCGCAGGCATACCAAGCCTTAGGGCTTTTTTATAGATCCACCGGCCAGAAGGAGAAGGCCGCTGCGGAGTTCAGTTCGCTGCTGGCCGCCCGGCCCAAAGATGCGGGCGTACAAGCGCGCCTCATCGAGACGCTGATGGACCTCGATCGGATCGACGAGGCTGCCGCACTCGACCGGCAGATCCTGAATTCCAATCCGAGAGATCCGCAGGGGCTGCTATGGAACGGCGAAATCCTCATTTCCCAACGCAAGTACAGTGAGGCCGTCGCGGCGCTCGAGAGCGCACTGAAGGCGGATTCCAGGTCCGCCTCCGCTTGCTATTTTCTGGGCATCGCTCAAAAAGTTCTCGGACTTTCCGGCGCGGCTAAATCTTCCTTGACTCGCGCACTCGAACTCGACCCGCACATGACCCAGGCCGCGGCGGCGCTGGCCAGCCTTGCGGTCAAAAGCGGCGATTATGGTGAAACGCTGCGTCTGGCGGACGGCGCTCTCAAGACGAATCCAAATGAAGTGCCGGCCTATGTCGCCGCGGCGCAAGCCTGGATCGAAAAAGGAGACGCGCACAAAGCGGAAGCGTTGCTTCAGGAGGCGCTCAAGCGCGACCCCGCCGATCTGCCCGCATGGGCTGTGCTGGTAAACCTTTACTCCCGGCAGGGACGGTCCAAGGAAGCCGTGGAGCGGATCGCAATCCTGGTCCGGCAGCATCCTCAGAATGCGGGACTGCACTTCTTGTTAGGGGTAGCTTATTTCACGCTGAAAGACTTGGAGAAGTCGGAGGCCAGTGTCCGACAGTCTCTCGCGCTCGATCCGCACACGCCCGACGCATATACCCTGCTTGCCAATATCGATTTCGCCAAGGGTTCGGTGGACCAGGCCAAGCGAGACCTGCGAGCCGCCATCGAAGCCAACCCGCGCAGTGTGGCGAATTACCTGGCTCTGGAGGCTCAATACCGGAAAGAGGGCAACTGGGAGGAAGCCAGGAAGCTCTGTGAAAAGGCCCATCAGGCCGATCCCGCATCGCCCCGGGTGGCCGATGAGCTGGCGTATCTGTACCTGGAGCACGGCGGGGACATCAACGTGGCGGTCTCACTGGCGCGACTGGCCAAGCAGCAAATGCCCGATTCGCCTGGCGCCGCCGATGTGCTCGGCTGGGCATACTACAAATTGGGATCGCCGGAGCTTGCTATTCCAGAATTGCAGGAATGTGCGCGTCTGGCTCCCGCCGATTCCGTATGCCAGTACCACCTGGGCATGGCATACGCGGCGGCCGGCCGGCTGGATTCCGCCGAGCGGTCTCTGCGCGCGGCAGGACGCGATCCCCATTTCCCCTATGCCCTAAGCGCCAAAGCAGCCCTGGACAAGATCGGCACTCACTCAGCCCAAACCCAGAACGTACGTTGAGACGGCCCGCTATTGCAGGCCTCTTTGGTATACTTCGGTTCGACTGTGGAGACGGCCAAGTGCACAAGTTCCGAATTATGGTCGCGCATTGAAAGACCGCTTGCTGACGCGTGCGGCTCTGATCGGAGCTACGACCGTAAGGGAGTGGTCTACCCGGCACACGACACCGCATCTGTGAAATGGTGTCCTGAAGAAGGAGTAACCCAACCGCCGGGGTATGTTGCGGGCATGCTTTTCGAGCCGGGGCCGGCGGCCCATTCCCGACAGTTGCCCGGAAACCAAGGATGAAAATCCCGGATAAACGGATTTTGGGTCTGGTGGGGCTGTTAGCCGCCGGACTGATAGTGTATTCGCAGACCAGGGCTTTCGCCTGGGATGAAGGGTTCCACCTGCTGGCGGCGCAGTCAATCGACCATGGTAAGCGGCCGTACCTGGATTTCCCCTTCTCGCAGGCGCCCGTCAATGCCTACTGGAACGCCGGCTGGATGCGAGTCTTTGGCGAGAGCTGGCGCACCTCGCATGCGGTTGCCGCGGTGATGACCAGCATCGCCGTTTTCTTGACGGCGGGCTATCTGTTGCGCCGCTTCCCGGTTCCGGATTGGCGGCTGGCCACCGCAGTCGCGGCGGTTTTTATCGTAGGCCTGAACGCGATGGTGTTGGAGTTCGGCACGATTGGGCAGGCCTATGGTCTGTGCCTGTTCCTGATCGTGGCAGCGTTCCGCCTCACAGTGGCCGCAGTGGAGGGCCCGTTGCTCTACGCCGCGTTGGCAGGTTTGCTGGCCTGCGCCGCGGCTAACGCTTCCCTGCTGACTGCGCCGGTAGCTCCGGTGCTGCTGCTCTGGATGTTTTTCTGCAACCGGGCCGGAAACCGATGGGCCAAAATCGGCGCTTTTGTGGGCGCTGGCGCGGCTGCGTTCCTGCCGCTCGCCTGGCTATTTGTGCAGGGCCCACGCCAGACGATTTTCTACGTCGTCAAGTACGAACTCCTCTACCGCCAGGTGCAGTGGTCGGGCGCGGCGGAACATAACATCGCAGTGCTCACGTCCTGGATCGATTCCTCCCAGCCGCTCATGCTGGGACTGCTGGCCCTGGCCGGCCTGCTGTTCGTCTCCAGGCAGAGCGGGTGGCAGCGCGTACAACGCCTCGAATTCTACCTGTGCGGCTGGATTGCACTGGCTTTGACTGTCCACATCTCTAGCGCCATTCCCACATTTTCGCGATACTACCTGCTGGCGGCGCCGTTTCTCGGGATTCTAGCCTGTGGCGGGTTGTATGTAGTGGGCTCCCGCCTCGGCGCTCCGGACCGACCGTTCTGGCCCGTTTTGATAGTGAGCCTGCTTTCCTGCCTGTTCGTGGCGAAAGTACTCTATGATACGCGCGAGGACTTCGCTTGGTCCGACGCGGAGCTCGTTGCCGGCAAGGTCCGGGAAGTCACGCCTCCGCAGGCCGTGCTGTTCGCCGATGAGCACACATATTTTTTGACCCGGCACGCACCTCCCTCAGGGATGGAGTTGGCGGATTCACACAAGCTCAATTTTCCGCCAGCCGTCGCAGCCGAATTGCACTTGATCTCGCAATCGGAACTCGACCGGCGACTTAAAGCCGGCGTCTTTGACGCCGTGGAGTTACCGGAGGACGACGAACGCATCCAGAAGCTCGGGCTGGCGCGCCTATATTCTGGTTCGGCGGAGGTCGGGGAGGCGCGCATTTTCTGGCGCAAGACGCCGAGGTGACAGGCCGTCCGGGGACCTCGCCTCGCGCAGGCCGTGGCCCATATTAGCCCTGATCCTTTTCCAGATATTCACCAGGCACATCGTCCTCCGGGACTTGTTTCGTATGAACTTCAGCCACGTCCGCGTCGGGTGCCTCTTCCACGCCTTCGATCGCGTCGGCTTCGAAGGATTGCCCCTCCTCAGCCAGCTCCTCGACGCTTTCTGGACCTGCCTCCGCGACGTCCGACAATCCCTGATTGTCCCCAGACTGGCCGGCTGAACCTGTACCGCCCCCTTTCTCTTTGCTCGAAACGGTAGGGTACGTTCGGACTTCTGCACGCTCCTGCTTTTTCATGCACTCTCCTTTTGCACGTGACTTGCCAATAGCTACGCGATCCCGAGGCGTTTGAACACGGGGACTTTGGCGAAGTCCGCGATGAAGGCAAACGCCGTTGCCGCTACGAGTGTTCCTCCGACGACGAATACAGGCAGAGGACTCATGGCGATTCCGCAAACCGCCAGCGTTGAGGCGATCAGCAGATCGATTACAGACGACCCTATGAGCCACCGGCTTGGACGAGCGGACCCCATACGCTGGCGTTCACGATTGGTATAGGTCGTCGCCTGATTGCCGAACACTATGGCCACGAAAGCCACAGTTCTTAGCGCTTCGATTCCAAGACCCAGGCGGAACTTGGCGATCGCCAACACGACGGTGCAAAAAACCAACTCGGAGATGCCCATGAAGACACCCGCGATGGTCAATTTGCCGATTCGCCAAGCATTGGGCATCGGGGATGGCCGCACGTTGTCCGACGCCAACGACATGCCGAGGAGGTCGCCGGTAAGCATTATAATGACCATCAACATGGGAGTCAGGATGGCTTGTCCGGTCATGACCAGACCCACTGCCAGGAAGAGCACCTGCACGGTTTTTTTAGTAACCGAGTTTAGCGTGTAAGTCAGGATGCGCTGAAACGTCACGCGCCCTTCCTTTACCGAAGCGACAATACCGCCGAGTCCTGGTTTGGTCAGCACGATGCCGGCCGCCGACTTGGCAACATCAGTCGCGGTGGAAACCGCAATTCCCATCTGCGCCTGGCGCAGGGCCGGCGCATCGTTGGCGCCGTCGCCGCACATACCAACGGTGTGGCCGCTTTTCTGGAACGCCTTGACAAGGTTGTACTTTCCCTCTGGGAGGACGCCGGCGAAGACCGCGAACTCCTCGGGGCGTACACCATCGAGAATTGGTCCAGGTGGACAGACGGCTCCGTCGAGGCCTACTGAGCGAGCCACGATAGCCGCAGTCGCCGGGGCATCGCCCGTCACCATTACGGTGCGAACGCCCAGACTGTGCAACTCCGTAACGAGCGCCGCCGAATCCGTTCGCGGCGGATCGCTGAGGGCGATAATTCCCGCGAGCTTCATGGCCTCCGGTGGACCCACTGCGACGGCCAGCACCCGGAAGCCCTGCGCCTCCAGGTGGTTCGCCGTCGTGGACGCATCAGGCGACGGTTGCGTAAGCCCTATGACTGCGGCAAAGGCCCCCTTCACGGCACGCACCGTGGCGCCACTCGGGTCCACAGCGGTGGCCTCGGAGATCTTCGTGGCGGAATCGAAAGGCACAAATTTACTCAGTTTCGGCA
>Ga0187858_10006459_pt1 | contig 10520 bp, 7 predicted proteins | sample June2016WEW_8_15_FD_133015 | JGI IMG/M metagenome (GOLD analysis project Ga0187858, IMG submission 133015) | Peatland microbial communities from SPRUCE experiment site at the Marcell Experimental Forest, Minnesota, USA - June2016WEW_8_150 | ecosystem: Environmental > Terrestrial > Soil >...
CACCACGTCGGCAAAATAAGTCGAGGCGTGATTGAAGGCAGCCACCTGAATCCGCGGATCGTGGGCGGTAGCGATAAAGGCATAGCACGAACCGAGGCTGGTCCCGACGATGCCAAGCCGGTTGTAACCCTGCGCTTCCAGCCAGTCAAGACAACAGCGCGCATCGATCACGCCCTGTCGCACCGAATCGAGCGTGCGGCCAATGTTCGCGGAAACGGCATAGTCGGCGCGATCGATCTCCGCCGGACGGCGAATGTCGTGATAGGGCATGCTCAGCCGCAGGACCGCGATGCCCATCCAGTTCAGCACGCGGCACAGGCTGGTGTAGGAAATCGCGTCGGAATTCCAGTGCGGCAAGAGAACCACGGCGCGGCGGCCGCGTACCGGGAACCAGCGCGCGTTTACCAGATTGTTTTCGGGATAGGGCGTGACCACCGGCGAGGTGAAGCGCAGAAACTCGGCATGCGTGCCGCGAACTTTTTCTTCGAGGCGCGGGTCGGGCACTTCACGCGTGCTGAAGACCTGAACTTCCCGGCGCTCCAAGCGGAAATCCGCCGGCTTCCGGTAAGAATAAAAATCGTCGCTGGCACGGATGATGCGATCATTGAAGCCCGAGAAATATTCCAGAAAATCGCGTAAGGACTGGCCCGAGGGTCCGCCGTTGCGGCCGGGCCAGCGGCCGGTCCAATCGAGGCCCCAGTCCAGCGGGCGCACCACGCGGTTATTGTCCACCGACGTGAGCCGGGTCTCCCAGTCGTACATCCATTGAGCGTAGCGCGCGGGCATGTTCTTTCTGGACTATAGCAAACACTGGATCGCGAGCATTGGGGACAACAGCGAGTGGAGGCAGGCTGCATCAAACAGTTCTGTGCGCAAACTAAAGTCATCGGCGCGGAATCCGATGGCAGTGCAAATCAACTTGACGCGTAGCTACAATTGGAGTTACAGTTGTTGTGCTTGCAATGCCACGAACACGGCATACTCCAAGCTGACGCCGGTAGTAGGATAACGGGCGGCCGCAAGGCCATGACTTCACGCTCTTCGCGCGGAACGGACACCGCGAAACCTTTACAGGGAGAAACCGGGGGAGCGAACGAAGCAAACACGGCAAAGCCCAAGCCGTCCGAACCCGGAAGAACGGAGGGCTTGCAAAGCTCACTTTGAAAGGTGTGCTTGGCTATGCCCCTGGAAATCAATGAACAACCTCCCGCCTATCGGCTCGAGTGGGATGAAAACAAGAATCGGGCGAACCTTAGAAAGCATGGTTCAGCTTTGCGGATGCGGAAGAGATGTTTGGCGGCGTCCTTCTTTTCTCGCCCGATGTGCGAAGAGACTACGGAGAAAGCCGCTGGGTTGGAATCGGCACGATTCGCGGCCGCACTGCGGTCGTGGTCTTTGCCGAACGTGGACCAGAAACCATTCGTGTCATCTCGCTAAGAAAGGCGACCCGTCGTGAACGCAAACAATACGAAAAAGCGGTCGAGGACCAACTGGAAACGGGTTGATGCGCTCCGGGACTCGGAGATTGATTTATCAGAGAGCCCAGAACTCGGTTCCGATTTTTTCAAGCGCGCTATTCGTTGGCCGGGCAAGAAGAAGCAGATCACGTTGCGTCTCGACCCCGATGTGCTTGGTTTTTTTCGCCGGAATGGCAAGGGATATCAGACCGCCATCAATGCCGTGCTTCGGCACTACATGCATTCCCAGCGAGAGAGCGGCCCAAGGCGGTCCGGCTAATCGCCCATCGACAGGCTGATCGTGGGGGCTGATTTGCGGTCAGCTGTAAACTCTCGGCACTCGCTGCGATAAGCCGCACAGAATTTCATAGGGCACGCTTTCGCACAGGCGCGCCAGCTCTACGGCGTCGACAGCCTTGCTGCTGCGTTCGTCTTTCCCAATCAAGATAACTTCGTCTCCTACCGCGACGCTGCGAATATCACTGACGTCCACGATGGTCAGATCCATGGAGACGCGCCCCACCACCGGCGCGTATTCGCCGCCCACGATCACCCGCGCGCGATTTGAAAGCAGCCGCGGATATCCGTCCGCGTAACCGACGGGCAGCACGGCGATGCGGCTCCGCGCTTTGGTGATGAAGGTACCCACGTAGCCGACAGCTTCTCCCGCTGCCACTTCCTTCACCGTCAGGACTCGCGTCTTCCACGAAAGCACCGGACGCAGCGGCAATTCCGCGACCGCCGCGGGCGCGCCGCCGCGCGTGAAGGCCAGCGAATATCCGTAGAGAGCGATTCCCGGGCGCACCATCGTTTTCCACGTATCGGGCCGCGCGCTCATGGCGGCGGAATTGCCCATATGAACCAGCGCCGGCCGGAGACCGTAATTCTGCAAGAGTGCAAGTCCCTCTGCAAAGCGCTTCATCTGGCGCACCGCGTCTTCGGCGTCGAGTACTTCCGCCGACGCGAAGTGCGTGCTCACTCCTTCCAGACCCAGGTGCTTACTCGCGGATAGCATCTTGCACAAATGCGGCAACGCTTTCTGGGATGCGCCGAGACGGTTCATGCCCGTGTCGAGCTTCAGATGCACGGGCAAACGATTTGACGGCAAGTCGCCCTGCCGTTTCCGCGCCGCACGTTCGAGCGACTCAATGTGCCACGGTTCCCAGACGGTGGGAGTGAGATTCCGGGCAACGATCCCATCCTCCTCACCCTTCCAGATTCCGGTCATCAGGAGAATGCGCGCCTTGACGCCGGCGGCGCGCAGCGCCAGGCCTTCCGCGGCATCGGTCACTCCCAGCCACTCGGCGCCCTCGGATTCGAGCGCGAGTGCGCACTCCACCGCGCCGTGGCCGTACCCGTCGGCTTTGACCACCGCGCAAATGGTGACGCTTTCGCCGACATGTTTCTGTACCGCGTGAAAATTTGCTCCGAGTGCCGCCAGAGAAACTTCCGCCCAGGTCCGGCCATCGAGAATCAGCGAGCGGTGGTCGGGTATTTTCGACAAAATGGGACGCGGCGCATTCATCTAGCCGATTATAGTGACCGCACGCACCACCCGGTTAAGTGCCTATGGTAACTGCCGAGGTGAAAATCGATTTTCGCCGTCCAGCCCTGAAGGGGCGTCTGATCTCGATAGGTTACGGCATCGCTGAAGCGATGCCCTGATACAACTTTCACCTGCGCCACGGCGGTTAACTGCCCGATAACACGAAGTTCACCGTAATTTCTGTCTCCACTTCGAAGGGCTCGTTATTCAGCAGGTAAGGTCGGTAGCGCCATTGCCGGACCGCTTCGAGCGCGGATTTGACCAGCATTGGGTGTCCGCGGACCACGACCAGATCCTCGATCGTTCCTGCCTTGCTGATGATCGCCCGCAGTTCAACCGTGCCCTGAACGTGCGCCTGGCGCGCGATTGGCGGGTAGATCGGTTGTACGCGGTACAGGAGGTTGGCCTCCGCCAAATGCGATACGACCAGGGGTTTGATAGCGGCGGGGCGCGCGGGAATCACAACTGGGATGTTTCCAAAGCCTCCGGGAACGCCATCGCCTGGTCCGCGGGGACCCGATTCATTGCCGATGCTGGAGAAGTCCGGCGCGGGCGGACCCGAGTCCGCATCGTTGACCGGCAGCGTATGAAGAGGGATCGATTGCGGCGCGATGATCCGTCCCTGGCGCATGTTGCTAACCGTGGTTGCTGCTGAGCGTCCGCGCGCAGGCTGCTCCGCCGCGGCTGGCGTGAATGCCGCAGGCGCAGTGATCTGCAGCCAACGGTTTTGCGGCAGCCGCTCGCCCCAGAGCAACGAAATTGCGAGCAGCAAGCTCAGTCCAAACGCCTGCATGGTGAAGGATGCGAGCGTAGTCCATCCACGACGGGCAGAGTGGTCCCAGGTGCTTTCGATTGTGCTGAACATGTTAGTGTCCTCCGGAACGGGCCCGTTGTCCCTACAGACACCTGCGGCTTGCGATTTGATCCAGCGCGATGGAAGGACGGCGCCTTGCGAGCCTGCCCTGAGCGCGGTCGAAGGGGCTGCCGGGCGAGGGCGCCCGGCCCTCCACAAAAAAGCGGCGAAAAAAAGACCGCGTCTGCACGCGGTCTTCAGTAGTAAGTTGGAACTAAAACTGCCCGAGCGGTGTCGCTACTGTTTCGGTGGGGCGCTCGCGGGTGGTTTGGTGGTTGACGGTCTTGCGGCGGGCTTTTGAGCGGTGCTCCCCGCGGGCGGCGCCGGCACACCGGACTGCACGTTGTAGGCTTCGACGATCGGCGCCGTGATGTCCACGGCCGGTCCGTACCAGATCACCGGACCGCGCGGCCACTGTTGGGAGGTGTCCAGAATGATGCCATAGCCGTTATCGCTGGCATACTTCACGATGAGCGGCGCCATCTTGGTGAGGATTTTATTTCCGATCTCGCCCTGCTGGGCCTGGAAATCTTCCTGTGCGTCCTGGGTAGCGCGATCGAAACTCTTCTTCTTCGTCTCGATCTGCTTCACCAGCTTGTCGCGCGATTCGTCGTTCAACTTTTCGCCCTGAGCATTGAGCTGCTTGTTGAGGCTGTCGATTTCGTCGGCCAAACCCTTCAGCTCGTTCTGCTTCGGTTCGAACTTCTTGCTGAGCGCTTCGAAATCGCGCCGTCCTTCGTTGGAGGCGAAGATCGCCTGTTCGATGTTGATGGTACCGGACTTGGTACCAGTAGCCTTGGCCGCTGCCGTCGCGGCTGCGGAGGGGGCGTTGGGTGTGGAAGCCGCGGGAGCGCCGGCAGCCGGTTCGGTCTGGGCCAGAGCGAAGAGGGAGAAGCCGAACACGACGGCCATGGTGACGCCGACAAACTTGCCGGTCGTTACCTTGCTAGTCGTTACCTTGCTAGTCGTTAGCTTGCTAATCATTGGATCCTTTGAACTCCTTCGGATTTGTAGGAATGCTGGAAGCATCCAGCTCGCTGGGCTCAACGAGAAACTGATCGCAACCCGAGCCTATCAGTCAATCAGATCTGAAATATGACCTGAAACACAAACCTGAAACCGGCGCAGCGAGCGCGCAAAAACGCGCGTACGAGACCGGTCCTCTTCACGCCTAAACGCTAGCGTCGTGATCAGGATATGGACGCTCCGTATTATACGGAGCGCACCGGAACAGCGTCAAACAATCCTCGCCGCCTTGCTTAGTTGGATGCGGGCTAGTGGGCAACTGTCAGTTCGCGGCAGCGCCACTCACCAACACTCAATAATGGAACCTATAGCGCACCTGCAGATAGATTTGGCGCGGCAGGTCCCAGTGGAATCCGCCAAAGGTCACGCTGTCGTCGTAGATCACGCGGCGGTTGGCTACGTTGAGGGCCGTCACTGAAGCGCTGACGCGTTCGCCGAAATCTTTGCCCAGCGAGAGATCGAAAGTGGTGTGGCCGGGGAGATACTGGCCCGGATAAGGCCAGCCGGGAACACCTTGCTGTCCGTTGTCGAAGCCGGAGCCGTAGTAAACGTTAGTCGAGGCATAGGAGCGCCAGGGAAGGGTGACGTCTCCGCCTGCGTTCAGCGTATTGCGCTGGTCGTGATCGAGCGGGCAAAGGTAGGGGAATGTGCCGTTCGAGTTTGGCGGGCAGACGTCAGTATTATTCAGCCCTCCCGTGATAACGCCACCGCCCTCGGCAATCTGGTTCGAGTAGGCGAGGTGAATCTGGGCGCGGTGCGCGATGCGGGGAGAACGCAGCGTAAGCTCCCATCCGCGAATCAACGCTCTGGTATCGGTGAGGGGAAAGAAGATGTTGGAAGCTCCAATGTTGTTGTGGTCGAGAAAATTGGCGGCATCGGTTTTAAAGGTATCGGCGTCGAGGACCCATCCACGGTAAGGAATGGTGACGCCGAACTGATGTTCTTCGTCGCGCTCACCGTGGAGCGTCAGAAACTGGCACGCATACTCAGGCAGGCCGCATAGGGATTCCAGCCTGCCGGAAACGGTTTCGAGCGGTGGTGCTTGATAGTAGTGTCCGTAGAAAGCGCGGAATGTCCAACGGAGTTTGGGGATGGTGACGGTGGCTCCGAAGCGCGGGCTGATGGCGGACTCGGAGACGGGCGTCTCCGGTGAACCGGCCGGAAAATTGCCTTCGGAGAAACGCGTAGGGCGCATGCCGGCGGACAGAGTCAGCCAGGGAAAGGGATTGAATCTGTCGTCGATATACAGGGTCTCGAGATTGGCGGTGGGGTGCTCGGAATCCGGCGTGAAATTCGTGCAGAGCGCAGGGAGACCTGTTGTTCCACACTGTACCTGGTATGTGGGATTGAAGGTTGCTCCGAAGAGCTGCGAGTCGTGCTGGTAGAAGCTGAGGAATCCAACCTGCAGATCGTTCTTCTTGTAGTTGGCGGCGAAGCTGGCTTGGCCGCCAACGTAGGTGGAGGCGCGGTCTTCCGTGGTGGCGATGGGAATGTCGTTGGAATTGCTGGCGTAGTCGCCGCTGTTGTAATGGTAGAAGGGAGAAACCGTGGTCAGGAGATGGGAATTGAAAGTGTGCAGCCAGGTGAAGAGGACACCGGTATCGACCTCGGTTTGGTTGTCACGAAGATCCAGACTGGGGTATAGCCCAGTCAGCTGTCCATCGACCAGACCATTCTCGATATCGTTGGGATTCGAATCGTACGGGATCTGAAAATAGTCGCGGCGGACTGAGGTCATGAGGCGGAGCTGGTCTGAGGGGTTGACGTTAAAAATGAAAGAACCGAAGCCGCCGACGCCGTTTTCGGCATCGTGTACAACCTGTGGAACAGGCGTCTGAAGGCCGAGATTGCGGCGGTTGGCGTTGACGCTGGCGTAATACGCGAAGCGGTCGGTGTGGCTGCCGAAGCTGAGAGCATCGTCGGTCTGGTAAAAGTTGCCAGCGGTCATGACCAGTTCGGCCTGGTTGTTGCGCTCGAAACCGGTGCGGGGCACAACGTTGAAGACGCCGTAAGTGCGGTCGCCGAACTCAGCGCTATAGCTGCCGCGATTGACCTCGACGTAATCCAAGTCCTTGGGGTCGAACTGCGGGCCTAGATTCTGCGCGATGGCGGTGTTGATAACCGGAATGCCGTCCAGGAGCCAGCTGGTCTGGTGGCCGCCCCGCATGTGGAGCATGTCATGCGTGACGTAAGCGCCGGGCACGTAGTCGGTGATCATGGCCATGCTGTTGCTGGCGTCGGCGCCGGGAGTGCGCTCGATGTCGAGGCGGCTGACGAGAGTGGTGGGAGTGAAGCTGTCGGTGGCGACGGCCGGGGGCGTGGCGGAGACACTGATCTTTTCATTGGCCGCGGCCACTTGCAATTGAAAGTGAACGACCGGCACCGATCCGGAGATGACGATGACGTCCTGTGCAGTTTGCGCGAAGCCCTTACTGGCGACGCTGACGGAGTATTCGCCGAGCGCGACAGCGTTGAACTGGAATTCACCGTTGGCGTCGGTGGTGACGCTTTTTGCCCAGTCCGACGACTTGGCTTTGAGCATCACCATGGCATCCTGAATGGGGCGATGCTGCGGGTCGTGCACGACGCCGCGAACGGCGCCGTAGTCGTTGGCGAAGGCGGCGGAGGCGATCACCAGCAGAGCGGCGAATGCGAGTAGCTTGAAGCGAATCATGCGCGTGTCTCCGTAGCGCGGATCCAGCATTGCTGTAGCCGCTTGGGCGGGGGAAGGGCGTCCTCGCCCGTCCAAGCCGAGCTGCAGCTCGGCAGTTGTCTGTGGTCAGAGCAACTCTGGTTTTGCCAAGGCGATGCGCTGGACGCTCGCTGCTTTAACGGAGCCTGCCAGGGTCGCCGCTTTTCAGGGTTTTGGTAAAAAGGCTAGCTGCGCGGAGGGGCGCGGGCGGAATCGTGTCCGTAGACATCGCTTGACTGAAGTACCGCGCTTTGCGCAGGGCTCGCGGGTTCGAGGAAAGGACTTAAGAAGGAAAGCAGACTGGACGCGGGCTGCGCCCACTCGGAGGTGGTAGCGCCGCAGCAGCAATGGTTCTTGCAGCAGTTATCGTCATTACTGGCTTGAAACGAGGTTTGAGAGGATTCGGACTGGGGCGGCTTCGATTGCGCCATCCCATGATGGCACGGGATCGCGGGCTGCGCCGCGGGGTTGGACATCGGCGGGCGCATGCAGTGCATGGTTTCCGGCTGGGCGGAACAAGCCATCGCCAACGGCCCGAAGGCCGGAGCGAGCATGACCAGCAGCAGGAACCTGGCAGTCCAGCGAGAAGCTCCCCACATTTGCGGAACAGCATAGCAGTACCCGGTACCCAGTTGCCAGTACCCAGCTGCCCAAAATCTGGGTACTGAGTACTGGGTACTGATTCCTGTACCATTTCTCCATGCACTCGCTGGCGGAGCGGCTGTTGAAGATAATTCGGAAGCAGGAATCGATTCGGGCCGGAGACCGCGTGGCGGCGGCGGTTTCGGGTGGGGCGGATTCTGTGGCTTTGCTTTGCCTGCTGCTGGAGTTGCGGGCGGAGTTGGGGATCGTGCTGTCGGTTGCACACGTCAATCACAAGCTGCGCGGAGAAGAGGCGGAAGAGGACGAGCGCTTTGTGGCGGAGTTGGCGCGGCAGCACGGGCTCGAACTGCACGTCTGCGCGGCGCCGGCTGACGGGAATCAGAGTTCGGGAAGAAGTTCCAAAATTGGGTCCGAGATCGGTTCCGGCAAAAACTCCGGGATCGAGGCGGCGGCGCGGGAACTGCGCTACTTGTTTTTTCGGGAGTTGGCGCGGGAGGGTCGTGCGTCCAAGATTGCGACGGCCCACACGGCCGACGATCAGGCGGAGACGGTGCTGCTGCGCATCTTTCGCGGGACGGGCATTCGCGGGCTTTCGGGCATTCATCCGCGCATCGTTTTCCAGGAGCAGGGCCGCGCGTTTGGCGAGCTGGTACGGCCGCTGCTGGGTTTTCGGCGCGCTGCGTTGCAGGAATTTCTGCGCGAGCGGGGCCAGAGTTGGCGAGAAGATTCGTCGAATCGGGATGTTGCTTTCCTTCGGAATCGAGTGCGACATCGGCTGCTGCCGATCATTGGGGAAGAATTTGGCGAGGCGGCGATCGAACACATGGGTGAGCTGGCGGAAATCGCGCGGGCCGAGGAGGAACAGTGGGTAGTGGCCAGTGGGCAGTGGCCAGAGAGTAGCCAGTACCCAGTACCCGGTACCCAGCAAGTAACACCGGACGCGGGTCCTGATGTGGAATCGCTGCTGGCGCTTCCTTTGGCGGCGCAACGACGAGGGGTGCGCGCCTGGCTGGAAGCGAATGTGCCCGATGTGAGTATCTCGTTCCGGCTGATTGAGGAGGCGCTGGAACTTGCCCAAGGAGCCGCAGGCGGGAGACTGGAACTGCCAGGAGGGCGCAATCTTCGACTTGCAAGGCGCGGTGGACGGCAAGAACTTCTATTGGAACTCGAAACTGGCGGCGACCGAGGCGAATCGGGGGTTCGACAAGCGGCGGATTATCAGTACTCTTTAGCGGTGCCGGGCGCGGTGGAGGTTCCCGAACTAGGCGCTTGCATCGAAGCCCGGGTGGTGGATGCGGGGGGTGTTCCGGAGGGAGAGCGCGGCCGGTTGCTGGATATGGAGCGCGTGCCGAAGGAAGTTCTGATTCGCAACTGGCGGGCTGGAGATCGCTACTGGCCGGCGCATACGGCGTCGGCAAAGAAAGTGAAGGAACTGCTGAGCGACCGTCATGCGGCCGGAGCGGAGAAAAAGCTCTGGCCGGTGGCAGTTGCCGAAGGCGGCGGGCTGGTCTGGATGCGGGGATTTGCGGTTCCGGCTGCCTTTCGGGCGCCTGCGGGGGCTTCTAAGGCGATTTGGATTCGAGAGATTGCGGGCATGATGTAACATGCCATCGTTGGAGTTATTGGTTCAGAGTTACGGCTCCAGAATTACAAGATCAGACACGAAACCGGAGGCGCCACTTCCGCTATGAATGTTTCGCCGAATGCCGGGTTGCGCCAAGTAATCTCGGCCGACCAGATTCAGAAAAGGGTCCGCGAACTGGGACGGCAGATCTCCGACGACTATCGCGGCCAGACCGTGATCATGCTGGGTATTCTGGAAAACAGCTTTCTGTTCATGGCCGACCTGGTGCGGGCGGTCGATGTACCCATCATCTGTTCTTTCATCAAGCCGACCTACAAGCAGAGCAAGCGGGGCGAATCCGCGGTGCTGGAGATTCTTTTCAGCCACGAACTAGCGATTGCGGGCAAACATGTGCTGCTGGTCGAGGGGTTGGTGCACTCGGGGGTGACCAGCGAATTCCTGATGAACGACCTGCGCGGGCGGGGCGCGGCTTCAGTGAAACTGGTGACGCTGCTGGATCGGCAGGCGGCGCGCCGGGTACCGCTGCAGCCGGACTATTTCGGATTTCTGGTGGATGACGCGTTTCTTTGCGGCTATGGATTGGGGAGTCCGGAGCAGACGGGGCGGAACTTGCCGTATGTGGCGGCGGCTACCTAAGTGGAGTCGGTATGAACAGCGCGGTGAAGACCGTACTTTTATGGGCTGTAATTGTGGTGTCTGCATTTCTGATATGGCAGGTGGTGCGAACCGGCAGTACTGCTCAGGCTGTCCCGGAGATA
>Ga0187858_10006461_pt1 | contig 10516 bp, 7 predicted proteins | sample June2016WEW_8_15_FD_133015 | JGI IMG/M metagenome (GOLD analysis project Ga0187858, IMG submission 133015) | Peatland microbial communities from SPRUCE experiment site at the Marcell Experimental Forest, Minnesota, USA - June2016WEW_8_150 | ecosystem: Environmental > Terrestrial > Soil >...
GACGCCCTGGATTTGAGCCGCGAGTTCCAAAGTTATCTTTCCCATTTCGGCGAAACGCAGAAGATCGCCAAAACAATACTGGAAAAACTCGCCGCCGGCGTTCCCAAGAATCCTTGAAGAATACCTAAGGACATGCCTCGCGAGACCCTGCTGATTGATGCCGACGACACGCTTTGGGAAAACAACGTTTTCTTCGAGGAGGCCATCGAAACGCTGCTCACGCTGGCGGGGCCGCTGGGCTACTCTCGCGAATACGCGCGGCACATCCTGAACGAAACCGAGCTGCGCAATATCCGCCAGCACGGTTACGGAGTACGGAGTTTCGCGCGATCGCTCGAAGAGACTTACGTAAAACTCGCCGGGAACCTGGCGCAGCGGCCGGCCATCGAGGAAATCCGCCGCGCCGTGATGAAGCTCGAAAAGACTCCGCCCAAGATGCTTTCAGGTGTGGCCGAAACGCTCGCCTATCTGGCCGGCCGTCATCGCCTGATTCTGTTCAGCAAAGGCGAAGCTGCCGAGCAAGCGGCGAAGGTGGAGCGCTCCGGCTTGCAGACGCACTTCGAGGCCATCGAAATCGTAACGGAAAAAGATGTGCCGACGTATCTGGGAATCGTGAACAAGCACCACGTGGTGAAGTCGCGCGGATGGATGATCGGCAACAGCCCGCGCAGCGATATCAATCCCGCGCTCGATGCCGGATTGAACGCCGTGTTCATTCCGCATCCCGGCACATGGCAGCTCGAGCACGAAGAAATTCACAGCGGCGTGGGCCGTTTGCTGGTGATCGGCCAATTTGGCGATCTGTGCGAACACTTTTGAACTAATTTCGATTGCCCATCGCCACACGAATTGCTAATCTAATTGCATACTATGCATTCAGTTTTCCGCAATTCGATTCAATCCATTTGCAATTGCGCCTGTCCTATGCCCCTTCGCGGGGCGCGTGGACTTGGCGGGGAACCCGGCAATCCTTAGGATTTTCTCAAACAATAGAGAAAGTTCCTCCGCGGCCCACGACTTCTTGATCGTGGGCCGTTTTTGTTTCAGAGCGCCGATTGAAATGAATCACAAAACGAGACCAATTACCGCAGGACTACAGCACCCAAGGAGAGTGGAATGAAAGTCGCAAACGACGTAACGGAACTGATCGGGAAGACGCCGCTGGTTCGATTGAACAAAGTCACGAAAGGCAGCAAGGCGACGGTGCTCGCAAAACTGGAAGGCTTCAATCCAAACGCCAGCGTGAAGGACCGCATCGGCGTGAGCATGATTGAGGATGCCGAAAAATCCGGCAAAATTCACCCCGGCAGAACAGTGCTGATCGAGCCGACCAGCGGCAACACGGGAATCGCGCTGGCGTTCGTGGCAGCCGTCAAAGGATACAAGTTGATTCTGACCATGCCCGAGACGATGAGCCTGGAGCGCCGCGTTCTGCTGAAGGCCTTCGGAGCGGAAATTATTCTTACGCCCGGCCCTAAAGGCATGAAGGGCGCGATTACAAAGGCCGAGCAAATTCTCGCGCAGACGCCCGGCGGCTACATCCTCCAGCAGTTCGACAATCCGGCGAATCCAAAAATTCATTTTGAAACCACGGGCCCGGAAATTTGGAATGACACAGACGGCAAAGTCGATATTCTGATCTCCGGCATCGGTACAGGCGGAACGCTCACCGGAGTCTCGCAGTACATCAAACCCAAGAAACCTTCGTTCAAGGCCATCGCTGTCGAGCCGACGGAAAGCCCGGTGCTTTCCGGCGGACAGCCGGCGCCGCACAAAATTCAGGGCATCGGGGCGGGCTTTGTGCCGTCGATTCTGCGCACGGACTACATCGATGAAGTCATTCAAGTGTCCAGCCCGGATTCGATCGAGATGGCGCGCAAGCTGGCGCTTGAAGAAGGCTTGCTGGTGGGAATTTCCGCGGGCGCGGCGGTTGTGGCGGCGTTGAAAGTGGCCAATCGCCCCGAAAATGCGGGAAAGATCATCGTGGTTGTGCTGCCGGACTACGGAGAGCGCTACTTGAGCAGTATACTTTTCGAGAGTCTGAAAAATGAAGCGCAGCAATTGACGGCAGTCGAGGTGTAGCGGAGGAAATCATTGTTTCGGTACATTCGAGAGGACGTCGCGTCCGTTTTTGAACGCGACCCGGCGGCCAGATCGACCGTGGAGGTTCTGCTGTGCTACTCGGGCCTCCACGCAATGTGGTTCTACCGCATGGATCATTGGCTGTGGAACCACGGCATGCGGCTGCTCGCGCGCGTGCTTTCGCAATTCGCCAGATTTCTGACGGCAATCGAGATTCATCCGGCGGCGCAAATCGGCCGGCGCTTGTTCATCGATCACGGCATGGGCGTGGTCATCGGCGAGACGTCGATCGTCGGCGACGACGTGACGCTCTATCAGGGCGTCACGCTCGGCGGCACGGGCAAAGATACCGGCAAGCGGCATCCGACGATCGGCAGTGGCGTGGTGATCGGCTCCGGCGCCAGAGTCTTGGGCAATATTCGAGTGGGAGATAATTCGCGCGTGGGTGCGGGATCCGTTGTGCTCAGAGACGTTCCCGACAACTCCACGATCGTCGGCGTGCCCGGCCACATCGTCTTCAGAAACGGCAAGCGCGTTGTGATCACGGACCCGAAACAGATTAACGATCCGCTGTCGGCGGCTCTTTCCGCCGTCGCCATGCAAGTGATGGAATTGCGGCACCGCGTGCAAAAATTGGAGGGCCGCGAATCCACCGACGCGGCTGCCTCCGCCGAGTTGCAAGCGATTTCCGATGAACTGCAGGCGATCATCGAGATGGATTTCCAAATATAAATTCATCGCTCGGTCCGCGCGCGCGACACGCCGATAACACATTGCAGTCTGTTCGCCACGTGAATGGTATCCTCAACTGAATCCGGGGGAACGATCTTGGCGCCAGAACGAACCAATTGGCGAAGTGAATGGTTTGAATTCGACGACGCCGTTTATTTGGACGCGGCTGCGAGAGGGCCGCTTCCGCGCGCAGCGGTCCGCGCCGTGCAGCAAGCGCTCGAATGGCAGAAATTTCCGCATCACTTGCCGAAGGGCCAGCACTTCGCCCTGCCGAATCGCGTACGCGCGCATATTTCGCAGTTAATCGGTGCGCAACCCGAGGAAATTGCGCTGACGACCGGCACGAGCGGCGGCTTGCAAGCCATCGCCGCGGGAATCGATTGGCACAAGGATGATGAAATTCTGATCGCGCGCGGCGAATTCCCCGCGCACTTCACCACGTGGATTCCTCTGGAGCGCTCCGCTGACGTTGCGGTGACGATTGTCGAGCCGCGCGGCCGATTCGTGACGGCCGAAGATTTCATCGACCACATCGGCCGGCGCACGCGACTGATTTCGGCGAGCCTGGTGCGCTTTGATGACGCCGCGCTTCTGGACGCGCGCCGCGTCGCCGACGCCTGCCACGCCGTCGGCGCATACCTGGTGCTGGACGCTGCGCAGTGCGTTGGAGCGATGCCGATGGACGTTGCGGCGCTCGGCTGCGATTTCCTCGCGGCGTCGGGCTACAAATGGCTGCTCTCGCCGTACGGCACCGGATTCCTGTGGGTCCGTGGCGAACTGATCGAGCAGATGCGCGAAAGACCTTTCTACTGGCAGGCTCTGCCGGACGCTGACAATTTTCACGCGCTCTCGATGGCCGATTTCACGCCCGCGCCGAGAGCGCGCCGTTGGGATTCAGCCGAAACCGCCAGCTTTCTAAATTTGGCGGGGATGGAAGCGTCGCTCGAATTCCTGCTGCGCGCCGGCCCGCAGACTATTTGGGAGCACAATCGCGCGTTGATCGACGAGATGATTCGCCGGCTGCCGCGCGATCGTTGCGTCCTCGCGAGCCCCGCCGATCCCGCGGCCCGCGGCCCGTATGCATGCATCGCCGCTCGCAAGCCGGACGGCACATCGGCATTATTCGAGAAATTGCAAAAGGCGGGAATTGTCGTCGCGTTGCGTGAAGGCTCTCTGCGCGTCGCGCCGCATCTCTACAACTCCGAACGCGACATCGATCGCTTGCTCACCGTTCTAGCCGTCTAACCCGCGCAGCGCCGCTCGCGTTCGAGCATCGCGCTCGCTGCGCCCCGCGCGCGGCTCCCCTTGCGCCTCAATACAACGGCTCCGGAGGCGGAGGATGGAACGGGATGTGTACGATGGCCACCAACTCAACCGGCGCGCCGAGACGCGAGCCCGGCCGAAATGTCCAGCGGCTTAATGCTTCCATGGCATTCTGATCGAGCTCCGGATCCAAGCCGCGAACCAACTGAATGCTGTCCACTGTGCCGTCTTTACGAATGATCGCGTACAGCACCACCTCGCCTTGCACTTTCTCCAGCTGTAATTGCGGCGGATATTTCGGATCCACTTTCCGCACCAGCACCGGGCCGATCAGTGTGTCCGGCGGCTTCGGTCTGCCATCGGGAATGTATTCGGGCGCGCCGAGTTCCGCGAAGCTCAGCACCCAATCGCCGGCCGCGCTTGCCAGATTCGGCATGCTGACGTGCAGCGTGTGAATTTCGTTCGTGCCCAGCAACGATTCCGCCGGCGCGCCGGATGAGATCATCGCTTTCACCGATGCCGCGCCACCTGCCGGCACGCTCCTGGCATTCGAATTCGATGATCGCGCCGCGGGCCTAGGATCTGCGGACGCTGACGCAATGCCCGACGCCGAAAGCCGCCGCCCGCCCGCGCCGCCCGCGCCCGCCGGGCCGGAGATCGACGCCGTCGGTGCGTCCGGCAGCGATGCGCTGTTGCTGATTCCGATGTCCGCTGGGCCCGTGCGCCCGCCTGACGCTGCGCCGCTTTCGTCCGCGCCACCCGGCCGGCCCTTGCCACCTGTCGGCGACATCGAAACGCGCGCCTGAAGATTTCCCTGCGGCAGCACCGGCGGCGGAGCGGCGGGACCCGGCGTCGCCCAAAGCGCGATCACGTTTTCGCCGACGCTTGCCGCGCTCGGACCAATCTCCGGCGCATCGGCCGTCGCGTTATTTCGCCGAGACGCAGCCTGCGCCGCACTCATCGCCGGCACGCTCAACGCGGGTTTCTGCGCATCGAGCGCCGACGGCACGATGTCGATCGGCCCCGTCGGTGTCTGCTGATTCGCAATTCCCGGCGCGGCAACGGGGTCCGCCTGATTTTTCGCGGCGCGCGCCGGTTGCATGCTGGTCGAAAGCCGCATGCGCGGATGCGCGGCGTCCTCATCGTTCCACTGCACGATGTTCGGCAGCACCGGCAGAATCTTCGGCGGCGTGGGTGGCGCGGAAGGTTGCAGCAATTCTTGCCGCGGATGATTCGGGTGCAGCGGCTCGCTCCAAATCGTTTGCCGCGGGTTATAAGCGTCCGCCGCGGGAATGATCTGCGGCGTCACTCGTCGCGCAGCATCGGCCGCTCGCAGCCGCTTCAACACGCGCGGCGCGGGCGAAAGCAGCGGCAAGTCCGGCGCCGGATCGTCGGCCTGCACGTACCACGTCAGCTCGACGTCCGGCACGCCCATCCGCGGCCGCGCCAACTCGAAATGTGGATGCACCGTCGCCAGCAACAGCACTTGCAACGCGACCGCGGTAGCGAAGCCCAGCACCGGCCAGCGCCGCTCAATCCAGCAATCGCGAAAGTACGGCTCGCCGCCGAATCCCCGCTTGGGCCGCGGCCCGCCGAAAATCGCGCGCGCGCTGGACCAAAAATTCTCACGCGGCTTCGTCCATCGCACCGCCAACTGCGGTCCGTCCGGCGCGAGGCGAGCGATCCAGGCGGCGTCGGACAGCGGCGCCGGTTCGGATTCGGGCACAAGGGACATCTTCTAATTATACGCTGGCAATCGCTGTGGGGTTGTCCGGAGCGGCGGGGTCCTCCAAAAATAAAAAAATAGTCGTCGCGGAACGCCGCGACACACAGGCAACATTAGGCGCGCGCTTCCAAACGATAGAAACCCAGCGCCGCGTCCCCCTGCTCCACAACGCGCACGCATTCCAGGCCTGTACGCAGCGTGCTGGGCGCGTTTTTCCGCGCGTATTCAGCGATCACTCGCCCCATCGTTGCCAGCAGCTTTGCGTGGCCCAGAAATTCCAGCGCGCGCTCGTATTCCCCGGCCTCGCCGTACGGCGGATCGAGGAACACAAAATCGGCCTGCACGCCGCGCGATTCAAGCAACCCGCATCCGCGCACCGCGTCGAGCGGCAAAACCTCCGCGCCCGACGCGATGCCCAGCGATTCTAGATTTCGCCGGATCAACGCCAGCCCTGCGCGATGCGATTCCACAAAAAATACCTCGCGCACCCCGCGGCTCAGCGCCTCGATTCCGACCGCGCCCGTACCGGCGTAAAGATCTACAAACACCGCGCCCTCCACGCTCGGCCCAAGAATGTCGAACAGCGTTTCGCGCAGCCGGTCGCTTGTCGGACGCAGCTTCACTCCGCGCAACGCGCCAAGCTGCCGGCTTCGATATTTGCCCGCGACCACGCGCATCGGCTACCCCACCGCCGCCAGTTGGTAGCGGCGCTGCCAATCCGGCGTCAGCGTATCGAGCAGCCTGCGGCACGCCGTTTCCGCTTCGGGATTTTCAAACAGCGCGAAAGCTTCCTTGCGCGCAAGCTCCAACAACTCGAAGTCGCGCAGCGGATTCGCAAAATGAAACCCCAGCTCTCCATGCTGCCGCGTTCCGAAAAATTCCCCGGGCCCGCGAAGCTTCAAATCCGTTTCGGCGATCACGAAGCCATCGGTCGTCGCTACCATCGTTTCCAGGCGCACGCGCGCGTCCTCGGACACCGTCTCCGGCGCAACCAAGATGCACGTTCCCTTCTGCCCGCCGCGGCCGATGCGCCCGCGCAGTTGATGAAGCTGCGCCAAGCCGAATCGATCGGCATGCTCGATCACCATCACGGTCGCGTTCGGAACGTCCACGCCGACTTCGATCACCGTCGTCGTCACCAGCAAATCGATGTCTCGCCGGCGGAAGCGCTCCATCACGTCTTCTTTTTCCTCGCTGCGCATCCGTCCGTGCAGCAAACCAACGCGCGCCATGGGGAAAACGGCCGTGCGCAGCCGCTCGTACTCCACCATCGCCGCCTTCAGCGAGCGCTGCGATTCCGCTGTTTTGCTCTGCTCGATCACCGGATACACAACGAAAGCCTGGCGCCCGCGCGCAATTTCCTGGCGCAAGAAGTCCCATACGCCGGCCAGCCGTTGCTCCGGACTCCATCGAGTCGCCACCGGCGCGCGGCCTGGCGGCATTTGGTCGATCACGGAAAGATCCAAGTCTCCGTAGAGTGTCAGCGAAAGCGTGCGCGGAATCGGCGTCGCCGTCATCACCAGCACGTCCGGCATCGCGCCTTTTTCGATCAGCCGCTTGCGTTGCAACACGCCGAAGCGGTGCTGCTCGTCCACAACCACCAAGCCGAGCCGCGAAAATCCCACAGGATCCTCAAGAATCGCGTGCGTGCCCACCACCAATTGCGCTTGCCCTGTGCGCACGCGCTCGATGGCGTCGCGTTTCTCCGCCGGCCTCAGCCCGCTCACCAGCAATTCCACGCGATAGCCGGAAGCGGCGTATAAGCGTCGCGCTTCGAGATAATGTTGCGCGGCCAAAATTTCCGTCGGCGCCATCAACGCCGCTTGGAAACCGTTTTCGATCACGATCGCCGCGGCTTCCAGCGCCACGATCGTCTTCCCGCAGCCTACGTCGCCTTGCAGCAAGCGATTCATCGGCACCGGCCGCTCCAGATCGCCGGCGATATCCGCCAGCGCTCGCTTCTGCGCTTCCGTCGGCTTGAATGGCAACACGCGCTTCAGCGCTTCGCGGATGCGATCCTCGCGCACTCGAAACGCGATGCCCGGCTGCTGCCGTTCGCGCCGGCGTCGCAGCGCCACACTCAATTGATAGAAGAAGAATTCCTCGAAGATCAGCCGCCGATGCGCCGGCGAACGAAATTCATTCAGCGCTTCCACTGACACATCGGCCGACGGAAAATGCACGAATGCCAGCGCTTCTCCGCGTGTGGGAAATTTGTAGCGCGCGCGCAGATCAGCCGGCAGCGGATCGGGCAACGCACCCGCCACAGCCATCTGCGCGGCGTAAATAATCCGCCGCAACGTGCGCGAACCGATCGAGCCGATCGCTTCATAGATCGGCACGATTCGGCCTACTTCCGTGGAATCCACTTCTCCCGTGCCAATCAGCTCGTATTCCGGATTCACCAGCTCGATTCGGCCGGGCCGGTATTTATCGAGTTCGGCCTTGCCGTGCAGCACGATGCGATGCCCCGCACGAAATCGTTTCTCGAGATACGCGCCGTGAAAGAATTTGCAGGCCAGCGAACCGCTCGCGTCCCGCACCAATAAATGGTAGACGGCGCCCACGCGACTCCGCCGGTAGCGCACCAATCCCCCATCGGCCACTTCGGCTTGCAGGGTGTAGGTTCCACCCGGCTGCACATCGCGCAGCGGAGTGAAGTGAACTCGGTCCTCGTAACGAAACGGCAAGTACCCGAGCAAATCCTCAACGGTGCGTATGCCGCGCTCGGCCAGCGATTTCGCGCGCTGCGGCCCCACGCCCTTCAGGTACATCACCTCGCTCGCAGGTGTCAGGCTCATCGGCCATTCATATATATCACTTTCGCCATCGCGCCCCGCTCCACCGCGACGCCCATCTAGACAGGGGGGTGCCCCATGTTCGCCCAGCCTCATCGGGCGAACGTGGGGTCGTCGGACGTCGCGCCGCACGCTGGGTGCCGCACCTTCCGATGTTGAGGGTGCGGTTCTTGCCTCGTCCCAATCCCCGTCCCGCAAAAAAATCAATTCGAATACTCAATCGGTACTTGACACGATTACACACTTCTGGTAAGCTTCTATATGTACGCGATCTCAATTCGAATAGTCCCTCGCCCTGCCCCCTCTCGGCCTCCGCTCGGCGTTCAAATAAGTGCACAAAAACGCCTCTCCAAATCATCTATTTTCAATCGATTACAACAGCGTGCACATCTCATTGAAAACAAGCATCATCAAGTTGCTTTATCTTCACACTCATGCGCACTCTTTCGCCGCAGCTCCTTTAGTTTCAACATTTTGACAAAAACATACCGGGGGTGTGGGTACCCCTCCCTTCGCAACTGCCTAATTCCGCGGCCCGAAAAGAAATTGAAGTCCCGCACAATCAATGAGTTGTCACGCAATTTCGATAATCGCGCACCGAAACTTGCCAACCCCGCCCGCGTACCGATAGAGTGTGCCTTTGCGTGGAGGGTTTTGTGCCTCTTGAAAAATTGACGCGCGGCGACAAACGCACGCTGCTGATCTGGATTCTCTGCGCCGCCATCGGACTTACCGTCGCGTGGCATTATTTCCCGCGCGCCTTCCCCGAGGCCTCTGTGAATTTCCGCGTCTCGCGCGCGCAAGCGCTCGATCGCGCGCGGCAATTCGTCGCGTCGCAGGGCAGCGATCTCGCCGGGATGCGCTCGACCATCGTGTTCGACGTCGACGACAACGCCAAGACCTACCTCGAGCGCGAACTCGGCCTGCAACGCGCCAATCAATTGATGGCTTCCGACGTGAGCACCTGGTATTGGAGCGTGCGCTTCTTCCGGCCGCTTCAGTTGGAAGAATTCAAGGTGCGGGTGGACCCCGGCGGCCGCATCGTGCACTACGAGCACGCCATCAAAGAAGACGCGCCCGGCGCGCAGCTTGACCGCGCCGCGGCTCTCTCCGCCGCGGAATCCTTCGCGCAGAATTCGCTTGGCCAAGATCTTGCCTCCTACGATTTTCTGCCCGCCGAAGCCAATTCCACCGAGCGGCCCAATCGCCGCGATTGGAGCTTCACCTGGGAGCGCCGCGGCTTCCGCGCGAAAGACGCTCCGTATCGTATCAGCGTCTCGCTTGAAGGCGACCGCCTCGGCGAATACACGGAATTTCTGAAAGTTCCGGATGCCTGGCAGCGCGGCTACGAACGGTTGCGTTCGTCCAACGATTTCATTGAGACCGTGGCGATCTTGCCGTACGCCTTACTTCTCGGCGCGTGCCTGTGGATGATCATCCTGCTTGGCCGGCGCGGCGAACTCGAATGGAAAGCGGGATTGGTGTTGGGCGCGGTGCTGGCCGCGCTCTTTTTCGGCATGACGATGAACTCCTGGCCGCAAACGTTGGCGGAGTACGACACTAATTCGTCGTATTCCAGTTTCGTGTTTGGCGAAATCGCTCAGGCCGCCATGCTTTCCGTTTCGATGGCGCTTCTCGTGGTAATGGCGATCGTGCCCGGCGAGCCGCTCTATCGGGCCGGGCAGCCAGATCGCTTGCGTCTTGGCACGCTCTGGCGAATTCCCGGAATGCGCTCGCGGGGATTTTTCATCTCCTGTGTGATCGGCGTGTGCCTCGCGGCCGCATCCATTGGCTACCAGGTGGTGTTCTACATCGTCGCAGGCAAATTCGGCGCGTGGGCTCCGCAGGACGTGCAGTACGACAACGTAGTCAGCACCGCCGCGCCGTGGATTTTTCCGCTGACCATCGGCCTCTA
>Ga0187858_10006462_pt1 | contig 10515 bp, 10 predicted proteins | sample June2016WEW_8_15_FD_133015 | JGI IMG/M metagenome (GOLD analysis project Ga0187858, IMG submission 133015) | Peatland microbial communities from SPRUCE experiment site at the Marcell Experimental Forest, Minnesota, USA - June2016WEW_8_150 | ecosystem: Environmental > Terrestrial > Soil >...
AAGCGGGTGCAGGTGTCCCGCAGCCTGGCGATTTCCGCGGCGTCAGAGGCGGCTTCCGGGGTTTCTGCGGCTGGGGCCCCTGCGGCCGGGGTTCCTACGGGCGGGCCGGGTGAGCCGGCGGCGGTCGCACCGGCGTCGGCGGTGCTCCCGGCGGCCGGCGTTCCGGCGGCGGAGGTTCCGGTGGGAGCGTCATCGTCCACGGCAGCGTCATGAGGAGCGGGCATAACGGTCATTCTGCCGGTCCGGCCGGCGCGACTTCCAGCACCGCAGGAAGGAGATACTGGATCATGCCCAACCCGGCGGAAGATGCCCTCGCGGCCTCGGGCCTGTCCTACCGGCTGATCAGCCACGGGCCGGTGCGCAGCCTGGCCGAGGCCGCGCAGGCCCGCGGCGTGACACCCGCCGACGTGGTGAAGACCCTGGTGGTGCGGCGCGGCGACGATGACTTCCTGTTCATCCTGGTGCCAGGGGACCGGACCATCTCCTGGCCGAAGCTGCGGGCCCTGCTGGGGGTCAGCCGGCTGGCCATGCCGGACGCCACGGTGGCCCGGGACGTGACCGGCTACGAGCGCGGCACGATCACGCCGTTCGGTTCGGTGCGCCGCTGGCCCGTGATCGCCGACGAGCGGATGGCCGGGCGGGAGATCACGCTCGGGGCCGGCCAGCACGGCCTCGCCGCGGCCCTGGACGCGGACCACGCGGTCCGGGTCCTCGACGCCACCGTGGCCGACATCAGTGACCCCGGGGATTCGCCATGATCATGACTTCGTTGCCTCTCCGGCCGCCCCGCCGGTGGCCCGCCTGGCCGCCTCGGCCGGCCGTCAGTCGGTCGTTGCCACGGCAGGCGGGTCCACGGCAGGCGGGTCCACGGCAGGCGGGTCCACGGCAGGCGGGTCCACGGCCGGGGGGGTCGGGTCCGGGGAGGCTGGCCGCGCGCTGGACGCCAGGGCGAGCCGGGCGGCCAGCCCGGCGGCCGCGCAGATCCCACCCGCGATCAGCACCGCATCCGGCGCCATGAAGGCCGGAATGGCGAGCAGCAGGGCTGCTTTCGCCACCAGGAAACCCCCGATCACCACCCCGAACGAAATGAGGTCGGGCGCGCCACGCCACGCGAACCCGATCAGGACTGCGACCGGGATCGTCCCGAGCGCGAGCGAGAACGCGACGATGGACCGGGCATCGGCGGACGCCCCTGAGACCCGGAGCAACACGCCAGCCAGTCCGAGCGCTATCGCGACCACGCCGGGGATGAGGGCGTAGCCGCCGAGTGCCGCCGCCACCGCCGCGGCCGGCCTGGCCGCCGGGAGTGCCTCCTCCTGGTCGTCCTCGTCGGCGCCACCCATGATCTGCAGCAGGCCCTTTAGTAACGACCAGCCGAACACGTAGATGGTCACCGCGGGAATGACTGCGGCCTCGAATCCGCGGGTGCTCGGTCCCGGTGCCGTGGCCACGATGATTGCGATGACCGCCCAAGTAGCGAGCAGGGGGCCGAGGGTCAGTACTAAGGTCCAGCGGAATCGCCGGGCGCGGACACCCGGCCCCATCAGCCGCATGACGCCGAAGATGCCGGTGACCGCGCACGCTGCGGCAGCGGCCGAGAGCGCTGTCCAGCGGTTCAGGGTGAAGCCGGCCGCGCCGGCCACCATGGCCACCGCCCCGACCAGGGCGGCCGAGCCGGCGACCATCCGCCAGCCACCGGGCAGGGCGGTCGCACACAGGCCGAGGGACAGCAAAAGGCTGCCCGTTAAGGCGGCGATGATGCCGACCACCCGAGGATCTGACAGATGTTGCGTTGCGGCTGACGACGATGTCGCCAGGACGATGCCGGCCAGTATGACACTCCCCCTCGCTTAGGGCCCGCTGCCGGGATCTGCCGTCACTGCCGCGCAGTGAGTGCGGCGGCAGCGAGCCGCCAAGGTCATCGTCCACCGCGATAGTCGCTCCGGCCAGCGGGACGCCGGGAAATATGCGCGGGCGGCGGGCGGGGTTGCTGCGCTCATCGAGTGGTGTCGATCCGGCAGTGGCCGGGACACCCGGTTGCGGTCCCGGCATGGGCTGTGGCGGCGCTGCGCACCAGCCGGCCGGGGAACGAGGCGGGCCGCCTTGTCAGGCGCCCGGGACGGACCAGGCGTCTAGGTGCGCCAGGAGGTCGGCCAGCCGGGTGATGACCGCGTCGGGGGTGACCTCGTCGAACGTCGGCACCTCGCTGTGCGGGATCAGCACGGCCCGCATGCCGGCCCGCTTCGCGCCGTGCACGTCCGAGAAGGGCCGGTCGCCCACGAATACGCACGTGGCCGGGTCGTCCACCTTCAGCGCCCGCATCACGGCGCGGAAGGCTTCCGGATGGGGCTTCGCCCACGGGATCTCGCTGCTGTACACGGCGGCATCAATCAGGTCGAGCACCTCGTCGCGGCGGAACACGCGCTCGTGCGCCGTCCGTGGCCAGAAGGTGTTGGACAGCACGCCGACCTTCATTCCGCGCTTGCGCAGTGCCCGCAGCAAGGGAGGCACATCAGGGTCGGTGATCGTATGCGGATCCCAGGCCTCGTAGTAGGCGGCCAGCAGCTCCTCGGTTGGCGTGATCCCAGCCTGGGCGAAGATGTCGTCCAGCGTCGCGCTGGAGTGGGACGTATCGGTGAGCTCCCAGCAGGCGTTCTCCGCAGCCAGGATGGCCGCCGCAACCTCGTCGCCCCGGCCGGGGAAGTGGGCCGCGCAGACCGCCCGCCAGAGGGCCTGGTGGTCCACCGAGTGCCAGGGGGTGAGCGTCCCGCCCCAGTCGAAGATGACCGCCCTGACCGTCACGACACGCATTCTATGCGGCCCGAGAGTTGGCCTTCGTTTTCACCGCGCCCCGGAGGGTGCCCGGCCGCAACATGATCAGACGATCGGTGTCGCTATCACGACACCATTCGTTTGATCACGAAACCGCGGCTGTGGCTCGCGGGGCTTTCGCGGCGGAAGGTACTGCTGGTGAGCGGATCGTCCTCCGGATCGGGCGGCGGGCGGGGCAGCACCGGGCCTGGCGGCTGATCTCCCGAAGGCGCTAGTCCGGCGCCACTCGATGCCCTCCATGGCCGCGTCCAACGGGCCCTGGGGGCCACGCACCTGGATTAATGCGGGCTTACCCGCCCTGGCGGGACGCTTACCGCGGGGTCCAGGCCAGGGGGAGGGATTCGATGCCGTAGATGCCTTCCACGCCGCCCAGCCGGGGCTGGCCCGCGGGGTGCAGCCCGGTCATCCGGGGGGCGAGGAAGGTGAGGGCCTCTTCCAGTTCGGCCCGGGCCAGGTTGGAGCCCAGGCAGAAGTGCGGTCCCGCGCCGAACGTCAGCAGCCGCCCGCCAGAGTCCCGCGCGATGTCGAACTCGTCGCCCGCCCCGGCGTCCCGGTTGGCCCGCTCGGCGCAGATCGCGACGATCGTGCCCGCCGGGAACAGCACGCCCCGGTGCTCGATCGCATCCGTGCAGATGCGGGCGGTGAACGGGGTGATCGGCTCGAACCTGAGGACCTCTTCGACCGCCGCCGGTACCGGGCCCGGATCGCGGCCTAGCGCGGCCCACTGCCCGGGGTGGGCGGCGAACAGCCGCATGGCGTGCGACAGCTGGGCCTGGGTGGTGTCGATTCCGCCCGCGACCACGTTGAGGACCAGGTTGACGCACTCATCGTGGGTCAGCCTCTCGCCCTCCTCCTCGGCCGCGAGCAGCGCGCTGATGAGATCGTCAGAGGGTTCACGGCGGCGGCGTTCCAGCAGCGTCTCGACGTACTCGTACAGTTCCCCGACCGCGCGCTCGATCCGGGCGGGCTCGCTGGCCAGGGCGCGGATGTCGAACTGCTTCTGGACCCAGCCCGACCATTCGTGCAGCCGGGGCGCGTCCTGCGGTGGGGCGCCCAGAACGGCGGCGATGGTGAGCGAGGGGTACGGCTTGGCGAACGCGGCCACGAACTCGCATCCGGCTGGGCCGCCCGGCTCCACGTCCCCGAGGCCGCGCCACAGCCCGTCCAGGAACCCGCGCATCGCGGGCCGCCACCGATCGGCCGCGCGGGGGGTGAACGCGGGCCCGATCAGGGCCCGTAGCCGCCGGTGCCGCTCCCCGGTGGCGTTCAGGATGTTGGCGTCGATCTGCTCGCGCAGGCGTCCGCCGGTGACGCCGAAGATCTCCGCGATCTCCCGGCCGGGGAAGGCGGTCTGCCGGGCCCGCAGGAAGAACTCGCCCGACTCCCGGTCCAGCACCACGTACGTGAGGGGGGAGCGGGCCAGCCAGCCCTGCTGCCGGACCGCGGCCAGCCGCTCGTGGTACACCTCGCCGGCCAGCCCCGGCTCGGTGTAATCGAACACCGGCAGATCGAGGTCGTTGACCGTCGGCGCTCCGGTTGCGGGGGTTCCAGGTGCCGACGCTCCGGGTGCCGGGGCCTCGTTCGTCGCTGACATGAGTGGGTCCCTTCCGCCGACACGCTCGACCTTACGTGCGCGTCCCGCCCGCGCCCAGACCCGATTCCGCCCAGCCCATCGCATTTCCCGCGGGTAACCGTGCCGGCCGTGCACATCACTGCCCCCGCCTGTCACACTTACCGGCAAAGATCACCCCCAGAAGGGATGCAAGCGATGGCCGAGGCGAATGGCACGGTCGCGATCCGCGACCCGGATGCGCTGGTCAAGGAGATCGAGCGCACCCGCGAGAGCCTCGCGCGCACAGTGGATCAGCTCGCCGGCCGGGTCAGCCCGGCCAACGTGGCCCACCAGGCCCTGGACCGGGCCCGGGAGCAGCTCCAGCGTCCGAAGGCGCGGATGGCCGGCGGGGCCCTCGCCGCCCTGGCCGTTCTTGGCGTGGCCACCTACCTGATCCGCCGCCGCCACCGCTGACCTGCCCAGCACCGGCCCCGGCGTCGCCGAGGACGGTCAGCTCAGCCGAAGGACTGGCCCTCGCCCCGGTAGGTGGGGACGCTCGTGGTGACCGTGTCGCCGTCGATCAGGTGCAGCTCGCCGAACCGCTCGCACAGCTCGCCAGCCTTGGCGTGGCGGAACCAGACCCGGTCGCCGATCCCGAGCCTGTCCGCGGCCTTCCCGAGCAGCGGGGTCTGCACCTCACCGGCTCCTTCCTGCTTATCGAGCCGCAGGCCCGCCGGGAGGTAGGGCCGGGGGAGGCGGCTGCAGTGGGCCGGCCCGGACGCCACGTACCCGCCGCCCGCCACGGTGACCACGCCCGGGGCCGGCCGCCGGACCACGGGCAGCGCGAACAGCGCCGCCGGCCGTCCGGAGAAGGCCCGGTAGCTGTCGAACAGGCTGGGCTGGTACAGCCCCGAGCCGGCCCCGATCTCGGTGACTGCGTCCTCAGCCGCGGTCCCCTCGATCGAGCCGGTGCCGCCCCCGTTGACGAAGCGGAGCGGTGTCACCTCGCGTACCGCCGCCACGATGGCCGCGCGCCGCTTGGCCAGTTCCGCCGCGGAGCGGTGCTGCACCTGCCGGACGGCCAGCGCGTAGAAGGGCCGCCCGGGAGGCTTGTCCCCGACCCCGGCGATCTGCGCCTCGTAGGCCATCAGCCCGGCCAGGCGGATCCCCGGACGGCTCGCGATGTCCCGGGCCATGGCCGCCGCCTGGACCGGAGTGCGCACCGGGGAGCGGCGGGCCCCGGCGCGGATCATGCCGCCGCCGCCCACGTAGGACGTGTCGATGTCCAGGCAGACCTGGATCGGCGCGGCATCGGTCACGGCCGCCGCGGCCTTCTCGATGATGTCCAGATGGTCGGGCGAGTCGATCATCACGGTGATCACGGCGGCGGCGGCCGGGTAACTGGCCAGCCGGGTGAGCGCCGCATGGTCTGTGCTGGGGTAGGCCACCACGATGTCGTCGCTGACGCCCTGCCCGGCCAGCCATAGCGCCTCCGGCAGGGTGAACGCCAGGATCCCGCGGAACCCGCCGATGCCCAGGACCTGCTCGAGCAGCGCGCGGCACCGCACCGACTTGCTGGCCAGCCGGATCGGCTTTCCCGCCGCCCGCCGGGTCATGTCGGCGGCGTTGATCCGCAGTGCCGCCAAGTCGATGACGGCGAACGGGGGCTCCGTGCCGGCTGTGGCCGCGTTGTACCGGGCCAGGTCGGCGGGCCCGGGCGGCCCGCCGCGGCCGCCGGCTGGGCTCACTCAGCCTCTTTGGTCAGCGCTGTGTACTCCTCCGGGGTCAGCAGGCCGACGGGGTCGGCGTCGTCGGCCATCCGGATCCGGAGCAGCCAGCCGGCCCCGTAGGGGTCGGTGTTGACCAGCCCCGGGTCGTCGTCGATCTCCGGGTTGGCCTCGATCACCTCGCCGTCCACCGGCGAATAGAGGTCGGAGACCGATTTCGTGGACTCCACCTCGCCGAAGGGCTCGCCGGCGGTCACGGCCGTCCCCGGCGCGGGCACGGACACGTACACGACGTCGCCGAGAGCCTGCTGGGCAAAGTCGGTGATGCCGACCGACGCGACGCCGTCGTTGATGGCCACCCACTCGTGCTCCGGGGTGTAGCTCAGGTTTTCCGGAACTGTCATCTGGTCGCTCTCCTGGGATCTGCTGCCCCGACGGGCCAGGCTGCCCGAGGGGAAGTCATCGTGGGCGTTCGTGGGTCCGATGGTAGAAGGGCAGAGGGGTGAGCACGGCCGGCTCAGCCCGGCCCCTGATGTCCACCGCGAGCCGGCTGTCTGCGGCGCCGTGCGGGCCGTCCGCGGCGCCGTGCTGGTCAGCCTCCGGGGGACCGGCGCCGGCCTCGGCGGCCACCTCGGGCTCGACGTACGCCATGGCGATGGGCACACCCAGCGTGGGGGAGGGGGCGCCGCTGGTGACCGTGCCGCGGGCCTGACCGTCCCACAGAACGGGGTACCCGTGCCGGGGAACGCGCCGGGTACCGCCGCGCAGGCCGACCAGGACCCGGCGCGGGGGTGCCTGGGCCGCGGCCGCCAGGGCGGCCCGGCCGACGAAATCGCCCGGCTTGTCCAGCTTGACCACCCGGCCGAGACCTGCGTCGAACGGCGTGGTGTCCGGCCCGAGTTCGCTGCCGTACAGCGGCATCCCGGCCTCCAGCCGGAGCGTGTCCCGGGCGGCCAGCCCGGCAGGTACCAGGCCCGCCGCGGCGCCGGCGCCGGACAGGGTCATCCAGATGTGCTCTGCGTCCCCGGGCTGGCTGAACACCTCGAACCCGTCCTCGCCCGTGTAGCCGGTGCGGGCGAGCAGGACCTCCCGGCCAGCTACTGTGCCCCGGTGGCCGGTGTAGTACTTGACCCCGTCCAGGGCGACGTCGGTGAGCGGGCCGAGGATGCCGGCCGCGGCCGGGCCCTGGATGGCGATCAGCGCGTAGGCCTCGGTCTGGTCGGTAATCTGCGCGTCGTGGCCGTCCGCCCGCTCGCGCAGCGCGGTCTCGACCACGCTGGTGTTCGCGGCGTTGGCGACGACCAGGAACTCCTGGTCGTCCAGCCGGTAGACGATCAGGTCGTCGAGCACCCCGCCGTCCGCCGCGCAGATCATCGTGTAGCGGGCACGGCCGGGCGCCATCGACGAGGGCTGGCCGACCAGCGCGTAGTCGAGGGCCGCAGCGGCGCCGGGACCGTCGACGATGATCTCGCCCATGTGCGACAGGTCGAACAGGCCCGCGCTGGCCCGGACGGCCTGGTGCTCCGCGGTCTCGCTGCGGTACCGCAGCGGCATCAGCCACCCGGCGAACTCGGTCATCGAGGCACCCAGTTGCTCGTGCACGCCGCGCAGCGGGGTCGACCGCGGCTCCGTGGCGTCAGGCGTGATCATCGGGAGCACTCCAGGGCGGCCGGGTGGGATGGGCCGGTGCGGGAGGACGGTTTCCGGGCGGGCCGCAACCGGCCGGACCGCACGGCTGCGCCGCTTGCCCACTGAAGCGGGCCCGGTCAGCATACCGGCTGAGGCCTGGCGCCGGTGGTACTGATGCCCGCGCCCAAGCGGCGGGACCGGGCCCAGGAGGTCCGTAGCGCATCGACCCCGCTACGGACCGCTGCTGGGCGCGGTCATGGCCCGGGAACGCCGGCGGATGGAAGCCGCGTGCCGCCGCCATGCTGCTGAACAGCGAGTTAATGCCCGCGGGTGATCCCGGGCTGGCCGCTGACTGGATACTGCCCGGTTGCGGGCAAGTCTGTCACTTACGGTCACGAGAAATCCGATACCGTCTCTCATGTCTCGTCTTTACGTTCCGGTGCGCTTTAGCCCGGGTATGCATTTTTCAGCATCACAGCACGGGTATGCGTTTTTTCAGCATCACGGCGCCGGCTCAATTGTCGGCTAACGAGCCCCTCAAGGACCCTTCCTCACGAGGTCGGGCCCGTGTGGCGGGACTTATTTCCCGTCACGGAATCGAGGGGGTTTCGATCATGGCGTTCAGCGCCAAGGCGGCGGCCCGTTACGTTCTTGCTGCCGCAGCGGCCATTGTCCTGCCCGTCAGCATCGTCGCTGCGGCGCCCATCTCTCACTCTGCTGATCACTCAGCGTCACGGCATGCGGTCCGGTACACATCCGGTCCCGCCGGGGAGGCGTCCGCCGGCGTGCCGCAGCCTGGGCCGGTGATGCGCCCGGCGTCGGTGGCCCCGCGCGGGGCGTTCGACCGGATCCTCAGCACGCAGCAGGCTGCCTCAGCGGCCCAGGCCTGTGCCGGATATGCGACCTATGCGGGGTGGACGAACAACGCCTCCAATGACGACCTGGTCACGGCCAGCGCCATCTGCGTCGCCGAGTCCGGCGGCCAGCCCACCGTCTATTACTGCGACCCCACCGGCCAGGACGGGTACTACCCTCCGGTGAACTGCTCGGGAGTGTATGACCGGGGGCTCTGGCAGATCGACAACCAGGCCTGGACGAGTATCAGCGACACCTGCGCGTTCACGGCCAAGTGCAACGCGGACGGCGCGTACTACATCAGCCAGGGCGGCGCGAGCTTCTCTCCGTGGGCCACGTACACCAGCGGTGCCTACAGCAACTACCTTTCCGCAGCCCAGGCCGCCGTGAACGGACTGGGCGGCGGTACGGTGCCCAGCGGTGTGGTCGGCGTCTGCCTGTCCCGTGCGGGATACGCCCAGAACGCCGCAGCGGTTACCAGTACCTGCGGCAGTGGCGCGCGCCGGCAGCGGTGGCGCCTCGCCGGCCAGGCGATCCGCGACGGCGAGTACTGCCTCGCGGTCGCGTCGCCGGGCAAGACGGCGACCGTCCATCTCCGGCGGTGCAACAGGAGCAGTTACCAGCAGTGGACCGCCCTGGGCAACGGCCTGCTGCGCAATGTCCTGGGCGGCCGTTGCCTGCGCGACCCGGGCAGCGCCCTCACCGCGGGCACCCCGGTCAACGTGGGTTCGTGCATCGAGGCCACGTCACGCCTCTGGTGGCTGCCATGACCACGCGGATAGGCTTGCGGGACATGGGACTTCTCTCTGAGGATGACATCGGCACCGAACTCGCCAGCCTGCCGGGCTGGACCCGGGCGGGTGACAGCATCACCCGTCAGGTCACCCTGGATGACTTCCGGGCCGCCATGCTCTACGCCGGAGCGGTGGCCTACCTGGCGGAGCAGGCCAACCATCATCCCGACGTTCTGATCCAGTGGAACAAGGTGACGCTGACCTTGTCCACGCACTCGGCCGGCGGCCTGACCGGGGCCGACTTCGCGCTGGCCCGGCAGATCAGCGCGCTGGGCTGACGGGGAGGCTGGCCTGACGGGGAGGCTGGCCTGACCCGGGAGGCCGACGGCCAGCCCGATCGCGGGCCCGCAGTCAGCGTTCCGCGGGGCCGGCGGGCCGCCGCCGTTCCCGGTACCTTCGTCCTGGGCGGCGCCACGCCCCCGGAAAGCGCCGCCCAGTGGACGAAGGTCCCCCTCGGCTTTCGCGCCCCTCCGCCTCCCGTTCGTGCCTGCGGCCGCCGCCTTGCGGGCGGAGCGGCTGGCCAGGCACGTCAAGAAGGCGACCCCCACCGTTGACGCGCGGTCCCCCCGTAAGCCAGGGGAGTTCTAGTTATACACTCTGCGTTCTTACGATCACAGTTCGTTACCAGATTGAGGCCGACTCCCGGGTGTGAGGTGCGCTGCCTGGGTGCGGGTGAGTCTGCCCGGTTACGTCAGCGGCTGAAAGCGCAGTCCAGATGCTTGATGCCGTTGATGAAGCTGGAGAGCAGCCAGTCGGGCGGCGCGGCGGCGTAAATGTCGGGGACCCGGCCCAGCAACTCGCGGAGGGCGACGCTGATCTCCCGCCGGGCCAGGTGGGCACCGAGGCAGAAGTGCGGCCCGGCGGCCCCGAAGCCGACGTGCGGGTTGGGGGAGCGGGTGATGTCGAACCGGGCCGGGTCGGCGAACACGGTCTCGTCATAGTTGGCCGACCAGTAGAACAGGGCCACCTTGTCGCCCTCGTGATAGTCCTGGCCGTTCATGGCGTAGTCGCGGGTGAGGGTCCGTCGCATGAACATCACCGGCGACGCGTACCGGACGATCTCCTCCACCGCGCCGCCCAGCCGGGCCTCGAGGTCATCCACCAGCAACGCGCGCTGCTCCGGGTG
>Ga0187858_10006483_pt1 | contig 10494 bp, 6 predicted proteins | sample June2016WEW_8_15_FD_133015 | JGI IMG/M metagenome (GOLD analysis project Ga0187858, IMG submission 133015) | Peatland microbial communities from SPRUCE experiment site at the Marcell Experimental Forest, Minnesota, USA - June2016WEW_8_150 | ecosystem: Environmental > Terrestrial > Soil >...
GCCGAGCGCTTCGGCGACGATCTCGTGCGCGCGGATCGCGCGCCAGGCGCGGCCGGTGCGGCTTCGCAAAAGGTTCGCGCAGATGAGCAAAGTCGACGCGGCTGCGGCCAAGAGGGCAAAGTACCAGGCCCGCGGATTTTTGAGCGCGAACGCGCCGATTTTCGGTGGGTCGACCATGATGCCAGTGGAGAAGCCACGCGTGCTTTCGTATTCGCCGCCGACATAAACGACGATGAAATAGAGCGCGAGCGTCGAGATCGCGAGGTAGAGCCCGCGCAGACGGAGCGACGGCAATCCAAAGATCAAGCCGAGGATGGCGCCGACAGCCGCCGCGGCCGGCAGCGTGAGCCAAAACGGGGCGGCGAATTCACGGAACAGAATTCCAACAGTGAAGGCGCCGGCGGCGACGAGACCCGCATGCCCGAGCGAGATTTGCCCCGCATAGCCGGTCAGCAGCATCAGCGACAAAGCGCCGACGGCGGCGAGAAAAACCTGGCAGGCGAGATCGAGATAGAAGACGGTGGCGAGAAACGGGAACACGGCCAACGCGATGACAAATACGGCGAGCGCCGTGCGCTCGAACCGCGTTTGGATGAGCGCGAAGTCCTGCGCATAAGAGGTGCGGAAATAGCCGCTCGCTCGGGGCGTGTTCCTAGACACGGTCAAGCTCCTCGCGCGTGCCGAACAAACCCCACGGGCGGACAACGAGCGCGACGATCAGCACGAGAAACGGCACTACGTCGGAGAGCAGCGGATCGATGTATTGGATCGAGAGAATTTCGGCGGCGGCGACGATGCCGGCGCCAAGAAGCGCGCCAAGCAGGCTGTCGAGGCCGCCGACCAAGGCCACGGGAAACGCCTTCAACCCGATGACCGACATGGAGCTCGTCAGGCCGGAGTCGAGTGCGATCAGCATACCCGCGATCGATCCGGTCAATGTCGAAAGGCCCCAGGCGAGCGCGTAGACCGCGTGCAGGTTGATGCCGCGCTGGGCGGCAAACAGCGGATTTTGTCCCGCCGCGCGCATGCGCACGCCCCAGCGGCCGAATTGCAAGAACAAGAACAATACGCCATAGGCGAACGCGTTGGCGAAGACGATCGCCGCGGCGAATGTCGAGATGCGGCCGCCGCCCGGCAGTATGAGCGCCGGATTGGACAGCGCAAGCGCTTCTGCCGGATATTGCTGTTGCGCCGACCAGATCAGGAGCATCAGCCCGCGCAGCAGCACACCCAACGCTACCGTGGTGAGTACCGCGGCGAGCACCATCTCGCCCGCCATCTTGCGCATCAGCAGCACGTAGACGAGAACGCCGACCGCAAGGCTGAGCACGACCGCAGCGGCGATGGCGGCGAGCGGATTGCCTGAGAACATCGAGGCCGTCATCACCAGCAGGTAGCCGCCGAGCATCATCAATTCGCCGTGCGCCAGGTTGAGCACGCGGCTGACGCGGTAGATGAGCACGTAACCGCAGGCGATCAGCGCGTAGATCGACGCCAGCACGACGATGTTGACGATTAGCTGCACGCGACGATCCTGGGAGCGAGATTTCTTTCCCCGAACCCTCCCCGCATCGGGGAGGGTAGGGAGCGGCTCTACTTCACGTCATAAGAGAACCAGTTCTTCACCAGCGCGACTTTCGATCCGTCCCAGCGATACACGCGATAGTATTGCTTGGTGCGAAAATGATTGTCCTTGGTCCATTCGATCGGGCCGCCGCGCAGCCCCTTGAGATCGACTTTCAGGTTTTGCATAGAGGCCTGCACTTTGTCCGGCGTCGCGTCCGCGCCGGCGCCCTTGAGCGCCGCTTCGAGAACCATTCCGGCGATCCAGCCTTCGGTCATTTCATCCGCCGGATATTTGCCGCCGGCCTGCTTCACCGCTTCGGCGATGTCCTTCTGGACCGGCAGCGCGTCCTCGAACAGCGCGTTGGCGCCGATGACATAGAGCTTCGGATCCTTGATCCTCTTTAGCTCGTCCTCGGCCTCGAGATGCGCCCAGGTGACGTAGTCACCGGACCAGCCGAGGCGGCGCAAAGCTTCGAAGGTGCGCACTTCCGTCACCCAGGGCGCCCAGGAGAACACCCAGTTTGCGCCGGCTTCGTTGATCTTGGTCGCGAATGGTGTGTAATCGGCGGTCGGCGGCGGGATGATCTCCTTGTCGACGGCCGTCATGCCGAGCTCAGGCGCCTGGCTTTCGGCGAAATCGATCTCGCCGCGAGAGAGCGGAATGGCCATGGCGGCAAAGCCGATCTTGACCGGCTCCTTGGCGCTTTCTTTCACGAACGAAAGAGCGGCGCGGCTGTCATAGGTCGCCGCAAAGGCCGTAGTGCAGAACTCTCCTTCCTGGGCCGGAGGGTATACATCCTTCGGGCAGACTGAGCTTGAGAACATCAGCGGCACGCCGGCATTCTTGGCTTCGGCGATCACCGGCGCATAAGTGGAGGAGAGGCTGGCGTTGAGCAACAAGACCGGGCTGTCCTCACTCAGCAATTTCTTGGCGTTAGCGGCCGCCTTCGAAGGCTGCGCCGAATCGTCCTCGATCACGAGTTTAATTTTCTTGCCGTTGACGCCGCCGGACGCGTTCAGCCGATCGACATAGATACGCAATGCCTCGACGGCCGGCGCATAGGTCGAAGCCGGCGGTCCGGTCAACGCGGCGGTGATCCCAACCACGTAAGCATCCTGCGCAAGCGCCGATCCGGATACGCCCGCGACCAGCGCCGCGGCGGTTATGATCGATAAACGCATAAGCTTCCTCCCTCTCAACGTTCGTTTTTGCATCTTCCGCTTGCGCCTTCAGGGGCGCAATGCTTCGCCCACTTGCTCCGCCAACAGCCGTTCTTCACGATCATCGTACATCGCTTCAATCAGGTGCTTGAATTTTTCGTGCATCAGCGTGCGCTTGACCTTGCGGGTCGGCGTCACCGGCTCGCCTTCCTCTTCGGGGTCGAGCATCTTGGGCAGGATGCGGAAAACCTTGATCTGTTCGACGCGCGCGAGCTGGACATTGGCCTTGTCGATTTCATCTTTGAGCAGCCGCTCCACTTTTGGGTTTTGCGCGAGGCTGGTGAAGCCCGTGTAGGTGATGTTCTGGCCGCGCGCCCAATCGGCGACGGTGTCGAAGTCGATCTCGACTAGGGCCGAAAGATATTTGCGGCCGTGACCGAAGACAGCGACTTCGGCGATGTAAGGCGATGCGCGCAGCGCAGTCTCGACAAAGGCCGGCGACAAGGTCTTGCCGCCCGAGGTGACGATGAAATCGCGCGCGCGATCGATGAGCCGCAGCACGCCGTCCTCCCATTCGCCGACATCGCCGGTTCGCAGCCAGCCGTCTTCGCCGATGATCGCCCGCGTCGCTTCTTCGTTGCGCCAATAGCCTTCAAATACATTGGCGTTGTGGACGAGAACCTCGCGGTCCTCCGACAGGCGGACGCTCCAGCCGGTCGGCGCGGTGCCGACATTGCCGGGCATTGGAAACGGCCCGCGCTGGCCGGCGATAATGCCGCCCGCGGTCTCGGTCTGGCCGTAGATTTCGACGACATTCACCCCGTACATGTGCCAGAGCGCCACGGTCTCAAGGGAGATTGGCGCCCCGCCGCAAACGACAAGCTCCAGTTGGTCGAAGCCGAGCTTGTTCAGGATCGGCCGGAACACGAGCGCGTGCGCGATCCAATAGGCCGCCGCCTCGACGCCATTCGTCTTTTTCCAGAGTCCGCGCACATGGCGGCGCGCCAGCCGCATCGCCAGCGCGTAGGCCGCGCATTTTAGCTTCGACGAATTCGCCATCCCAACCAAAATCTGCGCGGCGAATTTTTGCAAATAACGTGGCACTGTGAACAGGACCGTCGGTGCCACCTCGAACATCGTTGTCGCGATGTCTTCGGCGTCCTCGCCGAAATGCGGAACCATTTGCGAGATCAGCGGCAGCGTGACGGCAATATCGCGGCCGAGAACATGGCAGAGCGGAAGATACGCCACAGTGCGATGCGGTTTTTCCGCGAGCATCGGGTAATGATCGACCAGATTTGCCACTGCCGCGAGGTGCTTGCCGTGCGCGACCAGCGCGCCTTTCGGGTGCCCGGTCGTGCCCGAGGTATAGACGATGAAGGCAGGATCGTCCGGCGACAGACGTCGAGTCTGCGCTTCGAGCCAATCGAGATCGCCACCCACGGCCGAGGCCAGCGCGTGATAGCTCTTGAGCTTGGGATGCTCGTAATCGAACATCGCCGAGTCGTCGATCACGATGAGGTGGCGCAGATCCGGCAGGCGCTCGATCAGCGGCAGCAGCTTGTCGGCATATTCCTGATTTTCCGCGACAAATATCGCCGCGCCGCCGTCGCGCATCTGATATTCGGCTTCGGCGGTCGACGCGGTCGGATAGATGCCGTAGACGATGGCGCCAAGCGACTGCGCGGCAAGGTCGCAGATGACCCATTCCTCGTAAGTCTCGCCCATGATGGCGATGCGCTCGCCCGCCCGCAGACCAATGTCGGAAAATGCCTTGGCGGTGCGTGCGACGAGAAGCGCATAATCGCGCCATGTCCGCTCCCGATAAATGCCGAGATGCTTGGAGCGGAATGCGATGCGATCAGGCGCGCTTTGCGCCAGCTCGCATAACAGCGACGGCGCCGTCCTGCAGCTCAAGGCTTCCGGCGTGACCGTATTTGCTCCGGCCATGGCGCTGCCCATATTCGAGCGTTTCCTCTCCAGCCTTATAACCGAGACTGGTGGTTAATTCTCTATAGTTTCATTGAATTCCATGGCAAGCGCGTCACTCCCGCTGCCGGCGGCCGGTCCTGGTCTCGAGACCGCGGAGCGTCAGCGCCGCAAACTCGTTGCCGATCCGCTCGATCGACGCTTTCTCCTTTCCGTACCAGCCGGCGACGGCGTTCGCCATGCCAATGATGGCCAGCGTCGCCAAACGGGCATCGACGTCGGCGCGGAATTCTCCGTTACGCGCGCCCTCGCGGATCACGGATTCGAACACGCGCTCGATTGCGCGAGACCATTTGCCGATGCGCCGGCGGCTTTCGTGGGGCAGAAACTGCCGCTGCGTCAGAAAGACCTTGACGAAGTTGCCGCGGTCGAGAAGGGGCGAAATGTGCGCCCGCATGAGACTCGTGAGCTTCTCCCGTGCGGTTCCCGGCCCCGCCTCGATGGCCCGCGCCGCCTTGAAAAAATCCTCCACGCCGCGTGTGCAGACGATTTCGAGCGCGACTTCCTTGGAAGGAAAATAATAATAAAGGCTCGCCTGGCGGATGCCGAGAACGTCGGCAATATCCTGCGTCGTGGCGCCGTGGTAACCGCGGTCGGCGAAGACTTGGGCGGCCGCATCGATAATCTCGGGCGACCGCCGATGCGTCTTCCGCGTTCCAGCGCCGTCAATGCCGGGCCCGCGCTCGCCGGTCGGGCGTGGCTTGCGCTTTGTACGTCGGAGCGCACGCGCTGCACTTGCGGCTGGTGGGCGAGATGGCTTAGATTTCATCTATAGCTCTATAGATAAATAATCGTCAGGGAGGAAATCAATGCTCGCGCGCCCCGATGGCCGGCCCCCGTTTCGCGCCGATCACATCGGCAGCCTCCTTCGGCCGGCCGAGCTGCGCCAAACCTTCAAGGACCATAGCGCCAAGCGCATCGACGATAAGTATTTCGCACAAATCCAGGACCGTTGCATCCGCGATGTCGTCGCGCTGCAGGAGGCGGCGGGCTTGCAGGTCGTCACCGATGGAGAGTTTCGCCGCGGCTCGTATTGGGGGCGCTTCGTCGAGCGCATTGAGGGTTTTATCATCAAGCCGGCGGAACTTAAATTCCGCGACGATCACGGCCATGTGGTGGATTTCACCGCGACCTATGCCGCCGGCAAGCTGCGCCGCATCAGGCCGCTCGCCCTCGATGAGTTCAGCTTCATTCGCGATGTGACCAAGGTTACGCCTAAGATCACGCTGCCGGCGCCTTCGACGATGCACTTTTACCGCTGCACGGATTTTGCCGACCCCGCGGCCTACGGCAATGTTGAGAGCTTTTTCGCCGACCTCACCCGCATCTTTCGTGAGGAAATCGCTGCGCTCGCGGCGGCAGGCTGCCGCTACATTCAGCTCGACGAAGTTGCGCTGGCGCTGTTGTGCGATCCGGCCATTCGCAAGAGCATTGAAGATGCCGGACAGAACCCGGATCGCCTCGTCGATCTTTATATCGAAAGCCTGAACGAGGCAGTTTCGGAAGCGCCCGCCGACGTGATTTTCGGCGTGCATATGTGCCGCGGCAATTTCAAAGGCCACTATCTCGGCACCGGCGGCTATGAATCCGTCGCCGAGCGTTTTTTCACGCAAACGCGTGTCAACCACTTCCTCCTGGAATACGACACGACGCGGGCCGGTGATTTCAAGCCGCTACGCTTCGTAAAGAATAAAGGCGTGGTTCTCGGGCTTGTCAGCAGCAAGCTGCCGGCGCTCGAAAACATCGAGGAGCTTAAACGGCGTACGCATGACGCTGCGCGCTACATCGATCTCGACCGGCTCGCCATCTCTCCACAATGCGGTTTTGCCTCGACCGTCGCCGGAAATCCGGTTACTGAGGCGGACGAGCGGGCCAAGCTAAACCTTGTTGTCAGCGCCGCCCACCAGATTTGGAGGTGAGCCAGTATGCAACTGCAGCAAAATACCGACCGCATCCAGACCACCCACATCGGCAGCCTGCCGCGCCCGCATCGGCTGCTCGACGTGATGAAGGCGAAATATTCCGGGCAGCCCTACGACGAGAAGGCTTTTCAGGAAGCGTTGCGCGGCGCCGTGCGCGACGTTGTGCGCGAGCAGGTCGACTGCGGCATCGACATCGTCACCGACGGAGAATTCTCCAAGCCGGGCTTCTTCACCTACATTCGCGAACGGCTCGATGGCTTCGAATCCCGTCCGGAAATCAAAATGAAGCTTTTTAAGCAGGAGGTTGCTGCCTTTCCGGAATATTACGAACAGTATTTCAAGCAGGCGATGATGGGCGGCGCAATCGTCGCGCTCGCTCCCGTCGTTTGCGTCGGCCCGGTCAAATACCGCGGCGACAAGCTCGTGCAGATCGACATCGACAATGTGAAGGCCGCCGCCGCGGCGGCGGGAGTCGCCAACGAGCATGTGTTCCTGCCGGCGACCGCGCCGTCGGGAGTGGGGCTGAACGAATACTACAAGTCGGACGAAGAATATTTCCACGCGCTCGCCGCGGAAATGGGGAAGGAATACCGGGCCATCGTCGATGCGGGCATTCTCGTGCAGATCGACGATCCGTTCCTGCCGGATATCTTTTACGAGCCCGGCCTCGACGACGCGCAAAAGAAACGCCGCGCGGAGATTTACGTCGAAGCCATCAACGCCGCCCTGAAAGGCATTCCGGCCGAGCGCGTGCGCTTCCATACCTGCTACGGCATCAATGAAGGCCCGCGCATCTATGAAGCGGCGCTCAAGGACATCATCGACTACGTGCTGAAAATCCAGGCCGGTTCCTACAGCTTCGAGGCGGCTAACCCGCGCCACGAGCACGAGTATCACCTGTTCGAGCGCGTCAAGGTGCCGGAGGGAAAGGTGCTGATTCCCGGCGTGATCACCCACGCCAGCAACATCGTCGAGCATCCCGAACTTATCGCCGAGCGCATCATCCGCTTCGCCCGGCTGGTCGGGCGCGAGAGCGTCATCGCCGGCGCCGATTGCGGCTTCTCATCGCAAGCCTTGTACAACACCGAGGTGCATCGCACCGTGGTGTGGGAGAAATTCAAGGCCATGCGCGAAGGCGCGGACTTAGCGACGCAACAGCTTTGGGACTGATATCGGCCCGGAGAAGCCGCTATTGGGAGAAGGATCGACGCCGCTATTGAATGACGCGCACGACCGGCGTGGTCGAAAGATCGGTCGCCGCGGTTGTGATTGCGATAAACTGCGCCAGTAAGCTGAAAACCCGCTTGGTGTTCGTCGCGTCCTCCGGCACGCAATCAAAGTTCCGAGCAATTCGAAACCGCCATAGGCTGAACGGGGTACGATCTTGAAGTTGATCGGCCAACGCGGAAGTTGAGAACGGTTGCCACTTATTGACTGCTGATATCAGTTGCCCCTCGCACTTGTGCAAATATCAGGAATTTTTGCAAAAGTGCGCGAAGTGAAACTGTAGCAGCGACTTATTTCCCCTTGTGTCCCCGGACACGTTAGGAATGGTGTAATAGACGCTGGAGCCGAAAATCCTGATTGCCTATCAGCCGTGGGTAAGACGACGGAAGATGAATGAGCAGGTGCCTGCGCCTTCCGTAGCGCCCCCGACCGGCGATCATGCCAAGGTCTTCGTCTCCTATTCACGCAAGGACGCAGCATTTGCACAGATGCTGGTCGGCGCGCTTGCCGAGCGCGGTTTCGACGCCTTCCTCGACAAGACGGATATCGCGCCGGGCGAGCCGTGGAAGGAGCGCCTTACCGGGCTGATCGCCACCGCGGACACGGTTGTCTTCAGTGTGAGCCCGGATTCGGTTGCATCACCCATCTGCGCCTGGGAGCTGGAAGAGAGCGCGAGGCGCGGCAAGCGCATCATTCCGGTCGTGGCCCGGCGCATCGCGGACGCCGACGCGCCGCCAGCACTCGGCCGGCTCAACTGGGTGTTCCTTGCCGAGGGCGACGACAAGGACGCGGCGCTGGCAACGCTCGACACGGCGCTGCATACCGATCTTCCCTGGGTGCGCGAGCATACGCGGCTGGGCGAGCTGGCGCGACACTGGGACGAACAGCGGCGGAGCAACGCCGCGACGCTACGCGGCGCGGACCTCGAAGCGGCCGAGCGCTGGCTCGACCGCCGCCCGGCCAACGCCAATGCGCCGACCGACCTGCACCAGGATTTCATCCGGGCGAGCCGGCGGGCTGCGACCACAAGGCAGCGCTATTGGGTCGGCGGCTCGCTCGCCGTTGCCGTCGTCGCTATTGGTCTCGCCGTTTTCGCCGAGATCAGCCGCCGCGAGGCTCAGACGCAGCGCGAGCGTGCTGAACACACCCTCACTCTGGCGACCGGCACTGCGAACAGCCTGGTCTTCGACCTCGCGCAAAAATTCCGCAACGTCATCGGTGTGCCGGCCGCAACGATCAAGGACATTCTCGACCGTGCTCGCCAATTGCAGGACCAACTCCTCGGATCGGGCGAATCGAGCCCAGCTCTGCGCCGAAGCCAGGCCTCCGCGTTGAGGGAAACAGCAGAGACGCTTTTGACACTCGGCGAAACTCAGAGCGCTCTCACTGCTGCGACGCAGGCGCAGGAAATTCTCCAAGCTCTGCTCGCGCAACAACCAGACAGCACCGACTTTCAACGCGACCTATCGCTGTCGTACAACAAGGTCGGCGACGCGCAAGTGGCGCGAGGCGATCTGCCGGCCGCGCTGATCTCCTATCAGGCGAGCCTCGCCATCGCGAACCGCCTGGCGAATTCCGATCCCGGCAATGCCGGCTGGCAGAGCGATCTGGCCGTTTCCCATAAGAATGTCGGCGACGTGCGGAAGGCGCTGGGCAACCTGCCGGCCGCGCTGACCTCCTATCAGACAAGCCTCGCAATCAGAGACCGCTTGGCGAAGTCCGATCCCGGCAATACCGGCTGGCAGCGCGATCTGTCGGTGTCGTACAACTTTGTCGGCATCGTGCAGGAGGCGAAGGGCAATCTGCCGGCCGCGCTGACCTCCTTTCAGGCGGCCCTCGCCATCAGGGACCGCCTGGCGAAGTCGGATCCCGGCAATTCGCTGTGGCAGCGCGATCTGGCGGTGTCGTACGAGAGGATGGGCAAGGCGCAGGCCGCGCAAGGCGCCCTGTCGGCCGCGCTGACCTCCTATCAGACGGAACTCGCCATCTTCGATCGCTTGGCGAAGTCTGACGCCAGCAATGCCGACTGGCAGAACTTGCTGTCGATTTCGTACGACAACGTCGGCCTCATGCAGGTGGACCAAGGCAATCTGCCGGCCGCGCTGGCCTCCTATCAGGCAGGCCTCGCCATCAGAGACCGGCTGACGAAATCCGATCCCGGCAACGCCGCCTGGCAGTTTGACCTCGGGATCAAGAATGAGCGCATCGGCGATGTTTTTATGGCGCAAGGCAACTTTGCTGAAGCGCTGAAGTCCTATCAGGCCAAGCAGGACGTCATCTCGCGCCTGGCGAAGTCCGATCCCGGCAACGCCGACTGGCAGCTCGACCTGTCGGTGGCGTACAACAAAATCGGCAAAGTGCAGGACGCGCAAGGCGATCTGCCGGCCGCGCTGACCTCCTTTCGAGCGAGCCTCTCCATCAGGGACCGCCTGGCGAAGTCCGATCCCGGCCATGCCGACTGGCAGCGGCGCCTAGCGTTTTCGTACGAGAATGTCGGCGACGTGCAGAAGGCGCAGGGCGATCTGCCGACCGCGCTGACTTCGTATCAGACAAGCCTCGCCATCGCCGACCGTCTGGCGAAGTCCGATCCCGGCAATGCCACATGGCAACACGACCTGTCGGTTTCGTA
>Ga0187858_10006490_pt1 | contig 10489 bp, 9 predicted proteins | sample June2016WEW_8_15_FD_133015 | JGI IMG/M metagenome (GOLD analysis project Ga0187858, IMG submission 133015) | Peatland microbial communities from SPRUCE experiment site at the Marcell Experimental Forest, Minnesota, USA - June2016WEW_8_150 | ecosystem: Environmental > Terrestrial > Soil >...
CCCATTTCATCACCATGGAATACGTCCATGGCGAAGACCTGAAGAGCATGATCCATATGTCCGGGAGCCTGAGCCTGGGTATGCTCTTGAGCGTTGGGAAGCAGGTCTGCGACGGGCTTGCCGAAGCCCACAGCCTGGGCGTTGTCCATCGGGACCTGAAGCCCCAGAACATCATGATCGACAAGAACGGGAACGCGAAGATCATGGATTTCGGGATCGCCCGGTCGGTCAAGGATAAGGGGATCACGGGCGCCGGGGTGATGATCGGAACACCCGAGTACATGAGCCCGGAGCAGGCTGAAGCCAAAGAGGTCGACCATCGCTCTGATATCTATTCCCTGGGAGTCATTCTTTATGAGATGGCGACAAGCCACGTGCCCTTCACAGGTGAGACGGCCCTCAGCATCGCCATGAAGCACAAGGAGGAAGTCCCCAAGAATCCAAAACAGCTCAACCCTCTTATCCCAGACGACTTGAGCGGGGTCATCCTGAAATGCCTGGAAAAAGATAAAGCAAAGCGATATCAGAGCGCCTCAGACGTCCATTCTGAGCTGGAAAAGATCGAAAAGGGCATCCCAACGACAGAGCGCGTGGTTCCCGAGAGGAAAACAATCACGTCGAGAGAGATTACCGTCAAGTTCAGCCCGAAAAAGATATTGGTGCCTGCCGTCGCCCTTGTTGCCGTTATCGTCGCGGCCCTCGTCATCTGGAAAGCCGTGTTGAAAAAGCCGATCCCCCTTCTGCCCGAACAGAAACGCTCCATTGCCGTCATCAGCTTTGAAAACCAGACAGGGGACAAAGCTTATGATTATCTGAGCAAGGTCATTCCCAACCTCCTTATCACGAACCTCGAGCAGTCCGGATATTTCAATGTGACGACGTGGGAAAGGATTCGGGACCTTCTCAAACAGATCGGGAAGGGGGATACCGAATTCATCAACTCGGACCTGGGCTTCGAGATTTGTCAGAAGGACGCCGTTGAAGTGATTGTGCTCGGGCTCGTCTCCAAGTCCGGCAACACCTTCGTCACAGACGCGAAAGTCCTGGACGTCGGCACGAAGAAGTTGCTGGGGACGGCGAATTCTAGGGGAGACAGCCCGGACAGCATCTTTAAGAACCAAATTGACGAATTGAGCCGGCAGATTGCCAAGAGCGTCGGCCTTTCCGAGCGCAAGATTGAAGCAGCCAAGATGCAGGTGCGCGACGTGACGACCGGCTCGGCCGAGGCCTACAACGCTTATCTCAAGGGGAGGGAGGAGCTCGTCAATTATGATTGGGGCAGGGCCCGGCAGGCTTTCGAGAAAGCCGTCGAGCTCGACCCGACCTTTGGCGTGGCCTATTATTTCCTAAGTGTCTCTTACAGTATGTTGAACAACAACCGCGAAGCGGACGAAGCTCTCAAGAAAGCTTGGGATTTTTCGAAAAAAGCGACCGAACGAGAGAGGTATTTCATCCAGGGTGAGTATGCGCATTCCATTGAACAGGATTGGCGGAAAGGGATCCGGATTTACGAAGAGGCTGTGGCCAAATACCCAAAGGATAAGGACCTGCACATTGTCCTTGGCTTTTACTATAGCTTGTATGACATGAGCGAGAAAGCCGTCACAGAGTTCAAGAAGGTCCTAAGCCTCGATCCCAGTTATCCGGATGCCTTGAATCAGATCGCTTATGAATATATGAATACGAAGAATTACGATCAGGCCATCGACTATTTAAAGAGATACGCCTCTGTTCAACCAGGGAAGCCCAATCCGTTCGACTCGTTGGCCGAAGCGTATCTTCGCATGGGAAAACTCGATGAGGCCATCGAAAATTACAAAAAGGCCTTGGCGGTCAAGCCCGATTATTATAGTTCAGCGGCGACGCTCGCATATATCTATGGCCTCAAGGAAGACTATCCCGAGGCTTCGAGATGGCTGGACAGGTACCTTGAGTTGGTTCCTTCTCCGAGCGTCAAGCTCCTGGGCTATCTGAGGAAAGGGTTCTTCAGCGCGTGGCTTGGCGGCTTCGAGAGATTCCTGGACCTTCTTCAGACGGCAGACGATCTGGCCGACGCGCTGGCTTTGAAAGGAGCGAAAGCCAACATAAGCTGGGTTAAAGCCTGGATTTATTTTGACCGCCATGAACTCGAACTCAGCCGGAAATGCGTCGAATCCCATTTAAACTTCGCTGTGGAAGCGCGTCCGGCAGACAAAGACTATTTTGTAGCCAGGAGCGGTCTCGTTCTTGGATTGATCGCCCTGGATGAGGGCAGGATCGATCTCGCGAAGAGCAAACTGAAGGAGATCGATTCTGTTTTGCCTCATTGTGTTGCGGACATGAAAGCCGACCTTCAGCTCGCCCATGATCTTCTCGGTTCGGAGATCTTTCTGACCGAAGGGTCTCCCGGCAAAGCCATAGACATGCTCGAAAAAACCTCGATTCCCGGGCCACCGTTTTATGCTTTTTCTGGTACGCCGTGGCCCGGAGACATCGCTTATAATCTGCCTTTTCTTCGGGATTCCCTCGCCAAGGCTTATGCCAAGATGGGAGATCTGGACAAGGCCATCGCCGAATATGAGCGTCTGATAACGTTCGATCCCAAGGTCGAGTCGCGCCTCCTTATTCATCCCAAGTATCACTACCGACTGGCGAAGCTTTACGAGCAGAAAGGTCTTAAGGATAAGGCCAGAGCTCAGTACCAGCGCTTCCTCGACCTCTGGAGAGACGCCGACCCCGGGTTGCCCGAGGTTGCGGACGCCAAGAAGCGACTGGTTGCACTCAAATAACGCATCGTTTTATCCCTACCCCACCATACGGCCCCCACTCCCATCCTGCGCTGGAAGCCTCTCCAGGGCGTCATGAGCGGCAAGAATAGGCCTTCTACGGCCGGTCCGTGATGTAATAAGCCTCTCTGAGCCCTTGCGGGGCCCTGGGCTGACCTGCCCCCTGGTTAGGTCCATTTTTTAGGGATGGGGTCCAATTCATGAGCTACGGTATGTGCACGCAACATAGCAGATCAGGGATGGCCTCGACGTCAAGACGCTAAGCGAGAACCTGGGCCACTCCGACCCCCCGGATCACCCTCGATCTTTATTGCCACACGAGCCTCGTGGTGAAGCGGGCGGCGGTCGAGAGAATCCCGGTCCTCAGCACAGAAAGTTGCTTTAAAGTCCACCAGGCACCCGTGAAAGCGGACGCAGGTGCTTCGGAATCAGTTCATTAATAATTAGCCGGCGGAAATCCACAGCCCGATGCCCGACTCTTGTTTAACAGCCTTGATTCGTCATGAAAATGGCAGGCGGAAACGCTTGAAAATCTCACTTCAAGAGGAGTACATTGAGCGGGGGCACGTCATGTTTCTATATCTATTAGTAGGAGGAAAACGTGAAATATCCAGAACTTAAGTGGGACGTTTTTGAAAGGTCTGTAGAATCCTATAGATCTGTCAATATTGCGTCTCAATCATTCTTGTTGGCGGTCGGCGCCTTGTTATCAACTAGAAGCTCTTATGTCTTCTATCCCTTGACTGGTGTTGCTCTAATTATGATTTGGTATATATGGGTCCGTATCACAATATCTCGTCAGCTCATTGCCGACTATCATAGGATCGCTATGGAATTAGATTCAACTACACTCCAAGAATTCGAAAGCAAATGCAGCCAAGACCAGTATGTCCATGATACCCAAAAAAGAAGTGAGGCTAATAAATACGGTTCTTTTATAACGAATTGGAGACCGACTCGGCTAAAAGTTGACTTCCTTCTTCCATCATTATTCACGCTTATCTGGCTGGCCCTGTTTGCCGAACAGGTTTATAGAGAGTTCATAAAGAAATTCGCATATTAAGAGAGGCGAGCGGGCCCGGACCTCATCCCTTAAAAATGGTCCATCCATAATGTGAGTTTTTTGGGGAATTTCGTCTTTCGGAGGAGATATACATAATATCTCTTACGCTCCCACTCCAGATCAACCGGGGTATTAAAGGGCCGCGGCCGGCGGTTGGGACTTCGGAAATCTCTTTGCACCAGGACATTTTTCCCGATAAAATGTTGGGACCAAAGCCGTGCGCATGGAACCCGAAAATAAGGCCAGTTCCTATCTCGTCGCCCGTATCATTATGCTCGTCGTCTTTTTGAGTCTGGTCACTTACATTTCATTCAAATTTGGCCCTGCCATCACCCGGCTCGTGAGCCATCCGAAGAGGTTCAAAGAATTCATCGCTGCGTACGGCTCGGCGAGCGCTCTGCTTTACATCCTGATCCAGACAGTGCACGTCATCATCGTCCTGATCCCCGGGGAGATCGTCCAGATTGCTGGCGGTTACGCCTTTGGAACATTTTTCGGAACACTCTACTCAGTCATCGGCATCTTCGTGGGCACGCTGATTGTCTTTTTCGCAACGAGGCTTGTCGGTTATCCGCTTGTCCGAACGTTCGTTTCCCCGGAAAAACTTAAGAAGTTCGATTTCTTGATCAATAGCTCGAAATCTGACATCGTACTGTTTGTGCTATTCCTGATTCCAGGGCTTCCCAAAGACACTCTGGTTTATATTTCGGGATTAACACCGGTCAAGCCTTGGAGGTTTCTGTTGATCTGCACGATCGCTCGGTTCCCAGGGCTCTGGGGCTCAGCCTACATCGGGGCCAACCTTCAGAAGAAGGATTACGTGCCTGTCTGGATCATGTCCGGGCTCGCCCTCGTGCTGTTTGTCGTCGGAATCCTGGTCAAGGACAGGATCATCGGCAGATTGCACCGTCATTAGCAACCCGGAATGAGCACTCCGCCGGACAACCGACCCACCGGCGGATGTCTGCGGCCGGCCTGACCGCAAGAAAATTCCCTTACCCCTAGAAAGAGTTGTCTATTCTATCTTTTCTTTTTGGATCGCGGACACATCACTAGGTGTCTTATCTTCAGGCTTATTCATTTCTTCCTTATCCTGGTTTATTCCTTCCTTAAGACCTCGAATAGCCTGGCCCAGAGACTTGCCTATCTCGGGAAGCTTCTTTGGCCCAAAAATAATGAGGACAATGAAAAGAATAAGTAGAAGGTGCGTCGGCTGGAGTAAACCCTCGAACATCTTCTGTCTCCTATTCGATGCCTGTATATATCCTATCGCCCATATTGCTAGCTGTCAAATTGGCCTATCGCCTCCAACTTGAACATTGTGGTCGCCAGCAGTGGGACGCAAGAATGCTTGACGTTGATCAACAATCGTCCCTGACCTGACCCCTTTCAACCCTTTCCCGCCGTCTCCTCGCGCGTCTGCTGGCCGTGCTCGGGCCGAGTTAGGGACCAGCATGGGTTCGCCCTGTTTTTAGGATAAAAAAAAGCCCCGCTGGTCAGGCGGGGCTTGGTAACAGACAGGGCCGGCTTACTCCTCTTTCTGCTCCGGCCTGGGGTGGATGAAGCGGCGGTCGAGGGCCGCGGGGTACTTGGCGAGGCTCATTCGGAGTCGGGTCAGCTCACAGAGCTTCCAACCTCCTCTTTTCCTCCTCACTTTGCTTCCCGGTACGACGTAACGTTGCGTCCGCAGGTCGCGCACCGACCCTCGAATAACCGCCGATCGCCGAGGTTGACGGTCTCGTAGACCGTAACCTTGGACGAGCAGTGCGGACAGTCGATCTCCTGCACCGGGAGGTTTGCCTTCGCTCGCTCCATCTCCTGTTGGATGTCGATGAGCCGATCCAGCACCTTTTCCTTTTCCGTCATCTCTTCCTCCCTATAGCTTATTATTGCTTTCACGACCCTATATTATAATAATCTAATAATGTCCCTAAGTAATGATTTTTCACAAGGTTCCGGCAAAAATCATTCCAAAAGGGGAGGAATCAGGCAGGGCCGGGTGCTCGGTCGGACTCTCTCGGCAACGCGAAATCGACGGTCAACCGTCGGCCATTGACCTGCCCTCCCTTAAATCGAACTGAGAATATACATAAAAAGCCCCGCCTGGCCAGCGGGGCTTTGGGTCGACGGTCCCGGCCGGCCTAGTCCTCCTCCTTCTCCTCCGGCCTGGGGTGGATGAAGCGCTTGTCCAGCGTCACGGGGTGCTTCGCAGCGACGCGCTCGGCGTACTTGCTCTTGGGCAGGCGGCCGGCCTTGAAGAGGACGATGTAGACGAGGTCGCAGAAGAGGCCCTTGCCGATGCCGAACGTCTTGTAGAGCTCCTTGACCGACTTGCCCTCGTCGTGGGCCTTGAGGATGGCGGCCGCATTGGCGTCGACCTGGCCCTGGATCTTGGCCTGCTTGTCCTCCTTCCCTTTGGCCGGCTTGGCGACGGCTTTCCCCTCAGTCTTTTCCGCCGGCTTCGCCTTGGTTTCTGCGGAGGCCGTAGAAACCTCCACAACCTTTGCGGCCTTCGCGGCGGCCGCCTTGCCGTTCTTCGTTTTGCTCATTCTGACGGGCTCCTTTTTCCCGCAGGCCTATACTCTCAGACCGGTCTCGAATAGCACACAAGAATGTCCGTCAGGAAGTCGCAGATAACGGTCAGATTAGGAAAATTACTAAACCTACTAGGTCTGTAGGTTATCGGAAGTTCGGGGATAGCCCCAGCCGCTTTGACTAACGGAGAGGCAACTCGGGTGTGGGTTCGATCCCCTCCACCGGCACTCGCGTTCCCCGTCGGCCTGATCCTCAGCCGATGAGGTCGCGCGCCCCCGCGGGCTGTAATCGACGGACCATTATAGTAGAATGCCCATATGGAAGAACCCTCGCCCTATTTCTTCGAGCTGTTCGACGGGCTACCGCGTGGCGGCCCCGGCGACAACGCCTCGACGCGCAGCGCCTGGCGTGCGATGATGGGCGTGCCGCCTTCGCCGGCCATTTTGGACGTCGGCTGCGGCCCCGGCATGCAGACGCTCGAGCTGGCCCGTCTGTCCAGGGGCCGGATCACGGCCCTGGATATCCGCCAGCCGTTCCTCAACAGGCTCGAGAGGGACGCCGCGAGGCTCGGGCTTTCGGAGCACATCATCACGGTCAACAGGTCGATGTCCGAGATGGACTTCCCCCCGGAGAGTTTCGACGTCATCTGGTCCGAAGGCGCGATTTTCTTCCTCGGCTTCGAGAACGGGTTGAAGACTTTCCGGGTCTTCCTGAAGAGAGGCGGCCACATCGCGGTCACGGAGGCGGTCTGGCTGAAGCCGGATCCCCCCGGCGAGGTCAGGAAGTTATGGCGGGCGTACCCCGCCCTGACCACGATCAAAGAGAATCTCGAGATGATCGCCCGGACCGGCCTCCGGATGGTCACTCATTTCGTTCTGCCGGCGCGCTCCTGGGTCGACGACTACTACGACCCGATGGAAAAGAGGATCGCCGAGCTCAAGCGGACACACGCCGGCAACGCCGAGGCACTCGAAACTCTCGCGGCCTGCCAGCACGAGATCGACGTCTTCAGGAACTACCCGGGCTATTACGGCTACGCCTTTTTCGTCATGGAGCGGACCCGCGAGGAGCTCCAGTACGAGGACCTGGTCAAGATCTACATCGACTACATGAAGTCCGAGCCGCTGGAGATATGGCCCTTACCCGGAGAACCGGCATGCTGAGAACGATCATCAAACGGGAAATCCTCGAGTATTTAAAATCGGCCAAGTTCCTGATCGGGCCTGCGCAATCCAAAAGGAAATTTATTCGGAACATTCTCGAGGTCTATTTCGTATCCAATGGTGGATAGGCCAAGTTTTCTTCTTAGGAGATGAGGCATGCGTTTTACAAATCGGTTGCTGGGTTGTCTATCGGTCACCGTGTTCATCTGCGTGGCGTCTCTTCTTGCCTTGGGCCAGAAACCCGAAGTCAAAAAGCTCCCACTTCCGATCCTCGATCAAAAATTGGCGGGGGACCTGCTCTCCTATCTAAAACAAAACTACAAGACACCGGAGGATTACATTCTTGCCAAGTTCAAGGATCATCAGATCGTCTTCGTAGGCGAGTATCATCGCATCCAGCACGATGTCCTTCTCATCCAGAGAATGATACCCCTCCTTTACAAAGCCGGAATTTATAATCTGGGGATCGAGTTCGGCATTCACCAGGACCAGGACCGTGTGGACAAGCTGATCAATGCCCCGGTGTATGATGAACAGGCTGCCCGGGAGATCATGTTCGACTTCGCTAGTTATTGGGGCTACAAAGAATACATGGATATATACCGCGCGGCCTGGGAGGTGAACCACAAGCTTCCTCAGGGCGCACTGCACTTCCATGTCGTCAATCTCAACGCCACCACCGACTGGAGCTTCATCAAATCCGATGACGATAAGAAACACCCCGAGCTTATGAAAAAAGTGTTTCCGGAAGGCGATCCCGACACGGTCATGGCTGAGACAATCATCCGGGAATTTGTCAATAAAGGTCAAAAGGCCCTCATCTACTCGGGGATACATCACGCTTTCACGCGCTACAAACAACCAGTCTACGCCCAGGGCAAATTCGTGCGCTTCGTCGAGAACCGCATGGGGAACCTCGTATACCAAAAACTCGGCGACAAAGTCTTCACAATCTACCTCCACGCTCCCTGGTCCGACAAGAGCTATGAAAATGAGCTTTATCCCGCGGGAGGAGTAGTCGACGCATTTTTCGCTAAGGAAACAGGCCTCAGGCCGGTGGGCTTTGACTTGGCTGGCACCCCGTTCGGAGAACTTGCCGGTCCCGGAAGCATCTACGAGGAAGGGTACAGTCCATTTACCTTAAAACTCTACGCCGACGGGTATATTTTCACGAAGCCCATCTCCCAATACCAGGGCGTGACTGTAGATGAGAAATTCATTACCGAGGGGAACTTCAAGCGGGCGGTTGAACAGATCGCCAATCCGGAATATCGCGCCCTAGCGACCAGCCCGAAGATATTTATCGAGGGCATAAAAAGCGACACCGAGATGCCCCGCCGCTTCGCTCAATTTTATTAAGGCTCCACGACTATCTAACGCGGACCAGATCGACAGTCAGCGCAGGCAAGCCGGCGGCTGGATTAGCTTGGTTTGGGCCCTTCCGTTCTTGATCGGGAGACACCGGAGCCCTGAAGATTCTTCCCGGGCCCTTCTCATTTAGCTATTCACAGTCTTCCATGGCCTCCTTGTCGAGTCTCTCTTTTTCCGGCGTAGGATCCGGGTTCGGACGCTTCTGAACGCCGTCTTCTTGCACAGATAGTAGTTCGCTCCTGTTGGGCAATAGAGCGCCTGATGGCTGGGTGTTTGCGCGGCAAACGAACCTCGAACACTCCCAATAATAGGGGCCGGAGGGCGTTCAACGCGCAGAGACGGGATTTTGGCGGGAATAGTCATCCCACCGTACCTATCTATCCAGATCTATACTGAACCAGGCTTATCCTCGGAGCCCTCAGAGGTTAAGGCATTTTTGCAGGTATGAGATCCCTACGGCTGGCCGGGCTGTATGAACAGAAAGGCCTGAAGGCGAAAGCGGTTAAGCAATATCGGCGCTTCCTCGACCTCTGGAAGGACGCCGACCCCGGCCTACCTGAGGTTGCGGACGCCAAGGCCCACCTGGCCAGTCTTTAGAGTTGAAGCCGGAATCCGCAGGCCATCAGGATTTTAGGGAGAGGGTTTAGGGGCGTTTTACTGGGAAATATTCGTGCCCAGGTTTGACCGGAATGCCGAGCCCGCCTTCGGTTTCGTTAATGTAGTGCATCATCTCTTTTTCGCAGTTCTCCAACTCTTCCTTTGCCGCCAGCTCCCTCTCTCGTTCGGGGTCTGGGTGCTCGTGCCTCCGGACGATGACGCCCTCGAACGGCTGCCGTTCATTCGCGGATTGATAACAATGCCACACGGCCCCCGCGACCGCGTTCGCGACATCGTCGAGCTTGTGGGCGGGAGAATCGATTCGCTCCCCGCCGCCTGGGGAGACCTTCCGGCGCAGATGCGTCAACTGGTCTATGAGGGTTTTGTCGTTTAGAAGGACCAGACCCCCGGCCCTCAGATGTCCTGCGAAACTCAAATATAGGTCGGTGGCGGACGGGGAATGGAACCTAACCGAAATGTTACGTTTGCCGAAAAGGTGCCCGACGAACGCCTGGGCATGCTTGTCGGCGAGGACTTCGCTGACGTGATACCGCTTCAAGATGTCCGCATATTCGTCGATGATCTTCTCCGCGTCATTGAAGGGCGCCTTGTTTTCGCGGATCAAGTCCAAATGGACGCGCCCGAGCTCCCCATGACAAATTGCCAAGGCCATAGAGTCCTTTCCGCCTGAACTGGCGTCCAGGAACGCGCAATAATTGACCCGTTCCCTTGGCTCAGACTCAGAACCCGTACAATGGCGGGTGACTTCCCCGTCATAAGCAAATAGTCTCGAAATGTCGTCCCTGAATTCCGAGAGGTACTCAGCCTTGAACCTGGCCGGGTCCGACCTGACCGCCCTCTCGATCTTGGCCGATGAAAACGTCGGGTTCATCTGGGCCGTCGAGGACTTCCAGACGAGCTCCGGGTCGTCGAGGGACCAGTGCTTTTCGTAGGCGTCCCAGAGCGGGCCGGCCTTGCCGAAGGCCGTGCTGGAG
>Ga0187858_10006498_pt1 | contig 10480 bp, 9 predicted proteins | sample June2016WEW_8_15_FD_133015 | JGI IMG/M metagenome (GOLD analysis project Ga0187858, IMG submission 133015) | Peatland microbial communities from SPRUCE experiment site at the Marcell Experimental Forest, Minnesota, USA - June2016WEW_8_150 | ecosystem: Environmental > Terrestrial > Soil >...
AGGTTGGTTGCGGGGGCTGGATTTGAACCAGCGACCTTTGGGTTATGAGAAGTCACAATGCAAGCTAACTCATTGACTTTGCGGCACGGTTGGCCACCAAAAAGCACGCAAAAACACGCTCAGAACGCCCAAGTTGTACCGATTTTGTACTCGTCATAGGCTACATCGTAGCGTATCGGAACCCTACCGCAAGAATAATTCTACTCGGTCCGTCGTCCAGGTCGCCACACCGCTGCCGAAGAGGTCCTGGTCCTCCGTCCAAATTGGCAAGTCCAAAAGTAACGCCACCGCCACTACGGGCCAATCGTCTGGATCACGAATTTCGATGCGCTCTCTCGCCAGTTGCTCAAAATCCCCGTAGAGGGTTCGGTCAACCACTTGGACTGTTCCGCTTAGTTTGTCGAGCGCTGCAAGTCCAGTGGCGGTATCGCGGCCCCGCTTTTCCAGTTCCTTTTCCAAGTAGCGACGGGCGTCGGCGAAACAAACATCCGGGCTGTAAAATGTCGCGGCATCCTCATACGTTTCTAGTAGTTCACGAACGCGTCGGCCCAGGACGGCGCGCATAAGGATGTTGGCATCAAGCACTAGCCCTTTCCGTGGGTTCATTTACGCCCTTCGGCGCGCCAGCGCTTGAAGTCCGCGATGATTTCATCTTCGGTGATGCCTTCGCCCAGCAGCATTTCCTGCAACCGGGCAGCCGCCTCTTTCAACTGCGCCCGCTCGGCATCGGATCGCTTTCGGCGCGCCGGGAGATAGTAACCCACGGTGTCGCCGTGCCGCGTAATCGCAACCGGCTTGTCGCTCTGCAACAAGTAGTTGGCAAGATTCTCGCGAAACTCGCGGATACCCACTTTGAGTAATCCCATATGCGTTCACCTGTGTACACATTTTACAAGACGTGAGGATATCTGTCAAGGGGATTGCTGGCGGGCCGACGGGCAACCCGATTGCCAACTATTTTTCACGGGTCGACAAATGTGAGTACCATTTCTGAGGGTGGACTGAGGCACGGCGCTTGCCAAGTATTTTTTGCGGGTCGACAAATGTGAGAACCGGGTACCAGGTCGAGAGACGGCTAGGGCTGGCCACTTGTCGTCCGCGTGAGGAAGGTCGGGCTGGCCAACCGGAGGTTGGCCAGCCGACGTTATTTTTGGACCTCACTTGCCCGGATAGCCTGCGCGAAGGATTTGGTCGGCGGCGCGAAAGATGCGTTGCGCTGACCGCTCGGTGAATGTCTGGCCCTGGCCCCACGATTGGATATAACCACGGCTGTACTCGGCTCCTGGCAGGCCAAGGGATTCACAGCACAAGAAGGAAACGGCCTCGGCTTCCATTTCCCGGATATCCCGTGGCGTCCGCTCGGTGTCCGAGAGGTCGCCTTCGTCCGTGTGGCCAAGCATGACGTGGCCAACTTCGTGGAAAAGTGTCTTTGCCGGGAGAGCGGCAATCGGGCTGACCGCGATCTTCCGGCCATGCTTGGCGTAGCCCTGGGTGTTGCCGTCGAGGTCCTCGAAGGGAACACGTTGGATTTCCAGAGCGGCAAGGGCTCTTTCTTCGTTCCATTCCGGGATGTCGGGGGTTTGGTATTCCGCGCCTTCGGTCTGTGCAAGAACGAACCAATGGGCCTTGTAGGTGAAATGGGTAAAGGAAAACTCCTCCTCCTGGTCGGTGCCGTCGTCTTGCTTTACCGTCTTAATGCGCTTGCAAGTCAGAGGCATGCACAGGGTCAATGCCTTCTCACCCTTCCTCACGTATCGGCCAAGCTCTTTCCACTTCGGGAAAGTGGCCAGCGGCCCCGGCTGGATTCCGCGCAAAAAGCACTGGAACAAAGCCAAGAGTTGATTTCCGAGTGAGTAGTTGTGAAAGCGGCTGTAGGCTTCATGAATGAAGCCGGGCTTTTTCACAGCCTCGTCCAAGAGGGCCGCCCACGAAACCATGGGCTTTCTCTCTGCGCTCCTCGGCGCGTCCACTGTGCGAACCTGCAACGAACCCTCAACATTAAATTGACCTCGATGGGTTTGTTTGGTTTGCTAGATCATTTGTTTTTCTCCTTTTCTGCGCCCGTTTCTCGCGGGGCACAAAAGGGCGAGTGGGGCCTGCTCGCCAGGCCAAGGGCTGCTTTTTGCGGGGGAACCATGAAACTTCGCTCTTCGTTTTGTTTCTTGGGGGGGACCGCAAACCCGGAGGGTGTCCGTCAACCTGACGGACAAAGCAGGAGCCCGCTGTGCCGCCAGCGCGCAGGCGTCTTTCCCATCTCGCCGTGCCCGCGAGAAAACGGTGCCAGAAAAGGTGAGGGTGATAGATGTGCGGGAGCAACTTCGGCGCAAACAGAAACTGATCGTCGGATCGCCGAAATTCTAACCGCGAGCCGTGACACGAACCTTATTTATTTGATTAAAGGAAAAGATAGCCTACCAAGACTCGGCGACAACGGAGTGCAATGAATCGTCCTTTACGACGCGGAAATGGCGTCCGGTTGCGTCAGAGAACTCATTATTGACGGTCACGACAATCAATTGGCGGTCGAAGAGATCATTAAAAAGGCTCTTCAATCGCTGACAGTTCAATGTGTCCATGTGTCGAGTCGGCTCGTCTAGAACTAAGAAATTGATGCCCCTTGCTGCAACTCGCAGAAGTCCGTACCGGAGAGCTAGCGCCAAGATATCTTTTGCAGCGCCACTCAAGTTAAAAATGGGCACATCTCGTCCATGCAACTGGACTGCAATGTTCAGATCGTCGTCTATTTTGACTGCTGAATCGTTGTCTCCATCGTGAAATCGAGCGAGGAGGTCATTCGTGCCAAGGGCAAGGTGTCGAACTAACCGCTTTCGGAGCGACTTCCGAAATTGCTGGATGGCCTCTTCAAGTTTGGTTAAGAATAGAAGTTCGGCTTTTGTGCGTTACACTTGTTCGGGTTTTTTCCCAAATGTTCTGGCCTGACTACGCAATCTTTTCAAGCGTTTCTGATCCGCAGTCACACGCTTAGCTGTGGCGCTGTACGTGGCCTTCATCTCTTTGAGATCGACAAATGCGTCAAACGATTCGTCGAAAGCACCTTGCTGAAGGGCGCTTTCGGCCCTTTCTAGGTGCCTTCTGATGTTCGCAAGCTGTTTGTTCATATCGCGTAATGTGCGATTGATTGCACTGAGACGAGACTTTCTTAATGCAGGGGGACCTTCTGCGTGCATGTCGGGCAGCGCCCCTTTCGTAATCCATCACGCATGCGCTCTTCACTTTCGAACTTCGTCCTAATCTCAAGTTCTTTGTGCTGGAGGACAGCAACAGCGTTCTCGGAGTTACGCTGGGCCAATCTGAGCTTTTGCGCGTCGTTGGGGACATTACGCTGCGCCTCGCGGATGGAAGATTGGAGCTCGTTTAATTCGTCTTGCTGAGAGGAGACTTCCTGTTCCAGCTCCTCGACATGTGTCAGGAACGCTCCCAGTCGCCCTGATGTGAGGTCGTCAAGGGATCCCTCTAACGCCCTTTTTGTCGCCCGGAGGGACTCGACGCGCTGCTTCCATTCCTCGACCCCCAGAAGGCGCTCTATGAAAACTCGTCGCTCCTCCGGGGAGAAGTCAAGACTCTTACGGAGGTCATCTTGATCCGAGAAGAAGATGTTCTGAAATAACCTAACGTCAACTCCAAGTAGAGGGATTAACTTTTCCGCGACCGTTCGGATTCCCACCGCGATCTCATCGGCTCCCTCCTTGAGAACAACGCGGCGCCCAGGAAGAGACCGATGCAGAGAATACTCACGTCCGTTAAGTTCAAACTTGAGTTCCACACTGCCTTGCTTTGAACCTTCGTTGACTAAGTGGTCCGAGCTTACGGCGGTTCCTGCAATCTTCTTGGGGAAGATATCCGCCCCAAACAGGGCGAATCCGATTGCGTCCACCACGCTACTCTTGCCTTGCCAATTCTGCCCAAAGATGTAGTTTTGGCCAGGAAGGAAGTCGAGCCGGGCCTGGTTGAACGACCTGAAATTATCGAGCCTTAGACTTTTGATGATCAGAAAGTACATCCTCCCGGATATCGGCAAACAGCTGTTCGCTCTCCCTGTATTCCAAGTACCGCCTTGCCTTGGTCAGGTCTCTGCCACGAAATGTGCGGCGGAGGACTTGATCAATGGACGCCCCTCGGCGAGACTCGGCTGCTGTCTTTGCTTCCGTTGAATATCGGAGATCAATGTAATAATCGAAAAGATTGCGCTCGCGTAAGAGGGCGAGCACCTCTGACTTTGAGAGTCCTCGGTTTGGCTGAATCTTGCCTGAAAAGCGAAGATAAACAAAGGCACCAGCGCTTCCACCGTTCGCATCGAGGTCCTTCGATATCGCTGAAAGTAATTCCTTTCCGGTCAGAATTGAGATGTCGTAGGAAAGGACCACCACCCGATGAGTCTTTGGCAAGGCGTATCGCTCGACGGTACCGTCGTCACAATCGTACACGACGACGTATTTGTCCGATTGGTCGAGCATGTTCTGGACCTCTGTTGACCCAGGTATAATGCAGTTCGCAACAGTTTCATAAACGTGGTGGTGCCCGGCAAACGCTTTATCAAATCCCTCAAAGCATTGAGCATCTACTTCCCACAATTCCGAAGGAATCGATTTCGTCCCTTTTATGAAATTGTGCACGAGAAGGATTTGGCGCTCGGACTGCGGCGGTCTTCGCAGGCCTTCAGCTAATTTCGGCACTTCCGTTGGATCATGCTGCCACGGAATGCCACAGATGCGTACGGACCGGCACTTGAACTCGCTTCCCCGCAACACGTGAACAAAGCCAAGGCACTCAAGCGCCACAAGTTCCCCCGCTTCACGACCCCGTCCAAACTCGTGGTTGCCAGGGATAGCCAGGAGTGGGGTATTTGCGCTCTTGAGCTGCGAGAGGCTCGGTGATATCTCTTTGAGGATTTCGGCAAACGCATCAACATTCCGCCGCGTTGCTGCGGAGTCGAAGACATCGCCCAGCAAGCAGATCGCCTCGGCGCCGTTTTCTGCGCATACGCGGAGGGCATTGCAAAAGGCCGTCGAGAAGTCCGCCCGTCGTTTGGGAGAGTAGTCCGTGCAACCAAGGTGCGTATCGCCAATGATTCCTATTCTCATTTCAAGCCTGGATACTGCTCTTCTCGCGAGCCGAGGACGGCAAAGATTGTTTCTTGATGGTGACTGAATACCATGCGCATTGAAGTCTAATTCAGGAAGCATTAACCTGCAAGTTGAGGAAGCTCCCGCAGTGCTCCTAAACAGGGTACGGATATTGCTCCAAAAGCGCGTCACGAAGGGGCAGGAGGGAAGGGGGGAAACGGCCCTGCGAAATACCAGGTAGTGGCTGAAATGTGCGTTGATGGTGTAGCGGGCTCAAAGCGGCTTAGGGATGCTCAGCTTGAAATCCAATTCCTGCCCCATTCCCTTGAGAAGTGAGTAGCGGATTTCAGCCCATGCGTGACTGCGCTCCCCGGTGTTGGGCAGGGCGCCGAGCATCTGCCATCGCTCAAGAATCCGATCTCCTTCCATTCGTGCAGCGATCAGCACACGGCTTCGGATGACCGAACGGCCACGTACCACTGCCTCGTCGAACGCCCGTCGCTTCTCGGCTTCAGGGACATCCATGTACCCGACATCCGAGGAATTTTGCACCATCTGTTCTATGCTTTTTGACAGTACGGCGAGCAATTCACTGTACTCAGCTTTCTTGCTGTCCAAAATCCACCGCATTACTTGCCAGCGATGAGTGGCATATGCCGTCGCCAATCCACCAAGAAATGCGATAACTGCCGTGACTAGCGTGGTCATTCTCTTTCAGTCCTTTCCGCTTCTCTGAGTCTTGCTCTGTCGCACGCGGAGACGTTACGTTTGCTGTAAGAGGACTGGCAATAGAATCCTTGAATCCCTAAACTGCGGCTGCCCCCCAACCCATTTGAATCCATCCGATTTAGTCAGAGTCGCAATGTGGACCTGACCACAGAACGCTCCTGGATGACGACACAGCCCTTTGTGGCGAGAATTCGTATCCGTTCTCGAAGTGTAGTTTCAGAAAAGCCGCTGGATTCCGCCAAACTATGGAGCCCGAACAGTGCTGTCTCCTTCCCGATAAGTCGCGTATGCCTGAGCAGGTGATAGTACAGTGCCCTCTCGACGTGGTCGAGATGGAGCTTTGGAATGAGGTGGTCTTCGATATTTTGCAACTCTCTGGACAGGTCCACGAAGGTCATGCTACTCCGAAGATGGCGATAAGGCAAGGCGGTTTGAGGCGGTTGTTGCACGTCAGATGAAAGGCGATGGCGGCGATATCCTTATGCTCTGGTCTTGCTTTTGTTCTCCTCCGGGGGCGGCTCGGCGGCAGGAGCCGCCTGTGCGGTAATGCCCCCCAACGCCGCTGAGAACCTGGGGGATCCGTGCTATCTGCTTATGCCGTGACCTCCTGCCTGCATGTGCTCGCGGGACTCGCTGAGCGATTGGTGTTCAAGGTTTTCAACCAGATGACCATGGTCTTGTGCTAGCATTTGATGTACGGTCTCCAAGGCAGACTGCTTGGAAACGTCGCGGCTCAACTCTTCGCCCAATTTTTCCGCATCGTAGGTGTAAATCTGCGCATCGTAGCGGCCACGTGAGACGGAGACATAGGCCAGCCGTGAATTGACAAGCTGCTCGTGGGCCTGCTCGGTGTCCACGTGGATTAGTACACGGTCGGCAGTGGCGCCCTGGCTGCTGTGGCTGGTGACGGCATAGCCATAGTCGACATGCGGATGTTCCCGGATGCTGAACTGGACATCCTGGCCGGAGTCCAGCCGAACTTGGAGGTTTCCTTCGGCGTCGACCTTTTCGACGGTTCCGAGTTGGCGGTTGGCAATGTGCTCGTCCCGGTAAGGCGCGGTGAATTGCACGCGGTCACCGGTTGAGAAGTCGCGCTCCGTCTCCCGGTAAACACTCACGCCGTGCAACCGGCGCGGGTCGTAAGTTAGACGCTGGCCGCTATCCCGCTCGATGGTGAGCAAGTTGTGTTCCCTGTCAACGCCGGTGACATGGACGTATTCTCCCGATTTGACGCCCACCGCCTGGCTGCCTCGCGTGTAGCGCACGATGTCGCCCGGCGCGTACTGCACGGCCCACTGCCGGTCGGTCCCCGTCATCTCCTGGCGCGGGACCAGCACGCTCATTCGGTGTTCCTGCTCTTCGACCCGTCCGCTGGATTGCAGCTCGCGGTGGATTCGCTGGTTGATTTCCTGGCGGGATCGGTTGTCTGGTGAAACCACAAGTGTATTGTCGGGCCGCTCCGCGTAAGCCTTGGCAACCGCCTCCAACCGTTCTTCACGGTTTGCGACCTCGTGCACTCTGCCTTGCCGCGTGAGGTTCTCAATCGCTTCGCGCACCTGACCGTGTGCAAGCTGCTCGACGGCTTGCTTCAATGAGGGGTCCTTCTGTCGAATGATCTCGTCGAGGTGCGCCGTGTGCATCCCGGCTTCCTGAAGCTGCTGGAATGGCCGCCCGGCCTCCACCCCCTGGTGTTGGCGAGTGTCGCCCACGAAGATTACGCGGTCCTGTTCTTCCAACCTGCGCAAGAATTCGTTAACCTGGCGCGTGCTCGCGAGGCTCGATTCATCCACAATGTACAAATGCCGGTCCCCATCGTCACGGTGAGATCGGGCAAGGTGGCCCTGCAAGGTGCTTGACTGAATGCCTGCCTCTTCAAGTTGCTGCGTGGCACGCGAAGTCGGGGCTAACCCTTCAACTTGATAGCCCTGGCGCCCGGCGGCCTCGCGGATTGCGGCTAGCGAAGTCGTTTTTCCTGTCCCTGCGACGCCTTCCAACCCTACGACTTGATCCCGGCTGCTGAGGATTTCGTCGACGGCGCGGCGCTGGCTATTGGAAAGGTGGCCAAACTTACCGGACAACTCCTGGCGAGCTTCTTCCGAAACCAGTGGGTCGTGCCCGCCTTGCCCGGCCTTCATGCGGGCGACGTTGTCCCGTTCGTAATCCAGCATCTCGCGGGTAGTGAGGGTTCGGTCTGGACCTTCAGGGCGCTGGCGGCCCACTTCGACGAATTCGCCTGACCGGATGCGGTGCTCAAGGTTTTGCCGGACTTCCCAGAAGCTAGACTCCCACATAGAGCGGCGAAGCGCATCGCGCATCAAGACGCGTTCATCCACTACCGCCTCACGCTCGATATTCCGGTCTCGGGCATAGGTGACGGCTTCCTGCGCGCGGGCTTCCCTCTGCTCGCTGCGCTGGTGGCCGGGTGCGGCTCGGGCCTGCGCCTCTTGCACTACCCGCTGCGGCTGGTTACCAAAGGCCCCCGCAAGCTCTTCGTGCTTGGCCCGCATTTCCTCATGCGAAAGTGCTGACAGTTTTTCCTCGCGTGTCTGGTGTGCGGCAATCTGCGCCGCACCAGCGCCGCGCAAGCCCTGCTCCTCAAGGTGCTCCTTGATTTGTTGGCGACGCAGGCTGCTGGCGTTCAAGTACTCCTGGGTGTAGCCCTTGATTTCTGGCTGGCCGCTTTTCCCCAACTCGATTTCGTAACCGAGTTCCTGAAGGCGGTGGGCCAATTCGGAGCGGTAAATTGCCGTGGCGTACTGCTGGCTTTTGTAAAGCTCCTGGGGCTGAATCGCGTGCGTCTTTCCGTCTTCGGTTTCGGTGAGATTAAAGAATACGGTGTGGGTGTGAAGTTGGGGGGCTGCGTAGCCTCCCACCGGCCTTGCGCTGTCGTGCTCGAACTTGGCCGCGACCCATTGGCCGGTGGTTTCCGCAGGGTGGTTGCGGCCTATGCGCGCCTGTACAAAACGTTCCAACTCGTCAAACGCAACCTGCACACTGTCACGGTGCGCCTCTCTCACCCGCTCGTCACCGCCGACCAGCGCCGTGAGTGAAACGCTTTTGGGTGCGCTAAGGGTAGCGTCCCACCCGGCGCGGTGTTCCATGGTGGTCACCTTGTCACCCTGTTCGTTCAAGTATTCCCGTGAGGATTGGTGCTGCACTAACTGCTCGCCGGTGATCGGGTGCTGGCCCTGGCTCAAGCGTGCAAAGTGCTCCTCCTGAACCTCACCCCGCAGTCCGTATGCCTCGGCGAGTTTGCCGTGCCAAGTGCCACGTATCCGGTCTGCTTCCGTGTAATAGTTCTGCTGGGCGTTCCCGAACTCGTCGCGGTGGTACGCCTGGGCCTGGGCTGCACTGAGCGGCTTGGAAATTGTCATCATACTGACCTACTGGAAGAAACGACCCTGCCCGTGGCCGGGCGGTCGCTTGGTTTGTTCCTGCGCTTGCTTCTGCTCGTTGGGGGTGAGCTTCTGAGCGGGCCCGGCGCTGCCGGGTCGCCCGGTTACGGAGGCACTTGTTGCCGCCGCAGAGGGTTCACCGCTTCGTTGCCAGTCGATATGTCGCTCGACGAAACCCGGTTGGATTTCGGGCAGATCGGTGTATGGGAAGCTCAGCCGCACGACCAGATTCCCTGATTTTAGAATGCCGCGCTGGTCGGGCAGTCCCGTGATTTCCGATGGCATCACCAGCGGCTCGACACGGCGCTCCAATTGGAAGTTTTTCGATTGGCGATCACGGGGGAATGGGTCGGTCGCGTGGCTCTCTCGTAACTGCTCGATTTCCACCTCGCCGATGGTTTCGCTGATCCACCGCGCGGCGTGGGGCTCGCTGGTGCGCAGAAAGATTTTCGTCGCCGGTTGCGAGAGCATCGCCTCCGCCTCGTGCCCGTAAAGCGTTTCCAGTTGGCTGCGCCCCTGGAAACCCAAAACCACCGGGTTGTTCGACTTCCGATTTTGGGTGATGGCAGCGTGCAACTGGGGTAGCTTCTGCAAAGACGCGAGCTCGTCCAGGATGAACCAAACCGGCTGCGGGGCTTGGTGATTGGCCGCTCCCTCGTCCATGAGGCGCAAGACCAGTAGGTCAAGCCACAAACTGGTGAGTGGCAAAAGGCGTTCCCGCGTCGTCTTGGTGCTCGTTAGGAATATCCATCCCCGCCGCTGCTTCGACCACTGCAAGGTGTTCCACCGCGTCTTGGTTTCCTTCTCGTTGGGTAGCAGCTTCAATGCCTTGCCTATCATCTTCAGTTCCGCCATAACCCCCTCGCGTTGCCCTGGCGCGGTTGGGGCGATTACCGACGCCATTTCGGTTCCGCGTACCCTGCTGTCGATCTCTTCATCGTGTGACAGCCACTCGGCTAAGTCCTGGGGAGTGGGCTTGTAGGTAAGAAGATGGGCGAAGATTTCCCTGGGAGCTCGCGTAAAGAACCGCTGCTCGTTGTTCCGGTCGGGGAAGAGTGACGCCGCAAGGGTGAGCGCTTCCGGTTCGTTCCGGGCCTCGTCGTCCGGACTCCAGTAGGGTGTGCGCGCGTCCAGCGGGTTGAGGATGACATCGCCACGGGAAGGGTTAAAGAACTGCGGGGTGTATTCGCGTTCGGGATCATAGACAATGGCTGTCTCTCCCCGGTCTTGGATTTGGACGAGCATTTGCCGAATCAGCGTGCTCTTGCCCGC
>Ga0187858_10006504_pt1 | contig 10474 bp, 8 predicted proteins | sample June2016WEW_8_15_FD_133015 | JGI IMG/M metagenome (GOLD analysis project Ga0187858, IMG submission 133015) | Peatland microbial communities from SPRUCE experiment site at the Marcell Experimental Forest, Minnesota, USA - June2016WEW_8_150 | ecosystem: Environmental > Terrestrial > Soil >...
GATCTCGGCGAAGGCAAGGGTCCGTTCGTGCTCGTCGCTGGGCACGTCCATGAATCTTCTCCAAACGCCCAGAAAATCCGGAGCTGATTCCGATAGCGCGACGGTTGCCGCGAATTCGCGAAACTTAAGAGCAAGCGATGAAGGACCGGTAAATGAATGTGGGCAGCAGACCCCGGTTTCTGCCGCGCGGCCGTCAAATCAATCGGGAATCTAGGCTTTCAGCGGCACCGGCCGCAACAGGAAAGCCGGCAGATGCGAAACGTCGTCGTCGGCGGCGGTGCGAGGCTTCGCAGGCGGCGGGCGTTGCGGGATTCGCGCGATCGAGGCGGAAGCGGCAGGCCGTTGCGGCTGACGGTGGCCATCCGCGCGCCCGCGGCGGGGTCGCGGCGCGCCGTGGCGCGGCGGCGACGCCGGTTGCTGCGCGGACTCGGTGTGCTCCGCCGCCGTGGCAGCTCCATCGCCCATCCAGGGGATTGGCTGGCCGATCAGCTTCTCGATCGCCGCGACAGCCTTGGCGTCGTTTGCTCCCGCGACGATGGTGATCGCCGTGCCGGTGCGGCCGGCGCGGCCAGTGCGGCCGATCCGGTGCACGTAGTCGTCGGGGTGAAGCGGGACGTCGAAATTGTAGATGTGGCTCACCTCTGGAATGTCGAGCCCGCGGGCGGCAACATCCGAAGCGACCAGCAGCGTGACCTCATTCTTGCGGAACTGTTCCAGCGCGGCCATGCGCGCCGGCTGGTCCATGTCGCCGTGCAGCGCCTGCACCGAAAAGCCGTGGCGCTGGAGCGAGCGATGCAGCGTAGCGACGTCGCGCTTGCGGTTGCAGAAGATGATGGCGTTCTTCAGCCCCTCGGCGGAGCGGAGCAACCGGCGTAGCGTGTCGCGCTTGTCATGCGGTTCGCGCCCGGATTTGGCGAGAAGCTGCGTCGTGGCGGCGACGGTGCTGGCCGGTCGGGAGACCTCGACGCGAACCGGATTGTGCAGGAATTGTTCGGTGATGCGCCGGATTTCCGCCGGCATGGTGGCGGTGAAGAACAGCGTCTGGCGGGTGAACGGGACGAGCTTACAGATGCGCTCGATGTCGGGAATGAAGCCCATGTCGAGCATGCGGTCGGCCTCGTCGATGACGAGGAGCTCAACGCCGCTGAGCAACAGCCGTCCGCGCTCGTGGTGATCGAGCAGGCGGCCCGGCGTCGCGATCAGCACGTCGACGCCGCGCATGAGCTTGGCATCCTGATCGTCGAACGACACCCCGCCGATGATAAGCGCGACATTGAGCTTATGGTTGGCGCCGTATTTGGAAAAACTCTCTTCGACCTGCGCTGCGAGTTCGCGCGTCGGCTCGAGGATCAGCGTGCGCGGCATGCGCGCCCGGGCGCGACCTTTTTCCAGCATGGTCAGCATCGGCAGCACGAATGCTGCCGTCTTGCCGGTGCCGGTCTGCGCGATGCCAAGCACATCGCGCCGCGCAAGCACGTGGGGAATGGCCTGATCTTGGATGGGGGTTGGCGTTTGGTAACCGGACGCCGCAACAGCGGCGAGAACTTTTTCGGACAAGCCGAGATGGGAAAACGGCATAAAACCTCGTATTGGGACCGCCGGCAGCACCCTATTGATCGGAACGGGGAAAACGGGCAAGGGCGGTCGAATCTGCCTTGCTTTCGTTGCGTGCAACATAAGATCGATTAGGCGAAAGTCAACCGGCAACGGCCTGGTGCAACGCACTAAGTTAATTGGATTCCTTCACTTTTCTCGATGCGGTGAAAAAGAGCGAAGCGCCGATGACTAGCACTTTGTCTGATAGCTTGCCGATCGTCCTGGTTCCGGGGCTCAATTGTTCGGCCCGCCTATACGCCGAGCAAATTCCGGCGCTTTGGCGGTTTGGCCCCGTCACAGTCGCGAACCACACCCGCGACGACAGCATTCCTGCGATTGCAGGCCGCATTTTGGCGGCCGCGCCACCGCGCTTCGCGCTCGCCGGGTTATCGATGGGCGGCTGCATCGCCTTCGAAATCATGCGCCAGGCGCCGCGGCGGGTTGTCAAACTTGCTCTGCTCGATACCGGGGCGCGCCCTGAGTCCGCAGAACAGACGGAGCGGCGCCAACCGGCGATGGAGCGGGCCAAAAGCGGGCGTTTCGCCGAGGTCGCCGATGACGCGTTTCTGTTCTTCGTGCACCCTGATCGTTACGGGGACATGACGCTCAAAGCTCTGGTGAGGACCATGGCCGAGGAAACCGGCCCGCAAAACTACTTACGTCAGCAGCGGGCGATCATCGGCCGGCCGGATTCACGTCCCGGTCTGTCCGCGATCGTTTGCCCGACGCTGGTGCTTGTCGGCGAGCAGGATCGGGGAACTCCTCCCGAACTGGCGCGGGAGATCGCGGCCGCAATCTCCGGCTCGCATCTCGTCGTCATTCCAGAGTGCGGGCACCTGTCGACGATCGAGCGGCCGCAGGCGGTGACCAAGGCGCTGGTCGAATGGTTGCAGGCCTAGCTGCCCCTTCTGCGGTTTCCTGCCCCGTGGAAGATCGCGCATCTGGACTATCCGCTCGATCGCGGGCAACATTCCGGGGGGCTTCAAGGAGACACTTTCATGAAATTTCTCGTACCGGGGTGTGGCGTCCTCGTTGCCGGGCTGCTTGCCAGCGGCACGCCCGCCTTCTCGTCAACCATCGATCTTTCCACCTGGACCTGTGCCAAATTTCAAGCCGCCGACAAGGATGACATCGGCGTGATCCTGGCGTGGCTCGACGGCTATTATCGCGACGAGAACGATCCGCCGGTCGTCGACACCGAAAAGTTCGTCGCCAATGCCAAGAAGCTCGGCCAATATTGCGCCAAGCACCCCGACATCGGCCTCATCACCGCGGCCGACGAGCTGTTTTCGAAATAAACTTCGTCCCGCTGCGCAGCGGGAGCGGACGACGAATAAGCTCAAACGTCGAGCAATTCCTCGGCGGCGAACTCGGCGCGTTCCTGGATGAAGGCAAAGCGCGACTCGGGCTTGGTGCCCATCAAGCGCTCGACGGATTTCTCGGTATCCTTTTGATCATCCGCGACCAGCACCACCCGAAGCAACGTTCGCTTCTTCGGGTCCATGGTGGTTTCCTTAAGCTGCGCGGCCATCATCTCGCCGAGCCCCTTGAAGCGGCTGACCTCGACTTTGGCGTTGGCGTGAAATTCCTTTTTAAGAATCTCGTCCCGGTGCTTGTCGTCGCGGGCATAAAAATTCTTGCCGCCGTGCGAGAGGCGATAGAGCGGGGGCACCGCCAGATAAAGGTGGCCGTTGTCGATCAGGCCGCGCATTTCCCGGTAGAAGAAGGTGATGAGGAGCGAAGCGATGTGCGCGCCGTCGACGTCGGCGTCGGTCATGACGATCACCCGCCCGTAGCGTAAATCCTGGTCGCGATAATGCGCGCCGGTGCCGCAGCCGAGCGCCTGGGCGAGATCGGCGAGCTGCTGGTTCTGCGCGAGCTTGTCCTTGCCGGCGGACGCAACGTTGAGGATTTTTCCGCGCAGCGGCAAAATTGCCTGGCTCGCGCGATCGCGCGCCTGCTTGGCAGAGCCGCCTGCGGAGTCGCCCTCGACGACAAAAATCTCCGAGCCCTCGGCCGCGCTGTTGGTGCAGTCGGCGAGCTTGCCAGGCAAGCGCAGCTTGCGCACGGCGCTCTTGCGCGCGATGTCCTTTTCCTGACGGCGGCGGATGCGCTCCTCGGCACGCTCCATCACGAAGTCGAAAAGCTTATTCGCCTGCACGGGATTTCCGGCGAGCCAATGGTCGAACGGGTCCTTGATCGCCTGCTCGACGATTTTCTGCGCTTCGGCGGTGGCGAGGCGGTCTTTGGTCTGACCCTGGAATTCAGGCTCGCGGATGAAGACCGAGAGCATCGCCGCGGCGCCGGTCATTACGTCGTCGCTGGTGATGGAGGCGGCGCGTTTGCCCTGACCGACCCGCTCGGCATGGTCCTTGAGCCCACGCGTAAGCGCGGTGCGCAGGCCGGATTCGTGGGTGCCGCCATCGGGCGTCGGAATGGTGTTGCAATAAGAGTTGAGGAAGCCGTCGGCGTCCGCGGTCCAGGCCACGGCCCATTGCGCCGCGCCGTGCTTGCCGGTCTTGCCGGCGCTGCCGATGAAAATATCCGCCACAAGGGTCGTGCCAGCGAGCGTTTCCGACAGATAGTCCTTAAGGCCGTCGGCGAAATGGAACGTCGCCTTCTCCGGCACGTCCTCGACACCGCGCAGAAGCTCCGGGGCGCATGACCAACGGATTTTGACGCCGCCGAAGAGATACGCCTTCGAACGCGTCATCTTGAACACGCGCTCGGGCTTGAAATGAGCCTTGGCGCCGAAAATTTCCGGGTCGGGCCGGAAGCGAACTTTGGTGCCGCGGCGGTTCGGCGCCTTACCAGCGTCCTGTAATTTTCCCTTGGGCTTGCCGCGCTCGAAGGCCATGCGGTAGAGCCGCTGGCCGCGCGCGACCTCGACCTCCATGCGTTCGGACAGCGCGTTCGCCACCGAAACGCCGACGCCGTGGAGGCCGCCTGAGGTCTCATAAACTTCGGAGTCGAATTTGCCGCCCGCGTGCAGCGTGCACATGATCACTTCCAGCGCGGACTTGTTCTTGAATTTCGGATGCGGGTCGACCGGAATGCCGCGGCCGTTGTCGGTGACGGTGACGAAGCCATCCGCCTCCATCTCGACCTCGATCCAGTCGGCGTGGCCGGCGAGCGCTTCGTCCATGGAATTGTCGATCACCTCGGCGAACAGGTGATGCAAAGCTTTCTCGTCGGTGCCGCCGATATACATGCCGGGGCGGCGGCGCACCGGCTCGAGCCCTTCCAAAACCTCGATGTGCTTCGCCGTATAGCCCGCCTCGCCGGCCGAGCCGCGCGCGGCAGTGCTGCCGGCGCGCGCCATCCGGCGCGCGGCGCCGCGCGGTTCGCCGAGATTGGCGAACAGGTCGGGCGCGTTCGGCGTTTTCGGCGTTTTCGCTGCTTTTCCCAAGGTTTATTCCAAGGCTTCTTGCATGTGGAGGGTCGGCGGTCGGCGCGCAACCGCGACGACGAATCAAGCCCGACTATGCCATTTGGCCGGCAAACCATGAACGGGCCGCCAAAGCGAGGCGGCCGCACCGCGACAGTTACTTGTCTCTTTCCCAGACCAGAGTGCCGACGAACATGCTGCCGGCAACGTTCGGATTGGGAATTGGAGCGCTGGTGATGAGGAGCTTGTTTCCTTTCCGACGCCAGAAACGGACCTGTTCGGTGCCCATCCAGTCTTTATTCCAAGCCGCATCGACGTCGACGATGAACCGCTCGCCGTCCAGCCTCAGTTTTCCCGTATAGGCGAGCATGGCGCGGTAGACGGCAGCTTGCTCCTGCGTCGATTGCGCGGCGTTTTGCTGTTCCGGAAAGACCAACCCGAAAAAGCGTCCCGCCGGGCTTATCCCGAGGTACCCGGTCGGGCGTTCTCCATACACGTTGGTTCGTTGCTTCGTCCCGACATCCTCGGTGAAGAACGAAGCAAGTTTCCAGTCCCCCACCAACTGCTCGACAGCATCTGCCATTCAAGCCCACCGCCTTTTGCCGGCCCGAGCGCATTGACGACCAACGACGCGGCCTTTATATGGCCGCCTATGAAAAGGTCTATTATGACCATTGCCGCAGCAAAGCGTCGCCGCAGTCGCAACACGGCACGAGCGCGCGTTTAACGCGTAGCGAAATTCGTGCCGCCGGTTCCGCGGCACTCTCCTCCTGATACTCTGCCTCGCGGATTCGGCCTAACGCCCCTGAAAGCGTAAGGTGAAATCATGCCTGCAGACGAAAACAAAGCGAAGATCGGCGTCATCGGCGCCTCCGGCTATACTGGTGCGGAACTGGTGCGCCTCCTCATCCCCCATCCGCGCGTTGACATTGCGCTGCTCACGGCGGATCGGCGCGCCGGCAAGCCGATGGCCGAAGTCTTCCCGCGATTCTCGCCCTACGCGCTGCCAAAACTCTCGGCGCTCGATGGCGTCGACTGGCCGGGGCTCGGCCTCGACCTCGTCTTCTGCGCCTTGCCGCACGGCACGACGCAGAAGGTCATCCAAGATTTGTTCGGGCGGATGCCGTCCATCAAGGTGGTCGATCTCTCCGCCGATTTTCGCCTTGCCGACCCCGCAGCGTATGCGCGCTGGTACGGGCATCCGCATGCCGCGCTCGCGCTGCAGAAGAAGGCGGTCTATGGCCTGACCGAGATCTATCGGTCGGAGATAAAATCGGCGCAGCTCGTCGCCAATCCGGGGTGCTACACGAGCTGCGCGGAGCTTGCGCTCATTCCGCTCTTGCAAGCCAAGGCGATCGACCCCGACGAGATCGTCATCGACGCCAAGTCGGGCATGACCGGAGCGGGCAGGGCGGCGAAGGAGGAAATGCTGTTCTCCGAAGTTTCCGAAGGCTTTCACGCCTATGGCGTCGGCCACCACCGTCACATGGCCGAGCTCGACCAGGAGTTTTCCAAAGCTGCCGGCCGCGACGTGATCGTCAGCTTCACGCCGCATCTCGTGCCGATGAATCGCGGCATCCTTTCAACGATTTACGTGCGCGGCCTCAGAGCATCGCCGCAGGAACTTCATGCGCTGCTTTTAAAGGCTTATGCGAACGAGCCGTTCGTGCACGTGCTGCCGTTCGGCGCCCTGCCGCAGACCCGGCACGTGCGCGGCTCCAACATGACATTCATCGGCGTTGCCGCCGACCGCATCGCCGGTCGTGCCATCATCGGCTCGGCGCTCGACAATCTGACCAAGGGCGCATCGGGCCAGGCGGTGCAGAATATGAACCTCATGCTCGGCTTTGCCGAGACCATGGGGCTCGAGCAAGTAGCGCTGTTTCCGTAGAGGCCTGACGGCCTTACGCCTGTGCTTTCACATAACTTCCCGGCGCATCCTCGATCGGCTTGAGCTTGCCATCGCCGGGAACACGCGCGGGGACTTCGGTCGGGTCCTGAGCTTTCAGCCAGGCAAGCCAGTCCGGCCACCACGAGCCGGGATGCTCGGTCGCTTTGGCCAGCCATCCTTCGAGGTTGGCGCTCCTCGGCTTCGGCCCGGTCCAATATTGATACTTCTTCTTGGTGGGCGGGTTGACCACGCCGGCGATATGGCCGGAGCCGGACAGCACGTATCGCACGGGCCCGCCGAAGTACTTGGAGCCGAGCAGTACCGACTTTGCCGGCGCGATATGATCTTCGCGGGTGGCGAGATTGTAGATCGGCACCTTGATCGCTTTGAGGTCGATCGGGGTGTCGCCGATCGTCAGCCCGCCTTTGGTGAGTTTGTTGTCGAGATAGCAATTGCGCAAATAAAATGAGTGGTTCGCGGCCGGAAGCCGCGTCGCGTCCGAATTCCAGTACAGAAGGTCAAAGGGGAAGGGGGCTTTCCCCTTGACGTAATTGTTGATGATGTAAGGCCAGATCAGATCGTTCGAGCGCAGTAAGTTGAAGACAGTGACCATCGACTTGCCTTCGAGATAGCCGCGTTCGGCCATCCGCTGTTCGACCAACTTGATCTGTTCCTCGTCGACGAAGACTTTGAGGTCGCCGGCGTAAGTGAAGTCAACCTGAGCGGCAAACATGGTCGCCGAGACGAAGCGTTCGTCTTTCCGGGCAGCCATTGCGGCGAGCGCGATCGCCAGCAGCGTGCCGCCGACGCAATAGCCGATGGTGTGGACTTTTTCCTCGCCGGTGGCCTGTTTGATCGTGTCGAGCGCGGTGAGGGGACCCTCACGAATGTATTCTTCCCAGCTCTTTTGCGCGAGATGCGCATCGGGATTGACCCAGGAAATGCAGAAGACGGTGATCCCCTGATCGACGCACCACTTGATGAAGGATTTTTCCGGCGTCAGATCGAGCACGTAATATTTGTTGATCCAGGGCGGCACGATCAGTAGCGGCTTTTTGAGCACTTTCTCGGTCGACGGCGCATACTGGATGAGCTGCATGATCTCGTTCTGGAAGATCACCTTGCCGGGCGTTATCGCGAGATTGCGCCCGACCTCGAACATCGAGGAATCGGACTGGCGAATCCTCAACTCGCCGCCGCCGACGGCGATGTCGTCGGCGAGCATGCGCATGCCGCGAACGAGATTTTCGGCGTTGCTGGTCAAGGTCTCGCGCAACAGCTCCGGGTTGGTCAAAACGAAATTCGACGGCGACAGTGCGTTGGCAATCTGCCGCACGTAGAATTCGGCCTTCTGCTTGGTGTGCGGATCGAGGTCGGCGGCGTCGGTGACCAGCTGATTGGCCCATCGGGTCGTGAGCAAATACGCTTGTTTGAGGAAATCGTAGAACTGGTTCGAGTTCCACTCCGGATCGGCAAAGCGCTTGTCGTTGGCGGCGGGCGTGACGACCGGCGGCGATTGCTCGCCGCTGAGCCGCTTGGCCGCCGAGGCCCATAGCTCGAGGTAGGCTTTACCCAGCTTGGCCTGGAGTTCGAGGGTGCGCTGGGGATCGGTCAGCCAATATTGCGCCACTTGCCCGAGCGTCTTGACGACTTCGTTGATCTCGTCGGCGAATTCGCGGTTGTCCCGGCCATCCTCGCGGGGCTTGAGGTAGGCGGCGAGCGCGCGGCCGCCCTCCTCGACCAGCCGCGCCAGATTGCGCGAGAACTCCTCGACGTCGACGGCTCCGATTTTCATCGGTGGTTGCGATGGAGCCCGCACCGGCGTTCCTCTATTCCCCAAGGCCAGCGAAAGCTGGCCTTACAGCAGACATGGCCAGCAAAAGCCGGCCTTGCAGCAGAAATGGCCTGCTCACACCGCGTGCGCAAGGCAAGTCTGCGCGCATCCGAGCAGAAAGCATGCCACTAGGCTCGCCGCCGGCCGCGTCATTGGTCCCGTTTCCAAGGACCTTGTTTCAACCATATTACGCGGTTATCAGGATGGCTTCCGTCAACTTTAGGTTGGTTTTTGTAAACCATTGAGGCAGTAAGCTATTTTCCAGCCCAGGGAATGGCCGGGATGCCGGCGCGGACGGGCGGCGATAAATACCGGCCGGATCCGGGGGTCTTGTGAGGGGACATTGGTGAAGCGCTACGGACGCATCGCGAGGCCTTCGCTCGGAACCTTGGCAATCGCCGCCTTGGTGGCTTTTCTCGTATCGGGTTGCTCCGAGGTCACCTTTCCGGCGGTTCACGACATGCCGACTCCGCGCGCCGAAACGACGATGAACCCCGATCAAGTCAAGCAGGCGACGGATGCTCTTATCTCCGAGCGCGATCACTTGAGCACCGAAGCGCAAGCAAATGTGCAGCCGAGCCCTGCGACCAATACCGCCGGTACGACCGGGTCGCTGAAAAAGCCATCCCCAGTGCCCGTTTCGGCAAAGGTCGCGGCCCCTGGAGCCACGCAGACCGCTGGTGTCGATACCAAGCCGTGATAAGAGGGTAGAGGGATCGTCAAGTCGACGTGCCGGTGTACAAATGGAAGAATTTTATCGCATTCGGCGGCTACCGCCTTACGTGTTCGAAGAGGTCAACCGTGCCAAGGCGGTGGCTCGCAATGGCGGCGCCGACATTGTTGATCTTGGCATGGGCAATCCCGATCTGCCGGCGCCCGCGCACGTCGTCGAAAAGCTCAAGGAGACCATCGGCCGGACGCGCACGGATCGTTATTCGGCGTCCAAGGGGATCGTGGGACTTCGCCGCGCCCAAGCCGCCTATTACGCGCGCCGCTTCGGCGTGAAGCTCAATCCCGACACGCAGATCGTCACGACGCTCGGCTCCAAGGAAGGCTTCGCCAACGTCGCGCAAGCGATCACCGCGCCGGGGGACGTGATCATTGTCCCCAATCCGACCTATCCTATCCACGTCTTCGGCTTCCTGATGGCAGGCGGCGCGATCCGCTCAGTGCCGGTCGAGGCCAACACGGCGTTTTTCGGTGCACTGGAACGCGCGATCAAGCACACCATTCCAAAACCGATCGCCGTCGTCACCTGCTATCCGTCGAACCCCACAGCCTGCGTCGCGGATCTCGATTTCTATCGCGACCTCGTCGCCTTTGCGAAGAAGCATGGCGTCTTCATCCTGTCGGATCTCGCTTATGCCGAGGTCTATTTCGACGACAATCCGCCGCCTTCCGTGCTGCAGGTACCCGGCGCCATCGACGTCGCCGTCGAGTTCACCTCGATGTCGAAAACCTATTCGATGCCCGGCTGGCGGATCGGATTCGCGGTCGGCAACGAGCGCATTATCGCGGCGCTGGCGCGGGTGAAATCCTATCTCGATTACGGCGCGTTCACCCCGATCCAGGTGGCCGCGACGGCGGCGCTCAACGGTCCCGACGATTGCATCCACGAAATGCGCGCCACCTACCGGCGCCGGCGCGATGCGCTGGTGGAATCGTTCGGGCGCGCCGGCTGGCAGGTGCCACCGCCGCGGGCCTCGATGTTCGCCTGGGCGCCGATCCCCGAGCCGTTCCAGCCGCTTGGCAGCGTCGAGTTCGC
>Ga0187858_10006524_pt1 | contig 10456 bp, 9 predicted proteins | sample June2016WEW_8_15_FD_133015 | JGI IMG/M metagenome (GOLD analysis project Ga0187858, IMG submission 133015) | Peatland microbial communities from SPRUCE experiment site at the Marcell Experimental Forest, Minnesota, USA - June2016WEW_8_150 | ecosystem: Environmental > Terrestrial > Soil >...
GATCGAGAAGGACGAAGTGCGGCCGGTTTCCGGCATCCGCTTCGGCAAATCGCTCGGCAGTCCGATCACGTTCATCATCGAGAATCGCGACTTCAAGAATTGGGTCAAGCGGATGTCCGCCGAGCCCAAAGATCGCGACGCGGCGGACGTCGTCACGCGCGCGCGGCCCGGCCATGCCGACCTTGCGGGCGTGCTCAAATACAACCTCGAAGATATCCGCGACGTGCTCGAACGAGCTTCCGCGCGCGAAACCACTGCGCGCGTGGCGATCGGCGGCCTGGCAAAACAAATTCTCTCGCCATTCGGGATCGACGTGCTCGGCTACGTCGCGAGCATCGGCGCGACCGAGGCCAATACTCCCGCCGCGCTGAGCATCGAAGAGCTGCGCCGCATCACGGAAGCATCGCCAGTGCGCGTGGCGGACCCCGGCGCCGAAGGTAAAATAATTGCCGAAATCGACGAGTGCAAAAAGACCGGCGACACGCTCGGCGGCATCGTCGAGGTGATTGCGACCGGATTGCCGGTCGGGCTCGGCAGTCACGTCCAATGGGACCGCAAACTCGACGGACGCCTCGCGTTCGCGCTGCTCAGCGTGCAGGCCGCCAAAGGCGTCGAGCTGGGCCTGGGTTTCAAGGCGGGACGGATGCGCGGCTCCGAACTTCACGACGAAATCGGATACGACGCCGCGCATCGTCGCTTCACACGCTATTCCAACAATTCCGGCGGCACCGAAGGCGGCATGAGCACGGGAGAGCCGATCCGCGTACGGGTCGCGTTCAAGCCGCTATCGACGCTGATGCGCCCGTTGCGCTCGGTCGATATCAAAACCAAGGCGGAAGCAGTCGGCGCGATCGAGCGCTCCGACGTATGCGCGATTCCCGCCGCCGCCGTCATCGCGGAATCGGTGGTCGCGTTTGAACTAGCGGCGGCCTTCCTCGAAAAGTTCGGCGGCGATTCAATTGTCGAGGTTACGCGCAACTTCAAAGGCTTCCTCGAACAGGTCCGCAACTACTGAAAGGCGGGCGCGCCGGACTGCGAAGACGCGCGCACCTGAATCCGCGCTGCAACGCAAATGACGCCCAAACTGATCCTCACCGGATTCATGGCGACCGGGAAAAGCTCGGTCGGCCCGCTGGTCGCGCGCCGGCTCGGATGGGAATTCGTGGACGTCGACTCCGTAATCGTCGCGCAGGCTGGAAAACCAATCGCGCAAATCTTCGCCGACCATGGCGAGACCCATTTCCGACGGCTCGAACGCGAAGTGGTCGCGCATCTGACCGGCGATCGCCGGCGATGTCCCCAGTGCCACGGGCCGTATCCCGAAGTGATTTCGACTGGTGGCGGCGTGCTGCTTGACGAATCAAATTGCGCGGTCCTCAAGCGCGTCGGCGTGATCGTGTGTCTGACGGCGCGGCCCGAAGTCGTCGCAGCGCGCGTCGAGCGATCGAAAGCCAGGCGCCCGAAACTGACCGAGGGCAGAAAATCCACTTTGGCTCGAATCAAAGAGCTGATGGACGAGCGGGCTGACGCCTACGCTCGCGCCGATGTCCAAATCGACACCTCCGATCTCACAGTTGATCAACTCGCCGATCATGTTATCTCGGCCTTCGCCGCACATGCCGCGCGACGATGCATGCCATCGGCGGATGGCGTACGATCCGCATAGAGATGCGCACCATCCGCATAGAACTCGGGCCCGCGTCGCATAACGCTCATGTGGGCGCGGGAATCCTGGACCGGCTTGGCGACCTCGCATGCGACGCCGGACTAAAGCCCGGTTCATGCGCCGTCGTCACGGACTCCACGGTCGAAAAACTCTACGCCGCGCGCGTCGAGGACACGCTTGGCAAAAGCGGTTTCGCAGCCGCCGTAATTTCGGTGCCGCCTGGCGAAGCCTCCAAATCTCTCGCGACGCTCGAGCTTCTCTACGATCGGATGACCGAGATCGGGCTTGACCGCAACAGCGCTGTGTTCGCGCTCGGCGGCGGCGTCGTTGGCGATCTCGCTGGATTTGCGGCTGCGACCTTTCTGCGCGGCGTGGCGCTCGTACAAGTGCCGACCACGGTGGTGGCGCAAGTGGACTCCGCGCTCGGCGGCAAGACCGCGGTCAACCATCGCCACGCCAAAAACCTGATCGGCGCGTTCTACCAGCCGCGGCTGATTGTCGCCGACGTGAATTCGCTTGCAACGCTGCCGGACCGCGAGTTTCGCGAGGGCCTGGCGGAAGTCGTCAAGTATGGCGCAATCATGGACGCGCCGATGATCGCGGACCTGGAACGCGACCTCGATTCGATCGTTGCCCGCCGGCCCGATCTGCTCGAACAAGTCGTCGCGCGATCGTTGATGCACAAGGCCGCCGTCGTCGGCGCCGACGAGCGCGAAAGCGGTCTGCGCAAAACCCTGAATTTCGGCCACACCATCGGCCACGCGATCGAAGCGAGTGCTGGTTACGGCCGCTACTTTCACGGCGAGGCTGTCGCGATCGGGATGGTCGCGGCGGCCCGGCTGTCCTGCTCATATGCCGGCTTCTCAGCCGACGAAGCGTCGCGTCTCCAGCGCCTGATCGAGCGCGCCGGCTTGCCGACTGCGATGCCTCCCGGATGGCACGGCGACGACTTTATCCGCGCGCTTGGTCTCGACAAGAAACGCGCCGCTGGCGCGGTCGAATTCGTGCTGCTCGACCGCCTGGGCCATTCGTTGACCAAGAGCCTCTCGATTGACGAGATCGTCGCACCTTTGCTACAAATCGGCGCCCACGGTAAGCTAGGGTCCTGAGACTCCTGACCAGTAGCGTTCCTTAGATAACTAATTGCGACGAAGATTCCGCTTGAATGTTTGGCGCTTTTATGATGTGTTTAGTATGTGCTTAGCAGAGTAAGTCGGGCTGGTTCAACCCATACAGTAGTTAAGGGCCTGGATGACCGGGTAAACGCGCGTAGCGAAGAGGGGTCACATGGATCGATTCGATGAAATGAAAAGCAGGGTCCTGACGGTGCAGGAAGTATCGGGCTACCTCCGGGTGCATTCGTCCACGATCTATAGGATGCTGAAGAAAAATCAGCTCCCTGCATTCCGCGTCGGCAGCGACTGGCGGTTTACCGTCGAGGCAATCGACAAATGGCGCGCAGCTGTAGAGTCTGGCGCCCCACTTCCCGCAAGCGACGGCCGATTGAGTTCGAAGTAGCCGGATAACTCGGCTACGAAAATCGACGCGCCGGCCAGCTAGTTCTGGAAATACCGGCGCGGATTAACTACCAGCATCGCGCGAATCTTCGCCTTTCCTACGCCCGCCCGCTTCAGCGTCGGCACGATATTTCTAAACATGTGGGTCGGCGTCCAGTTACCCGCCGGAGCGGCGCCCTCAAATGCGTCGAGCCGGGATTTAGCTATTTAGCTGGAACGATTTGGCTTGGGCGCGGCATCGCCGCCAAACAACGACCCGAGGATGATCAGCGCGACGCCGATCGTGATCGCGCTGTCCGCGACGTTGAACACCGGGTAGTTCAGGTCGTAGTAATGCGCGCGCACAAAGTCGATCACGCGGCCGCCGCGAGTTGCACGATCGATCAGGTTTCCCGTAGCGCCGGCCAGAATCAGCGCGAAGGCGACAGAATTAATCGACACTCGCTCCGATCGCGCCAACAACACGACCAGCACGATTATCGCCGCGCACGACATCGACAGCAGAAACGCCAGGCGGGCCCACGGCGGCGCGTCGGCCAGGATGCTGAACGCCGCGCCGGGATTCAGCGTGTACGTGATGTCCAGGTAGTTCGGGACGAGCGCGATACTTTCATACAGCGCCATGTGCGACTTGACGAACAGTTTGGTTGCCTGATCGAGCACGATGATCGGAATCGTGATAGCGCCGATCAAAAGCAGGAACGGCTTGCGCGGCGCCCGGCCGGTTAATTCTTTCCCCGCTCCTTGCCCAGGCAAAGGGCTGGGAAGAGGCTTGACGCTCGATCGCTCCTGCAACGGTTACGCCCCCACCACCGCGCGGCATCTTGCGTCCAACTGGTGATCGCCGCCGTCATCGAAGTATTTCCAGCATCGCGCGCACTTCACCCCGGACGCGTGACGCCCAACCAGCGTGATTGCGGGATTCGCGGCGGCTCGCACGAAGCTGCCATCGACGGCGAAGTCCTCGCGGCCGCCGGCTTGCCGCCTGATCTCGGCCGCTTCCGCGTCGCCCAGAATCGCGACCTCCGAGACGATGAACAAATCTTTCAGCTCTTCGCGATATTGCTTGATCGTTTCGGCAAGCCCGCTCTCAGAGCCACCGTCAGCTCCCAGGCTGATTGCGGCATCGAGCGGCGCACCGATCGTCCCCGCCTTGCGCATCGCTTCGAGCAGCTTGAGCGCCTCGTCACGAATCCTGAGCAGCCGTTCCCATCGCGCCTCCAATTCTTCATCGCGCCACGACGGATTCGCCCGATGCATCGTCGTCAGATGCACACTCTCGAGCCGATTCCCCGGAAGATACGCGTAAACTTCCTCAGCCGTGAACGGAATCAGCGGCGCGAGCATCCTGATAAGCGCATCGAGGATATTGAACAGCGCGGTCTGCGCCGAGCGCCGCTCGCGCGACGCCGCGGCCGAGCAATAGAGGCGGTCGCGCGCGACATCGATATACAGCGAGCTCAGATCGATCACTATGAAATTCAGCGTCGCCTGATACGCGGTCTGGAACTCGAATGCTTCGTAAGCCTGGCGCACTTCGCTCTTGAGCTACTCCGTGCGCGCCAGGATGAAGCGATCGAACTCGAGCATATCCTGGAATGCAACTGCGTCGCGCGCGGGATCGAAGTCCGCGAGATTGCCCAGCACGAACCGGCAGGTGTTGCGAATCTTTCGATACGACTCCGACACCGCGCCGAAGATCGTCTGGCCGAGCGTGATCTCAGCCGTGTAGTCGAGCGACGCGTACACCAGCCGCAGTACGTCAGCCCCCATCCGTCCTGCCGCATCGACGGCGTCCTCCGCGTTGCCGAGCGACTTGGACATCTTGCGGCCCCGCTCGTCCACTGTCAGTCCATGGCTGATTACGCTCTTGAACGGCGCCGTGCCGCGCTCCGACACCGCGCAAACCAGCGACGAGCCGAACCATCCGCGCGCTTGTTCCACCGCTTCCAGGTACGCGTCCGCCGGCCAGGTCAGTTCCGGGCGCGCGCCCAGCACCACGGCTTGCGAGGATCCCGAATCGAACCACACGTCGAGGATGTCTTCCTGCTTGATAAAATCCGCGCCTCCGCACCTCTGGCATTTGAGGCCCGGTGCGACGAAGTCCGCCGCCGGCCGGCTGTACCATGCGTCGGAACCTTCGCGCGCGAAAATCTCCTCGACTCGATCCATCGTCGCAAGCAGTGGCGCGACCTCATCGCATTTCGCGCATCTGACCGCCGGTATCGGCACGCCCCACGCGCGCTGGCGCGAGATGCACCAGTCGGGGCGCGTCTCCGTCATGTTGCGGATCCGATCGCGCGACCATTCCGGATACCATTTCACTTTGTCGATCGCGTCGATCACTTTGGCGCGCAGTTCGTTGTGATCGATGCTCACGAACCATTGCTCGGTCGCCAGAAAGATCAGCGGATTGTGGCATCGCCAGCAATGCGGGTAGCTGTGCGAGAGGTTTTGCGCATGCAGCAGCGCGCCGGCCGCGGCCAGTCTCTCGACGATCGACTTGTTCGCCTTGAAGACGTTCTGCCCCGCCCATTGTCCGCCCTCCGCCGTGAACACTCCTCCCCCATCCACCGGCGTGAACGGCGTCAGCCCGTACTTCTTGCCGACCACGAAATCCTCGTAGCCGTGTCCCGGCGCGGTATGCACCAACCCGGTGCCGGCGTCCGCCGTCACGTGCTCGGCGTACATCAGCTTCACGTCGCGCGGGATAAACGGATGTCGAAAGATGTCCTGGCCGTCCAGCGCCTTGAGCGCCGCGCGGCTGAGCGCGATGCGTTTTTCAACTGCCAGTCCGCATTCCTTCTCGACATTGTCCGCCAATCGCGACGCGGCCACGTAGTAATGATCGCCGGCCTTCAACGCGACGTAGTCGAAAGTCTCGTTCAGTGAGATTCCGAGATTCGCCGGCAGCGTCCATGGCGTCGTCGTCCAGATTACGGCCGACAGTTTGCCGGCCTTGTGCGCGGCGTCAAGCTCGGCGCCGTCGCTGCGATCTGCGGCCAGCGCGCCCGCATCCTTGAGATTCGAATTGAACGCGAACGCGACGTAGATCGACGGCGAAACGTGATCGCGGTACTCGACTTCGGCTTCCGCCAGCGCCGTGCGGCATTCGAAGCACCAGTGCACCGGGCGCAATCCCCGATACACGTAGCCGTGCTCGACCATCTTGCGCAGCACGCCGATTTCGGCCGCGTCGTACTCCGGCGCCATCGTGAGATACGGCTTGAACCAATCGCCGATCACTCCCAGGCGCCGGAAGTCCGAGCGCTGCAAGTCGATCCATTTCTCCGCTTCGGCGCGGCACAGCCTGCGCAGTTCGACCTTGGAAATCGTCCGCGCCTTGTCGCCGAGCTCGCGCGATACCTTGTGCTCTATAGGCATCCCGTGACAGTCCCATCCCGGCACGAACGGTGTGCGATATCCCATCATCGAGCGCGATCGCACCACGAAGTCTTTCAGAATTTTGTTGAGCGCGGTCCCCAGATGCACCCGGCCGTTGGCGTACGGCGGTCCGTCGTGCAGCACCCACAACTGCGCGTCCTTGCGCGCCTCCATCAAGCGCCCGTAAAGGTCGGTCTCGTCCCAATGCTTGAGCATTTCCGGCTCCCGCTTGGGCAGATTCGCCTTCATCGGGAAGTCGGTCTTGGGAAGTTTCAGCGTCGATTTGTAGTAGGTCTCAGCCACGCGCCATGTTGCCCGCGCGCCCGTGCGCGCGCGATCTCCTTCGCAATTGTCAAGTATTGAGCGTCCGATCAGATTAACTTACGCCGCGCTCGCTGGCGAGTATCGAGCGCCGCCGCGCATCGGTGATGCTTTCGCCTGTTTGAATCCCGCCGCCAGCCTCCATATCATCTTTCGCGCACCAGTGGAGCATCGAATCACATATCGATAGAAAACATTATGGGACTCAGAAAAGTAACTCTGTTCGATAAGGAAGGCACCACCCTCGTTCCCGTCGAAGAGGACGGCCAGGCGAAACCCGCCGTGATGGGCGTGCGATGGGTCAATCCCGTCACCTTCGAAACCATTCGCGTGCGCGGCGGCAAACGCACCGGCCCCAGGAACGAAGTCCTGATGGAAGTTCCCGCGACGCTCGACACCGGCGCATTCGCAATCGAGGACTTGCCCCCGCCCAAGGTCAAGCAAAAGCTCGCGCAAATCCAAAAGTCTGCCGAAGCGGGAAAATCGGCGAAAAAATCATGACCGAGCCCAGCCCCGGCGCGCTCGCGGGCCTGCGGGTCCTCGACCTGACCGGCCACCGCGCACAATTTTGCGCGCGGCTGCTGGCCGACATGGGCGCCGACGTCATCAAAGTCGAACCTCCCGCCGGCGACGACGCGCGCCGCATCGGCCCCTTCCTCGACGACCTCCCGCATCTCGACCGCAGCCTGTTCTTCTGGTTCTACAATCTCAACAAGCGCTCCCTCACGCTCGATCTCAACCATTCCCGCGGCGCCGACATCTTGCTCCAGCTCGCCCGCTCCGCCGACGTCATCGTCGAGAGCTACGCGCCGGGCACGCTGGACCGGCTCGGGCTTGGCTGGGATACGCTCCATCGCGAGAATCCCGCGCTGGTCCTCTGCTCGATTGCGCCGTTCGGCCAGACCGGCCCCTGGCGCGACTTCATCGCCGACGACACCGTGCTGACCGCATTGGGCGGGATGCTCTACATCAACGGCTTCCCCAATCACGCTCCCGTTCGTCCACTCGGTCTGCAGGCGTATCATTCGTCGGCGTATTACGGCGCGATCGCCGTGATGCTTGCGCTGCTCGCGCGCGATCGCACCGCTGAAGGTCAGTGGATCGACCTCAGCATGCAGGAGGCCACCGCGGCCGCCGTCGAGCACGTCGCCGGTGCATTCTTCGAGCGCGGCGAGGCCGAGCCGCGCCGCGGCACTCTGCATTGGAGCCGTTTCTTTCGCGTCGGCAAATGCCGCGACGGTTACATCATGCATTGCACGCTCGGCGACTGGACCTCGCTCATCGAATGGGTCAAGTCCGACGGCAAGGCTGCCGATCTCGACGCGCCCGACTATCAGCAGGTGATGTATCGCTATCTCATGGCCGAGCATCTCTTCGACGTTCTCGACGATTGGGTCAAGGATTATCCGCGCGACGAGCTGCTCGAGCGCGCGCAGCTTCTGCGTCAGCCTTACGCGACCGTCCGCCCGCCCGAGGCGCTCTTCGACGACGACCAGCTCGCCGAGCGCGGCTACTTCGTCGAGGTCGAGCATCCTGAGCTCGGCCGCAAGTTCCGCTATCCGGGTGCGCCGTATCTTTTCAATGGCACGCCGTGGCGAGTATCGCGCCGTCCGCCGCTGATCGGAGAGCATACCGGCGAAATTTTGCGCGACGAACTCTCGATGGCTCCCCAAGCGCTCGCCGCGCTCTTTGCCGAGGGAGTGATCTGATCATGCCGGCGATGCCGCTGGACGGCGTCCGCGTCCTCGATTTCACCTGGGTCGTCGCCGGCCCGGTCGCGACACGCATCCTCGCCGACCACGGCGCGGAGGTCGTCAAGGTCGAGCGCAAGGAACCGCCCCAGCTCGGCAACCGCAAGCTCGGCCTCCAATGCGACCTGAATCGCGGCAAACTTTCGGTCGCGCTCAACATGCAGCACCCGCGCGGCGTCGAACTCGCCCGCCGCCTCGCCGCCAAAAGCGACGTCGTGATTGACAATTTTTCCGCCCGCGTGATGCGCAGTTGGGGGATGGATTACGAAAGTCTCGCCGCCGTGAAACCCGACATCATCTGCATCAGCATGTCCGGCCTGGGACACACCGGCCCGCGCTCCAGCTACGTCAGCTACGGACCGACCCTGCAAGCCCTCACCGGCTACACGATGCTGATGGCCGAACCCGACGGCACGCCCGCCGGCTACGGCTATTCCTACGCCGACACATGCGGCGGTTACACGGGCGCACTCGCGGCGCTCATCGCCATTTGGAATCGCCACCGCACCGGCCGCGGCCAGTTCGTCGATCTCGCGCAGTTCGAGGCCGTCGCCAGCGTGATCGGTCCCGCGCTCCTCGACATCTCCGTCAACGGCCGAACGCAGCCCGCCCCCGGCTACAATTCGCAGGAAGGCCCCGCCGCACCGCACGGCGTTTACAAATGCCGCCCGCTTGACGGCGACGACGACCGATGGGTCGCGATCGCCGTGAGTACGGGCCCCGAGTGGCGCCGCTTCGTCACCGCGATTGGTTCTCCATCGTGGGCGAGCGACCCGAAGTTCCGCACGCTCTACCTGCGGATGCGCAATAGCGGCGATCTCGACGCCAACGTTTCACGATGGGCCGCGGAGCACAGCGCCGAAGACGCGATGGCGATCCTCCAACGCGCCGGCATCGCCGCCGGCGTCGTCGAAAACGGCATCGATCTCTGCGCGCGCGATCCTCAACTCAAAGAGCGCGGCTTCTGGCCCGCCGTCTCGACCGCCAAGGGCACGACGACTAACGTCACGGGCATCCCGTTCAAGCTTTCCGGCGGGTCGGGAAGGGTTCGCTCGATCGCACCCGAAGTCGGCGAAAATTTCGACTACGTGCTCGGTGAGTTGCTCGGCCTCGGCCGCGCCGAGCGCGATGAATTGGTCGCCGCCGGCGCCGTCTGGCCCTGACCGCTGGCGAATCCGTGTTACGCAGGTAACAATGTACCCCAAGTAACGCGCATCGCTCGCAGCCCCTCATTGCGCTAGTGTCAGCGACACTGGCGGTTAACAGTAAGAAGCCGTTGGGGGCAATTCTTGCACGCAAGCGTAATATCGAGTGCGTTGGTTGGCGTTGACGCGTTCCCGGTCGAAGTCGAAATCGACATCGGCGCCGGGATGCCGCCGCATCGTCTCGTCGGCCTGGCCGAGGGCGCGGTCAAGGAGGCGCTCGATCGCGTCAAGTCCGCGCTCAAAAATTCCGGCTTCGATTTCCCCACTCGCAAGATGACCATCAACCTCGCGCCCGCCGACACGCGCAAGGAAGGCTCGGCGTTCGATCTTCCACTCGCGCTTGGAATCCTCGCCGCACAAAACGTGTTGAAAGATCGCGCGCGCCTGCGCGCCTATCTCGTGCTGGGCGAACTCGCGCTCGACGGCCGCATCAAAGGCATCCGGGGCGCGCTGCCGACTGCCCTGCTCGCGCGCTCTGCCAGCTTCGCGGGCGTGATGCTCCCGCGCGAGAATGCCTCCGAGGCATCCGTCGTCGGCGAGGGCACCGCCGTGCTCGGCGTCGAGAGCCTGCGCGAGGCTTTCGAATTCTTCGAGGGCCTGCGTCCGCTCCAA
>Ga0187858_10006532_pt1 | contig 10448 bp, 7 predicted proteins | sample June2016WEW_8_15_FD_133015 | JGI IMG/M metagenome (GOLD analysis project Ga0187858, IMG submission 133015) | Peatland microbial communities from SPRUCE experiment site at the Marcell Experimental Forest, Minnesota, USA - June2016WEW_8_150 | ecosystem: Environmental > Terrestrial > Soil >...
CTTAAACTCGTTGGCATGGAGAATTCTTACACCGGAATTGACGCTGTGCCCGAAAACTGTTTATTTGATCATAAATCGTGCAACCACCCCCCCGCGCAGCCAGTACAGATACCAGTCCGTTAAAAACACCCATCTCGATCATCATTGCCTGTCTCAATGAGGAGGATACGATTGTCGAGTGCTTGGAGCGCCTTGTCCAATCCGCTCCAGCGGCGGAAATTCTGGTCCTTCACGGCGGCAAGGACCGGACGCACGAACTGGCCCGGGCTTTTGCGCAGTCACATCCGAATGTCGTCGCGGTCCGGAATGAGAATGATCGCGGCAAGGGCAGCGCCATCAAGGCAGGCATCGAACGGGCATCCCACGATGTGATGTGCCAGTTCGATGCCGATCTTCAGTTCGATCCGGAGGACATGGCGCGAGTGGTGGGGCCGATTTTGGAAGGACGCGCGGATGTCGTGATCGGTTCCCGGTTCATGCAAGGAGCGGATACGTCAGGCTACCGATTCTCCTTCTTCCGGGTGATGGGCAACCGGGTGGTCAATGCCTGGGTCAGCCTGCTTTGCGGCCAGTCCATCACCGATGTCACCACGGGTTACAAAGCCTGGACCCGGGCGGCCATGCAGAAGATTCGCTTTCAGGACGATGGCTTCGTTTATGAAGTGGAAATCCCGGTGCGCGCCTGCGTGGAAGGCCTGCGCGTTGCCCAGGTGCCCGTGAAATACCATGATCGGCGGGGAGGCGTGAGCGGTCATGGCAACGGCTGGCGCGAGGTGTCAAGCATCGCCCGGACGGGCTGCCGCATTCTCGTGAGCGCCCTGGCCGTTCGTTTGAGCGGACGGCACCAAAACTGACTTATTATATGAAAATATTAATCACCGGTGGCGCCGGTTACATCGGTTCACTTTTGACCCCCGCCCTGCTTGTCGAAGGACATCAGGTGACGGTGGTGGACAACTTTTATTTCAAACAGGCCAGCCTGCTCGATTGCTGCCAATACGGGCGGTTCGAAATCGTCCGCGGCGACTGTCGGGACGAGGAATTGATGAAGCGGCTTGTTTCCCGGGCGGACGCAATCATCCCGCTCGCCGCGGTCGTGGGCGCGCCCATGTGCGACCGGGACCCGGTCGCCGCGAAGACGATCAACCAGGAAGCCGTCGAGATGCTGTGCCGCATCGCGAGCCAGCAACAGCGGATGCTGATGCCGGTCACCAACAGCGGCTATGGCATCGGGGAGGGCGGCAAGGTCTGCACCGAGGATTCGCCGCTGCAACCACTCTCACTTTACGGTCGCACGAAAGTAAAAGCCGAGGAGGCCGTGCTGGCACGCGGGAGCAGCATCAGTTTCCGCCTCGCCACGGTGTTTGGCCTGTCACCCCGGATGCGCATTGATTTGCTGGTGAACGACTTTGTCCATCGCGCGGTGCATGACCGGGCGGTCGTGGTGTTTCAGGGGCACTTCAAGCGCAACTACATTCATATCCGCGATGTGGTCCGGGTGTTTCTGCATGGCATGGCAAACTTCGACGCCATGAAAGGCCGGGCCTACAACGTTGGTCTCGATGAGGCGAACCTCTCCAAACTGGAACTGTGCGCCGTAATCCAAAAACACCTCCCGCAATTCGTGTATCTGAAAGCGCCGATTGGCGAGGACCCGGACAAACGCAATTATATCGTCAGCAATGCCCGGATTGCCGCGACCGGATTCAAACCCGAGTGGAGCCTTGACCGCGGCATTCAGGAACTCATCAAGGGCTATACCATCCTGCGCAACACGGTTTACTCGAATGTGTAATTCCCGGCTTCCCGATGACGGCACCAAGCTTGAATAACGCAACTGCGGTCGTGCTGGCCGGCGGCTTGGGAACACGGGTCCGGCACATTGCCCCCGGCGTGCCCAAGCCGATGATTGCGGTCTGTGGCCGGCCCTTTGTCGAGTGGGTGGTCCGCCATTTGCGGCGGCAGGGAGTGCGCCGGGTGGTGCTGGCCACCGGGTTCCGGAGCGACGTTGTCGAACGGCATTTTGCGAAAGAACCCGTGGCCGGTGTGCGGATTACGTGCGTGGCGGAGCCGTCGGCGCTGGGGACCGGGGGCGGTTTCCTGCACGCGGCCCAACAATGTGGCGCGAGTCCGGCGTTCTGGATTGTGTCAAACGGGGACTCGCTGGTGCTGGCCGATTTCGCGGAGGCAGCCCGTTTGCTGGGTGAGTCCGGGGTGCAGGGCGTGCTGGTGGGCGTGGCGGTACCGGATGCCAGTCGTTATGGCACCTTGGTTTTTGACGGTCGGAACCGGCTCACCCGCTTTGCGGAAAAAAGGACCGGCGCCGGCGTGATCAATGCGGGACTCTACCTGCTCAAGCCTCCACTGCTGGCGGAATTTCCACCGGTGCGCCCATTGAGCTTCGAGCATGAAGTTTTCGCCCATTGGCTGGCACGAGGTTTGGACTTGCGTGTTCACGTGACGAAGGCACCCTTTTTCGACATGGGTACGCCTGAATCATTGCCGTTGGCCGAACCTTTTATCGCAAATCATCGGCTGCAACTCGAGACCTTATGATTATTGCCCGTTCACCGTTGCGCCTCAGCTTCTTTGGCGGAGGCACTGACTATCCGGAGCATTTCCTCACGGAGGGGGGAGCGGTGTTGGCGACCGCCATTGACAAGTATCTGTATGTTACCGCCAGCCCGTTCCTTAGCCACCTCTTTGACTATTCCATTCGATTGTCCTATCGCAAGGTCGAATTGGTTCGTAATCGCAACGAAATCGAACACAAGGTTTTTCGCGAGTGTCTCAAGCTGTGCGGGTTGGAGAAGGACATTGAATTACAAACGATGGCCGATCTGCCGGCATTTACGGGCCTGGGTTCTTCTTCATCTTTTACCGTGGCGTTGCTTCACGCAATCCACAGCTTCAAGGGGGAATTTCTCGCACCCCACGAGCTGGCATGCGAGGCGATTCACGTCGAACGCCACCTCCTCCGTGAAAACGTTGGCTGTCAGGACCAGGTCATAGCGGCATATGGCGGATTCAATCTCGTGGAATTCCGGTCGGAACACGACTTTGAGGTGCAACGCATTCCAGTGACGCCCGATTGCCTTGGGCGGCTGGAACGGCACCTGCTCCTGGTCTTCACGGGCATCAAACGCAAGGCTTCTGATGTGGCCGCCGGCCAGCTCGCAAAACGCAGCCGGAACGCCGGGACGTTGCGGGAGATGCGGGATATGGTTTATCACGGTTTTAACATTCTGACATCCAGCCGGCGGTTGCACGATTTTGGCGAACTCCTGCATCATGCGTGGCTTGCAAAACACAGCCTTGATAGAGGCATTTCCAATCCGGAAATCGACGAGCTTTACGAACGCGGGCGCAAAGCGGGCGCCATCGGGGGAAAACTACTGGGCGCCGGAGGGGGTGGATTCATGTTGTTCTTTGTGCCGCCGGCAGCGCGACCGAGGTTGCAAAAGGCATTCCACAACTGGCAGACGCTTACCGTGCGGTTGAATGCGCCCGGCTCCCAGATTATTTTCTCATAGGCCGGATTTGACATAGGCCCACTTCATCCATGGATTTAAAAAAACACACCGTGCTGGTGACTGGCGCCAACGGGTTCGTTGGCCGCAATCTGATTGAGCTGATGCGTACCCGTCGAATCAATCCGCTGGCCCCCACACGGGCCGACTTCGATTTGCGGGAGCAAACCCAGGTCCGCCAGATGCTGGAACGGATCAAGCCTGATGTCGTCTTTCATCTGGCCGGGCTTGTGGGCGGTATTGGTGCGAACCGGGAGCGTCCGGCTGATTTCAATTACGAGAATCTCATCATGGGCACAATGATGTTGCACGAGAGCTGGCGGGCCGGGGTGAAGAAGTACATCACCCTTCTTGGCGGTTGCAGTTATCCAGCCGACGCGCCGAACCCCATCAAGGAAACCACGTTGTTCCAAGGCTACCCGCAGGCCGAAAGCGCGCCCTATTCGCTCGCAAAAGCGATTGGAGTGGTACAAGCCTCGGCCTACCGCGCCCAATATGGTTTCAATGCCATCGCCCTCGTTCCGGGCAACCTTTACGGCCCATTTGACAACTTCGATTTGCACAGCTCACACGTCATCCCGGCATTAATCCATAAGTTCCTTGTCGCGAAGGAAACCAACGCGCCCGAGGTCGTCGCCTGGGGCAGCGGCAAACCGGTGCGTGATTTCGTTTATGTGACCGATGCGTGCGAAGCAATCCTGCTTGCCGCCGAAACTTACAACGGCGCGGACCTCATCAACATTTCTTCCGGCGTGGCGGTGACCATCAGGAAACTGACCGAGACCATCGCGGACCTTGCCGGCTACGGAGGCAAGGTCGTCTGGGACACAACAAAACCGGACGGCCAGATGATGAAGGGATACGATGTGACCCGCATGCGGCAGTTGCTCGGTTACGAGTGCCGGACCTCGCTGCGGGACGGACTCCGGATGACCATCAATTGGGTTCTTGCCAACCGGGGCACCATCCGCTTGCCTTGAGGTATGCAGGTTACCGTCATTGGTGCCAATGGTTTCATCGGTTCCGCTTTTGCGCGTCTGTTGAAAAACCAGCCCGGAGTCAAACTGACCGAGGTCACCCGTGAAACTTACGTTGAATTGCGCGGCCGGGAGAGCGATGTGTTGATTGAGGCCGCAGGCAATTCAAGGAAATTTCTCGCCGACCAAAACCCGGCTGCGGAGTTTGAGGCATCGGTCACCCATCGCTTGAGAACGCTCCTGGATTTCCCGGCCCGGGTTCATCTGCACATCTCTAGCGTGGATATTTACAATGATTTGACCTCACCAGCCACGACCCGTGAAGACTCTCCGGTGGATATCAGCCGGAGTTCCCGCTACGGCGCACATAAGTTCCTTGCCGAACAATTGGTGCGACACTATGCCTCCCGGTGGTTGATTGTACGGTTTGCGGGCATGGTCGGCCCGGGACTGCGGAAGAACCCGGTATACGACATTCTTCACGGCGAGCCGCTGCGAATTCATCCCGATTCGCGTTATCAGTTCCTGCATACCGATGATGCGGCGCAGATCGTGTGGGACTTGGTGCAGTCCGGCGCCACCGGTGAAGTTTTCAACGTGTGTGGTGATGGATTGATTTCCCCGCAAGAGATTTCCCTGCTCGCGGGGCGCCCCCTGAACCTGACGCTTCTGGCCGCCGAGGTCCGGCCGCGGATTGTAAACGTAAGTGTGGCAAAAATAAAAGGCCGCACCTCCCTGCCGGCCACACCCCAAACTATTGAGGCCTATGTCTCGCGAGTGAAGGAATCCTGACACCAATGAAGCCGGTGAAACCCGCAATCCTGCCTGAAGCGGACCGGCCTGAAGGCGGATCCGTTGAGAAATCAAAGAATCGCTTCGCGGCTGGCATCTGCGTGCTGCTTACATTGGCGGTATTTGCCGTTTTCGGCCAGACAATCCGTTATGAATTCGTCAATTTCGATGACGATGGTTATTTTAAGTTCAATCATCAGGTCAAGGCGGGGTTGACTTGGAATGGTGCGCAATGGGCTTTTCGGACGGGGTCTGTCAGCAACTGGCATCCGCTGACGTGGCTGTCCCTCATGCTCGACGCGCAATTGTTTGGCACCAGTCCGGCCGGGCCGCATTTGATGAACGTGCTGCTGCACGCGGCGAACGCGGTGCTGCTGTTTCTGTTGTTACGCCGGCTGATGGGCCTTCGCTCCAATAAAAGCATTAGAGCTACGACCCCACAGGTGGGCCTTGGCTGCGATAAAAGCGTCGGAGCTGTGGCTACACAGGCGGGTGCGCTATGGCCCAGCGCCTTCGTGGCGGCGATATTTGCCATTCATCCGCTGCATGTGGAGTCGGTGGCGTGGGTGAGCGAGCGCAAAGACGTGTTGAGCGGATTGTTCTTCATGCTGACGCTCTGGGCGTATGCGCGGTATGCCCAAAAACGGTCGAAAGTCGAGAGTCGAGAGTCGAGAACGCAAGCAGTTCCAGCCCCCGACTCTCGCTCCCTTGGCGCGGCGAAGCGGAGCGGAGACGGCTGGACTCTCGACTATGGCCTGGCATTGTTATTTTTCGCGCTGGGGCTGATGAGCAAGCCGATGCTGGTGACGGTGCCGTTTGTGCTGTTGCTGCTGGATTGGTGGCCGCTCGGAAGGGTGACACGTGACAAGTGGCAGGTGACAAGATTCCGGATTCCAGTTCCTCAACTTTCAGCTTTCAACCATTTACTGCTGGAAAAGCTGCCGTTTTTTTTGTTGAGCGCCGCGTCGTGCGTGGCGACCGTTCTGGCCCAACGGGAAGTCATCAAGCCAACGATCGTCCTGCCGCTCACTCTCCGGTTCGGCAATGCCTTGATGGCTTATGTCACCTACCTTGTGCAGATGGTCTGGCCGGACAATCTGGCCGCGTTTTATCCCTATCGTTTCGATGTGCCGTTCTGGCAGATCGCGGGCGCCGGCGTGCTGTTGTTGTCGGTGACCGTCCTGGTGCTGGTGGCGGCGAAGCGATTTCCGTATCTGCCGGTGGGCTGGTTGTGGTATCTGGGAATGCTGGTGCCGGTGATCGGGCTGGTGCAGGTGGGTGATCAATCGCACGCCGACCGTTACACGTATCTGCCACAGATCGGGCTGTATCTGGTCATGGTCTGGGCGGTGAGGGATTTCACGGCGTCCTGGCGTTATCGTCGCGAGGTGCTGGGGGCGGTGGCAGGCATCGTGATTGTGGCTTTGATAGTCTGCTCATGGAAACAAACTGCCTATTGGCGGAATGATGAATCGTTATGGAGACGCGCCCTGGTCTGCACGTCCGGGAATTACATCACCTATAGCGGTTTGGGCGCCGCCCTTGTGGATCAGGGCCGATTCGACGAAGCGATTGGATATTTACTGAAGGCCATCGAAGTCAAACCCAACAGCGCCGAGGTATATAACGATTGGGGCAAGGCGCTTATGGGGCAGGGTCAAACGGCTGAAGCCATCAAGCATTTTCAAAAGGCGGTTGAGATTGACCCCGCTTGTGCAGAAGCGTACAACAACCTCGGCAACCTGCTTGACGCACATGGTCGAGCGGCCGAGGCCATCGAATGTTACCAGAAGGCCATCGAACTCAGGCCCAACCGTGCCGAGATATACAACAACTTCGGCAACCTGCTTGCCGCGCAAAACCGGGCCACTGAGGCCATTGCGCAATACCGGAAAGCCGTTGAGATTGAGCCTGATTATGCCAAGGCCCACTACAATTTGGGCACAATGCTTGTTGTGCAAGGCCATGCGGCGGAGGCGATAAACCAATTCAAGAAAGCGCTGGAGATTGAGCCTGATGATCTAAATGCGCATTACAATCTCGGCAATGCTTTGCTTGGAGTTGGACGAATAGACGAGGCCATAGTCCAATTCAAGAAAGCGCTGGGAATCAAGCCTGACGACGCCGACACTTATTACAACCTGGGTGTCGCGTTGGTGCGTATTGGGCGGTCGGAAGAGGCGGTCGGCTGTTTCCAAAAAGTTATTGAATTCAAACCCGACAGTGTTGGTGCTTATAACAACCTGGGTCTTGTGCTGTTCACCCAGGGCAAGTTTGCTGAGGCCATCAAGGAATACCGGCGAACATTGGAATTGAAGCCGAATTATGCCGACGCCCATTTTATGCTCGGTTGCGCGTTGCGAAGTCAAAGGGAGTTCGAAGCGGCGAAGGAACAGTTTCAGGAAGTTCTCAAATTGGAACCGGGGCATGAGATGGCCCAAAACAGACTGGCTTGGCTGCTGGCGACGTGTCCGGAGGCGTCGTTGCGGGACGGGGCCCGGGCGGTGGAACTGGCGCGGGAGGCGGAGCAGCTTTCCGGTGGCAAGCAGGCGGAGGTTCTGGACACGCTGGCGGCGGCGTATGCGGAGGCGGGACGATATCCGGAAGCGGTTGAAACAGCCCGGCGCGCGTTGTCTCTCGTTGCCACTCAAAACAACCAGCCTTTGGCTGAGGCCATCGAATCCCGGCTCAAACTCTACGAAGCGAACGTCCCATTCCATGAAAAACCGTAGTCATCTTCCGCATAATGATTCCGATGGCGTGGAAGGTCATGGGCATCGGCACTCCCCCCGGAATTTAAAAGACTCTCCGGTAGTGAAGCCCGGCATCAACCCGAAACAGGTTTGCCCCGGCGCAATGCGCATCACTTGGAATTGGTGACTTGAGATTGTCCTTTTTCCTTCATCGGGCACGACCCCACAGATGCACCGGCATACCGGTCGCGGGAAATTTTTTGTTTTGAAGGGTTTTGATCTTAAATAGACTGCGCCGATGTCCAAGGCCAGGCCACGTCACTCCGGAGCGCCCGCGAGTAATTCGCGACGCGAGAAAGCCGCTCCGGAATCTGCCTCCTCCCCAGCCGGCATGCCGAGACGCCTGCTCCCGGTCTGCCTGCTGCTGGCCGCAGTCACCCTTGCCGTGTTCTGGCCGGTAACGGGCCATGACTTTGTCAACTACGACGACAATTTATATGTAACCGACAACACGCATGTGCGTGAAGGATTGACGCTGGAAGGCATCTGGTGGGCGTTTGGCTCCCTGCACGCGTGCAACTGGCACCCTGTGACGTGGCTTTCTCACATGCTGGACGTAACGCTGTTTGGGATGAGGCCTGGGGCTCATCATTTGATGAACGTGCTGTTCCACTCGGCAAACACGGGCTTGTTGTTTGCCTGGCTGTGGCGGATGACTGGCGTGCGGTGGCGCAGCGCCATGGTGGCGGCGTTGTTCGCGCTTCATCCGTTGCATGTGGAATCGGTGGCGTGGGTGGCGGAACGCAAGGACATGCTGAGCACGTTCTTTGGATTTCTGTCGCTCTTCTGCTATGCCGGCTACGTACAGAAGCGGTCGAAGATCGAAGGTCGGGAGTCGAAAGCAAATGCAACCCCAATTCCCGGTTCCCGATCCGGGACCCTTGACTATGTCCTGGCCTTCCTGTTCTTGGCGGTGGGTTTAATGTGCAAACCGATGCTGGTGACGTGGCCGTTTTTAATGTTGTTGCTGGATTACTGGCCGCTGCGGCGTTTTGAGCCCGCAATCCCCAAGGCTAATGAATCGCAGGCTGGTACTCGACTCTCGACCGGCTGGACTCTGGTTCGCGAGAAGACACCGTTCCTGTTTTTGAGCCTGGCATCGTCGGTAATCACAGTCATTGCCCAAGCCAATGGGCGCGCAGTGATGTCCCTGAAACAGCTTCCTTTCGATGAGCGCCTGGGAAATGCCTTGATTTCGTATGCCCGTTATTTGGGCAAGACGTTTTGGCCGGTGAATCTGGCTGTGCCCTATCCCTTTCCGGACTATTGGCCCACTTTGACGGTAATTTCAAGTTCTCTGCTGGTTGTCAGCCTTTGTGTCGGCACGTTCCGGCTTCGCCGCCGTTGGCCGTTTTTACCGGTGGGCTGGTTTCTGTTCCTTGGCCTGCTCGTCCCCGTCATTGGAATTTTACAGGTCGGCGCGCAGTCCTTGGCCGATCGCTACACCTATGTGCCATTGGTCGGAATATTTATCATTGCCGTCTGGGGTGGGAACGAAATCCTGACCCGATGGCGTCTGCCGCAGACCATCGGTGTGTTGGTGGTGGGTCTGGTGTTGGCCGGTTGTGTGATGTTCACCCGAACACAGTTGGGATACTGGCAGAACGGCGAAACCCTCCTGCGTCATTCGATTGCAGTGACAAAGGACAATGCCTTTGCCTGTTACGACCTTGGTTGGTACCTGGAGGGCAAAGGGCGGGTTTCTGCGGCAATGGAATACTACCAGAGTGCCGTCCGGATCAGTCCCAGATACACGAAGGCATTGAACAACATCGGCAGTATTTTGGCCGATAAAGGCCATCTGGATGAAGCAATCAAGTATTACAACCGGGCTCTGCAATTCGATCCCAACCATTTATCGACCCTGTATAATCTTGGCATTGCGCTGGCAGACAAACGTCAGTTCACGGAAGCAATGGCCATGTATGAGAAGGTGCTTCGGCTGGACTCGAATTCCGTTCCTGCCCGTTATAATCTGGGCGTTGCGCTGGAGGCCGAGGGCCGGTGGGAGGAGGCCGTTGGACAATACACGGAAGCACTGCGCCTTAAGCCCAATTACTGGCAGGCGCACAATAATCTGGGGTATCTCCTGATGTTGCATGGACGACGAGACGAAGCCGTGCCCCACTTCCTGGAGTCTCTCCGGCTCAATCCGAAACAGCCGGACGCGCATTTCAACCTGGGAAACGCACTGGCGATACAGCAGAAATATGAAGAGGCGGCCGCGCATTTCGCCGAATGCCTGAAGCTGTCGCCCAACTACGCTCCGGCACACAAGAACCTGGGCATGGCATTGGCACGGATGGGCCGGCGTGAGGAGGCCGTCAACCACTTGCAAGAGGCCATCCGGCTGAAACCGGACTACGAGGAGGCGATACAGCAATTACGCGCCTTGA
>Ga0187858_10006536_pt1 | contig 10442 bp, 11 predicted proteins | sample June2016WEW_8_15_FD_133015 | JGI IMG/M metagenome (GOLD analysis project Ga0187858, IMG submission 133015) | Peatland microbial communities from SPRUCE experiment site at the Marcell Experimental Forest, Minnesota, USA - June2016WEW_8_150 | ecosystem: Environmental > Terrestrial > Soil >...
GAATGATCCTGCCTTATGCCCGGCTTCGTGCCGGGCATTCGCGTTTTCGGGCGCTTACGCGGCGTCCGGCACCACCCGGTTTCGCCCATCGCGCTTGGCACGATAGAGCGCCTGGTCGGCGCGTTTGAGCAGGCTTGCCGCGTTATCGGCTTGCCCGCGCAACGCCGATATCCCGATCGAGAGCGTGACCGGAACGCTGCGTTGTCCCTGGCTGATGGCAAACGGCTCGGCGGCGATCCGCCGGCGCAGCCGCTCCGCCACCATCGCGGCAACCGCCATGTCGGTTTCCGGCATGACGATGACGAACTCTTCGCCGCCGCAGCGGCAAGCCAGGTCGATGCCGCGGATCGATCGCTTGATGCGCAACGCGAAGTCGCGCAGCACGTCGTCACCAGCATCGTGGCCGTAGCTGTCATTGATCGATTTGAAATAGTCGATGTCGAGCACCAGCAGCGACAGTGGCTTGCCGCGCGCGCCCGCCTGCTCGATGAGCGTCGCCAGGTGATTTTCCATGTAACGGCGGTTGAACAAGCCGGTCAGCGCGTCGGTGATCGCCATCTCTATGGAGATCTGGACGTTGTCGCGCAGCCGCTCCGTGTAGCGGCGCTTGCGCACTTGGCTGCGCGCCCGAGCCAGCAGCTCGTTTTTGTCGATCGGTCGCATCAGATAATCGTTCACGCCGATTTCGAGGCCGCGCACCATGCGCGCATTGTTGTCGGGCTCGGTGATCGCCAGAATGGGCACATTGCGGGTGCGGTCGAGTGAGCGGATTTGACTGCATAGCCGCAGCGCGTCGAAATTCTGCAGCGCCAGCGAGACGATGACGAGATCGTAGTTGCCGTCGGCGGCGCGGAACAATGCCTCGCTCGGATCGGACTCGACCTCGACGGTGTGCTCCACGGCAAGCGCGGCGGCGATGCGCTCATACGACGCCGGCCGATCGTCGACGATGAGCACGCGGCCGCCGCGGCCGGTATCGGCGACCGCTTCGCGTTCAGGCGATTCAATGCCGATCTCGCGCGAGGTTACTGCACGCATGCGCAGCTCGTCCGTGACCATCTTGAGGCGCGCCAGCGAACGCACGCGCGCGATCAGCGCCACTTCGGGGATCGGCTTCGTCAGAAAGTCGTCGGCGCCAGCTTCGAGCCCGCGCACCTTATCGGAGGGCTGGTCGAGGGCGGTCACCATGACCACCGGGATGTGATGCGTGGCGGGGCTGGTCTTCAGCCGCCGGCACACTTCGAACCCGTCCATATCCGGCATCATAACGTCGAGGAGTACGAGGTCGCATTCGGCGCGCTCGCAGATCGTCAAGGCTTCCTGGCCGCTCATCGCCGTGATCACGTCGAAATATTCAGCCGAAAGCCGGGCTTCGAGCAGCCTGACGTTGGCCGGAACATCGTCAACGACGAGAACGCGGGCGGTCATTCGCTTGTCCTACGGATTGCCCAGGAAATGGCGGATAGTCTCGATGAACTTGCCCACCGAGATGGGCTTGGAGAGATAGGCCTCGCAGCCACCCTCACGGATGCGTTCCTCGTCGCCCTTCATGGCGAAGGCGGTGACGGCGACCACCGGAATGACCCGCAGATCCTGATCGTCCTTGAGCCATTTGGTTACTTCAAGCCCTGAGACTTCGGGAAGCTGGATATCCATCAGGATCAAATCCGGCCGATGCTTGCGCGCGAGGTCGAGCGCTTCGATGCCGTTGCGCGTCGTCACGGTGTTGTAGCCGTGGGCTTCCAACAGATCGTGGAAGAGCTTCATATTGAGCTCGTTGTCCTCCACGATTAGGACGGTTTTGGCCATCCCCGATCCCTTACCTGCCCCAGTTGCGGTGCCCCGGCAGCACGCGCCGAGAGCGATACTCAAGCTAGCCGCGATATATTACGGAAAGGCAAATGGAACCCCATGAAAATGCCTTTACGACCGACGCGGGAAGCGGCGGAAATGCTGGCGATTCAGGCTCTTGGCTTCATCGCCGAAGAGCCGGAACGGCTGAACCGCTTCCTCGGCGTGACCGGCATAGCGCTCGCGCAAATCCGCACCGCCGCGCGCCAGCCCAGCTTTCTCGTCGGCGTACTCGAGCATATGCTTGGTGACGAGAGTCTCCTGATCGCGTTTGCCGCCAGCGCCGGGATCGATCCGGCCGGGGTCGCGCACGCCCATAGCGCGCTTGGCCGGTTATAGGAACGCACCGTGCCGTGACCGCCTTTTGCCGCGACTGCCTCGCCGACGCTGTAGCGCAGTCTGCGCGCTGCCGCATCTGTGGCTCGCCCCGCATCGTGCGCCATGACGAACTCGCAAAGCTTTCCATCGCGCATGTCGACTGCGACGCCTTCTATGCGACGATCGAAAAGCGCGACGATCCCGCGCTCGCCGCCGAGCCGGTGATCGTCGGTGGCGGCCGTCGCGGCGTCGTGGCCGCGGCGTGCTACGTCGCCCGTACCTTCGGCGTGCGATCGGCCATGCCGATGTTCGCAGCGTTGCGGCTATGCCCGCACGCGCGCGTCGTCCGGCCGGATATGGATAAATACGTTCGCGTCGGCCGCGAGGTTCGCCAGATGATGCTGGTATTGACGCCGCTCGTCGAGCCGTTGTCGATCGACGAGGCCTTCCTCGATCTCTCCGGCACCGAGCGGCTGCATGGTCTTCCGCCGGCCAAGGTGCTCGCGCGCTTTGCCGCCGACGTCGAGAAGAAGCTTTCGATCACTGTCTCGATCGGGCTGTCCTGCAATAAGTTCCTGGCGAAGATCGCTTCCGACCTCGACAAGCCGCGGGGATTTGCGGTGCTGGGAGCAAGCGAGGCGCCAACGTTCCTCGCGCCGAAGCCGGTGAGCTTCATCTTCGGCGTCGGCAAGGTCAGCGCGGCCCGGCTTGCCCGTGACGGTTTTGCGCGCATCGCCGATCTGCAGCAGGCAAGCGAGTTCGAGATGATGCGCCGCTACGGCGCGGAAGGCCGCCGCCTCGCGCGCCTCGCCCGCGGCATCGACCAACGCCAAGTCAGCGCCGATCGCGAAACCAAGAGCGTCTCCGCCGAGACGACATTCGACCGCGACATCTCGGCGTTCCCTGCCCTCGAACGCATTCTCTGGTCGCAGACCGAGGAGGTTTCCGCCCGGCTGAAGGAGAAGGCGCTCGCCGGCGCGACGGTGACACTGAAGCTGAAAACCGCCGATTTCAGGATTCGGACCCGGGCCCATTCGTTCGGCTCGCCGACGCAGCTCGCAGGAAAAATCTTTGGCGCTGCGCGCAGCCTGCTCGAACGCGAAACCGACGGCACGAAGTTCCGTCTCCTCGGCGTCGGCTTGAGCGCGCTCACGACGGCCGATCACGCCGATCCCGCGGATTTCGTCGACGCCCGGGCGGCGGAGGCCGAGCATGCAGTCGACCGCGTCCGCGCCCGCTTCGGCGAGGACGCCCTGGTCAGGGGTCTCGCCTTCGAGCCGTCGGAGAAGCGCTGACCGTGCTCACGGGCACGGCTTAACGTCTTTGATTTCCAGCGAGGAGAGCTTCCCGGTCACAACGAAGTCGTTGTAGTCGAGCGACAACGCGCGGGAAATGCCGTTCTCGTAGAGCTCGAAGCCGATGGCGTAAACTGGTGTTTGCTCACTGCTTTTTTGGGCTTTGCCCTTCTCAAAATAGCTGATCGAGACCGGCCAGCGTGGCACTCCCGCGAGCTTCGTTTCGGTGACCGCGGCGTCGTCGTGCTTGCGCTCTTCCGGCGCGAGCTTGCGGCCAATCACGGTAAGCGTGTCGTACACCTTGTCGCCGGTATCCGAGCCGTCAAAGACGGGAAAGTCGAGAATGGACTTGCCGGCGCGCGCCGCGGCGATCACCCGCACCATGTGCTGCGTCGGGAACACCGCCGCGGCGTCGATATCGAGCACTTTGTGCTCCGGCTTGGCGAGATCGACGGCTGTGGCGGCGGCGCCATGTTCGGCATGGCCGTCGACGGAATCGACGAGCTTCTGATCGAGGAAGTTTTGCGAGGTAAATTTGAATCGCTTGGCATCGCCGCCTTCCCAGGTCGTCGAACGCAGGTCGCTCGTGGATATCTTGCCCTCGCCGGCATCCAATTCGGAGACTTGGCGAAATTGCAGCGTGTAGCCGTCGCAGGAATTGCCGTCGAAGTCATAAAGAATGCGCCCGCGCACGCCGATCACTTGCGCGTTCTCGCGCGTCTGACCGAGCGCGAGGTCATACACTGCCCGGTGCGGCGTCAGCACGATCGGAATATCCTGCGCTTTGACGACGGATGCCGGCATGGCAAAAATCAGCGTGCAGGCTAGGAAGGCGCTGCGCGATGCAAAGGCGTGAGCTACGGCCATGGACCTCTCTTGCGTTACTCGAGTCCGGAATAGTCCCCTCGCCGGCTCCCCCGTAAATCCCGCGTCGTATTGTCTTCCCGGATGGCGGCAAAGATAGGGACCTTAGCCACCGGCCGCAACTGCGGGCGACCCCGCAGCCTCCCTTGCATGATAGGCTATGATCGGCGAAGAAATCGCTGGCATTGAACACAATTTGGAGAACGGCCATGGCCGGCACGGTGGAGAAGAAATTAAGCGAACTCGGCGTCGTGCTGGCGGAGCCAACCGCCCCGGTTGCCAATTACGTGCCCTTCGTGCGGACCGGCAATCTCCTGATGGTGTCAGGGCAGATCTGCCTCGATGCCGGCAAGCTGGTCGCCAAGGGACAGCTCGGCGCCGGCGTTTCGATCGAGGACGGCCAGAAAGCGGCGCGCGCCTGCGCGGTCAATGTGCTCGCGCAGGTCAAGGCCGCACTTGGCGACCTCGACAAGGTGACGCGCGTGGTCCGGCTCGGCGGCTTCGTAAACGCGGCGACGGGCTTCGTCGACGGTCCGAAGGTGATGAACGGCGCTTCTGACCTGATGGTTGCGGCCTTCGGCGAGAAGGGCAAGCACGCGCGCACGACGGTCGGCGTCTCGGCATTGCCGCAGGGCGCGGCGATGGAAGTTGAGGCGCTGTTCGAAGTGTCCTGACGGTGCCAACAGCGCTCGATTGGCTCACCACGCGGCCGATCGCCCATCGCGGGCTGCACGACGCCGCGAGTGGCTTCATCGAGAACACCGCGGGCGCCGTTCGCGCCGCCATTGCCGGCGGCTACGGCATCGAAGTCGATGTGCAAATCAGCGCCGACGACGAGGCCATGGTGCATCACGACGCTGTGCTCGGCCGCCTCACCGAAGGCGACGAGCGGCTCGATCGCCTGAGCGCCGCCGCGCTTAAGCGCGTGACGTTCCGCGGCAGCGAGGAACGCATGATGACACTCGGCGAACTCTGCGATCTGGTCGGTAGCCGCGTCCCTATCCTTGCGGAACTAAAAAGCCGCTTCGACGGCGACGACCGCCTGCCCTCGCGCGTGGCGGCGGTTCTCACCAGCTACACCGGACCGGTCGCCCCGATGTCGTTCGATCCGATGCAGCTCGCTCTCCTGCGGCAAAAAGCCCCTCGCCTGCCGCGCGGAATTGTTGCGGCAAAATACCGGCCGCATCCCTATTGGGATCAGATGCCAGTTTGGCTGCGTTGCGGCATGGGGTCTCTGCTCCCAGCCTTGACGGCCCGGCCGCACTTCGTGGCTTATGCCATCGGCAATCTGCCGGCGCTTGCACCGTTCCTCGCGCGGCATGCTTTGTGCCTGCCGCTACTGACTTGGGTGGTGCGGACAGAGGCCGAACGTCAGCGCGCCGCGCGCTATGCCGACCAGATGATTTTCGAAGGGTTTCGGCCATGAACCACGCCGAGAACGACAAGCGGACCTTGCAGGATCGCGCGCGTCCGGCGGCGGGCGATCTGCGCGTCGTCGCAGTGAATGCGATCAGCGAGGCCGGTGCCGCGGCGTGGGACGCCTGCGCCAACCCGCAGGCGGATCAGCACTGCGAAGGGGCCGCGCCCGCGGCTCAGTCGGCAGATCAGGAATCGGTATTTAACCCATTCTTATCGCACAATTTTCTTTCGGCCCTGGAGGCCTCAAAATCGGTCGGCGGCCATTCGGGCTGGCACGTCCAACACCTGCTCGTGCAGGCAGCCGACGGCACGCTCGTTGCCGCCGCGCCCTGCTACGTCAAGAGCCACTCGCGCGGCGAATACGTGTTCGATCATGGCTGGGCCGAGGCCTATGCGCAGGCTGGCGGCAGCTATTACCCAAAACTGCAGGTGGCCGTACCGTTCACACCGGCGACCGGTCGAAGGTTGCTGGTCCGGCCGGGTCAGCACGCGGATGAGGTCCGCAAAACCCTCGCCGGCGGCCTGATCCAACTTTGCCGCATCGATGGCGCGTCGGGCGTTCACGTCACTTTCGCGACCGAACCGGAATTCCGCTTCCTCGGTGAGCTCGGATTTCTGCAGCGCACCGACCAGCAGTTCCATTGGGAAAATCCCGGCTACGCGAGCTTCGATGACTTCCTCGCCGCGCTGGCGGCGCGCAAGCGCAAGACCATCCGCCGCGAACGGGCCGACGCCTTGGCCAACGGCGTCAGCGTGCACTGGCTCACCGGCAGCGATCTCACCGAGGACGTGTGGGATCACTTCTTCGCGTTCTACATGGAGACCGGTTCACGCAAATGGGGCCGGCCCTATCTCACCCGGCCGTTCTTTTCGCTCGTCGGCGAGACCATGCGCGACCGCATCCTGTTGGTGATGGCCAAGCGTTCCGGGCGCTGGATCGCGGGCGCCATCAATTTCATCGGCTCTCACACTTTGTTCGGCCGCCATTGGGGCGCCGTCGAGCATCACCCATTCCTGCATTTCGAGTTGTGCTACTACCAAGCCCTCGATTACGCGATCGCGCACAAGCTTTCCCGTGTCGAGGCCGGCGCACAGGGCGAACACAAGATCGCCCGTGGCTACATGCCGACCACCACCTATTCGGCTCACTACATTGCTGATCCGGCGTTACGGCGAGGGATCGCCGAGTACCTGGTGCGCGAGCGCGCCTACATCGCGGCGGCCGGCGCCGAGCTTGCCGCTGCCGCGCCCTACCGCCAGGATGTCGCGATCGAGACGGAGTGATTACGATCGCGGAGGTGGAGGGCACGATGACGAACTACGATCCGAATAATGTCTTTGCCAAAATCCTGCGCGGCGAATTGCCGGCGTACAAGGTTTATGAGAACGACAAGGCCTTCGCCTTTCTCGACATCATGCCGCGCGCACCGGGCCATACTCTGGTGATCCCCAAGGCGCCCGCGCGCACGATTCTCGATATCGAGCCCGACGATCTCGCTCATCTCATCAAGACGACACAAACGATTGCACGCGCAGCGAAGGCGGCGTTTGCCGCCGACGGCCTCACCATCCAACAATTCAACGAGCCGGCTGGCGGCCAGGTGGTGTTCCACTTGCATATCCACGTCATTCCACGAAAAATCGGCGTGGCGCTCAAGCCGCCGGCGAGTTTCAAGGAAGAACCGGCGGTGCTCTCGGAGCACGCGCTCAGGCTCGCCACAGCGCTCAAAGGCGCGTGACGTCAGTTTCGGCGGATTGGACTTGTTGCCGGCTCAGCGCCCACGCGCGACGCGCTCGATCTCGGCCCGCACCAGTCGTTCGACCATGCCGGGGAGATTGTCGTCGAGCCAGGACTTCAGCATTGGCCGCAGCATCTCGCGCACGAGGTCCTCGAGCGTGCGCGCATTCTGCACCAGCACGGTCTGTGCGAGCGTGTTGAATGCTGAGTCGACCGCGCTACTCGTGGCCGACGAAAGCAGGCCGTGCTCGCCACTGCCGCGCGCGAAGAGGGCTGATCCCGCCATGGATTTTTGCATGTCCGGCTTTTGCTCCGCCTCGTCGAAGCTCACATCGGAATAACCTTCGATCTTTCGAAATTGCGGCGCCGGCATCGGGCTCGACGCGGGCGCCGGCTGACTGAACGCGGGCGCCGCCATCGATTCGGTAAGATCCAGAATGTCGGCGGCGTGATCCTCTAGGCCCCCGCCGCCGATCGCAGCCGAATCGGCTGGCGCTTCGGCATGAAGCTCGGGCGCGCTCGACTCGGATTGGCCGTTTTGCGGCGAAGCCGACGGTCCTTGTGGCGGCGCGACGGGCTGGACCGCAGGCTTCGGAGGTTCCGCCGTCCGTTGCGGCGTTTTACTGGCATCGTCGTCGGCAATAATGCGGCGAATGGAAGCGAGAATTTCCTCCATCGACGGTTCTTGCGACTTCGCCGGCTGCGTCATGCGCGCATCCTCGCATTATTTAGTGCGTGTCCCCCGCCGCGGCCCCCGCAAGCAGATGATCACTGCCAGTGGGTTCGCCGACCGCGAATCACGTAAGCGCAACTATGCATCGCCATGGTTAAGTATGTCATGGCAAAAGTCGATGGCAACCAAATCCGTGGCTGGCGATCGTCGAATGGTTGCCAGCCGAGTCGGCTGCTGTTCGGCCTATCTGCCATCGGGATTGCGCACGCCGACCCACGCATCGCGCACCTGTTGATAGTGCACCATCGGATCGTAGATCAGGACGTTAAGGCCAAGCCTCGGCATCGACAGCCCGCCGACCGCCGCGAGCAACGTGTATGAGGCCACGACGCGATCGTGCTGGGCCGTGACCAGCGCGACGCGCGCATTCACGAGCTCCTGTTGCGCGTTGAGCACGTCGAGCGTTGTACGCTGACCCACGCGCGCTTCCTCACGCACGCCATTAAGCGCGATCTCCGCGGCATTGACCTGCGCCGTCGTCGCCTCGATTTGCGCTTTGGCGGCGTCGAGCTGGCCCCAGCTCTGCACCACCGTCGCCCGCGCCTGATCGCGGTTGATGTCCAGGTTGAGCCGCTGCTGGCCCAGCGTTTCCTTGGATTGGCGGATCGCTGAATATTCGGCGCCGCCCTGGTAGATCGGGATGGTCAACGCGCCGACGATCGAAGCTTGCGTCTCCTTGACGACTTCAAAAGCAGGATATTGGCCCTGCGATGCGCTCGCCGTGACCGTCAGATTCGGATAGAGCGAGCCTTCACTGATCTTGACCGCGAGCGCTGCGATATCGACGCCGTACATCGCGGCAAGGACCGAAGGGCTTTGCGCCTGACCTTGTGCGATTGCTTTGGCCAGCACACCCGGCGACAACCGGTCGACCGGCGTGCCGGGCGCGAGCCGCCCCGAATCGACGCCAATCACGCGCCGGTAATTGGCTTGCGACGTCACGAAGTTCGACTGCGCGCCCAACAGCGAGGATCGTCCGGCGGCGAGCCGGGATTCCGCCTGCGCCACGTCGGTGCGCGTCACCTCGCCGACATTAAAGCGGTCGCGAGTCTGTTTGAGCTGCTCGGTAAGCACTTCGACGTTGCGACGGTTCAGATCGAGGATTGCCTGATCGCGCAACAAGTTCATGTAAGCGGTTGCGGCGTCGAGCAGAACCTGCTGCTCGGTAACGCGCAGAGTCTCCCGCGCGCCCTCGACCTGGCTTTCCGCCTGACGGGTACGGTTGGCGGTCTGAAAGCCGTTGAACAGCGTGTATGTTCCGGTGGCGCCGACCCCGCGCGAGGCAAACTGCTCGGCGAATTGAATGCTTGTGGCGACGCCGCCTACGGGAAAAAGCTGGGTCGCATTGGTGTAATTGTAGCCGCCATTGGCGGTGATGCTTAGCTTGGGCCGATAGCCGGACAAAGCTTGCGGCACGTTCTCGTCGGTCGCACGCAACGTCGCGCGCTGCGCGTTGAGCGACGGATTATTTTGGTAGGCCTGCACCAAGGCCCATTCGAGCGTATCGGCCCTCGCCTCAGAATCGCCCAAGCCAAGACCGGCCCCCGCGATCGAGAGACTTGCAACGGCCCAAAAATACGCTCCTACCCCTCTTCCAAGCATGAGACGACGCTGCCCTGCCCTCCCCGCATCCCCCGCGGGATTGCCGTCCGGACAACACTCAACGCAGCGGCCAAACGAGCCCGCCGACGCCACCCGAATTTCGACATTATGCGGGTACTCTTAGCGGGGTGAAACCCCGCAGCTGAGATTATTCGCAGATTTCTGGCAATTGGCACATATACGCCACAGGTCCGCGCTTGCGCCGAACGAGGCCGGCGCCTGGCCAAGATATCTCGACAATCCGCTAAAAAACGAATGGCGGCGGCGCGATGAAGCCGGGCAGCAGCTGGGCAGCGGCGTCAAAGATAGGGCGGCCAACGAGACGGCCTTCAATGAGATGATAAATCATGCCCCTCGAGGCCGGGGAGCGGCCGTAAATGCAGACCAGGCGGCCGTCCGGCTTGAGCTGGCTGCCGAGCCCCTCAGGCGTGATTTCCGTGGCCCCGTTGAGCAGGATGACGTCGTAGGGGGCGCCCGCCGGCCATCCGGCGGTCAACGGCCCGGTTACGACCTCGACCTGCGTGGCACCGACGGCAGCCAGGGCCTCCTTGGCTTGGCGCACCAAGTCCGCGTCTTCTTCTAACGCAATCACCGCGTTTGCGAGCCGCGCCAGAACGGCCGA
>Ga0187858_10006542_pt1 | contig 10439 bp, 9 predicted proteins | sample June2016WEW_8_15_FD_133015 | JGI IMG/M metagenome (GOLD analysis project Ga0187858, IMG submission 133015) | Peatland microbial communities from SPRUCE experiment site at the Marcell Experimental Forest, Minnesota, USA - June2016WEW_8_150 | ecosystem: Environmental > Terrestrial > Soil >...
GAAGCAAACCGCGGATTTCGTGCGCCTCTACATGGTCCCAGGCATGCAGCATTGCGGCGGCGGACCGGGGACAGACACTTTCGGCGCCACGCCCGGTGGTCCGGCGTCCGATTCCAAGCACAGCATGTCGGCTACCCTGGAGGGTTGGGTGGAAAATGGCTCCGCGCCAGGAAAAATCATCGCCGCGAAGTATGCCGCAGGCCATGTGGTTCGCACACGTCCGCTTTGCCCTTATCCACAAGTGGCGCGCTATTCGGGAACCGGTAACACCGACGATGCTTCTAACTTTACGTGCGCCGCTCCCTAGCTCTTCTTGACATCAGGCTGCTAAGTATTTTACTGTGAACATTCATCTTGGCCGCGGCGTTGCCGAGAAAGACGGCCTTCACGCTGAAACTATGGCAGAACGCAAAATACTGCTCGATTCGACCTTGGACAGTGTGGAGGTGGCGGAAACGGCGGTTCTGGGGGCTGCGCGAGAGATCGGCTTCCATGAAGACGATCTGCACCAATTGGGAATGGCGGTTCGGGAAAGCATGGTAAACGCCGTGGTTCACGGGAACCGCTACAACGCGCGCAAAAAGGTCCATCTTTCGGTGACCAAGGCGCCTGATCGGCTGACAATTGTGATTGCCGATGAAGGCGACGGCTTCGATCCGGATTCGGTACCGGATCCGCTGGCCGAAGGTAATCTGCTCCGCCAATCCGGCCGGGGGCTGCTTTTGATCCGCGCTTTCGTGGACGAATTCCAGGTTCTTCCTGGGCAACCGCGCGGCACGGAAGTGCGGATGGTGAAGTACCTGGCCAAGGCCAGTTGAGAAGATCCAAAAGAATCGCGAGGAGGGTCCAAATTCGTGAGTGTTAAAATATCACACCGCCAAGTCGGCGACGTTACCGTGGTGGATGCAGCGGGGCGAATCACCCTGGGAGAGGGCGCCAGTGTGTTCCGGGATATGATTCGCGACTTAGCGACGAAAGGCAACAAGAAGATTCTGATCAACCTGAACGAAGTCTCCTACATCGACAGCTCGGGGATCGGCGAAATGGTATCGAGCTTCACCACGGTGACCAATCACGGGGGCCAGTTGAAACTCCTGGGCTTGACCAAACGCGTCAAGGATTTGCTCCAGATCACCAAGCTATATACCGTGTTCGAGGTCTTCGACGACGAGTCGGCGGCGGTTCGCAGCTTCGCCTGACGGATCCGGGCGTCGGTGGCCCGCCTCACAGTCCCCGCCCGAGCGTTTCCTTCTCCACTGGGCGGGCCGTGTTGTCACGCCCGCCTGTCAGCCGTATGCTAAGATGAAGTTTCCCGCAGTTACGAGGTTTCCGTGGATAAGCATACCCGCAAGGAACTGAAGAGCGATAAGTTCGCTCTGGAAGTTCAACATGGCGTAGAATACGTTTCCGAGCACCGCGACATGATGATCCGGTGGGGCATTCCCGCCGTCGCCGTCGTTCTGATCGCGATTGTCGTCTTTTATTACCGTGGCTACCAGCACAATGTGCGGCAGGAAGCGCTGCACTCCACCATGCAAATTCAAAACAGCACGGTGGGCCCTTCGCAATCTCAATACGTGGTCTCGTTCCCTACTTCCGATGCTCGCGAAACTGCCGTAGTCAAGGCCTGGCGCGATTTGGCTACTAAGTATCCGGGAACCGAGGAAGGCGACATCGCGGAGTTTTTCCTGGGCACCAACGCCGCCGACAGCGGAAATTTGCCGGAGGCTGCCAAGCATTTCCAGACTGCGATCGATTCCGGCCATGGACCCTACACGTCTGAGGCCAAGCTGGCGCTGGCCCAAGTCTACGGAGCGCAAGGCAAAGTGAACGATGGTGTCAAACTGATCCAGTCCGTGATCGATCATCCTACCGTGATGGTTTCTAAAGACGCCGCCATTCTCGCGCTGGCCGATCTCATCAAGACTAGTGACCCCCAGCGCGCCAGGAAGCTGGTGGATCCGCTTCGCACCAGCACCCGCAGTGCGGTAAGCAAAGCCGCTATCACTTTGGACAGCTCCCTGTCCCAGCAGTGAACGGGCCAGCAGTTAACAGATTAAGCCGCCTGCGTTTTCCCGTCGAACGAAGCCGAGGCCGTCGTTACCCTGAACTGCCGCATGCTTACCGCGGCGAATTCCAGCGCGATCGCGACCGCCTGATCCACTCGCGCGCCTTCCGCCGGCTGGAGAACAAGACGCAAGTTTTTCCGCCCGGCATCTCGGATCATTTCCATAACCGGCTCACCCATACCATCGAAGTCGCCCAGATCGCCCGCACGGTGGCTGCGGTGCTGGGTCTGAATGAAGAACTCACCGAAGCGCTGGCGCTGGGCCACGACATCGGGCATCCTCCGTTTGCCCATGCCGGTGAAGACGAATTGGACCGCCAGATGCGCCGCTTCGGCGATCGTTTCGACCATAATCTTCACGCCCTGCGCATCGTCGAATGGTTCGAGCGCCGCTATGCGCGCTTTCCCGGCCTGAATCTGACCTTCGAGGTTCGCGAGGGCATCGTCAAACATTCGCACGATTTCGAGAAGGGCGAAAATCCAGAACTGGACGAATATCTTCCCGGCCTGCGCCCGCCGCTCGAAGCCCAATTGATCGATTTAGCCGATGAAATTGCCTATAACACGGCCGATCTGGATGACGGCTTCGCAGCCGGACTTTTCAAGGTCGAAGATGTTGCGCAATCGGTTCCCGAGTTCGGCCGCCGCTGGCAGGTGGCCGAATCCCAATTTCCCGGGGCCCCGGAACGCGAGCAATTTCATGAAGCGCGGCGCGGATTACTGGATTGGCTGGTCTCCGGGTTGTTGGAAGGAACCATCGAAGCTTCGGAAGCGGCCTCGGTTTCAAACGTTGACGATGTTCGCGCCCATCCCAAGCGCCTGGCTTCGTTCACGCTGCCAACTCACACCACGAATCGCGCATTGAAACAATTTTTGCATCATACGCTTTACTACTCGGAGCCCATGGCGGGAGAGCGCCGCCGCTCCGCCGCCCAAATCTCCGAGCTGTTCGAGTTCTGGATCGCCCATCCCGACAGACTCCCCGCGAACTACGTCGAATCGCTCGCCAACTCGCCCGTGCACCGCGTGGTGTGCGATTACATCGCCGGAATGACCGATGGTTACTTTCTGCGGTGCTATCAGCAAACCATAGATGCGCCGTCAGCCTGACGTGCCCGGCTAGAAGCCTTTCCCATTACCCTGGGAATGTAAAGTATGCCCATCGCACGATCCAAAGTGACCGCACAGGGCCAGATTTCAGTCCCCATGGACGTGCGCCGGAAACTCGGCGTCGCTCCGGGCTCGGTTTTGGAATGGGAGGAAGAAGGCGGCAAAATCGTCGTTCGCCGCGCCGGCAAATTCACTTTCGAGGATATTCATCGAAAGATCTTCGGTACACGCACGCCGAAAAGGCGATCCCTCAATGAGATGAAGGAAGGTATCGCCGAGCACGTACGCGAGCGCTATGCGCGCACTTGATACCAAGGTTCTTGTCCGTTTGATCGTCAGGGACGATCCCCGTCAGACTGCCGTCGCGGAAAGCCACATCGAAGGAGGCGTATGGGCCTCCGTGCTCGCACTGGCGGAAGCTACCTGGGTGCTCGTCAGGGTTTACGGTCTGAGTGCGAACGACGTGGCCACCGCAATAGAAATGTTGCTGAATAACCGGAATTTGGTCCTGCAGGATTCCGAAACGATCGCAGCGGCGTTGCAGCTATTCCGCTCAAAACCATCTCTCGGCTTCTCCGATTGCGTGATGCTCGAACTGGCTCGCAAGGCAGGGCATCTTCCGCTGGGCACTTTTGACCGCAATCTAGGCAAAGTGGAGGGCGTCCAAAAACTGTAACTCAGACCCGTGCGAGCAGCAGTTGCTTCGCTTCTTCCAGCGTCTCCCCACCCTAGGCGTCAGTGAGGGCAACCAGCGCAACGTGGTGACGCACTTTTGTTTCCACATGGCCGGCCGACAGTAAGCCACAGCGTGCGCAGGGACCGCACACGTCTTCCGGGCATTGTCGCACCCTGCCGGCTTGACAACTGCTTTAGAACAACAACTTCAAGCTGAACTGCGTCTGCCGCGCGACGTTGCTGAGCCCACCGCTTCCCACCAGCGAGGTAATCTGGCCCGCGGTCGAGATCGGCACTCCCTGGTAACCGGTGGCAGCAGACCCTGCGCTGAACACGGTCGTCACCGGGTAGTTGAAATTGGGGTGATTGAACAGGTTGAACAGCTCGGCGCGGAACTGAAGGCTGAGCCGCTCCTTGATCCTGGTTTCCTTCATCACGCCCAAGTCGGTTTCGACGTATCCCGGCCCCACCAGGGCATTGCGTCCAAGGTCGCCAAGAGTGCCATAAGCGGAAGGGCTGAAGCACGCCGGGTTATACCATTGGTGAACGTTCTGACCGGCGTAGACATTGCAACCGGCTATGTAATTCGGCCGGGGTGTATCGAAGTTGTTGTTCAAATAGGGCTGGGTGCCTTCGCCCAGGGAGAACGGAACGCCGGTGTGCCAGGCCTCGATTCCAGTGATTTGCCAGCCTTCCACCAGACGATTGCCTTTGAACGGAAGTAGATATACCGCGTTGGCAGCGATGTTGTGGCGGAGGTCGAAGCTGCAGTTTCCTTTGTCCACGGCCCAATCGTGTGGGTTGGTATTGGCGGAGGTGACGTTGTTGCCGCCTAGGCCGGCATACGCAAACGAGCCGTCGATGCAGTGCGACCAGGTGTAGGAAAACTGGAACACAAGATCAGAGCTGAGCCTGTGACTGACACCTAGCTGCAAGGCGTTGTAGGCCGAATAGCTGCTGGTGTCCAGCATGTCCAACGAACCGAAGTTAGGATCAGGCGATGGATTGGCTACCAGGGCGCCGGTGGAGGTGGGGTGGACGAAAGTATATACGCCGTTGTTGATGGTTGGTACCGGCGCGTTGAAGTCATGGAAGGCCAGCAGATGAACGCCGCGAGTGCCCTGGTAACCGACCGTCAGCAGCGTGTTGCCAGGGAGCTGGCGCTGGATGCTCAGCGTGTATTGCAGGCTATACGGAGTGGTATGGATTCCGTAGTAGGTCCCGTTGGTGTTGCTCAGAAGAGGAGTACCGCCGCCGACGAAAGGCGTTGGCCAGTTCGGATCGCCGTTGGTGAAGACCTGATTCTCAGTCAAATACGGAGGATTGGTCAGATACGCGGACGAGAAAGTGTAGGTCTGGAACGTGTCATGGAAGATGCCGAAGCCAGCGCGAACGGCCGTTTTGTGATCGCCGAACACGTCCCACGCAAGACCGATCCTCGGATCGAAGTTTTTGTTGGATGGATTGCTCACGAACGCATGTGGCACGTTCTGAAATCCGGTTCCGAAGGGCGGCCCCACGGCGTTGAAGAAGTTATTGTGAACCTCGATGGGGTTGGACTCCCAGTCGTAGCGCAACCCGATATTCAGCGTGAGCCGGTTGTTCACTTTCCAGTCGTCCTCAATATACGGAGTGATCCGAATGTCGCGTTCGGCGCGGTTGGTGTCCGTCCCTCCGTTCGGCGCGCCGGTAAAGGATGCGGGAGTCCCGGCAAAGAAGTTCGGGATGCTGGTAAAGAGATAGAATCCGTTCCAATATGTATAGGCGTAAGGATTGAGCTGCTCGCGCCGGAAGGTGGCGCCCATGCTGATGGTGTGCGCTCCCCGGATCCATTTCAGGTCGTCTCGCTCGGTGAATTTATTTTGGATGTACTGGAATGGATTGATGAACGATGCGCCGATCGGCGTGAGGCCGATGGGCAGGCTGACGTAAACATCTTCTCTGGCCGGCGTGAAAATCTGGAGCGGGGCATGCTCGGTGGGCTGCGTTTCGTTGGTCACCGGTCGGGAGTACGAAACGTCGAACTCATTGACGAGCGTAGGCGAGAAAATGTGATGCTCGCCGATGGTCAGGAATTGATTGTGCGTCAGATCGTAGGTGGGCCAGAGCCCCAGGCCCGCATCGGTGGTCCGGGTTCCGAAATCCGCCTGATACCGGCCGAAAAGTGAGTCTTTTTCCGAGATATTGTAATCGATGCGCGCCACGCCGAAATCTTCCGGCGTGATCTGCGGGCCGACGAATTTGTATATGCCGACGTTGGCGTTGTCGGGCGCATTTGGAAGCGGATATAGCTGCAGCATGGCCAAAGACGCGGGATTCACGTTGTAGGGCGTGCCGTTATAGATCCCTTGGCGCAGCGTCAGGCTAGGAACAAAGTTGACGTACGTCGTATCCAGCACCTGCCGGATTCCTTCGTAATTGACGAAGAAGAACACTTTGTTCTTTTTGATCGGGCCGCCGAAAGTTCCACCGAAATGGTTCCGGCGGAAAGGAGGCGGAGAATGGCCGTCGAAGAAGCCGCGCGAATCGAGGTCGCTGTTGCGCAAGAACTCGTAAGCCGATCCGTGAAACTCGTTGGTACCCGATTTGGTCACGGCAATGATGGCCGCGCCATTGCCGCCGTACTGGGCGCCAAAAGTGCCCGTGACGGTTTGGAATTCGGCGATGCTGTCGATGCCCAGAGACGTGCCGGTGACATCGCCGCCGGCGTTCCGCTGCCACCAGTTCAGGACGTCTTCGCCATCCAAGGTGTTGGCATAACCTTCCGGCCGCGCCCCGGCGATCGAATACGCGTTGGCCACCGAGGTTAGTGCGGAGCTTCCGCCGGCGGGATATGTGGACACGCCGGGAGCCAGCAGAATCAGTTGCTCAAAATTCCGCCCGTTGAGCGGCAGTTCTCGCATTTGGGTCGAGTTCACCAGAGATGAAACCGCCGCTGTGGTGGTTTCGACTTGCGATGCCTCAGCGGATACATTCACCGTTTCGGTCGCCTGCCCGACGGACAACGGAAAATCGATGACAGCTGAGCTGCCGACGCTCAGGGTGATGCCGCTGCGAACCGAGTTTTGAAACCCCGGCTTGGAAACCTCGATTTGGTAAGAGCCGATCGGGAGATCGGGTACGGTGTACCGTCCTTGGTCGTCGGTTACGGTAGTCTGAGTAGCAGAAGTGCCGGTATTCTTGACGACTACCGATGCAGATGGAACGGCGGCGCCTGAGGCGTCGATGACACGTCCCGAGATGGATGCCGTCCCAGCCCCCTGCCCAAAAAGCTGCGTCGAGCCGATCGCCGCGAAAAACACAACGGCAACCGACAGAACAACACGGTTCTTTAAACTTGTCACGTGAATTCCCCTTGCCGGCGTCGAAGACACCACCCTAGCGTTCTAGGTAGCTTGTCGCAACATATCACCAGTTGTTACAAATGACCATGTTTGACGGGTGATAAGCCGGATCAGAATTGCTGATAATCGACGTCGGTTATCCGGCGTGAAGGGATGAGCGGCGCGAGGTTCGCTCAATGCGCCCAGATTGCGGATAGTTGGCGAGAGAGAGCCAGGAAGCTCCTTGCGGTGACGCTCCACGTCAAGTCCTTCCTCCCCGCCCCTCAACCACTTGCCTCTCTGCGCCACGCAAGCGGGTTCACCTCCGCTACCCTCAAGCCAAATCCCATGCCTCCCACGCGCCCGCCACCCATCCTGGCCCACTACCTGGGTGGCATGGCTCCAATTCCGCACACTTTCCGCGCGCATCTTCACCTACCCCTGTATGAAAACTCGGCGATTTATCCATTAATATCTTGCCCATGCAATCATTTACAGAAAATGCGCCAGTAAACACAAAAACACCCCTGATGCGTCCCCAACCTCAGGAAACGCACCAGAGGTGCTTTCAATCCAAATTAAATGACGCGCCGCGCTAGTTGGCCGACCCCGCCTTGCCCCACAGCCGCTGCGACGCGATCTTCGCCCCATCGGCCAGCGACTTCAGCTTCAGCCACGTGATGTCCGGATACACTGCGCCGAACCCGGCAAACGTGCCGAATCCGCAATCGGTGCCTGCAATCAGATGCTCACGCCCCACAATCTCGGCATACCGCACTATGCGCTGCGCCACCAGTTCGGGATGCTCCACGTAGTTGGTGTTCGATCCGATCACGCCCGGCACCAGTACCTTGTCCTGCGGCAGCTTGATGGTCTTCCACAGTTCCCACTCGTGCTCGTGCCGCGGGTTCGCACCCTCAATCAGCAGACACTCGGGCTTGGCCTTCAGCGCCACCGGCAGGATCTTGAATCCAGGAATGTCGCGCGTGTGCGGACCCTCATAGTTCCCCCAGCAAATGTGCAGGCGCGTCCGATTCGCCGGAACATTCGCCAGCGCGTGATTCAACGCCGCCACCTGCAACTCCGCGTTTTTCAGGAACTCGTCGTCATCCACGCCGCGAAACTTGATGTGCCGCCCCATCGCCAGATCCGGGCAATCCACCGAAAGGACCAACCCCGCGTTCACGATGGTCTCGTACTCGGTGCGCATCGCCTCCGCCAGCGCTTCCAGGTACGCTTCGTGCGTCGGATAAAACTCATTCGGCTGGAAAACCGCGATGGTGCCGGGCGACGCCGCAGTCATGAAGCCGTCCGTCACTTGCGCCTTCGACAGCGCATCCTTGAAGCGAGCAATGTCCTGGTGCAGCGGTTCCAGGCTTTTCACCTTGATCGGCCCTTTGCAAATCGGCCGGATATACTTTGGAGTGGCGCCCGACGCTGCGATCCTGTCCCGATACGCCGGATAATCGTCCAAATCCTGTGGCGTGGCGCGCGGCACTTGCCCCGGCTCGAAACCGGTCAGCCGATGGCGGATGTATGTCGCATAGCTGATTTTGCCCATTTCGCCGTCGCTGACGATGTCCACGCCCGCTTGCACCTGCTTGTTGACGGCATCGGCGACTGCGCTGCGTATCGTCGCATCGAATTTCTTCTCATCGATCACCTCACCACGATCTTGCGCAAACAAGAGATCGACCACTTCCTGCGGCCTGGGCAGGCTACCGACATGGGTCGTAAGTATGCGGTCGGTACTCTTCATCTTCGTGTGTTTCTCCCTTTATGTAAGCTTAGTGACTACAGTGAGTCCCGTACGAGCATATCACGTTGCAATGGAACGTTAATCTTAGAGACGCTCGCGGTTCCAATTGGCCAGAAACGATTCAGATGCAAGCTCTTCCAGCTGCGCGGCTTCCTCGTATTTCCACTCCTGGAGCCTGCGATCCCTCAGTTCTTCCAGCAGCCGGACCCGCCGCTTGGCCTCGCTGTACTTCTTTCGTTGCTTCGCCAGATCGCGTCCGCACCGCAGCAGTTGTTGCGCCAGATTTTCGGCATTCCGGCGCAGCCGCAGCCCGCAGGCCGTCAGCGTCCGCAAGTCGTCTCCCCGCAAGTCGGGCATGGTGCCCAGGGAGGAAATCAGCCTCGACCGCTCGGCGCTCACTTCCGCCAGCAGCGTCTGCAGGTGGAGCTGTTCTTGCACCAGCGCCTTCAGCTTGGCTTCTTCGCCGGTCAGTTCCACGCTGCGCCACCGCAGGACTTTTTCGAGTGAAAATCGAAAGGTCGCCACCGCTTATCCCAACGCCGTTGCCAGTTTCTGCAAACGTACCAGTGTTTCCGGCAGCGGGCAGAACGTGTGCGCATCCTGCCTGAGGAAGTCCAGAATCTCCGGCCGGCAGCGGATTGCCGCATCCAGCTTGGGATTGGTTCCCGCTACATACGCGCCCAGTTGGATCAGATCCTGCGAGTCGTGATACAGCGCCAGCGCTTCCCGCAGTTTCTGCAAATGCCCGCGCTGCTCCGGCGTCGCAATTTTGGAGGTAAGCCTGCTTATGGATTGCCGAATGTCGAGCGCGGGATAGTGTCCCGCCACCGCCAGTTCGCGCGACAGAATAAAATGGCCGTCCAATATACCGCGCACCGCGTCGCAGATGGGTTCGTTGAAATCGTCGCCTTCCACCAACACAGTGAAGAATCCCGTGATGGAACCCTTTTTGAAATGTCCCGAGCGCTCGAAGACCTTAGGCAACAACGCGAATACCGACGGCGTGTAGCCTTTCTGGCTGGGCGGCTCTCCCGCAGCCAGGCCAATCTCGCGTTGCGCCATCGCCAGGCGAGTGACCGAATCCACCACCAGCAGAACATTCTTGCCTTGATCGCGAAAGTACTCTGCCACGGCCAGTGCCACGAAGCAGGCTCGAATCCGCAAGGGAGCCGGCCGATCCGAAGTGGCCACCACAACCACCGAGCGGCTGCGGCCTTCCGGTCCCAGCTCGTTTTCCAGAAACGCCCGCACTTCACGATTGCGTTCGCCCACCAGCGCGATTACGGTCACGTCCGCATCGTTGTGCCGAGACATCGCGCCCAGCAAAGTGCTTTTGCCGACGCCGCTGCCTCCGAAGATGCCGACGCGCTGTCCTTTGCCGCAAGGCAACAGGCCATCGATGGCGCGTATACCCGTGACCAGCGGCTCCACGATATGTTCGCGATCTAGAGGTTGGGGAGGAGCAGTGTATAAAGGATACGCAGTGGCCGATCGCAACGGTGGA
>Ga0187858_10006551_pt1 | contig 10432 bp, 11 predicted proteins | sample June2016WEW_8_15_FD_133015 | JGI IMG/M metagenome (GOLD analysis project Ga0187858, IMG submission 133015) | Peatland microbial communities from SPRUCE experiment site at the Marcell Experimental Forest, Minnesota, USA - June2016WEW_8_150 | ecosystem: Environmental > Terrestrial > Soil >...
AACAGCGAGTCGATGCCGAGATAATCGAGCAGCATCGCCTGCGCGCGCACCATGTCGCGCACGGTGATGACGGGAAAGTCGAGGCCCCACGGCATGCCGTTCGCCGGATTGGTCGAGGCCGGCCCCGACGAGCCCATGCAGCCGCCGACAACATTGGGGCAGATCACGAAATAATGTTCGGTGTCGATCGGCCGGCCGGGCCCGACCATGGTCTCCCACCAGCCCGGCTTGCCGGTCACCGGATGATCGTTGACGACGTGTTGATCGCCGGTGAGCGCGTGGCAGACCAGAACGGCATTGCTACGCTCGGCGTTGAGCGTGCCGTAAGTCTGGTAGGCGATCTGCAGCGGGCTGAAATCGATCCCGGCGTCTAGCCGCAGCGGATCGTTCGCCGGAATCCGCACGACCAGCGAATGCGGCTGGTCCGCTTCCCGCGTGCGATCGGCGAGATCGAGGCTGGCGCTTGCCCCTGCCATGATACTCCCGGAGATGCTTCTGGCAGCCGCCCAAAATGGCGGTCAAACGGGGGTAAATAGGCCGCTGCCCGGCGGAGTCAATGTTTTCTTTGATTTCGCGCTTAACGGCACTATCAATCAGGCCGATTGCCGGGTCAAACCATGCCAAAACCACCTCGCCAACAAGTGCCTTCGCTCGCCGACCTGCGCGGCGAGATCGACCGCATCGATGAGGCCATGCACGCGCTTCTGATCGAGCGTGGCGCGATCATCGAGCGACTGATCGCGGTGAAGAAGACCCAAGAATCCGGCTCCGCCTTCCGTCCGGCGCGCGAGGCCGACATGATGCGGCGGCTCGTGCAGCGTCATCATGGCAGCCTGCCGCTCGACACCGTCGAGAGCATCTGGCGCGTCATCATCGCGACCTTCACCTACGTGCAGGCGCCCTTCTCCGCGCATGCCGACCTTTCCGCCGGCGATGCGCTGATGCGCGATTCCGCGCGATTCCATTTCGGTTTCACGGTGCCGCTTGTGCCGCATGTAGGCGCGGCGAGCGTCGTCCAGGCGGTGACCGAATCGAAAGGCGATCTTGGGCTCGTCCCCGCCTTCGCCATCGCCGGTGCCGGGCCGTGGTGGACGGCGCTTGAATTCGACACCGCGCCGAAAATCATCGCCCGGCTGCCGTTCGTCGAGCGCGCCGATCATCCGGCCGGCCTGCCGGTCTTCGTGATCTCGCGCGTGGCGGCGGACGCGATGGTGACCGAGACCGAAGTCTGGAGCATGCGCGTCTCCGGCTGGAACGCCGCGTTCGTCGACCGCCTCGCTGGGCTCGCCGACGCGATTGCCGTGCCCGACCGCGCGTTCGATGGCGCCGCCTTGCTCATCTCGGTCGCACGCGGCGGCATCGATGCCGTCGCCGAGGCCCTCGTCGGCACCGGCGCGTCGATCCGCTCAAGGGCCCTCGTCGGCAGCCACGCGACCCGCTATACGGTGCCGGCAAAACAAATAACCGCCCCCTGAAAGGGGGAGGGAAAACGCAGGATAAGAAGTAAGATCAAATGACTGCCTTACATCCCCAGCCGCGGCCCGGTGTGCTCGAGATCGAGGCCTACGTGCCCGGCAAGAGCAGCGCACCGGGCGTGGCGGAAGTGTTCAAGCTGTCGTCGAATGAGACGCCGCTCGGCCCGAGCCCGCGCGCAATCGCGGCGTATAAGGCGGTCGCCGCGCACCTGGAAGATTACCCCGACGGCGCCGCAACCGAATTGCGCGAAGCGATCGGACGCGCGTTCGGCCTCGATCCCGACCGTATCGTTTGCGGCGCCGGCTCCGACGATCTCTTGAACCTGCTGACCCGCGCCTACCTTGCCGACGGTGACGAGGCTATCCACACCACGCACGGTTTTCTCGTCTATCCGATCGCTACGCTCGGCACCGGCGCGAAGCCGGTTGTCGCGGCGGAGACAAATTATACCGCCAGCGTCGACGCCATCCTCGCCGCCGTGACGAAGAAGACCAAAATCGTCTTCCTCGCCAACCCCAACAATCCGACGGGCACCTACATTTCCTTCGATGAAGTCAAGCGGCTGCATCGCGGCCTGCCGCCGCACGTACTGCTCGTGCTCGATGCGGCTTACGCCGAATATGTCCGGCGCAACGACTATGAATCCGGAATCGAGCTTGTCGCCACCAGCGACAACGTCGTTATGACCCGCACATTCTCAAAAATCCACGGGCTCGCGGCCGTGCGGCTCGGCTGGATGTTCGGCCCCGCCCACGTCGTCGCCGCGATCAATCGCATTCGCGGCCCGTTCAACGTCAACGCGCCGGCGATCGCCGCCGGGATCGCAGCGATCGAGGATCACGAGCACCAGGAGCGCGCGCGCGAGCACAACAGCCGCTGGCTCGCCTGGCTCGCCGAAGAGATTGGAAAACTCGGCCTGAGGGTGACCCCGAGCGTCGCCAACTTTTTGCTCATCCACTTTCCGGAAACGAAAGGACGCACCGCCAAGGAGGCCGACGCCTTCCTCACCGCGCGCGGGCTGATTCTGCGGCAGGTCGCCGTCTACAAGCTGCCGAACGCGCTGCGCATGAGTGTAGGCACCGAAGAAGCCAATCGCCTCGTCGTCGCTGCGCTCAAAGAATTTTTGGCCAAGGCGGCGTGACGCTGTGACCAAATCCGCACCGCTGTTCGATCGCCTCGCCTTGATCGGCGTTGGCCTGATCGGCTCGTCGATCGCGCGGGCGGCGCGCGCGCAGGGCCTGGTGCGCGAGATCGTGGCGACGGCGCGGTCCGCCGCCACGCGGCGGCGCGTCGCCGAGCTCGGGCTTGCCGACCAGGTGGTCGAAAGCAACGCCGCCGCGGTCGCCGGCGCCGATCTCGTGATCGTCTGCATTCCGGTCGGCGCCTGCGGCGAGGTCGCCGTGGAAATCGGGCCGCATCTTGCGCGCGGCGCGACCGTGTCCGACGTCGGCTCGGTCAAGAGCGCCGTCCTGCGCGATATGGCGCCGCATTTGCCGGCCGGGGTGCATTTCGTTCCTGCGCATCCGGTCGCCGGCACCGAGAATTCCGGCCCCGATGCCGGCTTCGCCGCTCTGTTCGTCAGCCGCTGGTGCATCCTCACGCCACCCGATGATGCCGATCCTGCCGCGGTCGAGAAACTGGCGGCGTTCTGGCGCACGCTTGGCGCCAATGTCGAGACCATGCCGGCCGCCCATCATGACCTCGTGCTGGCGATCACCAGTCATCTGCCGCATCTCATCGCCTACACGATCGTCGGCACCGCCGACGATCTCGCCGAAGTGACGCGCTCCGAGGTGCTGAAATTCTCCGCCGGCGGCTTTCGCGACTTTACCCGTATCGCCGCGTCCGATCCGACCATGTGGCGCGATGTATTCCTCGCCAACAAAGATGCCGTGCTGGAAATGCTGGGCACCTTCAACGAGGATTTATCACAGATCACCCGCGCCATCCGCCGCGGCGATGGCGACGCTTTGTTCGCGCATTTCACCCGCACGCGCGCCATCCGCCGCGGCATCGTACAGATCGGGCAGGATTCGCCGGCACCCGATTTCGGCCGGCCGCATCCGGATTTACCGGTCGAGCCGCTGCGGCGGCCTTATGCCGTATCGGATGATAGCTAGACAGTTTCGATTCAGTTCCGCGCCTGCACCGTCAGCGCTTCATTGACCGCGGCGCGCAGCGTGGCGACCGAGAACGGCTTGGACAGCACGTCGTGAATGATGGCGTCGAGGCCATGGGCACGCTCGCGCTGATCGGCGTAGCCGGTCATCAACAGGATGGTGAGATTGGGATAATCGCGCGCCACGCTGAGCGCGAGCGCGATGCCGTCCATGATCGGCATGCGGATATCGGTGAGCAGGAGATCGAAGCGCCCCTCCTCGCGAACGATGAGGTCGAGTCCATCGCCGCCGTCGCATGCGGTCTTGACATCGTGACCGTCGTTCTGAAGCGCGCGCGCGCACAGCGCGCGTAGTGCTTCCTCGTCTTCGGCTATGAGAATGCGCGCCATGAGGTGTCAGTGTGTTGCCGCGATCATGTCGTGGCGGTTGACGAAACGAAGGATGATGTCGTGCGCGTCGGGCGGCGGCGAAGCAAGCCGGGTGCGGAAGGCGACGGCCTCGCCCGGCGGCAGCGAGGCCCGCGAGGAAACGGCGGTCCAGGAATAGATTTCCTGCCGCGCCGCGTTGCGCACGACGAATTTGAGGCGCGGCACGTCCTCGGTCTTGCGGGCGCCGTTGAAGATGTTGCCTTCGACCACGAGGATCGGCACGCCCTCATGCTGCTCCGTGGTCGTAGCCACATCTTCGAAAGTGAGGCCGCGCAGGTTTACCGGCAGTTTGAGCAGGGCATAGAACGAAGCGGTTTGCGGCAGCATGCGGACCATGTCGCTTCGCCAGCCGACAACAATGATATCGAGCAGGGCCAGCGCCAGCGTGCCGGTCTGGAGCCACGACAGCGGCCAACGCAGCGATCGACGCGACGTGCCGCGCCGCTGCCGCCGTGCCGCGACGGTTTCGATATCCTCGGCCGGCGCGTGCTCGATCGCGAGATCGGCGCCAATGTCGCTGGGCGATCGACCTTCATCGAGATCGACCGGCGCGATTGGCGGTGCCTCCACGTCGGCGGACTTGTTTGCCCCGCCGGAAGATCCGTCGTCCCCGGCTGCGGCCGGCGCTGACTGGTGTTCGTGGGCCTCCGCCGCAAGGGACGCGCGATCCGGGAGCGCCCCTTCGCCAGCCATTTCGGCGGCATGCTCAGCGGCGAGTCGCAGAACGGCCTCCCCGACGCCATGGTCGGGCGCGATGGCCGCGGCGGCGGCGAGAAGCTTGTCGGCCTTGCTGAGCTCGGCGTGCCAAACCGTACGGCAGCGCACGCAGCGTACCTGGCGCCCGTTCGGGGACAGGCTCGCCAGCTCTACGTCGTAGGAAGTTGCGCAGGCGGGGCAGACAATCAGCATTGGCGAATCAGCGGAGCGTCACCTTCCCGGCCACGCTAGCATTCGATTTGTTAACGAATTGGAAACCATGCCGACCCCGCAACCGCCGGGTGCCGTGGTATGAAATCCTGAGAAAGCCGCGAATCAGCCGCGGACCGTCATTATGACCCCGGAGGCTTGCGGAGGACGGCGTGATCCGGTTCGAAAATGTCGGCTTGCGCTATGGCCTCGGTCCCGAGGTGCTCCGCGACCTCAACTTCGGGATTGACGGGCATTCGTTCCAATTCCTCACTGGCCCTTCCGGCGCCGGCAAGACTTCGCTATTGCGCCTGATGCTGCTGTCGCTGCGGCCGACGCGCGGCCTCATTAGCATGTTCGATCATGACACCGCGACGCTGAGCAAGGACGGCCGCGCCAACTTGCGGCGCCGGATCGGGATCGTGTTTCAGGACTTCCGGCTCCTCGATCATATGACCACCTACGAGAACGTCGCCCTGCCGCTGCGCGTGCTCGGCAAGGAGGAGGCCGACTACCGGGCTGAGATCGTCGAATTGCTGCAATGGGTGGGGCTCGGCGACCGCATGAGAGCGTTGCCGCCGATCCTCTCTGGCGGCGAAAAGCAGCGCGCAGCGATCGCGCGCGCCGTGATCGCGCGCCCGCAGCTTCTTCTCGCCGACGAGCCGACCGGCAACGTCGATCCCAACCTTGGGCAACGGTTGCTGCGGCTGTTCGTCGAGCTCAACAAATCGGGGACAGCGGTTGTCATCGCCACGCACGACATCGCGCTGATGGACGAGTACGACGCGCGCCGGCTGGTCCTTCATGAGGGACGCCTTCATGTCTACGACTGAACCGGCCGACACCATGGCCGAGCCGTGGGACGCATTCGATGCATCCCCCTCGCTCGTACGCACCATGCCCGCGGCCGCGCCGATCGTCCCGAAGGACTCGATCGCCGGACGCTCACTCACCGTCGTCGTCGCCATCATGACGTTCCTTGCCTCGCTCACCGTCGGAAGCGGGATGCTGGTGGTGAGCGCAGCCAACGACTGGCAATCGGATGTCGGCCGTGAAGTCACGATCCAGGTTCGCCCGGCGACCGGCCGCAACATCGAGACGGATGCGCAAAGCGCGGTCGAGATCGCCCGCAAGGCGCCCGGCGTCGCCGAGGTCAGGGCGTTTACCAAGGACGAGTCAGCGCGGCTGGTCGAGCCTTGGCTTGGCGCCGGCCTCGCCCTCGAGGACCTGCCGATCCCGCGGCTGATCGTGGTAAAGCTCAGTTCCGGCGGGCGCCCGGATTTTACGTCATTGCGCCAAGCGCTCACGGCGCGCGTGCCCACCGCCAGCCTCGACGATCATCGCCGCTGGATGGATCGCATGCGCGCCATGGCGAGAACGGCGGTCGGGGCATGCATCGCCGTGCTGGCGCTGGTGCTTGCGGTGACCGTGCTGTCGGTCACCTTCGCCACGCGCGGGACCATGGCGGCCAATCGCCCGATCGTCGAAGTGCTGCATTACGTCGGCGCAACCGACAGCTTTGTTTCGGGGCAGTTCCAGCGTCATTTCCTCGTGCTCGGCTTCAAGGGCGGTGCGATCGGCGGCGGCGCGGCGATCCTGTTGTTCGCCGTCGTGGAAGCGGCGAATACGTGGTTCGCCGGAACGCCAGGAGGCGATGAGATCGCCGGCCTGTTCGGCAACCTTTCCATCGGCGTCGCCGGCTATCTGGCGATCCTGCTGCAAATCGTCTTCATGGCTTTGGTGACGGCGCTGGCCTCGCGCTGGACAGTCAATCGGACGCTCGAGACGATCAACTAAATGATCGCAAACCCGATCAATGACCCGCCGGATTTGCGACCATGATTCACAGTGCGTAAGATGCCGACAGGGGCCGGGAACGAATTTTTGCGCGAAGGACGTGCGCGGCGATGCTTAGCCTTAGAGCCGCGGTCAGACGGCGGCGCATCAAATCTTTTGTCATCAGGCTTGCCGTCCTCGGCGGCATCGGGCTCGTTCTCGGCTTCCTGGCATTCCTGTGGCGGTTGCCGAGCCAGGAGATCGTGCTTGATCGCAACGCCGACGGCATTGTCGTATTGACCGGCGGCACCTCGCGCGTCATCGACGCGCTCGAACTCCTCGCCGCCGGTCGCGGCAAGCGCCTGCTCATCACCGGCGTCAATCCTGGCACGACGACGGCCGACATCGCGCGCCAGGTCGCCGGTTATGATCGCTGGCTCGGTTGCTGTGTCGACATGGACTATTCCGCGATCAACACGCTCGGCAATGCGGTGGAGACGCGCCGCTGGGCCATCGACCGCGGCTTTCGCTCGCTCATCATCGTCACCTCGGCCTATCACATGCCGCGGGCGCTTGCCGAGATTGCCCACCAGCTCCCCGACGTGGCACTGGTTCCGTTCCCGGTCGTCTCCGACCGCCTGCGCGTCGAGCCGTGGTGGACCAGCGGCACGACCACGCGGCTGGTACTCTCGGAATATTTCAAATACCTTTTCGCCCACCTGCGCATGCGCTTCGACTCCGTGGCAGCGGCGACGGGCAGCAGTCGCGTTGCCGAGGCGCGCCGCGCCAGCCGATTCCAATAAACCGGGCCGCCTTTGTCTTCATCCTTTTCTATTGTCGCGCGCTCGCTCCTCTTCAACGCGCTGTTTTACGTCAACATCATCGTCCGCATGATCGTCGCGCTGCCGACCATCGTGCTGCCCTATGCGTTTTTGCTCGGCGTCTTGCGCGCCTATGCGCGCAGCACGCTCTGGCTGTTGCGTGTCGTCTGCGGCACCACGGTCGAATGGCGCGGACGCGAAAAGCTGCCGAAGGGCGCGTACATCGTCGCCTGCAAACACCAATCGCTGTGGGAGACATTCGCGTTGTTTGCGCTTCTTCCCGATCCGACCTACGTCCTCAAGCGCGAATTGATGTGGTTGCCGTTGTTCGGCTGGCTCGCCACCAAGGCGCGGATGATTCCGATCGACCGCGGCGCCCGCGTCACGGCGCTCGCGCGCATGGCGGCGGCGGCGCGCAATGAGATCGCGCGCTCGCGCCAGATCGTGATTTTCCCGGAGGGCACACGGCGTCCGCCGGGTGCCGAGCCACGCTATTTGCCCGGCGTCGCCTACCTCTATGCCGAGATTGGCGTTCCCTGCGTGCCCGTCGCGCTTAATTCCGGACTGTTCTGGCCGCGGCGCTCGCTGCGGCGTTATCCCGGCACCGTTCTGGTTGAAGTGCTCGACCCCATTCCCCCCGGCCTCGACAAGCGGGCATTCATGGCGCATCTGCAAACCGCCCTGGAGCAGGCGACCGCGCGCCTCGTCGCCGAGGGACGGGGATCAGTTAGTGACCACTGATTGCTGCCCTTTGAGGCGCTCAGCGATGAGGTGCAGATCGGTCTCGCGATAACCCAGCGCTTCCAGCGCCTGAACCGTTTCCAGTACGTAGTCACGATTGGGACCGGAGCGGCCATGACCCTGCCGAACATGATGCACACATTCGGCCAGCGTCAGGCGTCCGGCATACTGAATGTGACTGCGATCGACGATGAAACACAGAGCCCGCACCTGCCGCCGCGCTTCCTCCTCGAGATCAAGGCGCCGCACCGTTTCCAGATAAACGGTGGTGACTTGCTCACGCGCGCGCAAATAGGCGACGGTTTTTTCGCGCAACGCGGCGGCGACGCGAAAGGCGATGCCGCGGCACATGCCGCCGCGATCAAGCCCGAGCACGAGGCCCGGCCGCTCCGGCGTGCCGCGATGGACGAACGAATAGACGCAGAGCGCCCGGTGCAATCCGATCAGCCGCGCCGGCACGCGCTCGACAAAGTCGAAGCCGGGATGCCACATCAGCGAGCCGTAGCCCAACACCCAGAGGTCCTCGCTGCCGTGCCGATCGATTAACTCCATCACTTTGGCTGACTCCCAATGGAACCTCCGTTCGGCTAACAAGCCGATCGTGGCGGCGCAATGGCGCCGTTCGGGTCTTTGAAACGCCGCACTCGGCAGGCGAAGAGAAACGATGCCAGGCGAATCTCCCATTAGCATGATGCGGCCCCCGCCCCAGCGGGTGCGAAAGCTTCCCGCCGGACGCGCGCGGCGTCGGCGCTGGCCGATCCTTGCGCCGGCGGCGATTGTCGTCGTGCTTGCCGTCGGCTGGGTCTGGCTTTGGTATTACGCGGCTTCGGTCGCGGATCGCACGCTCAGCGGCTGGGTGGAACGCGAGGCCGCCGCGGGGCGCATCTATTCTTGCGGCTCGCAGTCCATCGGCGGATTTCCGTTTCGCATCCAGGCCCGCTGCGCCACCGTCGCGGCCGAAATCAAAAACTATCAGCCGCCTTTTGCCGTCCAGGCGCAGGCCGTCACCTTTGCGGCGGAAGTGTTTTATCCGACGCGGCTGGTCGGCGACGTCACGGGTCCACTGACGCTGGCGGATTTCGGCCAGCCGCCGCATTTGGCCGCGGATTGGATGCGTGCGCGCGTCGTCGTGCGCGGGGTGCCGCCCGATCCTGAAGCCGTTTCCATTGATCTTGAAGCGCCCCACGTCGATCGCATCGGTGGCAGAGGCGATGCGATGTTCAAGGCCAAGCGTGCGGATTTGCAGACCCGAATTGCCGCAGGTTCGCCGCGCGACCATCCCGTGATCGAAGTGACCCTGCACCTTTCGGGGGCGACGGCGCCGACTTTTCATCCTTTACTTGCCGAACCAATCGAGGCCGAGCTCGATGCCGTCATACGCGGCTTCAAGGACCTTTCGCCCAAGCCATGGGCCGACCGCTTCCGCGAAATGCAGGCGGCGGGCGGCGGCATCGAGATCAAGTTGCTGCGCATCGCGCAAACAAACGCTATCGTCGTCGGCGCCGGAACGCTCAGCGTCAACGCACACGGCAAGCTTGACGGGCTGGTGCGCGTCGCCATCGCCGGCGTCGAGCATATCGTCCCGCTGCTCGGCATTGACCGAATGATTGGGCAGGGCATCGACCAGTTGTCCGGCGGCGACGGCGCGCTCGATCGCTTGATACCGGGGCTGAGCGGCGCGCTTCGCCAGACCGCGAGCGCAAGCATGATCGAGAACTTCAAAAAGATGGGCGAGCCGACGACGATCGAAAACCGGCCGGCGACTATTCTGCCGCTGCGTTTTTCCGATGGCGCGATCTACCTCGGCATGCTGCGGGTCGGCGAAGCGCCGCCGCTGTTTTGACGCTCACCCTCTTTTGAGCCCGGCGTGCCAGCCGACGGACGCGTCCGGCACCGCGTCGGTCGAGGCAAAATAGGGCTTGAGATCGAGAAGCGGCGTGTCGTCCACGCAATCAAGACCGACGACCGAGAGTGTGTTGCCTTCAATGCGAATAAGCCGCGCCACGGATACGGCGATCGGATTGGGCCGTACCGGCGAGCGCAACGCAAAGGTGCCGCGGCGCTCAGGATAGTGATGCGGGGCCTGTAGCACGAGGTCGCGGCGCGCGCGGTCCATCCAGTACAGCACGACCACGTGGCTGACGCTTTCGAGACCCTGGAGGCC
>Ga0187858_10006562_pt1 | contig 10416 bp, 10 predicted proteins | sample June2016WEW_8_15_FD_133015 | JGI IMG/M metagenome (GOLD analysis project Ga0187858, IMG submission 133015) | Peatland microbial communities from SPRUCE experiment site at the Marcell Experimental Forest, Minnesota, USA - June2016WEW_8_150 | ecosystem: Environmental > Terrestrial > Soil >...
CGTTCATAGAACATCTCCCGTCAGCGCTGACGTTCACGAGGTCGCACTGGGTTGGACCTCATTGTCCGGCAATGTGTCCCGCAATGGTTCACCCGCTCCATATTCGAAATTGATCCGCTCCTGCTCGACCACCAGCGGCCGCTTCTGCACCAGGGTATGGATGGTGCCGATGTATTCCCCAATGATGCCCATAAACAGCATTTGGACCGACATGAAGAAAAATACGCCGATAACCAATGGGGCGATGCCAACCGAGAAGTTGTTCCAAAAGATTAGTTTGTAGATGAGGTATGCCAGCGACACCAGAACCGAAACCAGCGCGCCCACAAAGCCGGAAAAGGTCACCAGCCGCAGCGGCACCTTAGACAGGTTTGTGATCCCGAGCATCGCCATGTCGTAGAGCGAATAGAAATTGTTCTTGGTGATTCCGCGTTTGCGCACTGGCTGATGGTACGGAATATCGAAATGCTGAAACCCAGCCTCCGCGATCATGCCTCGGAAGTACGGATAGGGATCGTCGAAGCTTCTTATGACTTCCACTACCTTGCGGTCATACAGGCCAAACCCGGTATAGTTCTCGTAGGTTTCCACGCCGGAAAGACGGTTCACCAGCCGGTAGTATTGCTTCCGGATCAAGTACATCAGACCGCTTTCGTCGCTCGCCGCCTTGACGCCGATCACCACCGGGTAACCCTCCTCCCACTTACGGATCATGTCAACAATCATCTCGGGAGGATCCTGCAGGTCGGCCACAATCCCTATGACAGCGTCTCCGCTAGCCTGATACAACGCATGCTGAGGTGACCTGATGTGGCCGAAGTTGCGCGTATTCCTGATTACCTTGACGTTCCTGTCCGCGGCGGCGATGGCCTTGAGTTCACCCAGAGTGTTGTCGGTCGACGCGTTGTCGATAAAGATGTGTTCGTACTTGTAGTCGCCGGCGGCGGCGACGGCAGCGCGCACTCGGAGGTACACCTCGCGCACGTTGGCCTCTTCGTTGTAACAGGGCGTAAGGATGGTCAGGGTCTTTGGCATGGGCATGGGTTGCAGCTAGGCACGTTTCAGTCTGCGCTTGGGAATGGCATAGCAAACCCCTTCCCAGCACTCTTCTGCGTAGCGCCGTAAGAATACATGGTACTCGGGTGAAATCGATCGGATGAGATTCGGTATCTGCCAAAGGTGCTCACTTCGGTGATACGTGCAGACCGCGAGCACAGGCTGATGGCGTCGTAACAATTCACTTGCCCCGGCCAGTGCTTCTGGCTCCGCGCTTTCGATATCCATTTTGATGTACGTCGGCATCAGAGGCCACTCGATGTCATCCAAGCGGCGGCACTCGATCGCCGATCCCGCATCGGATTTCGCATTCTCGGTTGTCACGTGTGAGGAAGCAGAACTATCGAAAGCAAAGGAAACTCGGCCATTGGTATTCCCGACGGCGTAGGGCATTACCGTGACCCGATCGCCGATTCCCATCGCCTTCACGTTGGAGGCCAACGCCCCTCGATTTACTGGATCGGGCTCGAAAGCGAAGGCATGACGGAACTCGCCGCCCCAGTGACGATTGAAGCTCCGGATGCTGTCCCCGTCGAAGCTCCCACAATCGGCGAATACTTCGTCAGGAACCGGCGACAGTAAGTCCATCGGGAAGTACGTGTCTCTCGCGTCCAGCGGTGGCGACAACGCCGAAAAATCCAGCCAGTACCGCCAGAGTAGTTGTTCGCGCAGATCGCGCTTCGAGAGTTCATCCTCCAACATGGCGTAACATTGCCGGATGCTCGCGCACTGTTCTCGAAACCTGTGGGGCAGTTCAAGTCCACATTGCGGAATAAAAATCTCGGCGTACTTCCAGAGGAGTGGGGCACAAGCCACCACCCGCTGACAGCCTAACGATGCCAACTGGTGGCGAACTGAGGAGCCTTGATAGATGGTGACGACAAAGCACGCGGTCTTGCCGTACAGTTCCACCGCTTCGGTGGGAGAGAGCACGGGGAGTCCCATTACCTGTTGGTGCCAAAGATCGCGCTTGTTGTCGGCAAACGCCAGTGGCTCAACTCCTGCTTTGCGCAGTCCGGCGAGGACGCCCTTGCCCAGCGGCCCGGCGCCAAATAGCACTAACCTTTCGCCAAGTGGGCTCGCGAGGTCGTCGAATGCACTGCGCTCACGCGCCCTCACCGTGTCTGGTGGTTCCGTCTCGATCCGCCGCAAGATAGTTTCAAGCTGCTCCACGTCGCTGCTTGCGGGCGCCTGGGTTGGGGTCACTTGCTCACTCCGATTTTGTTGTTCTCGTCGAACCTTAGCGATTCGACGTCGAGATCGTTGTTCCGCGCATACCAGGCATAAAGGTCCTTGATCGAGCCTTCTAAATCCCAAAACTGATACCCGCGCAATTCCGTCAGCATACGCGAGTTGTCCCCTGAGTACTCGGGTCCCATTCCTTCGGTCATGACGGACACATTGGGATTGCGCCCCGAGACCTGAGCCGAGATCCGGGCAATCACTCGTGCCAATTCGGTGAGCGCCACCGGCCGCCCGGTGCACACGTTGTACGCCTTGTGGCGGGCGTCGTTCTCGATAAACCACCTCGTGATCTTGACCAGGTCTTTGATGTACAGGTAGTCAAACATAACATCCTGCCGGAGCACAATCGGCAATCCTTTCAGCGCCCGGCAACAGGCGTTCGAAATGAAACGCACCGCATAGTCCTCGTAGGCGCCGAAAACTCCGAACAACCGCAGATTAACGATTCGGTCGGAGCGCTCGATATACTTCGCGCAAATGTACTTGGAAAACCCGTACGCGTCCCTCGGCACGCGGGTATCGAAATAGTCTTCCCGTACTCGCGCCGGCACTTGAAAACGGTCGTACTCCGCGCCGGAGCCGAAGTGAATCATCTTTCCGAATCGTCGCTCATCGCCTGCGAGGTTGCGCACGAGATTGAAAAACATACGGCAATTGCGGTCAAGCAGGTCCGGAGCAGCAGCCATGCGCCGATTCGACCGCGTGGTTGCGGCATGCACGACCACATCGAAACGGTGCGTGCCGAGGTATTCGCGCACCGCCTGCTCGTTCAGCAGATCCAGTTCGGCCGAGGAGGGTGCCAGCACCTCATACGTCAAAGCAAGTTGCTCCGCCAGATTTCGTCCGATGAATCCAGACCCGCCGGTGATGAGTATGCGCATTATGCAGGCGACCGGAAGGAAAACTTCGTTTGCATGAACATGCAGAGTACCTGAAGTGCAGAGAACCCCGCAAACGGAAACATCGACGGTTTCGGACGTAAGGTCGAAGCGGTTGTTCGCCAAGTTCGCTACAATTGAAACTACGACCTCGTACCTGCTGTCGATTATGTTTGAAAGCCTGCAGAAGATTCCGACAGTGGCAAAACTCACCAGCCACATCCCTCCGGCGCAGTTTGGCCGCTATCTGGTAGTAGGTGTCTTCAATACTATCTTTGGCTATTCGACCTACGCTATCCTGACCGCCGTACTCACGCCCCACGTTCCCTACGCCTACATACTGGCCGGTGTGCTCTCCAGTGTGCTTAATATCACGGTTTCTTTCCTGAACTACAAGCGGTTCGTCTTCAAGACGAAGGGCAATTACCTGCGAGAATGGTCGCGCTGTTTGCTGGTCTATAGCGGCGGGATCGCCCTGGGTGCAGCCCTTCTGCCAGTGACGGTCTTTGCTCTCCGGCATCTCACACGCGCTGACGCGTCGGCTCCCTATATCGCGGGCGCACTGCTGATGGGTGTGAACGTCATCGTGAGCTTCCTAGGCCATAAAAAATTCTCGTTTGGGTCGTCCCCTAACGCTGCGGCGCCGAGTCCATCGATCCAGTAGCACTTCCGGTATCTCCAGCCTTTTTCAGGCGCAGCAATTTCCACCCATCTTTCGCCAGCCTCTTTGCCACAAAGGGAGTGAACATGAAGCTACGCCCCGCCCAAATCTCGCGAGCGAAAAGCCGCTTCCAGCCGGGTTTGCCGATGCAGCGCATCAGGACTGTCACGGTAAGCTGCGCGAGAAGATTGTTGCGGAGGCGTATCAGACGGCGCACGCCTGCTTGATCGCCGCGCTCGCGTAGGACCGATAGGAAGCTATCGTGCATAGCGCGTCCCCACCCCTGCCACTGCTGGCAGACAGCGGTCCCAGTGCCGCTACTGGAATGTACCCGATAGCGCAGCAACGGCTCCCGGACACACACGATGTATTCGTAGCGCAAAGCCACCTGGCCCCAGTTGGCGGTGTCGCAAACTACACCGAAGCGCTCGTTGTTGTAGCCGCCGACCGATTTGACGTCGGACGTCCGGATGAGAGTCCCGGAGAACAGGGTGCCGCGCCCGCCGCTGAAGAGGCCTTCGAGCAAGTCAACGGGCGACTCCATTGGAGGCCCGGAGCGGGTCTGCCAGAGGTCCCGGCCTTCTGCGTCGATGTTGATGGAGCCGCACCAACTCATACCGATTGTCGAAGGATCCTGGCCCTGAGTCGGCATGCGAAAGGGCAAGGACAGCTTTTCGATCGCTGTTGGATCGAGCAGGTCGTCGTCGGATAGAAGCAAGAACAAGTCGCCCGTTGCGGCATTCAGGACGGCGTTGAAGTTGCCGACCATTCCCGTGTCGGAGCCTTGATGAATTGCGTGGATTCGGGAATCCTTCAGTGAGGACAGGTGTTCCCAAGTATCGTCTGAGGAATTATTGTCTGAGATCACGACCTCAACGTTTTCGTAAGTTTGCCCCAGCGCCGAAGCGATCGACTCCATCAAATACGTACGCCGATTTCGAGTAGGGATGCCAATGGTGACTTTAGGCAGGCTGTTCACGCAACACTCTCAACATGCTCCCGGCTGATCCAATCGAGGATTGCGTCCGCATTGCTCCGCATGTGCGTTTGAGGCAGGGTGCGGCGGAGTTTCGCGGTCTTGAGCCCGGCGGCGAGAGGACGCGGAGCGCGCTGGCCGAGTTTGGAAGTAGGTACAGCAGTCACCAGGGAATCGTCCAGCCCCAATATGGACGCCGCGACCAAGGCGAACTCATACCTTGATAGCAATTCCGGGCCGCAAACATGGAAGATGCCGCCTTGCCCACGATTGACAAGTTCAATAGTGGCTGCTGCCAGATCACGATTATAGGTGGGTGTTGAGACCTGATCCGCCGGCACCCGCATGGTCTGACCCGCAGTCAGAAGGCGGCGCAGGGAATAGAGAAAATTCCTCTGAAACGGATCGTGACCAAAGACGACAGTAGTGCGGACGATCAACGGTTTGGGATGTGCGCTTAAGATTGACTGTTCGCCGCAGAGCTTGCTACGCCCGTAGATCGAGAGCGGATTGGTCTCAGAGTCTTCCTCATAAGGGCCGTTTCTTCCATCGAAGACGTATTCGGTGGAGAAGTAAATAAAGGGAACGTGCCTGGCTGCCTTGGCAAGTGCCGATGGACCGTAACAATTGGTGTCCATTGCCCAGTCGCGTTCAGCTTCACAACGCTCAACATCCGTCGCGCCACCTACGCAATAGACGGCACTCAATTCATGACTATCAATTATGATTTCCGCCTGTTCTGGGTCATGCGCAAGCCCGGCTAGATCAATATGCACCCAATCCTTGGTTTGCTGCGCACTAATTTGCTGCACCCGCCCGGCCCGAAGTGCGCCGTCACCGAGCTCAACGGCGAGCCGGTGGCCGACCTGACCAGAGGCCCCGACCACGAGTGCGCGGCTGCTCATGCAGCCGCCTCAGTGGGGGCAAAGCGGAAGGGACTGACGAAATCGCTGAGGCTGACAAAGTTTGAATCGCGAGTAGAGCAGATTGGAGTCGCGCTGGGCCAATCCATCTTCAAAGAACTCCAAAGCACGCCTGCGTCAAGCGCGGGGTTATATTCCGAGGAGACCTGATAGACGAGCATAGCGGGGCCCTTGCGAGTGTAGAAACCATGCGCAACGCCAGACGGAATGTAGACGGCAGTGGCCCTCCCAGCGGAGAGTTCGAAAGTCGCATAGCCAGCAAAACAAGGCGATCCAACGCGCAGATCTAAGGCGACATCAAGGACTTCACCCTGCAGGCAGCAGACCAGTTTCGCGCCGTCAGACGGAGGCAGCTGGAAATGCATTCCCCTTAGAACATTGGGCTGTGAGACGGAATAGAAACTCTCCAGGAATCCAGTCTCCAAACCAAGTTCGCGGAATGCGGTTGCCTGAAAAGTCTTCACGAAACTCCCGCGCTTGTCTAACCGGGGCGAGAGTTCAACCTCATAGCAGCCCGGGATAATCGTTGGGTACAATTTCATATTGGTCCTCAGAGCCTCAATCGATTCGCCGGAACGGCATAGCATACCAACTGCCATCCATCGACGTCATGCGGGCGCAAGAACAAACGGTAGTCCTCCGCCAGTGTGTGGATGAAGAGCGGAATGCGCCACAGATCATTTTGCTTGTGGTAAACGCAGATGGAAAGAATCGGGCGGTGCTTCTGGATCGAGCGTCTGGCGCCCTCGAGCGCGTCGAGCTCAGCCCCTTCGATATCCATCTTGATGAAAGTGGGTGCGGTTTCGGTCGCCAGGTCATCAATCGGAACGCACTCCACCACGACATTGCCGTCGGCCGCAAGCTTGGCGCCTTCGCCGCCGCCTGCCTGAAAGCGAAGTTGGCCGCGTTTGGCGCCCACGGCGACGTTCAGCGCGGTAATCCTGGAAGCGACGGATGCCTCGAGGGTGCCAATCCACTTTGTAAGACGATCGAAATTCTCCGGATCCGCCTCGATCGCGATAATCCTCGAGAAGGCAGGATTTCTGCGGATCACCTGTTCAGCCGTGTCTCCAGTGTAGGCGCCGCAATCCACAAAGACTTCGTGGTCATTGATCCGGTACAGGCTGTCCAGGAAATACGACTCTTCTTTGACCGGCGGTCCGAGGGCGTCCTGATCGCCGAGCGCGCGCCATTTCACGTGGTTCAGATATTCCCGGCGCGAGGAGTCATCGGCCCACAGGGACGCTGCCTTCCGCACCTCGGAAGCTTGCTCGTACAGCTTGTGGGGCAAATCCTGGCAGAAATCGGGCAACAATCGGTCGGCAAACTTCCAGCGTAATGATGCCGTGGACTCGACGTGGGCGCATCCCAAGCCTTCCAGTTGCGCCCGGGTCTTCGGGTAAAAGTGTCCCAGCGACCATATGGTGACCACAAACAAAGCCGATGCTCCGTACTGCTCTGCAGCATCCTTGGGAGAGAGCACGGGGAGTCCCATGACTTGCTGTTGCGAAGGATTGGGGTTGCTAACGGCGGGTGCAAAATCTTCTACCACGCCCGCCTGCCCTCCTGAACAGGGTTCTTCTGTTCTTCTGTCTACGCCTGTTCTCCTGTTCGCTCCTTTTCTCCTGTCCGCTCTTCTTCTCTCTTCTTCTTTTCTTTGCGCCTCTCTTCTCCTTTCTTCGTCTCTCCTCCTATCTGCTTCTGTTCTCCTTTCTCCTCCCATTCGGTTGTCGGCAAAGGCCAACGGCTCCACCCCAATGCTGCGTAGGCATTGCAGAACTTTGCGCCCCAGGTTCCCCGCGCCGAAAAGCACCAAACGGTTCTCGCAGCCCGCCAGCAAAGTATCAAAGGCCGAATTCTCGCGCTCGCGCACGCTGCTCAGAGGCTCACTGAGCAAGCGATCAAGCTCGACCAGGTAGGCGTTCGTTGCTGCCACCGTCATTCGCTTATACGCTCCACGATCATGCTCTAAGTAAACCTCGGATTCTTGTTACTTGACAGAAGACCTTATAATAGAAGTTAGGTTGCAGCCCAGCGAGGCCGCGCCGAACTTTCAAGTAAGTTCTTTGAAATCCTTAAATTCTACCGCGACTTAGTAAGTCCGCTAACTCCATTGTTATCTGGATTTTGACTTTAACTCCTGTAAATCCAAAGATTTGGCGGGAATTTATCCGTAACTCTCTGATCCTAATAGACCCCAAATAAAAAAAAATCGAAATCGCCAGGCAAGCAAAAGATAACCGACGGTAACTCCTTTGTTTTGAATATTTTGAAGGTAACTCCTTTAAATTGAATATTTTAGCAAATTTTAGGGGGGGGAGGGGGGTACCCACCACCAACTAATATCTCCGAGCTAAGGTCTGTCCCCCGTCATTAGCTCACCGGCTCCACGATCATATTCCGGGCGAACTCGTCGCGATCCAGGAAGGGCCACAGATCCTCCAGAGGCTTGGAAACAAATGATCCATCGGGACGCTGAATCGAGGTTACACGCGGAGCCCTGATCTCGTCGGGAATTACATGTACGTCGCAAACCACCGGTCCACGGCCGCGCAGAACGCGACGGACAGCGGCGCGCAAGTCCGATTGATCGTCCCCTTGACCTTCGATCACCGCCGTCTTCAAGCCATAGGCACGAGCGACCTTGCGATAATCGGGGATCGACACGCCAGTTTCCGAACTGCATCCGATGTTGGGGCCGCCGAAGTAGTTGGTTTGACTGGCCCGAATCGATGCGTATCCTGAGTTGTTGAGAACGAAAAATTTGATCGGCAGTTGGAGGTGCGCAATGGTGGCCAACTCCTGGATGTTGAGCTGAAAGCCGCCGTCGCCGTCAACGCAGATCGTTTTCTTGCCGCCGCTGCCAAGACAAACGCCAATACTTGCGGGGATACCGAATCCCATAGCCCCCAGTCCTGCCGTGTGAAAAACGCGGCGCCCTTTTCGAGCTCGGTACGCAAGCAGGAAAACTTCAATGGCGCTACCTGAGCTTCCGGAGACGATGCGGTCGTCAGGTCCGACTTCCTGCCCGATGATCTCCGCCAGATGATACACACTTACGAGTCCCGGAGCGCGGTGCTCGGGCAAAACGATGGGATAACGCGCCTTCCAGTCCTGGCATCGCTGGATCCAAGCGCTGCGATCCTTGCCCACTACAGATCCGCCCTGCTGGAGCATGTCGTCAATGAATACCCGAGCATCGGCGCAGATCGGCTTGTCGATAGCGCCCTCCAGCTTTCGCAATTCCGCCGGATCGATATCGACGACAACTTTGTAGGCTCCGCGCGCGAACTGATGAGGGTCCCAACCCATCAGAGGCGGGTCAAGACGAGCTCCGATCACAAGGACGAAATCGGCATTCTGCAGGGCGAAGTTTGCACCCCGAGATGCAACCGTGCCAGGCCGGCCGACGAAGAGCGGATCGTCATCGTTCAACAAATCCATGGCCATCCAAGTCAAGCCGACGGGGACATTCAAAAGACGCACAAGTCTCTCGAACGCTGCCGCCGCGCCGGAAACTCGAACCCCGTTTCCCGCGAAGATGAATGGCCGTTCGGACTGGTTCAGCCGGGCAATAACGTCGCGCACATCACGCACCTGAGTAACTGAGTCGTCTTGATCGCGGTGTGGCGACTCGGCAGGATCAAAGCCGCGCATCAAGTCCGAGTCCGGCTCAATGGGCGCAGCTTGCACGTCGATCGGAATATCGATCCAAACCGGACCGGGTCTTCCGGTGCGAGCCAGGTGTGCCGCCTTTTCGAGATGGTAGCGAATGCTCTGCGGATCCTCGATGGTCACCGCGTACTTCGTAATCGGCTTGACCAGAGAGACAATATCGACCTCCTGACTGCCTCGCTGTCGCACTCCGAGAGGAGTGCCATCCGGACGGTACATCCGGTCGGCGCGTTTTACCTGCCCCGAGATGACGAGCATCGGAGTCGAATCAAGCCATGCTCCGACCACGCCGGTGATCGCATTCGTTCCGCCCGGGCCAGTGGTGACCAGGGCGACTCCGAGGTTATTGGTGGCTTTCGAGTAGTTCTCCGCGGCGATCGCGGCAGCCTGTTCGTGGTGGTTGCAGACGAAGGTCAGATCGCTGCACCGGGCGAGAGCATCGTTCAAATGCATAGCCCCGCCGCCAGTGACGAGGAAAACGTGCTTCACGCCCTGCTGGGCGACAAAGCTCATGACATAATCAGCGAGTCTCATGCTCTCCTAGCGAACCGGCTTTGCCGCCATTCGGGCAGACCCGAGCAGCATGTCCACGACCTCGCGCACGGCACCGTTCCCGCCGGCGAGCTTGCTGACCACCTGGCAATGTTCTCGGATCGAAGGGCGCGCGTCCGCGGGACAGGCGCTGAGACCAACGATGCTAAGCGCGGGTAAATCGTTCACATCGTCCCCAATGAAGCAAATCTCCTGCAGGCTCAACCCGTGCCGTTCCGAGAACGCGCGCAGCGCGCTGGCTTTGTCTTTGCAGTCCTTGTGCACGTCGCTGATGCCGAGCTTACTGGCAAGCCGGTCGACCAGCGGGCTGTTCTCACCCGACACCAAAGCAATCACCATTCCCGATTTTCGTGCCAGCGACAGGCCCATAATGTCGGCAAAGTGAAAGCGCTTCCATTCTTCGCCGTTTGGCCCCCACCAAACTCCCCCATCGGTGAGCACACCATCGAC
>Ga0187858_10006564_pt1 | contig 10415 bp, 8 predicted proteins | sample June2016WEW_8_15_FD_133015 | JGI IMG/M metagenome (GOLD analysis project Ga0187858, IMG submission 133015) | Peatland microbial communities from SPRUCE experiment site at the Marcell Experimental Forest, Minnesota, USA - June2016WEW_8_150 | ecosystem: Environmental > Terrestrial > Soil >...
TAGGTGCGGTGCACCAGGTCCAGCATTTCCAAGGTGAAGTCGATGACGAAGGTGTAGAAGAGATAACGCGCGATGGTGTCCAGGCATCGCATATCGATGGCCACTTTCCGCAGTTTTGAACAAACCACGTAGAGCACCATCACCGCGGCAATGCCGGAGACCATGGCCGAGAACAGAAACACGATCGGCATCAGCGGCGTGGACCACCATGGATTGGCCTTCACCGAGCCGAAGATGAAGCCGACGTACCCGTGCAGCAGAAACGCCGACGGAATGCCGATGACGGTGACGGCATAGCCGACCTTGTCGTCGATGCGGCGGGCTTCCGGACTGACGTTGTCGGAACCCAGCGTCAACGCGCGGTAGATCAGGCGGCGGATGCCGGTGGTGCTCTGCGCCAGCTCCACGATTTCGGCACGGTACTCGAGCCAGATTTCGACCAGCAGCACGACTGTGAGATACCACAGGTAGACGAAGCCGAACATGGCCATGGCGGAGGAAGTGTGCGGCGTCAGGTACATCTCAAACGACCGCTCGGGGTGCCCCAGGTGAAGTTGCAAGGGCAGTGGGGCAACCAGCAGGAAGGCCAGCGCGGTCAGCAGGGCCAGCCGGTAGGTGGGCCGCACGGCTTCCACTTTGAACACCCGTTCGAGCGAAGCCAGAATGAAGGCGCCGGCCACCAGGCCGGTGATATACGGGTAGAGGACAATGAGAACGCTCCATTGCAACTCGACCTCGTTCGGGTACATGAAACCGTTCACGCCAGGTATCATCGATCGCTTCCTCTAACGCACCGCGCCGTCCAGGTTCTTGTAATAGACCTTGGCCTGGGTAGCCATGTAAGGCTTCAGCACTTCGACCTTGTTGTTGCGCAGGATCTCGTGCACCGGGTCCTTGGGGTTCTTGAAATCCACCAGCAGGCGCGCGCCGGTGGGGCAGCTTTCGCAGCAGGCCGTGGTGAGGCCCTTCGTGATGCGGTGATAGCAGAGCGTGCACTTGTCCACCGTCTGCGTCCGCGGATGCAGGTAGCGGCACCCATACGGGCAGGCTTGCACGCAATAGCGGCAGCCCAGGCAATAGGTTTCATCCACCAGCACCACGCCATCCGGACTGACGAAGGTAGCGCCCACCGGGCAGACCTGTACGCACGGTGAAGCGGCGCATTGGTTGCACAGTTTGGGAACGAAGAAGCTCTTGAGATCCTCGCGCGTGTTCGGAGGGAAGCCCTCCATGGCGCCATCGGGCGAATCCACGCGCGGCTGCTTCCCTTCTTCAATCTGGTACCGTTCTACCCAGGTACGGAAGTAGCCGTGCGGCACCTCGTTCTCCCTCGAGCAGGCGCGCACGCAGTTGCCGCAGCCGATGCACAAGTCGATGTCGACGATCATGCCCCACCAGTGATCGGCCATCCGGTAGGCATCGCTCGGGGGCTCGGCGCCGATGATCTGTTCCAGCGTGGCGCCCACCGATGCCAGCACCAGCACCTTACCGCCTACCTTGAACAAATCGCGCCGGCTGATATCCATACTCGTCTCCTTGCCTCAGAGATGCGGGTTGTGCGGTTTATGGCACTGGTTGCAGGCCATGCCGCCGGAATGCTCGGCGGTCACAACCTGGGGAAAAGTTCGTGGCTTGGCGGCGTCTTTTTCGTGGCAACGCCGGCAGAGGTTGGCGACGTCGGGCAGTTGCGGAACGTGCGCCGCGGGTTCGTCGGCGTGTTGCGCCAGGGCCCCATGACAGGCTTCGCACGCTACGTGAGCGTGTTTGCCGGCGGCGCGCGCCTTGGCTTCGTCATCATGGCAAAGAACGCAGGTGTCCTGCCCGGCGTACGCGATGGGCCGCTGCCGGACCAGCGCAAGGGCACCCGGGCGATAGTGGCCGTATTGTCCAAACGCTTTGGGGACAATCGCGCTGCGCACCACCAGAAATGCGGCCACACCGGCCAGCAGAACCAGGGCCGGGCGAATCAAATGACCAGCGTCCCGCAACAGACGGCGCACTACTCCCTCTTTCCGTGCAAACAATACCCTTACGCAGGATGATCCCATGAGGCCGTGGCAATATCATCACCAACAGGCCTCTTGATCGAAAAACCGGCCATTTGGCGCAGATTTGTTGAAAACCTCTACACAAGAACAGCATGAATCGCGGTCATGATTGAGCTACATTGCGCAACGTTGTGCAACGGGTGGGGCAAATCCCGCCTTCATCAACAATGATCGGTCAGAGAGTGGAGTGATCCGGGCTTCAACGGCCGGTCACGGCGCGTCCGCCATGTTATGGCAACTGAACAGCCGCATATAAGCATTGGAGAATACAGGCCTTACCGTCCACACCCAGCTATGGGGATCGCGCCAGACGGGGTCGGTGTCCTTGGCGGCGATCACGTCGATGGGCAGATCGTGGCAGACTTCCGCCAGGCTGATTCCGACCGGTTGACCGGCGGCTGGAAAAAGCCGGTCGAGGCGAGCCATGATCGGGCCGCAGAGTTTGGGATCGCCGCCAAACGTTGTGTCGCACTGCGGACCCGCGGCCACGGCGCGGCGATCGCTGTAGAGCATGGCGGCGGTCTCCTGCCAGACGACGTCGGGGTTGTACTGCAATACGGCAGTCTCCGGCGTATTGGTGCGCACCCATTCATAAGCGGCGCGCACGGCGTAGTTCCGCTTGCCGAAGTGCCGGTCGGGGGCCATCCAGCTCAGCGTCGGGAGCACCCCCCGGTCGGCCAGAATTGCGTAGCAGCGAACGATGGCGATCTCGTATACGGTGCCGGCGGCGCCGAGCACGATGCAAGCCGCCAGCAGCCGTTTGCGGCGGGCGGAAAGGAAGCTCAGCCGGTCGCGCTGCGGCCAGAGATCCACCGCCCAGAGGAGCAGCACGAACTGTGCGGGCAGGAACCCTCGCCAGCCTAGGTCGTTATTGCCGATCACGCTGGAGCGCAGGAAGGTGCAAATGAGAGTGCTGGTAACCAGCATGGTCAGACACGCCGCATCCTGGCGGGAAAGCGGTTCGTCGCCGACCCGGTACTGACGCCACTTGACTCCCGCCACAAAGAAAAAGAAGCCGAACTCCAGTGCGTAGTTCAGAGGCAGCAGCGATCCGTTCACCAGAATCAGGCGCAGCCAGCCTGGCATGCCCGGCCACATCGGAATCAGGGCCGCCATCGAGAAGGCCCGCACGGTGAATTGAATGGGAAGGCCGGCTGCGGGTCCAGCGGGGCCACTTTCGAGATCGTGTAAGTACGGGTGAGCCAGCGCGCAACAGGCGATGCCCGCAATCGCCAGGACCGTCACGTCGCGCCACCAGCGCTTGCCAACGCAGATCGCCGTCCAAACACACAGAAAGGCGGCGAAGGCGAAGGTGAACCAGATCGAAGTGCCGGCCGCCGATGCGAATGCGGCCCCAGCCGGCAAGCCGTAACGCGCCCAGTCTTTCCAACCGGTCTTCGATGCCCCGTGCCACAGCAGCAGAAAGCCGGTGAGGGCCGCGATTAAGGCGGCAATTGCATGCGGCGCCCAGATTGCGCTATGCAGAAACCAGTCGACGTATTCGTTCCAGCATTCCAGGCTGGGGAGAACGAAATCCATCTGCCCGCGAGCGTACAGAAAGAGCAGGAACATGCCCGGCAGGATGTCCAGGCCGGTAATACCCATCAGCAGCACGCCGACCCGCAACCGCCGCACCAGGGAGACTTCGGAATTTGCGACGAACAGGCGCAGGCAGGCCGCCAGCACAGCCATCAGCCCGATGCCGCACCAGAACGCGCCGCCGATCTCGGCATGCCGCGCGCTCACCCAGGGCGAGCCCAGACGATTCACCAGGCTACACATCATCAACCAGAAATAGTGATAGCGGAGCGCCGCCGGCGGGCTGGGCAGGAACAGCGGATTCTGAGGCGGAACGCCCGTGGTCGTCACGGAATGAATCAGCGTGGCGCGCAGGGAATAATCGAACGAGTTAGTCGGATAATAGAGCCGGTCGCCAGCCTGCACGTCTACCAGGTAGAACAGCGTAACCAACAGCCACACTGAGACGACCACGGCAAAGAACGCCCATCCTTCGGGGAGCCGCGGCCGGCGCGGCCAACCCTTCCTCGCGTGAAATGCCAGAAGCGCCAGTAGCGCCAGGTCCACCGCCAGGTACGCACCCTGCGCCGCGCTCATGGAGCCGCATCGGCCCACGAAATAGGTCAGAATCGGGCAAAGCGCGATGGCGAGCGGAAGGCTGATTACGGCGCGAAAAGCGGCGCTGCGGCGTCGAAATTCAAACAGGTTGAACGCAAACCCAAGGACATATCCCGGCGCCCACACGAACAGCGGGAAAATCAAGATGGCCAGCAGACTTCCCTTCACGTCGGCGGCCATGAAATGATATGCGGGCATTACCGTCTTGGGTTCGTTCCAGTGTACCTGTTTTCAGCGTCCGATCCGCTGCCCAAGACAGGCTCGAAAACCGCCTCGACGCTTCCGGAATCGTGGCAAATCACCGGCGGCAAAAACCGCCGGCGTTACCGAGCCCGCCAGCTTGAGGTAATCCGATTGCGTCGAATCGGGCGCCACGCGAGGGAGAGCGTATGCGAAGATGTGAATGACCATGGCGCCGTCCATGGAACGCGTCAGGAATCGCGATTGCACGATCGGGGGCCAGCGCGCACTCAAAACCCATGACGCAGGATCATCTGACAGCGGAGTCCCGGCGGGCTGTGATCGTCGTCCCGTGCTACAACGAAGGCCGCCGCTTGCCGGTTGCGGATTTTCGGCAGTTTCTCGACCGGCCGGGCGCCGAGCTGCTGTTTGTCGACGATGGCAGCACGGACAATACGGTGGAAGTGTTGCGTGGCATTTGCGCCGGGCACGAAGGCCGCGCCAAGTTGGTCGAATGCGGCAAGAACGGAGGAAAGGCCGAAGCAGTGCGGCGCGGTATGCGGGTTGCGCTGGAGAGCGGCGCCGCGTACGCCGGTTTCTGGGATGCGGACCTGGCGACACCTCTCGACGACATTGCCGAGTTTCTGAGTGTGCTCGAGGCGCGGCCGGAAATCGATATGGTGTTCGGCTCCCGCGTGAAACTGCTGGGCCGCAAGGTAGAGCGCCATGCGATACGTCATTACCTGGGACGAGTTTTTGCCACCGCGGCTTCCATGGTGTTGCGAATGGCGGTTTACGACACCCAATGTGGCGCCAAGGTTTTTCGAGTCGCGCCGGCGACGGCCGGTCTCTTCGACGAACCTTTCTCGAGCCGCTGGGTGTTCGACGTGGAGGTGTTCGCCCGCTACATCCGCCGGCTCGGCTCATCGAGCGCGGCAGCGGCGCGAATCTACGAATTCCCGCTGATGGTCTGGCGCGACGTCGCCGGTTCCAAAGTCAAGCCAAGCGACTTTCTTGTGGCCTTCCGCGACATCATGAGAATTTACTGGAAATACATGCGCACCGCGTGATCGCAAGTGCCATGGCCGCGGCATCGCACGCATGACGACTGACGGGCGGTTGCGTCAGTACTAAGATTAAGTGGGACGTATGCAATCCAATCAACAACAACGCGCGGTGGCCGGTCTTCCCGGAGCGGTGCGGAGGCCCCCTGCGATGTCGCCCGGCACGGCGGCCCAGGTGGCTGTTGGGCAAGCCTCCCTCTCGTTTGACGACGCGTGGGAAGTTGAGCCAGTCCGCAAGATTTCCTTCTACTTTTGCCTTGCAGCGCTGTTCTTGCGCCTCGGCGTCGTGCCCGAGTTAATCCTTTATCTCACCCACGTCAACACCTACCTTCTGTACCTGGTCGCGCCGCTGGCGATAGTGTCGACGCTGCTGAAGGGAGGCGTGCGCCGCGCATTCCAAGCGCGCGCTTCCTACTATTGGCTGGCCTTCCTTGTCTGGATGGCCCTGGCCACACCGTTCAGTTCCTGGCAGGGAGGTTCGGCGAGGACATTGATAGGGTATTTGCGAACCGATGTCATTTTTCTGGTTTTGGTCGGCGGCATGGCCCTCAACTGGAATGAAGTTCGCGTCATATTTCGCGCGGTAGCCGCCGCCGCCGTGCTGAATCTGGTCTCCACGCGCCTTTTCGAGAAAGTCGCCAACGGCCGGGTGAGCCTGGAGTCGAGCGGGTCTATCGGCAATTCGAACGATCTGGCGGCGCAGCTACTGTTGGTGATGCCTTTTCTGTTGTTCTTTATGTTGGGCCGGAACAGATGGAAAGTTGTCCGGATGGCGGTGCTGGGTTTGTTATTGTACGGGCTTTGGATCATATTGGGAACCGCGTCCCGCGGCGCCCTGATTGGTTTGGCGGTGGTGCTCCTTTGCATCCTGATTCGTGCTTCGCTGCCGCAGAGGCTGTTGCTAATTGTCTTCGCCGGCACGATCACACTGCTGGCGCTGGCAGTATTACCTTCCATGACTCTCACCCGGCTGAGCTCCTTGTTTGGGTCCAAGGAAAAGGAGGCCGATGAATCGATGGAATCGCGCAAATATCTCTTCAAGACGAGCGTGAAGTATACAATCGAGCACCCGGTGTTTGGCGTGGGTCCCTCTCAATTCGCGAATTTTGAGGGGAAGTCGAGCCGGGCGCAAGGTTTACACGGCAATTGGCACGTAACGCATAATACTTACACTCAAGTGTCGTCGGAGTGCGGCGTGCCTGCGTTTCTTTTCTTTACTGCCAGCCTCGGGTCGGCAATGCTGCTTGTATTACGGACCTATCGCAAGGCCACGCGGGAGGGCTACGAGGAAATCGCAAACGGGTGCTTTTGTTACCTGCTCGCGATGACGGGTCACCTGGTGGCTTTGGTCTTTTTGGCGCAGGCATACTCGTACCAGTTGCCGGCGATGGTGGGGCTCGCCGTGACGCTCAACTACGCGGCCATGCGAACCATGAGATCGAGCCACGATGGGCAAGCTTCCATGCCAGCGGCGCCGTCCCGCGAGGAGCAATTCACCACCGATGGACCGCGCCACTTACTTGCGCGCCGGCGGCTGTAGCGGCCTTCTGGCATGCCTTGGCGGGGTCGCCGCGGCTGGAACGTCCCGCCACAGTTACGCCGTTTCCTGGACGGCTTCGGCGTTTGCCCTCGTGAAGCGCGCCGAAAAGCCGAGCCATAGCAAAATCGCGAGGATCGAGAGCGACGCCATCGCATTCAGAAGCCAGCCGGCCGCAAAGCCCAGGTTGCGGGTAAGCCAGATGCACAGCCAGCCGGACGTGGCGTCCGGAAACGACATGAAAACAAGCGCCGTGAGCAACGCCGAGACGGCCAGGCGCGGCCGCTTCCGGTTCCAACTCCGGATTAACACCACCAGCGGAAGCAGCATGATTGGCAGGTAGCGTCCCCACGAGACGGGCGAAGCCAGGAGCATCGCGGACACGAACACCGAGTATTCGACATCCAGCCGCTCCGGCAGAGCGTCGCGGCGATTCCAAGGCCACAGGAAGAGCGCCAGCCCTCCCGCGACGATCAGGAGCATTGCCGGCGCGACGATCTTCACATCCGCGCCCCAGCCGATTCCGGCCGAAAAACTGGCGATCAGCCCCGCCAGCGAAAGATTGCCGGCTCTCGGAATGAACCGCTGGCCGATCATGTCCGCCGTGTTCAGCCATTGCCGAAAGGTCGATTGGATGGTCAGCGCGGCAGCCGCCGCGCTGAGCAGCGTTATGGTGCCAACCGCCGAGACGAACGCCCGCCGCGAACGGACGGCGAAGTAAAGCACGAGCATCGCCGGGAACGCATGAAGACATGCGGCCAGTCCTATCGCTCCGCCCGCCATCCACGGTCTGTTCCGGCGCAGCATCAGCCAGCTCGCCGTAATCAGGGCGAAGAGAACAATGCTAGGTTGGCCCGATCGCAAGGTTGTGCCCACCGGATACCAGCCGAAGACTAATCCCATCGCGGCGCACAACGCCCGATAGGGCCAAGCCGGGAACAACTCGCGCAGGATCGCCGCCACCGACACATACAGGAGCGCGACGGACAGCAAGAACACTAACAAGAAGCTGCCGCGAAACCCAAGCAGAAGCACGGGAAAGGCCAGCGCGATTCCGAGCAATGGCGGGTGCGCATTCGCGGGAGCAGGCGGCTCCGTCAACGTGTACAGATCGTGCCGAACGACTGGCAGCCGCTGCAATTCTTCCCGCCCAATGATAGGCGCCGACAACTCGACGATTCCCCTTTGGGGCAAATCGGGGGGATACATGGTCGCGTGCTTCAGAAACTGGCGCGCGGCGACGACATCCTGTAGGTAGTCCCTGGGGTTGATGTAGCCCGCCAAGCCCGAAAATGCGACGTTGGCGCAGGCCCCGAGCAGAAGGACGGCCAGCACGGCGCGCCGGGACAGAATGCGCGGCAGAAGCTCCCACGTCGCCTGCGCGCCGAGCATGCCGAACCTGGCGGCCCTGACCAGAGACCAGACCAGCAGGATTGCAAGGACGACCAGCGTCGAGTTGAGCGGCAGCGCTCGCGTAGCGCATCAATATAACACGCGGCGAAATCCGGCGAGTTGCGGATTCAGTTGGCGCTTTCGACGACCATGGCAACCACCCCAAGAGGATTCAACTGCCGGGCGCTGCGGGTAAGAGATGGCCAGTTGCCTGGTGATTTGGAAGCCTCGTTGTTGCCGAACCACAGGATCAGTTCCATGATGGCGGCGGAATCGAGCAAGCCGGTTGCCGGTATGTCTTCGTCGAAGCGCAGGTGGCTGGCGTCACGGCCAAGCTGGCGGGCGAGTTCGACCATTTTGGCCGGGATCTGCCGCCGGGAGGTTTGTGTCATTTCGGATCGGGTATCGGTTCATCCTAACCGGCGTCGATAGCGCTTGGCGTGGATCCTCTGGCCGGCCACGCACGCGCTCAACTCCGTTTCGCCTTACGAAAGCGGTTTGACCACGACAGAAAGACTGCGCGCCGGGTTGCCGGAGACAATGGCGCCCTCGGGCACGCCCTGCGCGACCACGGAGCCCGGACTAACAGTCGCCTTGGCGCCACTCTTCGGAAAATCGAAGCCGTTACGGCCGCGTCAATCACCACCATGTCCATCTAATTTATGTAATATTCTGTAATGGAGTAATACGCATAGAATCAAGCAGTTAACGGTCTGTGAGGGAGCGTGCCCGATAGCCGACTCTTGCTGTCTTGCAACGAATATTATATAGTCTATAGACATAATGGATTATATGACCTCAAACTCTGCAGTCGGACGAGTGAGCATGGTGCCAGCCCTGCTACTCGCCGGGCTTCTGGGCGCTGGCGCAGCGGGCGCTCAGAGCCTGAATTGGGACGGCCAGACCGGCGTCTTCATCACACCACTTGCTTACACAGCGGCGTCCCCCAACAACAACTTCGGATTGCCGATTGTCGCGTATCACTTTCTGAACGCCGGCAGCGTTCTGGGCGATTTCCACACCGTTTCGGTCACGGAAGGTCTCGCGGGACGCGTGGAATTCGGGTACACGCGCGACTTACACCAGGACGGCAGCACGGCGGGGCTCAGCCCGTTGTGGAGTTCGGGCTTCAACATCGTTCATGCGAAAGTGAACGTGGTGAAGGAGAACGCCGGCAAGAATCCTTGGCTGCCCGCTTTCTCCGCGGGCTTTGTTGCGCGCACCGAGGATCGTAATGTGAGCGGGCTGTTGGTAACACCTGCCAAGAACTACTCCAATGCCGATTTCTACCTGGTCGCGAGCAAGACCATCACCCAAACCAAGCCAGTGCCGATTGTGTTGAACCTTGGATACAAGGAGACGAACGCTTCCGTCTACGGACTCGCTGGGAATGCGCCGGCATACACAGGCCGGCTGTTCGGCGCGGCGGCGTTTGTGTTCAAGGGACCGGCCAAGAGCGCAATCATCCTCGGGTCGGAGTTTTCGCAGGAGCCGCGCCAGGTGCAAAACCTGCCGGGCGCGATCGTGCCGACGACGATCACCTACGCCGCGCGGATTGTGCCCTTGGCGGAACGGAAACTCAATATCGATTTCGGCGTGGCCCAGGCGGCCGGCACGATCGAACCGGGCGTTACTCTGAAAGCCCGGCACCAATTCGCCCTGGGAGTGTCGTACGGATTGTAATCGGCAACCGCGGAGATAACTCATCATGGCAACGTTCGAAGACAACTCACTCAGCATCGGAAAGACGCCGCTCGTCAAGCTGAATCGCATTGTGAACGGAGCGGAGACGAAGGTGTATGGCAAGATAGAAGGCCGTAACCCTTCTTATTCGGTGAAGTGCCGCATCGGGTCCTCGATGATTTGGGACGCCGAGAAACGCGGCGTGCTGAAGCCCGGCATAGAGCTGGTGGAACCGACCAGCGGCAATACGGGGATCGCACTGGCGTTCGTCGCGGCGTCGCGCGGTTACTCGATCACATTGACCATGCCCGAGACCATGTCACTGGAGCGGCGCAAGGTGCTGAAGGCATTCGGCGCCAACCTGGTGCTTACCGA
>Ga0187858_10006566_pt1 | contig 10414 bp, 8 predicted proteins | sample June2016WEW_8_15_FD_133015 | JGI IMG/M metagenome (GOLD analysis project Ga0187858, IMG submission 133015) | Peatland microbial communities from SPRUCE experiment site at the Marcell Experimental Forest, Minnesota, USA - June2016WEW_8_150 | ecosystem: Environmental > Terrestrial > Soil >...
CGTAGAGCCCGAGCAGCGTTCCCCCACGCGGCACCCGGCCGCGCGCCAGTTGCTCCGGCGTAGGTTCGGCCTCCACCATCAGGGCCACGTTCTTCATCCGCTTTCGAAACCGCGCCGGAATGCGCTGGAACGCCTCAGCCACCAATCCGTCGAAGTCGTCCGCGCGCATGGAGCCTGTTCTTCGCGTTAACTGCGGTATGCCTCGCGCCGATGGCTTACTCGAAGAACGCGATAGCTGTCGTCATCGATAGTCTCGAAGCGCAAGCGGTAATCGCCAATGCGAAGGCGAAGGTCGCCACTCCCCTTGAGACGTTTGATCCGGCCCTTGCCGCTGCCGGCATAGTCCGTAAGGGCTCGAAGAATGGACATCGCCTGCTCGCGTTCGATCCGGCGCAATTCCGCTTTAGCACGATCCGTCCAGACGAACCGGCTCACAGACCGAACTCGCGAAGCACTTCCTCGTGCGGCGTACCAGGACCCGATTCGCGGCGCGCCGCTTCGACTTCGGCCCGTTCCTCGTCGCTTTCCGGTTCGTCGTCGAACGGCGCAAGAGCAATCGATAATTTCACCGGATCCGCCAGCGCTCGCAGGAGCTTCTTAACAGTCGGTACGTCGACGTCCGAAAGATGGTCCACGAGCACGTGCAGTTCCTCACGGTTTGCGTCGGCCATGGCGCCTCCTCTTCAATTCTACTCGGCCCATCGCGTCCCTGTTATTCTACTGGTTTGGGAAACAGCGAATCGCAACGCGTGGTGGTGGCCATCGACGGGCCCGCCGGAGCCGGCAAGAGCACCATTGCCCGGCGTCTCGCCGATCGGTTGGGCTTCACTTACATCGATACCGGCGCCATGTACCGCGCGGTTGCGCTATGGGCGCTCCGCCAGGGCGTCGACTTCGCCGACCAGCACCGCATGGAGCAGTTGGCGCTGGCCTCGGAAATCGAGCTTTCCCCCGGCCGCATCCGCCTCAACGGCGAAGACGTCACCGAAGCCATCCGCACGCCCGAGGTCTCCAACGGCGCATCCCGCGTGGCGGTGATCCCCGGCGTGCGCCGCGCCATGGTGGCCAAGCAGCGCGCCATCGGCGAAAAAGCCAGCGTCGTGATGGAGGGCCGCGATATCGGGACGGTCGTCTTCCCCGACGCCCAGGTCAAGATCTTTCTCGATGCGCAGCCCGGCGAGCGCGTGCGGCGGCGTCTGGCCGAAGTGCGCGCCAAGGGCGATTCCGTCGCCGAAGAACAGTTGGCCGCCCAGATGAGCGAGCGCGACCAGCGCGACAGCACGCGCGCCGATGCGCCGCTGGCACAAGCGCCGGACGCGGTCTACCTGGATTCCACGCCGCTCAGCATCGATGGCGTCGAGGAAGCGATTCTTAAGATCGTCCGCTCGCGCGTGACGAACGGGAAGGAATTCCATTGACCGATCTGCTCGTAATGAAATTCGGCGGCACCAGCGTCGGCTCGGCTGAGCGCATGCGCGTGGCGGCCGGCCTGGCCGCGGCGGAGCGCGCCCGGCGCCCGGTGGTGGTGGTGGTCTCCGCCATGTCCAAGATCACCGACCTGCTGCTCGGCACCATGCGCCACGCTGAAGCCGGCGACCGCGCCGGCATGGACGCCAACATGGCGGCCCTGCGCGCGCGTCACGAAGAGGCCTGCCGCGATCTGCTCCCGGAGCCGCGCTGCTCTGAAGTGCTGGAACGCGTGCATGAACTGATCGCCGAGTTTGAGCGCATCGTGGGCGGCATGGCGATGCTCAACGAACGGCCGCCGCGCTCGGTGGATGAAGCCGTCGCGGTGGGCGAGCGGCTCTCGGCTCTCCTGCTTTCCGAGTACCTGGCGAGCCAGGGCGTGCCCTCCGCCGCCATCAACGCCTGGGACGTGCTGGTCACCGACGCCGTGTTCGGCAACGCCAGCCCGCTCATGGAACCTACCCGCGAAAAGGCGCGCGCCCGCGTGCTGCCGCTGATCGAGAGCGGCGCCCTACCGGTGATCACGGGCTTCAATGGCGCCACCGCCGACGGGCGGCCCACCACGCTCGGCCGCGGCGGTTCGGATTTTTCGGCGTCGATCCTGGCCGCCGCGCTGGACGCTTCCGAACTGTGGATCTGGACCGACGTCGACGGCATCATGAGCGCCGACCCGCGCCTGGTGCCCGACGCCCAGGTGCTTGACGAAGTCACCTACGCCGAGGCCGCCGAATTGGCTTATCACGGCGCCAAAGTGCTGCACCCCAAGACGCTAGCCCCGCTGGTGGAGCGCAAGATTCCGGTGTGGAGCAAGAACAGCTTCGCTCCCGAAAAACCCGGCACGCGAATCGTTCCAACGGTGCGCGAGGGCTCCGGCGCACGCGCGGTGGCTTCGATGGCCAACGTGGCGCTGGTATCGATTGACCCGGCCAGCCCGGAGCTCAACCCGGTGCTAGTGATGGCGCGCGCGCTCGATGCCCTGGCGCGCGCCGATGTCGAGGTGCTGATCGTCTCCAGCTCCAGCTACCGGCAGAATTTTTGCTTCCTGGTGCGCCACGAAGAGCTCGACCGGACGGTGCAGGCGCTTGAATCCGCGCTGGCGCTGGAACTCGCGCACGGCTACGTCGATCCCATCCGCATCGATCGAAACGTCGGCATGTTGGCCGCCGTCGGCGAAGGCATGCAGGGCAAGCCAGGCCTGGCCGGACGCATCTTCACCGCCATCTCCCGCGTGCAAGTGAACATCATCGCCATCGCGCAGGGATCGAGCGAGCTGACCATTGCCGTGGTCGTGCGCCGCGAGGGCCTGGAAAAAGCCGTGGGCGCCGTGCACGCCGAATGTGGCATGGGATCGCGCCCGCCCGCCCCGGTCTTTCCCGGCGGCAAAGCCCACGCCACCAAACGCGAAATGTAGGTAGGGCATCCTTTAGGTTGCCCGTTTTTTTTCTTGATTGCCGCGGGCCGCTCCGGTCCGGGCAACCTGTATGGGCAGCCTAAAGGATGCCCCACCTGCCTGTGATACCGTGAAGGTGCATGGGCCGTACCGCCGAATCGATCCTGTGGACGCCGCAATCCTGGCGCACGCGCGACGCGTTGCAGCAGCCCGAGTACCCGGATGCGGCCGCTCTTGAAGCCGTGCTGGCGGAGCTGCGCGCACTGCCGCCGCTGGTCACCAGTTGGGAGATCGTGCAATTGCGCCAGCTCCTCGGCGAGGCCGCGGCCGGCCGCTGCTTCGTGTTGCAGGCGGGCGATTGCGCGGAGCGTTTCGCGGCCTGCACCTCCACGCGCATCACCAATAGCCTGAAGGTGCTGCTGCAAATGAGCTTGGTGCTGGTGATGGGCGCGCAGCGGCCGGTCATCCGCATGGGCCGCTTCGCCGGCCAATACGCCAAGCCGCGCTCGGCTCCGGTGGAAGTGCGCGATGGCGTGGAGCTGCCCTCCTACCGCGGCGACAACGTCAACCGGGCGGAATTCACGCGCGAGGCCCGCACGCCCGACCCCGCGCTGCTGCTGCGCGGTTATGAGCGCGCCGCGCTCACCCTGAACTTCGTCCGCGCGCTGGTTAAGGGCGGCTTCGCCGACCTCCATCACCCCGAGTACTTCGAGCTGGAGTGGGCCGCCCAAGCGCCGCTCGCCGCCGAGTACCACCGCATGGTCGAAACCATCAACGAATCGCTGCGTTTCACCGAGCACGTGCTGGGCGTGCGCGCCGGCGCCACCGACCGCATCGATTTTTATACCTGCCATGAGGCCCTGCACTTGGGATCGGAAGAAGCGCAGACGCGCCGTGTGCCGCGCCGCGCGGGCTACTTCAATCTGTCGACTCATTTCCCGTGGATCGGGCTCCGCACCAATCACCCGGAGGGCGCGCACGTCGAATACATGCGGGGCATCGAAAATCCGATTGGCATCAAGGTCGGTCCCGGCACCACTCGCGAAATCATCGGCCGCTGGCTGGAGGCGCTCGATCCGGGGCGCCAGCCGGGACGCCTGACGCTGATTCACCGCTGCGGCGCGCAGCGCATCGCCGACGAATTGCCGGCGCTGATTGAGGCCACGCGGGCCGAGGGCGGCAACGTGCTGTGGATCGCGGACCCGATGCACGGCAACACGCAAACCACTTCGAGCGGAGTGAAGACGCGCCGCTTCGACGACATCTACCGCGAAGTGGAACAATCCTTCGACATCCACCGCGCCTTGGGGTGCAAGCTGGGCGGCGTGCACATCGAGGTGACCGGCGAGAACGTCACCGAGTGCACCGGCGGCTCGAGCGGGCCCAGCGAATCCGAGCTCGGCCGCGCCTACGAATCCGAAGTCGACCCGCGTCTCAACTACGAGCAATCGCTCGAGCTGGCCTTCCTGATCGCGCGCAAAATGAAAGCCGACGAACAGTCGGCATAGTGCCGCAAATCCGGTAGCGGCTGCGAGAAACGAGAAAGCGCTGGACATCCCATCCCTTTCGTGATATCGTCCCAACTGCTCTGGGCGCGCCGGACAGAATCATCGTCTGGCGCAAACCTATTTCGTTAGAGAAAAGGACAAAAATTCGACATGACTGCTCGTCTGTTTGCTGCCACCACTCTGCTGTTCGCGGCCACCACCCTGTCCGCTCAACCGTATAAGTACCTCGTCTCCGTCGCCACCTTCAAGGTGCCGCCCACCAATCAGCATGCCTTCGTCGAGAAGGGCAAGGTATTTGCTCCAGTACTCGACAAGCTGATGGCGTCAGGTTCCGTCCTTGCCTACGGCATCGATACCGACATACTCCATGTCCCGGGCGAAACCAATGTCGCCTTTTGGGTGGTTGTTCCCAACTACGCGGCCCTCGACAAAGAGGGCGCCGCGATCGACGAGTTCATCGCGGCCAATCCGGGAGTGATGCAGGAGCTGACTGCCATGAGCGATCCGGCGGCTCACCACGACCTGATCATCCGCACGCGGGAGGAGAGTCACAAGAGCGTACCGCCAGGCAGCACACCGATTGGAGACTTCGACATGGTACGCGTCAAGCCGGGGCGTATGCAGGAATTCATGGGGCTGTTCCGGAAGTACGACAAGCCTGTATACGAAAAGCTCGTCGCCGATGGTGTGATCTACGCCTACGAATTGGACACCGAAGCTGTCCACACCATGGAGCCTGGCCTGATGTGGACCATCGTCACCATGCCCAACCTGGCGGCCAAGGACAAGGTGAACGCTGCCTTCGAAGAGGCCGACAAGAACCTCCCGGAGGCGGAGCGCAACATGTTCCAGAAGCTCTACCTCGACGTCGTTGTGCCAGGCTCCCACCGCGATAGCCTCTCGATCAGCCAGGTCTACAAGGCGAAGTAGCCGGGCGGCGGATGCCGGCCGGATCGCGGCTAATTGCCGATGTTGAGCACTTCAAAATGGAAGCGGTGCGGCGGAAGCAGCATGAGGGCTTCCGGAACCAGGTGCGACCAGGTCCGGTAGGCCGTATCGGCGACGGTGGAGTTCAGGTATAGCAGGAACTGGTTGGAGCAGCAATCGATGGGCGGCGGCTGGCGAAAGGTCAGCCGCAGGCCCACCGCGCGCTCGAGCGGCACCCCCGCCGTGGCGACTTGCTTTTCCTCGAGCAGGGTCACGAAGCTGGAGCGGCTGGCGTGAGGCCATACGTCGGGATGCAGCAACTGGCGCAGCGCATCCGCGCCTTCGAAGGTGATCTCGCACTGCCGGATCCATTCCAGAATGGAATCGCCCCAACGCCATTGCGCGCGCAGCCCCTTGTACCGTTCGGCCAGTTGCACGGCGAGCTCGAACTTGCGGTGCTCCAGGACCTCCTCGGCGGCATCGCTCGCAGCCAGCATGTCTTCGGCCTCGGGCATCACCGAGGCCAGGTCGGGCGCTTCCTCGGCGGGTGCGCAGTCCGCCAGCGAATTGAGCAGCAGCGGTGGGAGCTCGTGAGTTCCGTTGCCGGGAATGTCGATATAACGCGTGTCACTCATCGCCAACCTCCCCTACTACATATCGACGTAAAACCACGGTGCACTTGTTTCATTTTGTATGCAAGCCGGTCGAAAGTGAACTAAAAAGACTTGATGCGGGTTATGGCCCTGGGTGATGAGACGCAACCCGCCTGCCCTGGTTGGAAGGATAGCCGCCGTTCAAGGTTCGCCGGTGCCGGACGAAAAGCCTTTTGAAAGGCAGTGCCGGTGGCCAAGAGGGCGGGACCAGGTGGTGCGCGTCCGACCGTTCCAGTGATCGGTGTCGATGCGAGAGAACTGCACTGGGTGCGCGCGCTGATCTCGCTGCTCCGCCACCCGGACCCGGTCGTGCCGGAGCTCACCCGCCACGCCCTCGAGTATTTGAGCGACTCAGCCGCGTCGAGGAAAACGCCCGGCAGTACCGACGCGCCACGTCTGGACAACACGGGCTGAGCCCTGGCGCATGAAAAAGGCTTTCGACGTTGCCACGCCCGGCTCGGACGCTCCCATCTCAAGCCCGCAACCGCTCGGCGGCAAGCAGCACCAGCGCGATCCACAGCAGATCGGCCAGCAGCAGGTGGACCAGTTGCATTCCCACCGGGGCGAGCAGCAGCAGGTTGATGGCGCCGCCGGCGAGTTGGACGCCCGTCAGCGCCAGCACGGCATAGGACAGGCGCCGCTCCAGGGCAGATCCGACCGCCGATATCGCGTAGTAGAGCACCCAGGCGCCGGCGCCGGCGGCAATCAGCGGATGCCACACCCGCAGGCGCACGAACAGATTCGCCGACGCATCGAAATCCCGCGCGAATCCCGCCCCGAGCGACGTTACCGGGAAGAGCGTGTCGCCGAGCGCCGCAATCGCGCCGCTGACTCCCAGCGCCGCAAACACGGCCAGCGTCGCGGCGGCCATCCACGCCGGCCGGCCGCGCAAACGAACCGCCGCGCGTCCGCTGCCCCACCATGCGGTCAGCGCAAGGCAAGCCAGCAGTGTGAGCGTGTTGATAAGGTGCGCCGATAGCGACCACGCGCGCGAGGACGAAGCATTGCGCGCCACGTGATTCAGCAGCACCAGCGCCGCGCCCAGCAGCGCTTCGGTCACCAGAAAAGTCGCGGACAGCGCCGCTCCCAGCCGCACGCGGTGCCCCTTCGGGTAAGCGCGAAAGGCCCACACCACCAGCGCCGCCACCAGTATCAGGTCGAGGCCGCTAGTCACCCTATGCGTGAATTCGATGGCGGTCGCCCCCGCCGGAGTCTGCGACGTAACCGGCCCGTCGCACAGCGGCCAGTGGTTGCCGCAACCCGCGCCGGAGCCGGTGGCTCGCACGTAGGCGCCCCACAGAACCACCGCGAAGTTGTACGCCAGCACCGCCCAGGCAAAGATGGCGAACCAGCCCTCCCGCGGCGCGGAAGCCCGTGGATTCGACCCAGCGGGGGCATTTGCAAGGTCAGGCATGGACGGAATATCACATTATACGGAAAGAAGGGGCTTGACACGTTCTCCCTAGAAGTCTACCCTAGCTAACTATGGATGGACATGTTGCCATTCCTGCGAACGGAGCCACGACCGTGGGGGAGTGGTTCGTTACCAGTAGATAGACTCATGAAAACTACCGATCGCCTTTTCGGTTCGCTCGAACTTCTCATTTTGAAAACCCTGGCTGCCGGGCCCAATCACGGTTTCGGAATCACGCTCCACGTGGAAACCGTCTCCAAGGGCCTGTTGCACATGGAAGAAGGCTCGCTGTACCCGGCGTTGCACCGTCTGGAGCGCGAGCGGTTGATCTCGGGCGAGTGGCGGCAAACCGATAACGGCCGCCGGGCCCGCCTTTACTCGCTCACCGTGGCCGGCCGCAAGCGCCTCGCGGAGAACGAGGCAAACTGGTCGTCGGTGGCGCTCGGCATCGAGAGAGTTCTGAGGTTCGTATGAAGCACGCTATCGCTTGGCTGAAGCGTCTGTTCCATCGCGATTCGGCCTGGCAGGAGGAAATCGAAAGCCACCTTGCCATGCGTGCCGATTGGCACCAGGCACAAGGCATTGCGCCGGATGCGGCCCGCAACCGTGCCGCGCGCGATTTCGGCAGCCGCCTGCGTACGCTGGAGGCCGTTCGCGCGGTGCATCGTGCGCCATGGCTCGACGCGCTCGCGCAAGACGCGCGTCACGGCCTGCGCGTGATCCGCCGCTCGCCCGCCTTCAGCCTCGCGGCCGTGGCCACGCTGGCGGTGGGCATCGGCGCTTCCACCGCCGTGTTCAGCGTCGTCGATCTATTGCTATTCCGCAGCCTTCCCTATCCGCGCGCCGAGCGACTGGTGTCGGTCGGCTTCAGCGGGCCCATCGACACCAATGAATTCAATGTCGGCAACGCGTACCTGGACTGGCGCGACCACCAGCGCGTGTTTGCCGCCATGACCTCGATGTATCCTGGCGGAGAATGCGATCTCGGCGAGGCGCCGGCGCTGCGCGTCCCCTGCGTCCAGGTGGAAGCGAATTTCCTGGCGACGCTAGGGATCGTCCCCGCCGCCGGCCGCGATTTCCACGCCGAGGATGACCGGCCCGGCGCTCCCAAGGTAGCCTTGCTCTCCTACGCCATGTGGCAGTCGCGTTTCGGCGGCGATCCCGGCGCGGCCGGCAAAACCATTCTCTTGGATGATGCCCCGGTCCGCGTGATCGGTTTTCTGCCGCGCACCTTCGAGATGCCACAACTGGGCGAGGCCGACGTATTGCTGGCCGAGCAACTGGACGAAGGCGTCGCGCGCGCGCCAAGGTCAACCGTCTTCCTGCGCACCTTCGCCCGTCTGAAGGATGGCGCCACCGCGGAGACCGCGCGCCAGCAATTGCTGCCGCTGTTTTCCGACAGCGTGCAACGTTACGTTCCTCCTCCGCTGCGGCGCGAAGTGGGGCTGGTGGTGCGCAGCCTGCGCGACCGGCAGATTCACGATGTGAAACTGGCTTCCTGGCTGTTGTTCGGCGCCGTGCTGGCGCTGGTGGCGCTGGCCTGCGCCAATGTAGCCAACCTCATGCTGGCGCGCGCCGCCGCACGCCGGAAGGAACTGGCAATGCGTGCCGCGCTCGGCGCCGGCCGAGGCCGCCTGGCGCGGCAGATGTTCACCGAAAGCCTGCTGCTCAGCCTGGCCGGCGGTGCGGCTGGATGTGTTTTCGCCTGGGGCTTATTGCGCGCGGTGGTGGCGACCGCGCCACAAGCACTGCCGCGGCTTCTCCAGGCGCGCCTGGATGCACGGGTCCTGTTGTTCGCCTTGGCGGTTTCGTTGGCGGCCGCGGTAGCCGCCGGCCTGCTGCCGGCATGGGAGCGCTTGAGCGCGGCCGCGCTCGCCGGATGGCATTCAACCGGCGGCGGCCGCTTATGGGCGCGGCCCGCGCTGGTGGCGACTCAGGTCGCGATTTCACTGGTTCTGTTGACCGGCGCGTCACTGCTGGTGCGCAGCTTGTGGAAGCTGGAAAGTGAATCGCTCGGGTTTCAGCCGAAGCGCGTCGTGACCGCGGCGTTCACGCTCAACCGCCATCGCTACAATTCGGCGGAAAAACAAAACGCCTTCTACGCCGAGGTGGAGCGGCAGCTCGCTCAAATCCCCGGCGTCAGCCGGTTTGCCTTGAGCGATACCATTCCGCCCTCGGGCGGCATGCGCGGCCGGCCATTTTCCAACATGCGAATTGCCGGCCATCCGCCGCTTCCCGAGCAGGGCGGCATGGTGGCGTTCCGTTACGTCACGCCCGGTTACTTCCGCACGCTCGGAATTCCGATTCTCGCTGGACGCGATTTCGACGAAAAGGAGCGCTCCGGAACCGAGACTCCCCTGATCCTCAGCCAGTCGCTGGCGCAGCGCATGTTCCCGGCCGAGAACCCCCTGGGCCAGCGGATCGACCTCGATGTGAGCGGCCGTTGGCTGTCCGTGGTCGGCGTGGCGGGCGATGTGAGGAACCTGGGGCTCGCCGATGCGCCGTGGCCGGAATACTACCGGCTGCGCATGAGCCGGTCGGACGCGCTGGGCCTCAGCGGGGTGGCTTTGCTCGAAACGCCGCTCGACGCGGGCGCGCTGGAACGCTGGGTGCGCCGGCAGATGGCGGCCATCGACCCAGCGCTGCCCGTCACCATCGAAACCATCGAAACCAAGGTGGACCGCTTGAGCCAGCGCGCCCGGTTCCTGGCCGCGCTGATCGCGCTGTTTGCCGCCTTCGGGCTGTTGCTGGCCGCGATCGGGCTGTACGGCGTGCTGTCATTCCTGGTGGCCCAGCGCACGCGCGAAATTGGCGTGCGCATCGCCCTCGGCGCCGCACCGGGCCAGATCGCGCGCATGGCCGTGCATCAGGCCGGCCTTTGGACCGTCGCCGGAATGGCCGCCGGCTGGGCCGCATCCGCGGCATTGGGGCGAATCGCGCGCGGCGCTCTGTTCCAGGTTTCGCCCTTCGATCCGCTCTCGCTCACAGCCGCGGCGCTGGTGCTGGCGATGGCCGCCGCTCTCGCCGCCTGGCGTCCCGCCCGCCGCGCCGCCCA
>Ga0187858_10006572_pt1 | contig 10410 bp, 10 predicted proteins | sample June2016WEW_8_15_FD_133015 | JGI IMG/M metagenome (GOLD analysis project Ga0187858, IMG submission 133015) | Peatland microbial communities from SPRUCE experiment site at the Marcell Experimental Forest, Minnesota, USA - June2016WEW_8_150 | ecosystem: Environmental > Terrestrial > Soil >...
GCTGCGTGCCGGCGAAACCCAGGTATCCGGCAGCGAACGCGAAGGCGTGATGGTCGTGAATACCTGTAAAGCCAAGGTGGACACGGAAGTACTCGCCGAAGAGAAGGAAAAGAGGGACGAGATCGGAGAGGACTTCTCCTCGCAGGTGGCCGCCAGTTTTCCGGAACTCGTGATGCAATACCCGGCGCTGGCGCGGGTGCTGCCGATCCTGCGGCTTGTGGCGCTGGCGCAGGAGATATCGCGCGAGCGGCAGGGTTCGAGCCTGGACTTCTGGCTAAATCAATACCAGATGCCAAGGGTGCCGACACCAAGGACTTACGACCTTGCGGAGGCGCGCCAGGCCATTCCCGAGACCAATCGGGAGATCGTACTAAGCGGAGGAATTGACACAGACCCGCTGATCATCAGGCTGAATGGGGGGGACGCGACGGCGCTGCGCGAAGTGGTTCTGAAGTCGCGGCCGGCTCCGAATTCACTGTTGTGGCGCCCGCCTCTCGATGGCTGGGATTACACGGGTGAGGATTCGGTGACGCGTTCAGATCCGCGCGCTGGTTCTCCCAATGGATTCTCCCTGAGAAGGCAGATGCTCTCGCCCCCCTCCGGGAGCGTTGCAAAGCCGTATGTGGCTCCGCAGTTGCCTATACCCGCGCCCCAACTCGCCCCGAGGCAGCCAGGGCTGGGATCGGCAAGTAACTCCGGTTGGAAGTTTGAACCTGCGCCTCCATCGCAGTACGTCAGGTGGAACCCACCCCAAACCTCCACCAGGGTCGGTGGCGTCATGCTGCAGGCAACGGCATCGGTCAGCGGAAGCGGTTCGCCGCAGGATTTGGTGCCGGGCAACTTTGCATTGGTGGTAGACGGGGAGAACGCGCGGCCATCCCGGGAGACCTTCCGCAAGTTCGTCACCGCTCTATGGGCCGTCTACTTCAGCGATGAAGATCCAGGAATTTCGATCGATCCGATCGGGCCGGATGTCGATAAGCACCTGGTCCGCTACATCGGAAACGTGGTCAATACCGACCTCGGGCGAGTCATGCGCGAGGCCGATTACCTGATGAAGAAGTGGGCCGTCGGCACCGAACGGGCCAATATCCCGGAGTTCAAGAACCCGGACGATTTCATCGCTCAGGTTGGCCTTCAGGCCGCCGCCTATAGCCGCTTCTGGTTTGTGCCCGAAGACATGACGTTCAAACGCGCCGGGGATATGCTGCTCTTTTCTGGCGGCCGGATGACCGTGAAGACCGAGTACATGTCACAGGGGCTCTCTGCGCGCTCGGAACCGGCCAACGACAAGTTTGCGGAGATGTTCACGAACCAGTATGACCGCATCGCGGAGAACTACCCGGTATATCGGGAGCTTTTTGAATACGCCAAGCTTGTGAGCCTGGCGAAATACCTCAAGACATCCGGCGTGCCGCTCACCTGGTTTCTGATGGCGAACAAGGACCTGGTGCTCACCGAGGACTCTCCGGGCACCGTGGATGCGCTCGCTCACGGTTCTAACTACTACCGCAATCTCTCAATCACTGGCGGCGTCAATTTGAAAACGGGAGGCCGGTATGTTTACGACGCGACAGCAACGGCCGCCATCCAGGAAGCCATGGCACGTTCCGGCCCCTCTGAGTCCGGCCGTTCGACTGTCGCATCCGCGCCAGCAATTTCACCGGCGGCCAGCCAACCCTTCTCTTTCGACGTTGGAAAGACCAGTTACTCGGTTATCCCACAGCACTCTCTCACCACGGGGAAGGACCAATGGGGCAACCGCTATCAGACCGACCTGGCACTCAGAAACGGAGGCAAGCCAGGACTGGAACTGGTGCGCTATTTTGATTCCCGCCGGTCTTCGCAAAGCGAATTCGGCAGCGGCTGGCGCCTTTTGGTCCCGTACCGCATTAAGCCGTTTGGCGATGAGACGAGGGAGTTCCTGAACGTCCGCGTTCCGGTCAGGATGGCGATTGAGAACCTCCTGACCGGTCGAAACGAGGTCCTCACGTTTAGCACCGACCGGTATTCCATCGCGGGCTATGTGCCGGACAAACTGGCATCGAGCCAGGTTGTCGGACTTTTCGTCATGTCGAACGCATCGTTTCGACTGGCCGACAAGTTGGGAAATGAATTCTGGTTCGATCCGGCTGGCACCTTGACCGACGTCGCCTTTGCCAACCAGGACCGAATTCACTACCAGTACCTTGCCCAGGCAACGGATGCCTTCGAGCATCCTCCCTACGCGATACGGCCGACTGGCGCCGAGACGGTTGAGTATCGGGGAGAGACACTGCCGAAGCGTATCGTAGTGCGCAGCGCCGCTGATTCAGGCGAAGAGATATTGTCATTCGATCTCACACAGGCCGTGGCAACATACTTTCCCGCCGATGAGAATCGCAGCCGCTACCAGTGGCTCCAATGGACGCCCGATAGCAATTACCGGTTGCAGGACAAGCAAGGCAACCTCGCTGCCTTCAAGAAGGACGGGGAATTTCATGCGCTTCTGCCAGTCCTCGACTCCGCTCCGATTCAATCCGTGTCGATGGGGAATCAGAAAATCGACATGAGCTACGAGATTAACTTGGCGGGCCGCATGGTGATCGCCAAGGCCGTGTTGACCACCGGTGATGAGCATAACCCGCAATTGGCCGTTCGCTACGAATACAATAGCGATGGCACGCTGGCCCGGACGGAGCGGGAGGAAACCAAGAAGACACTTGCGATGAATCAATTATTGCGCAAGTAAGGCCACGTGCCAGTGAGTGCGGCGGCGATTCTTTGAGGCCGTGAAGATGGCCGATTTCGTATTTGAGGAATTCGACAAACTTCCATTCGCAATACTCGGTTTGGAAATCGGCCGGCATCCGCAATCCGCACAGCGCCTTGACCTTTCCCACGTCACCAACTCTGACTGCGTCATGAATGCTGCTTGCGGCGAGCCCGACTGGCATGATCCAGATCGCTTCGGCTAGTGCTGCTGCCTCGCTTTCGCGCAAAACACATATTCTCCTGTGCGGGTAGAATCCGATTTGGGGTTTCGAGTGTCGTCGGGTACGGTGGGGGTAACGACGACCATACTCCTTACCTCGGGTGCCGCCGACTGGCAGATAAACCAAACTTCGGGCGTCAATAATTGGCAACGTTAAGCGGATACGTTGCATTCTGGAACTTAATGACCGCACCTGAAACCGCGTCGGTGGGGACTTTGAATATCCACGTCAAGGGCCGCATGTTTTTGGGGTCGAGGTTTTCCCAAAGCGGCAGCTGCACACCATTGAAGTACAGTCGAGACCATGAGTTCTTCTTCTGACCTAGGCGCCCGAGCGCCTGATAAACAGAACCCCTGTTATCAATCAACTGCACGTCCGTCGCGTCGAGTTGCAGGTTGCGCCTTACGTTCGACACACTGAACTGGACGATCAAGAACGACTCCGAAGGGGCCAGTGCCATGGGTTCATAACGTGGGATCTCCACTATAGGGCCCCTATATGTTCCACCGCCAACCATCCTTTCAGCGGTGAGACCGGGCATAACATATTCGCCACTAGGTTTTTCGCTTAACTGCGGCTCTCGAGTGGCAGAAGCGCGCATAACCTGAAACGTAAGGGGCCGCCCGTTGGCTGAGATGGGGCGCACCTTCTCTGCTGATATAGATCCCACCAGAAGCAACATGAGAGCTAAGCAACCGTACGACATTGGTTTCATTCGGAATCTCCTTTTGATTTAGGGAAACGTATTCAAAGTCACCTCGACGATGAAGCACGCATTATACACCGCCTTGCCCTCGCCCATGCGCCCCCGGCGGGCCTTGAAGGAATTCTGGCGCTCCCTTTTTCTTGGGTGGGTAGTGGAGATCCGTGCTGAGTTGGCCGGCGGGCCGGTAACCCGGCGCATGCAGCCCAGGGTTGCTGCAATTTACTGGGGACGGAAACTGATCCCCTGCGCTGCCCTGTGGACTGGCCGACTGTGGGTGCCGAAGCCCAAGCCGCCGCTTTCCTGGGCAGTCAGCAGTGTGGCGGGGCGGCCGGTGTCTTGCTCAAGGCGCGTGGCGATCCGCGCCACCTCGTCGAGGCCGGTTTCAATGCTGAAAGTGATCAGTAGATAAACGAACGGTCGTCGCTTGCGGGCAGGCGTATCTGCCATTCGAACAAACAGAGATGGTCGTACGCTTAGAGCTTGATGGGCGCAAAGCCCTGGGCAGTTCTCGAACAGCGTCAGATCGGGCTTATTTGATACGGCTCGTCGTAGTAGACCACGACATCTCTGGGCACCATATTCCAGCGCTGCAGCGCCTGGGTCATCGCATCGACCTAGTCGTCGTGGGCGCCGTTGGGAAAGGCTGCGGACTCCTCGATGAAGTCGTCCACCCACGGCATGAACTCACCGGCGGATATACTCCCGCGCCTTGGGCTGCTGGCGGCGGAGCGCAGACCGATTGGCCGATGGGCGGCGGAGATTGGTCCGGCGTGTCGGCGGGGACGACGGCGTTGAACCGGGCGCCGGGCGCGACGAGCGGATTCAATCCGCTGGCAATGTTATTCGGCGGGACGCGCGGCGGCGCGGCTGGCGAGAGCTGGCCGAGCGGTCTGGCGGGAATCGTCAGCAGCTTCAAGAGCACGAACTGGGGGAGCTTCAAGCGGAGCCCGTCTAATCCGACCTACGGCACCCTCGAAAACGCAGGGCTCGGCCCTTTGTTTTCATGGGAATCGTTGCCCGCGGGCGGGCAGGCAAACACGGATGAAAGCGGCAACGACCTCCAGACCGGAGATTCCGGCGGCAAGATCACGGGCATAGGTGGTGTGGCCGGGGCCGCACTTGGTGCTGGCGGCATGATGCTCGCCAGCGCTGGCTTGTTGGGGAACAATCGTGGCACGTGGGGCGGCATCGCCGAGGGCACAATCGGCGGAGCAATGATCGGAATGCAGATGGGCGGACCGCTGGGGGCGGCGATTGGCGCTTGTGCGGGCTTTGCTATCGGCGGGATGGAGATGTTGCTCGGTATTGTGTCGCCGGCGCCGGATGTGATCTCCAGCCACACCAAACGACTGCTTGAGGAGACTCCTTGGCCGTCACCTCTGCATGGCCTCTCGCAGCAGATCCGCGATCTGCTCCAATCTCTGTCTCTGTTTGGCACTCCGGGGCATAGCAAGCCATCTTTCAACGATGCTGAGAAAGGTCGCTTTATTTGCCGGAGTCGGGCGAGTCGTGGAACTCACAACACCGTCTGCGCTGACGGACAAAGTACCTGTGCTGGTTCTGAGACTCATCAGGTATCCATTCTTGAATGCTCCCTCGACTGCACTGGCGCCAGCTGGAACACCGCCTAAGCCAGCATCCTCGAAGAACTCCGTCTTCACATCTGCGCCTAGAGCGATGAGCGCGCGAACGGATTCTGGTTGTGCGGACAGAATTGCCTGTTCCATGGGCACGGGGGCGCCCACCAAATACGTTGACTTGAACCGGTACTTGAACCAACCACCGTCGTCTTGCACGTCCCCAATATCAACGGCGGTGCCGGGACGGTTGATCTCTGCGCCAGCTTGGGCCAGGGCATTGATCTTCTTTACGTCGCCTTTGCTGATGGCTTTGAGAAAATCCGAATTGAGTTTGGGGTTAGCGGACTTCGGCGGCGGCGCTTGAGGAGTTGCCGTCGCTTTCGCGCTGAGAAATGACCCACCTGCGATCACGCCGAAGATGAGCGCGATGATCGAGAGAATGCCTTTGGTGGAGATCGTTGTCTTCATGCACCGCAGGATAGCATAACGATTCGCCGCTGCGTTCGGACTGGATCTCAAAGGTGTCGCCCACGAAATTGTCGCCGCCAGCGGGCCATCCGTCTTTCCAGAGCAGCGGGCAAATGTCCAGCACGCTGCGGCCGCCGCCAGATTCCGCTGCTGCTGTCTTCCATGGCCAACGCCGTTTCCAAAAAGTCGCTTGCGAAGGAATGCGATGTAGCGTACTCCATGCGTCGAGCGCCCGGTTATCGTGCACCGCTTCGGCTCGCTCGACGCCAAGCAGCAGCAGCGGTACTACGTCGGGATCGGCCCGCGAAAGTTTCAGTTCAAGCACCCGAACCTGAACTGGACCGAGACCAACCAGCTCAAGGCGTTCTGGGAGTCGATGCAGGGGCCCGTGGCAGTCCTTCACCTACACCGTCCCGAACGCGGACGGAACCACCACCGGCGTGCCGGTCACCTTCGAGCAGGCGCCGATCTCCTTCGAGTACCTGCGCACGGCCGTCCCGGTCGGACTGACCTTCTGTGCGCGGCCCACGAGACCAGCTCCGGTGAACAATTACCCACCCAGTTGCCCACCCAAAGGCGTATTTTTGGTGCTCAAACTGATTTATTTTGCAAAAATATTTCCTCTGTAATCAAGGAGTTGGTGAAAGCTGGCTGTCTCCGGAGCAAAAGGTCGGTGGTTCGAATCCACTCGGGCGTACCAGTTTTCTATCACTTGGCCGCCTCGCCCTCCCCAAAAACACGCTCCAGACCTTTTGCTCAGCGCTGTTTTTGTCCACGTATCGTCCATTTTGGTGGGCCGCAGGCGCCCCCAGATTTAGCCCAGAATCGCGGCGACGCCGGCCGCACGGTGTGGCCCGCCGGTGAGCGAACATGTTTCCCGGCTCGCCCGAGCTTGCGCGCTTCATGGCGCCGACGGCGTCTGGCCAGTGGTGTGGCGGCCGACGGCTGGCCGCCGGGCCCTCACACCGATGACACCCACACACGGATCATTCAGGAGCGTGGGGACGAACCGCCCCTAATGGGATGCGCAGAGCCATGGGCTGAACCTCGCGATGGCAGCGCACCAATTCAGCAGACGTAAAGGCCTGCGTGGTCATGGACCCGCAGGCCTTCGGCTTTTCAGAGCAGCGAAATGACTCAGAATGGCTCCAACCAGCCGCCGCGGAGCAACGCCGGTCCCACCGCTGTCCGCGCGATAATCGGCGAACCATTCAATCCCTCGCACAAGGTCTGCGGTTTCTATCCGCCGGACGTCGTGAGCCGCCAGCGTGATTTGACGGACGGGCAGAAGCGACTGTATGAGCGCGCGCTACGTTGGGCCTGGCAAAATGGCAGGTTCTGGCGTGGATTCGAATCCATGGCTGATGCTCTTGGCAAATCGGCGCGGCAGGTCAAGGACGACATGGCCACCCTTGAAGCGAAAGGTCTCATGCGGCACACTCGTCGGCGCCGTAATTCGAACGTCTACTCGTTCCTCTGGCACGCCATGTTTGAAGTGCAGCCCACCGCACTCCAAGAAGATGTTCTTGAAGTGCAGGATTCGCCCCTTGAAGTGCAGGATGGCGTAGTTCTTAAAGTGCAGCCCACTGCACTGGAATCTAGTCCGCTTGAATCCTGTCCTTTGAATTATGTAAAAGCAGACAACAAGCTGATTCCTGGCGACGCTTCGCAAAAACAGCGAACCGCCGCCAGTTCCTGTGTGACCGCCGCGAATGAAAGCCCCAAAAACAACAAGGACCGGAAAGCAGATCAGATGGCGCCTCTGAGTTCAAGTCTGGGCCCTCTGGAAGCGTCAAACCCGGCCAAGGAGTGGACCCGAAGGGAACTCGCCGATGTGCGTCGCCGGATCGTTGGGTTCTGGGGGCGCGAGCCTGAGGAGGACTTTGAAGTTTCAGTTATGCTGCGGGCCGGCGGTGCGAGTGCCGCGGCCGTGTGTGAATTGCTCGATCGGAAGTACGCGAACACGAATTGCAGGGTGGGCGGGCGGTGGGCCCCGAGGAGCCAGGACTGGTTCTTGACGATAATCGAAAACGAGTTTGCACCCGGCCACCTTCCTGAACCGCCGGCTCCGCCGCACCGCGGATCGAATGTGCTCCTCGATTCGCGAGTTCGGCTTCAAGGTGCCGGTGCTCGCGCGCAGCGACACCTCAGGTTAAAGGCCGCGCGCAAGTTGGGATCCTGGACCGGCGGCGACACGACCGGTATTCCAACGATCTTGTGTGACGAGTGGACGGATGCTCAAGTCAAAGCGTTCAGGTTGCTGGTGAATCGATCCGCGACCTGGGCCGCCTTTGACGAAGAACTGCTGGCCCTGGAACTCCAGCAACTGAGCGAGTCCGATTACGATCTCAGCTTGACCGGCTTCGATCCGGGCGAGATCGATGGGCTGCTGGCGATTCCCGACGAGGAGCGAGCCAACGCCGCGCCGCCGCTGCCGGTGACTCCCGTATCCCGCCTTGGCGACCTGTGGCTTTGTGGGATTGGACGCAATCAACATCGCATCCTCTGTTCGGACGCGACCAGTTCAGAAGCGGTGTCGCGCCTGCTGGGTGACCGCAAGCCGATCCTGATGGTGTGCGATCCGCCTTACGGAATTGAGCTCGACTCCGAATGGCGCGACCGCGCGGGCCTGAACGGCTGCGGCCCGGCCGAGGCCAGCTACATGAAGCACCGGACCGAGGGCCACACCGAAACCACCATCTCCGGAGACACGCGGGCCGACTGGTCCGAGGCGTTCGAACTGGTGCCGAGCCTCCAGATCGCCTACGTCTGGCACGCTTCGAAGTTTACGCGGGAGGTGCTGGACGGCCTCTTGCGCATCGGGTTCGTCCATCACCAACAGATCATCTGGGACAAAGGGCGGACGGTGTTGACTCGGACATTGTACTGGTTCCAACACGAGCCGGCCTGGTTCGTGCGAAAGGTGAACGCACCTTGGTATGGCAAGGCCGGCGAAAACTCTACCATTTGGGCCTCTCCCTCGCCGAAGTTCATCATGGGCGGGTCGGACGAGCAGAAATTCGATCACCCCACCCAAAAGCCTGTCGAACTGATGCGGCGCCCGATCCTGAACCATCTCAAGCGGGGCGAGCTGGTCTACGATCCGTTTCTGGGCAGCGGCACAACGCTCGCCGCGGCCGAACTGACCGAGCGCGTCTGCCTCGGCCTCGAGCTGGACGCGAAGTACATTGACGTCGCGGTGTTCAGGTGGCAGATGCTGGCCAGCATGAAGGCAACCCTCGACGGCGACGGCCGCACGTTCGAGGAAGTCGCCGAGGAACGCCGGAAGGGTGCGGCATGAATCGATCAGTGCCACCAGGAGATCGCGGCCATCGAAGCCCAGCTCCGGGCCGGGCACCCGGACGTCGAGGGGCTTTGCCGAGCCCTGTCGGACTGGTCGTACGAACTGCGGCTGATCGAGAAGGTGCGGCAAAGGTACACGCCTTTAAAGTAATCAAGCATGGGGGCTTCGCGCGTTTTTTGCGCGAAACACCATGCGCCTGGGAGCCCGGCGGGGAAGGGAGGTTGCGCGACGGGATGATCCTGATCGACATACGCGGGGAGCGGCCGATCTGCCATGAGTGCCACAGGCCCTTCGTGGCAACGTCGAAGCAGCTGGGCGAATTTCGCAGGGTGGGTGCGCTGATCCTATGCCAGCGCCACCGTGAGCAGTGGCGCACCGAGGCGACCCGCAATGCGGAGGCGTCACGGGCTTTTCTGGCGGCGTATTGGAGGTGTTTCGGTGCCGGGTGAGCCAACGCCTTCTTGTGTAGATAAGAGAACGGGTGTCAAAATCGTCACCCCAGGGGTGACAGATTTGTCACCCCAAACTGCAAGGGCAAGGGAGCCGCACGGGATGTGCCCGGCTTCAGTGTTGCTCGATCGGGAGATTTCGGACAAGGCGGTACGCGCATACGGCATCATGGCGTTGCGGGCATTTGGCCATTCCAAAATCGCTCTTTCCTATGCTGAGGTGGCCGCCGGTCTTCATTGTTCGGAGCGCGCCGCCATGCGGGCTGCGGCGGAACTGGTAGCGCGCGGACACGTCGATGTTCTGCGGACGCACAATTACCCGAACGCCTATGTCTTGCGCTCGACGGTGTTTCAGAGAAGGGAAGCGGTGGGGGCTACCCAGGCTGGCGATGCGGGTTGCCTACCGTTGTGTGCGAAATGTCGCCGACCCTGTAGGCGCCTGGCCCGATCCGGGCTCTGCCGGAGTTGCACGGCGGAGGCGGATCTAGCTGCTCGCGTTCGCGAAGTGCGGGGGGAACTGGGAGCGAATGCGTCTCCGGAGCAGATTGCGGAGCGTTTGATGCAGGCGGCAGAGGAACGCGGGCGCCGGCGGCTCACGGCTCGGGTTCGGAAGGCGATGGAAGCGGCATGAGGCGTGATTGCTTTATGGGAAGGTCCGGAGTAGCCAGCCTTTGCGGCAGCCGCCACGAAATAGCGCCCGTTGCGCCACAGTTGGCCCACGTTCGCGCTTGGCTGGTGTCCTGGCACCATTGGTCCACCTTCGCAGACCGGCGCCCGAAACGCAAAAAGCCCGCCGCGGCCGGAGCCGGGGTGGGCAGAAAGGGGGCGTGCGTTGCTACGAATTGAGGCGATACGTCCGCTCTCCGCCCTCGGGCTTGAAGGACTCCACGCTGTAGCCCGCCTTCTTCATCGCGCCGGCCATGAAGCC
>Ga0187858_10006573_pt1 | contig 10409 bp, 4 predicted proteins | sample June2016WEW_8_15_FD_133015 | JGI IMG/M metagenome (GOLD analysis project Ga0187858, IMG submission 133015) | Peatland microbial communities from SPRUCE experiment site at the Marcell Experimental Forest, Minnesota, USA - June2016WEW_8_150 | ecosystem: Environmental > Terrestrial > Soil >...
GGAAATAATGATCAGGGCCATGACGACGGCCAGCAGCAGGAGCACGCCGAAGCTGAGAAAGAGATTGCGGCGGCGGTCGGCGGCGACGACGGATTCGAGCGAGCCTCCGCGATGTCTGACCAGTAATTGCCAGGGCTCTGCAGCGGCGGGAAGCAGAATGACAGCGCCGCGCGAGCGGGGCGTGAATCCCGCGCCTCTGGCGGCGCCGCCGCGGCCTGAAGGCGGCCTGCCGGGCCTCTGGCGTGGGGGCGGCTCGCCGCCGATGCTGCGGTATTCCTCGGGAGTGCCCGCCAAAAGGGGCGCGCGTGCATCGGACGGAATCAGAGATGCGCTGGCCAGTTGCGGATCGGAGCGATAGATCAGCCTGCCCGCGGGATCGCCGCTCACGACCGCGACGTTGTAGATGAACCCTTCCGGGCCGGCGAAGTAACGCTGGGCCAATTCGCCGAGCAGATGTTGTTCGAGCACCGTGCGGTTCAGTTCCACAATGACGAATCCCAGAATTCGCGGCGGCGGCGCGGCCGGTCCCTCGGCACGTCGCCGGCGCGGCCTGGAGATATCGGAAACGGCATGCACGAGCGCGGGGATTTGCTCTTCCATGGTCCAGGCGAATAAACGCATCTCGGGGCCGGGAGGTCCGGGAGGCCGGCGCATCTCATCTTCGAGCCTGGCCCGCAAGCCGCCGAACGATGCCGGCCACTCGACCGCTTCAAACTCGTTGGTTGCAGGACGAAGCAACCGCAGTTGCGGATGCGTGCCCGCGCCCGCCTGCCAGACATACACATCCGCGACCAAATCCGGGCGCGGCGCAGTGCGGATCCAGGTTTGATAGCGCTCGGCATAGCTAGACCAGAAGCTGTCCGGTTCAGCGCCAGGTTCGCTATGGAAAGCGGTGGACACCTGAACCAGCTCGCGATAGAACTCCTGCCGGAACTGGCGGACCGAAGTGTTCAAGCTGGCTTCGATGCGCGCGCGTTCGGCCCGGCTAATCTCGAGGCTCCAGCGGTATTGGAGCACCGCCAGCAGCACCAGGACGGCTGCCAGGACCGCCACAATGCCCAACTGCAGAAACGGGCGTTTCGGCGGGGGGGCCATAATCGCAGGATAGATAAGGGCGGCGAAAAATGCAATGTAGACGCTGCGGCCGCTATTCCAGCCAGACAGCATAGCCGGGCTCCGTTATGCGCTGGAGAGGGATGCCCTGAGGTAGCTGCCGGACGTGTGGCGGAGCGGCTGAGATGCCCACGATCGGGAACAGGGTAAAAACGCTATCGGGACCGGCATATTGACCTGGGAGCTACACGATCGGAATAAGTTCCCAAAGGCAGACGCACATGATCTTGGAATTCCAAACAGGGCATACTTTTGGCGGTGCTCGCACCGGCTTTCCTCTCTAGTGTTCAATTCCTCTTTTTGGACTCGACGACGACCTGGATGTATACTTCACTTAGCTTAGGGGAACACTCATGAAGAAGGCGTTTACGCTCCTTGGTATGACGCTCGCGCTTGGCGTGTCGCTGTCTGGGCAAGCTCCGCCTCCGAGCCTTACTACATTGCACAGCTTCACCGGCCAGAATGGCGACGGATCGTTGCCAAGCGGCTTGACCTTTGGCAATGATGGCGTGCTCTACGGCACAACCGCCTGGGGCGGGAATTTGACGGCGTGCAGCCTCGGTTGCGGCACGATTTTCCAATTAACGCCTGTCGCGCTGGGCGGCGGCTGGACCGAGACCGTCTTGTATCAGTTCACGGGAGAGAACGGCGAATCTGATCCGGCCGGCGTGGTTGCCAGTAAGAATGGCGAGTTGTTTGGCGCCCTGGGCAGCGCCTACACGAACGGAATCGTGTACGAACTCGCGCCTCCGGCACAGACGGGCGGAGCTTGGAGCCTGACTATTCCGTACATCTTCACTGGATCGCCCGACGGCTCGGATCCTTCGAGCTTAGTCATTGGCCCGGATGGGTCGATTTATGGCGTCACCTTTACGGGAGGTGTGGCAAGTTGTCCGGACGATCCGCTGTATGGAGGCTGTGGAATTGTGTTTCAGCTAGCGCCGCCGGTCGCGGTAGGAGGGCCCTGGACGGAGCACATTCTTCACACATTCTTGGGCGGCACAGATGGGGCCGCTCCGTTGAGTGTGGTCATGGGCCAAACTGGAACGCTCTATGGCACGACCCTCTACGGCGGGACTGAGGCTTACGGCACGGCGTTTCAGTTGACGCCCCCGGTGCCAGGAGGTGGCTGGACGTACTCCGTTCTCTATAACTTCGGGTGCTGCGAGTCGCCGAATTCGGGTCTCGTGGCTGGCGCAGACGGGAGGTTGTACGGTACGACGTTTGCCATCCCGCCGCACGCTCCTCCGGGCTATGGTCCGTACACGGTCTATGAGCTGAAGTCGCCGGCGGCTCCTAACTCGGCTTGGACCAAAACGATCCTCTACAGCTTTCCCAGTTCGGATGTTCTGGGCACGGTAACAGACGGTTTGGCCGGGGTGTTCGGCGGAACCGGGACGCTCTACGGCAACACCGGCGGCGCTCGGCCCGGTTTTGTGTTCTCGCTGACACCACCGGCCACGCCGGGCAAGTGGACCGGGTCGGTGCTCCATGGCTTTACCGGCGGCAGCGATGGTTCAAACCCTAGCGGAGTAATCGTCGGGAAAAGCGGAGCACTCTACGGGACGACTGCTTATGGCGGGACGGGCGGCTGGGGTACGGTGTTTGAATTAACCCCCTGAAAAGGCGCGCGGCGGCCGAGTGCGTCCGGCGGCCTCGCGGATATTCAATTCCAATAATTCCGGTCGAGGCTACGATACTGCACCGCTTCGGCGATATGCTTGGCGGACACGGCTTCGGATTCGCCCAGGTCCGCGACGGTGCGCGCGACCTTGAGGATACGGTCATGCGCGCGGGCGGAAAGGCCCAGGCGGCGGACCGCCATCTCCAGAGTGCGCTCGCCAGCTTCGTCGAGCGTGCATTGCTTGCGGATCGAGCGCGCCGGCATGCGCGAATTGCAGCAGCCGCCGCGGGCCTGCTGCCGGGCGCGGGCACGGTCGACGCGAACGCGGATCTCGGCCGAAGATTCGAGGGACGGGCTGCCCCGCAACTCCTGATAAGGCACGGCGGGGACCTCCACGTGTATGTCGATGCGGTCGAGCAGCGGTCCGCTGATCTTGCCCAGGTATCGCTGGATCATCGCCGGCGTGCAGCGGCACTCGCGCGTAGCGTCGCCGTAGAAACCGCACAGGCACGGATTCATCGCCGAGACCAACATGAAGCGGGAAGGGAAGCAGACCGTCATCGTGGAGCGCGCGACGGTCACGGCCCCGTCCTCAATGGGCTGCCGCAGCGCCTCCAGCACATCGCGCGGGAACTCCGGAAATTCGTCCAGAAACAGCACGCCATTGTGCGCCAAGCTGACCTCGCCCGGACGCGGCATCCCCGGGCCGCCCCCAATCAGGCCGGCATCGGAGATCGAATGATGGGGAGCGCGAAAAGGGCGCGCATGCAGAAGACCGCTGCCGCCGCGCAGCAATCCGGCAATGCTGTGGATCTTGGTGGTCTCGATGGCCTCTTCGAAAGTCAGCGGCGGCAGGATGCCGGCCAGCCGCTTCGCCAGCATGGTTTTGCCGGAGCCCGGCGGGCCAATCATGAGTACGTTGTGGCCGCCGGCGGCCGCCACTTCGAGGGCGCGCTTGGCCGTCGCCTGGCCGCGCACCTCGCGGAAGTCGGGCGCGGTGGGCGATTCCGCCGCATGCCCGTTGGCGCTCGCGGTGGCGGGCACGAATTCCTCGGGTCGCGACAGCAACGCCACCACTTCCGCCAGATGACGAATGCCGTACACCCGGACGCCTTCCACCACGGCTGCCTCGGCGGCGTTCTCCGCCGGCAGGATCAGATTGCGGATTCCCTCGGCGCGCGCGCAGACCGCGATCGACAAAGCGCCGCGAATCGGACGGATGGTGCCGTCGAGCGAAAGCTCGCCCGACAGGATGTGATGGTCGAGGCGCTGGACTGTTCCCATGGCGCCGAGGATGCCGAGCGCCACGGGCAGATCGAAACCGGCCCCCTCCTTGCGTATGTTCGCGGGCGCCAGGTTGATGGTGACCGTCTTGTTCGGATAGCCGAAGCCGGAATTGATGAGGGCGCTCTTAATGCGCTCGCGGCTTTCGCGCACCGCCGTATCCGGCATCCCCACCATGCGGGAGTCGCGCGCCGAGCCTGAGGAATACATATCGACTTCGACATCGATTAGAAAAGCGTCGATGCCATAGACGGCGGCACTTTTGGTTTTGAAGAGGGACATGGCTGCCAAGCTGGGTGCAGAACAGAGTGCGCGGGATGCGGTGAAGTTCTCGCGGAATCGGCTTGCGGTCACGTATTGGAAAACCGCTTGCTGACGCGCGCGGCTCTGATCGGAGCCACGACCGTAAGGGAGTAGTCGCCACCGCCCTGATGTCAGGCGTAAGGTATCACCGGTTTTTTCGGGGCTCGTAGATCGCTGTATGGCGCACGTGTTGGACAAGTCGCGCTGCGCCTGCGACCACGGCGACTTCCAGAACGACCAACCGATGTCCCTTGCGCTCGAAGCATTCGGCGACTCTGCCGCGCGCCGCAAGATCGTCTCCATCCAACGCCAGGCTGAAATTGCGGAGTTCGCTGGCAACGTGAATCCAGGGTCCAAGTTTCACGTTCTGGATCAATACCTGGTTGGATAGGGAGAGCAAGGCCGCCGGATGCAGCATGCCTTCCCGATAGAGAGGCAGAGCCTCGTCCTGCTGAGCCAGAAAAGCGTGGTCCGGTAGCGACAGCGTGGTGCGCACGGCGCCGAGTATACGGCCGGGTGCCAGGGACGCGGGCGATGCTGATGGGCGCTCCGCAGGCAGCGGCAACTCAAGGTATTCGGCGAGAGATGGCGGCGCCGTTTGCGGCCAGAACACTTCGCCTTCCGCACAAACCGTGCCGTCCTGCCGGCGTGCCGCCACCCCTTCGCCGGCCCACTCTACGGCGACTTCTTCGCCCTCGTAAACCGGCTGGAGGAAGCGCACCCGCAAACCTCCGCGCTGCAGCCAATCCCGGCCGAATCGCCGCACTACCGGCACTGTGAGATAGCCGTATACCGTGATGCCCGGCACCAGGCCTCCGCGGAAGCCATAGGCTGCCGCCGTCGCGTCGTCGTGAATCCGGTTCTCGGAATCGGTTGCCGTATTGCGGGCGCGAACCTGGTAGCCTTCCATCGCGTCGCGTATGCTAACACAAACCACCGCACACTTGGCGGATTTCCGCAGTCCGTGCTGATGCTGGCGCTCATCCTTATCCTCACACTGCCGGGAACGTTTATCTGTCTGGCTACGCTGAGCGCGCTCGCGCGCCTGGTGACGTATCTAGCCACCTGTGGCGTACTGCCGGTCCTGCGGCGCCGCGAAAAAGCGCCGCCCGATTCCGTTTGCCGGGCGGCGTCGTTGTCGCAGTTGCCGGGATGCTGCTATGCCTGTGGCTGCTCTCGAACAGCAGCCTGCACGAGGCACGCGACCCTGCGCTCGCCGCTGCCGCTGGACTTTGGATCTATTGGTTGCATCGCCACCTTCGCAAACCCAATTCCTGAGGGCGGCGCCCACTTGTACAATGTGACGGCAGCGCCTCATCTGTGCTCCCGTTGCCGTGACCCAGGCCGAAGTGTGGCCGCGGGTAGCCGCAACAGTACCATACGCGATGGGTGGAAAACGAGATTTGTGCTAGACTCGTAAACCGTCGGTCCCTTTGACCGTGCCGGAAAGTCACCGAACAAATTGGGAGATGGCCAAATGAAGAAGATGTCAGGAATAGGTAGATTGCAGTGGTTGTCCTCGGCATTGTGCGCGGGCGTGCTGCTTTTTGCTGCGCCGGTCCGGGCGGAGCAGCACTTGACCTTGACGGCCCACGTGCCTCCGGCCGTAGCCAACGGGCAAACACCGTCTGTTGGAGGGCTTCCGGGCACCGAGCACATGACCCTGGCAATTTCTTTACCGCTGCGCAACGAGGCTGATCTCGACGACTGTTGCAGCAGATCTACGATCCCCAGAGTCCAAATTATCGTCGGTATCTCAGTGTGCGGGAGTTTACCCAGCGGTTCGGCCCGGCCCGGGACGATCATGATGCTGTGGTCCGTTTCGCTGAGGCGCATGGCCTAGTGGTGACCGAGACCTTCGCCAATCGGTTGGTCGTGGATGTCGAAGGGCCAGTGGCGAACATTGCGAAGGCGCTACACGTGAACATGGGCGTCTATCGGCACCCGACAGAGAATCGCACATTCTACGCGCCGGACCGGGAGCCCACGCTTGACCTGGAAGTTCCGGTGTTGCATATCTCCGGTCTGGATAACTTCACCCTGCCACATGCCAAGAACATCAAGTCTTCGGAAGCGCCGGGCGCATCCAGTAAAGCAACCGGTTCCGGTCCGCACGGCCAATTTGTCGGGAGCGACATGCGAGCGGCTTACTACGGCTCGGGCCCTCTTACAGGCGCCGGCCAGTCGGTCGTGTTATTTGAATTTGGCGGATATGAAATCAGCGATGTCCAGAATTACTTCCAAAACCTGAACCAGCCGTTGAACGTGCCCGTCGTCGGTGTGTCGCTGAATGGAGTGCCGCTGGCCTGTCCGCCCTCCAAATGTGACGATAGCGAACAGGTCTTAGACATCGAGATGTCCATCTCCATGGCCCCCGGCCTGAGCCAGGTGGTGGTTTACGTGGGAAACAAAGATGTCTCGATCTTTAACCAGATGGCGGTCGATAACACATCCAAGCAGCTAAGCTGTTCCTGGGGCTGGACGGATAACGAGAGTACCCTGGACCCGATCTTCAAGGAGTTGGCCGTTCAGGGGCAGAGTGTGTTCGTGGCTACCGGCGACAACGGTTCCCGCACTCCGGCCGACTCTGTCTGGCCGGCGGACGATCCCTATGTAACCGCTGTCGGTGGCACGGACTTGACGACCAACGGCGCAGGCGGCCCCTGGGAATCGGAGACCGGCTGGAGGTACAGCGCCGGCATGCCTTCCAAGAACAACATTCCAATCCCCGGCTATCAGGAACTCCCCGGCGTGATCAACGCAACAAACCTTGGGTCGACGACCTTGCGCAACATCCCGGATGTCGCCGCGGAAGCGAACACCAACCAATATAGCTGTTGGGACGGCTCGTGCAGTGGGGGTAATGGTGGCACGAGCTACGCTGCGCCGCAATGGGCCGGCTTCACGGCGATGGTAAACCAACAGGCTGTGGCCAACGGCGGAGCGACGGTTGGATTTCTCAACCCGACTATCTATCGAATTAGTCTGGCATCGATTTACGACAGCAATTTCCATGACGTCTCCAGTGGCAGCAACGGCATGTATTCCGCAGTCACTGACTACGACTTGGTGACGGGATGGGGGAGTTTCATCGGCCCGAACTTGATCGACACCCTTACCAGGCTTAGATAACTCGAAGTCACAACCGGCGCAGCGTCCACCGCGCATAGCTAAAGCGGGCTAGGGAGGGCCTCGCTAGGCACCGGGATTCTTATCTGTGTGAATCTGTGTGCATCTGTGGTTGCTTGCTGATGTGCGTGGCTTGAGCCGCTTGGCGAGTTGGTTCGCTTGACACAGTATACAGCTTACCGTCGCGGAGATAAAGCTTCTGCATTTCGCGAAGGTTTAGCGGGCGCGCGCCCCGCCGGCCAAACACGCTGAGCTGATTTCCACTCTCATCCACAGCCCTGTCGCGATCGAGCCCTTTGGACAACGCGATCGCTTCGCCGTTCGTCTTGAAGGTGGCGATCAGCTCCGGTTCAACCGCGGGACTGAACCCCCAGAGCCCCTGCGTCTTCGCGGGCGAAGTCATTTGCAGGACACGCAGGCCGTTTTTTCCGTCAGCCACATAGGCAAACAGGCTCGCGTTGGTCATCCCGACGCGGATCGCGCGCGCGTCATTGAGGGCGCCGCCGGCGTTATAGAATCGCGGCTTGCCTGGATTTTCCGGCCGCTCGACATCGACAATCGCGATGCCTTCCCGCCCCGCCGCCACATACGCGTAGGTTCGCGCCACATAGACATCCAGCGCTTGATTCAATGGAACGGTGGCTTTGACCAACGGCGATTTGACGTCGGTAATATCGATGATCTTGAGGCCCTCCGCATCGCAGACAAAGGCGTAGCGGAATTGAATGGCAACGTGCCCTGCGCCTTTCAGCGGCAGGGTCGCAACGACTTTCGGATGCAGAGGATCGCCTATATCAATAACTACCACGCCCCGGTCACAGGAGACATAAGCGTAATTGCCCGCGGTGACCACGTGATTCGCGCCGGCCAGTATGCCATCCGGATTGAAGACCACGCTCCGCTTTAAGAAGTTGTTGCGTGGGTCGCCATCGAGCAGGGTTGCGGCGTTGATCAGAATCAAACCTTCCTGCGCGTCCGCCACGTACAAAAACGCGTACAGCAGATGGATAGGCTGCTCTTCATTTTCGGGGTTGCGGCGCCGGGCGGGGTCGACTCCTAGAGTCGTCGGTGAGGCAACCCACCGGGCATCCTTCGTTGGCACATGGAACCGCTGTCCCAACGGCGATACCGGCGCGGTTATCATACGTTCGGAGTTAGCCTTGTTGTCTACATTGGCGACATCGTACACCTCCACGCCGCCCGTACCCTTCGCGGTGTACAGGTATTCACCCCGCAGTTGCACGCTCAGAATGTTGCCTTCGTGACCGTAGGCTTCCGTCAGTTGCTTCGTACGCTGGTGTTTGGCGTAGTTTTCGGGATACGCCAATTTGTGCAGATAACTGCCGATGACTGCTTGCGGCTCGTCGTGCTCGGTTACCGCTACCGCTTGAAAGCCATGCTTGCCTTCGCCGACGTAAATGTAGCGCCCGAAGAAGTTTACAAAGTTGGTTCCCTGGAGAAACAGTTGGGCCATCCAGGCGTTGTTGTCATTGTCGCTCGAAACGTGGCAGTCGGTACATGTGCGCGTTTCATGAGTGCGCACGGTGTGCGGATAATGCGGGTTGAAGGCCTGCCCACTGTAACCTTCCGACGAAATGGTCTGCTGCTGATGATAGATCCACTCCCGGTTGGCGTTTTGCGAGCTCACGAGCACCGCGCTCGAGGAACGCACAGGCACGATCTTATTTTTCTTGACGGTACTATCGAGGCCCAGCATAAAGACATCGTCGCGCAACACCTGGAAGTTATAGGTCGTGAAGTTGCGTGTGTCGGTATCCCCCTCCCAATGCAGCGACGGCCGCTTGGCATTTGCCTTCATCGAGAGATGACATCCGAAGCAACTCGTCATCCAGGAGGTGTGACAGGTATAGCAGGACATGCGTTCGTTGGAATGGGCTAGTCGTTCGGGGCTTCCGGGAAGGGTTCCCCAAGTGACGCCGTCTCGCTGCAGGGTCTTGGCGAAGCGCGCTTTCTCGTTGTAATTGTAAGAACCCGGCGTAATGGAATCGAGGACCTGAGAGACGGTCCATTCCTTGTCGGCCTCCGTCATGGAGCGCTGCACCAGCTTGCCGGCGATCCATTCAAAGCGGCGCGTGCCAAACGGTGTGCGCAGCGGCGACAGATCCGTGCCTGGCGTAGGCGCCGCGGAATTGGAAGTCTTGAGATTCGCCCGGGCAGCGATGGATCCATGACAGTCGATGCAATCTATCTCAACCGCGGCCCTGGGTTCTCCGTACAATTGGCCGTTGCCGTGGGCATCCTGCTCGAAATGGCAATCGATGCACTGCATTCCCTTTTCCAGGTGAATGTCGCGAAGGTGCACGGCCTTTTTGAATTTATCGGGGTCGTCGAACGGCACTTTCTGGCCTTCGCCGTCGAGCAGATTGCCCTGCCGATCGTGCTTGTAGACAGCGCGATAGACCCAGCCGTGACCGTGGAAATCGGAGAATTGCGTCTGGTGAAGCTTAGGGTTCAGGTCGGTCAGGTTGGCCAGAAACTGAGGGTCCGACCAGTTGCCGCGCAACGAAGCGGCTTCCGGATTCCGAGCTAGCGATGTGGCGGCGTCCTCCGGTTTCCATTTCTTGGACTCCGGCGGGTACATTTGGTCGCCGTCCGTCTCGTTATCCCACCACATATAGCCGAGGTATTGAAAGGCGTAAGACGTACCAGGATGGATGTGACAGACAACGCACTGACTCGAAGGGATCGAGCGGGTCAAGCGGTGCTGGATTGGGTGTCCGGACTCGTTCTTCGGGATTGTAGGATCGTTGGTGTAGCTATGGCCGAGGTTGCCGCTCGCCGCATATGGTCCCGAGTGTATGGGATCGCGATCGTTGGCATAGACGACGTGACAGGCCGTGCACCCAGACGATCGGTAATCGCCAGGCTGATCGTTGGTGCCGAGGAAATAGAGCAATGGATCGAGAAGCCGCGTGCGCTGCAAGCCCTGGAATAC